>WUUC01010249.1_pt1 | contig 11511 bp, 7 predicted proteins | sample 6278441 | NCBI WGS metagenome assembly WUUC01 (sample SAMN13675441, study PRJNA597444) | soil metagenome | isolation source: soil | place: USA: Washington | collected 2017-10 | reverse complement strand
TGCTCTTGAACATTCAGGCGCCCTGTTGATTCGACGCGCGTCGAAAATAACAGAAACTTATCAAAACCTGCGGCATTCTCGTGAGTAAATGCGCTCGCTGCCCATTCGGAATTTTGGAAAACACGACAGTTTTAATCCTGCGATGCTGGCCCCTTCGTTTCAGCTGTTTCTCTCGCGTACACTCTCATCGAACCGGGCATTTCTCCTACTTGCCTCCATCGGCCACCCACTTTCTTAACAGCTGCTTCAAACTGGTCGGGATAGAGGACCAATTTTGAAAGCTTCGCCCGTTGATCTTCAGGAAATACCGGGAGCCCCCTCCCGCCGGAGTAGGACAAAGTAAAAAACTCGGAAGCAACAGCGATACACGCGTAGTAGGCCTCGTGTTCACCATAGACCCAATCAGAAGGTTCTATGTGTTGGTTGATAAATTCCCGAATCCTTTGCTGACGATCCCGGTTGGGCCAGCCTTCTACAACCAAAGTTCTTGGCAGGCCGGTCACAAGTATAGCCCCAATCATCAGACTTGCGAGTACCAATCGCCACCGGCCCGGAATCTTCTGAAAGCCGACGAAACAGCCTACTAATAAGAGACTCAAGCTCATCCATGTGTAATAGAATGGATATCGTCCCATGATCAATATTGTGGGTGGCACGAGTAAAACACAAATGACTATTTTCCACGCAGAGGCGTTCTTTCTATCGGTTCCCAATTGCCAGGCAGCGAGGGCCGTCAGGGAGGCCATTAGAATAACCGATGACGAGTCGCGAAAGTACAGCGCCTTGACATCGATCAGTTCCAGCACCCTGGCGCTTATCCTGCTATAAACCTTTGAGTCGTTGTAAACAACGGCCTGCGCCACATCCCCGCTCACAGTATAACCAGATGCAAACGTCTGAGTAAGAAAAGTGTAGGCGCTTCCCCGGGTGTATAGGAAGGCGAGTAGGCCAGCAATACCTGCTGCGATTCCGGCAGCATACAGCACCCCAAAGGAAAAGACTTTCCTCCGCTTGCTCGTAAACAGAAAAGCCATTCCCAGGAGTATAAATACAAAAGGTGGAAGTTGAATACCAGCTAACACACTTAGTAGTCCAACAATGAAAACCACATATTTTTTTTTCTCCCAGCCTGAATAAAAGATTACTGCAGTGGCTGTTGCCAGCAATAGTGTAATGGTATCCGGGCGCCCATCGCGGTAGATCAGTGACATGAGTTCAGAGAGCCAAAGGCATGCGACACACATAGCCATAAGGCTAATATCTTTTACCAGCCCCGACACACGAAAGAATCTCCACAACAGAAAAGAGGTGATCATCATTAAGAAGATGTTAAACCCTCTGACTGCGATGATTGAAGGCCCCAGGACATATAACCATGGTATCAGGAGATACTGGTGAAGGGGGGCATTGCTTGCCCAGAATTCGGTTTTGTCCTGCCCCGCCCACGCGGTAGTCCGGAAGCCCTTGCCTAAAACAGAATTTATCGATGGGTCGGAGTAAGATGCCTCATCTATCCAAACACGGGGATACCACTGAATGGTGGCAATATTGATAGCGGCAAACGTTATCACTAATGAACATAAAAGGACATGTTCCTTCGTAAACCTCATGATACCTTTTTTAACGAATTTTTAAGGAGGAGCAAGACTCCCATCAGCGTCACAGGAAAATATTGACAACTATGAACTAGTACGGAAGCAGACATTGCTTCGCTGCTACTGAGATGGAAGATGGAGAAAGCGAAAATAAACCCCAGTTGGAAAACACCCACATAGCCCGGCGAGGAAGGGATAAGTATTGCAAAGTTGACAAAACATAATGTGGTAAATCCGATAAGCAGAGATTGTGGAATATTAAATGCGTGAACGCCAATGACGAACACCAGACCCTCGAGGATCCATATAACTGCACTCGCTACCAGGATCATAAAAGTGCTGCGGCTATTGGACAAGAATTCCAATGCGTCACATACCTTCACAAACAAGTTTAGAATGGTTGGTGAGGCGTTCCATTTCCTCAAGAGTGCCACGAGCTGAATTCTCTTTCGGTAAACGAGAGCGACACCGCCGACTATCAAGAAGATTGCAACGCCAAAAAGAATAGAGAAATTATATATTTTCTCGTTGATACCGAACTGCAGTGCATAGAATAATCCGCACGTTGCCAACAGCAACAGTAGTACGACGCAATCCAGGACTTTCTCCGAGAGTACTGATGTGAGTGCAGTAATCCTGCTCTTGCCCGACCATCGGCTGAAATGTTCCATTCTTACTAATTCACCAGCTCTGGCAGGCAACAGGTTATTAAATGAAAAGCCCAGCACGATGCTCTCCATCAGTTTTACCCGGTCGTAGCCGGCACCAAGCATAAGACTCCATCGCACCAGGCGGACAGGGAACGTTAAAAGATAGGTCAACACCATCGCGACTATAGTTAGGGGGTCGACCGAGCGAAGGTTATCCCATACGCTTTTCATATCAACCTTTGTGATGATAAAGTACAATATCACAAGCGTGATCGCTATGCCAGCAATTCCGAGAATTTTGTCTTTCTTAATAACAGGGTGGTTGTACTAGTTGATGATCTCCTCAATAATATAGAAGGGTCGTCGCTTCACTTCAAAGTATATCCTGCCAAGATACTCCCCCATGATCCCCATGATCAGCAGCATTATGCCACCCAGAAAGAACATTCCAACCGCAAGAGACGCAAGGCCGGGAGTATCCGCAGGAGAATATCCAAAGATCTTGAATTGGAAAATGCGATGCACAATAAAGAATACTCCGATCAGAAGCGACGGGAATGAAATGATTAGCCCAAGAAAAGTTGCAAACTTCAAAGGTAACGTTGAAAAGTCGAGGAGTCCATCCATTGCCAGGCGGATCAGTCTTCGGAAAGTATACTTCACTTCTCCTGCATTTCGCATTGCCCTTTCGTACGTGACACCTACCTGACGGAAACCTGCATACGCCCTTAAACCACGTACAAACCGACCCTGTTCAGTCATTTCGTTGTTCAAAACATTTACGACTTTTCTGTCCATCACACAAAAATCCCCCGAATCGAGCGGGATCTGTATATCACTGGCCATCTTAAGCAGCCGGTAAAACGCTGCGTAGCTTAATCTTTTTAACCATGATTCCTTCCGTTGCCTTCGAACAGCATAGACCACGTGGTATCCCTCCCTCCACTTGTCTAAGAATCTTGAAAGCTCTTCAGGGGGATCCTGAAGGTCGCCATCCATCACAATCACAGCTTGTCCTTTTGCTATTTTAATACCTGCCGAAATCGCCGCTTGGTGTCCAAAGTTTCGTGAGAGTTTAATGATCCGGAAATGGTTATCATTTTTACATATCTGCATCATCAGTTCGTAAGAACGATCGTAAGAACCATCATCTACTAACAGAACCTCGTAGTCTTCGTTCCAGAGTGGCGATGCTGCCGTGAGCCTGGAGTACAGTGTTTGAATGTTCTCCTCTTCGTTGTAAATAGGAATGACGATGGATATCATTGGAAGCCAATTTGCGCGGATAGAGAACTGTTCCTCGGTATAAAGTCGGTATTCATTCCCATGACGCGGCACGCTTCGGCTGCAGCCCGGACTGAATTATTTGCGCTCCTTTCATCAGGATAAATATGACTCATATTCACAAGATAAAGACCTTCTATCTCAGTCTTACAATCAGGCACCTTCTTTGAAAAATCAAGATCACAAACTGTCGCAGCTGTGTACGTTCTGAATATCGAGGTCTTCAGAATCCAGCCCCGATCGAACTCTTTATATACCATTGACAATGCAGAAATCATAAGTTCCTTGATCTCGGATTCAGTCATTTTTGCAATGTCTTCTGTCTTTGAAAAATACCTCGACAGATAGGCAATGTGTAGGCCACCATACTCGGAACTCGGAACAAAATTAGTTTGCTCAATGATCCCACCGAACGGAAAACCCTTTTCGGCTATGTTCAGCCAGTATACATCACTTAATGGGCGGTCCATTTCAAGCACGACACACACAGCGCCAAAATATTCAACAGCCGAGAGCCGCGTCGATAAACCGGTGTTGATCTGTTCTGTCAGTTTCGCAAGGTTGGGCCCGGGAATGGTAAATAAAAACTGGTCAGCAGTATAGCTGGTCTGCCCCGCTGTGATACCAACAATTTTGTCGCCTGATAATTTCAGACTTGTTACCGGAGAGTTGTCGATCAACTCAACACCCATTGCCTTGAGTTTCCCAACTATTGCATCAAGTAGCACCTGTAAACTACCCCTTAAATAGCCGAGCTCCTCTTTCGCCTTTCTTCGCGAATTCAGTCGTTGCCTTAGCCTGCCAACCATCCATGAGAGAGGGATCACCGGCGCATACGATCCAAACTTGATATTTAGTAGTGGATACCATACACACTCCGTTACGCCTTTCCCGGCCCAACGGTAAAACCAATCGAGGCACGAAACGTTCTCGTATCCTCTCCACGAAGCGACCTTGCCGAGGAACATGCTCGTCACTCCGAATCGCAATTTGTCGAAAAGACCAAGAGGCTTAAATTTTAACAAATCCAAAGGCGAATTGAATGGATAAATTTCACCATTCCGAAAAACACCCATCGTGCTGGGACGATAAAAAAGTCTGTCTTCAAGGTTTAACTCTTTGATGAGCCAATGGAGTTCTGCATCATGCGTGAAGAAGTGATGGTAGTAGTACTCGAGGCGAGTGCCCCCAACTTCAAATGTATTGAGTAATCCTCCAAAAGTGCCTGATGACTCAATGATCTTTACCTGGTTACCCTGACGCGCCGAAATATAACCCGCTACCAGGCCTGTTATACCGCCGCCTATAACTACAATCTCTTTGGACACAACATCATTTCAACCGGTAAATCAAAGCATTCTAGACAACTTATCAAAACCTGAAGAACAACTCGCCACTCGCAGCAATATTGTCGAGCGGCGTCTGAAGATTGCGATCCAGTTGGTAGGGACAGAAGTGAAGCCCAACCTCCACACCAATGTGGCGGCCGTTGTTGATCGATCTAAAAGCGGCAAGACCTACCGAAGTATGAAGGGTTTCCAGATCATGGTAATCATAGTCGTCATTGCTTGTTGAACCGCCTCCGCTCCGCACCTTCTCTTTAAGGCCAGTGTTGATCACCTCCAGGCCAAGCCCATACCGCGATTGAACCATGAACTTCCTGGTGTCGTAGTGCTTGACCCCCGTTACCAGCCCAAGGAAAAGTGCCGAGCTGGAATTAACATTGTTAGTCTGTCCCATTGCGTAGTAATCGAACCCCTGATCATTATTATGGATTCTGACTTTCATCGCAAGGTCTAATGAGAGTTTGTATTCGATGGGTGAACTGAATGAAATTCCAAACGACGGATTGGTTCCTATGACCTTTCTGCTACCGACAGGCGAATAAAAACCCGATGACAGGACCATCGCACAACTCGTCCTGTCATGACTTCGTATCATTTCCTTTCTATAGGTACCCGCGTACATATCAGGATGCTTCAACGACTTTTTCCATTCCTTTTCAAATTTTTCGACGTCACCCGAAAACAAAATGCACATCAAACGCTCGTCATCCGTAAGAGATCTGACAGCCATGAGCTCGATCGCCACATTACCCATGATCGAATCTACCCGGTGACCGAGCGGCACAAATCCATAGTAACTTTCACGCCCCGTATAATGATACCCGTAGTCGGCACTTTTCGAGGTGGTGATACGCGACTCGGTCTTACGGTAATATTCTTCAGTATAGAACATCCGGATCTCATCATTCACGGACTTCCTTCTCACAATCTTCGAAAGGATCTTCGCTCTCATCGTCACTTCAGATATCCCACACGAAGCGGCTACGGTAGCGACAGCCTTATCAACTTCATCCATGTTATACTTAAGGAATCCATCAGCAATCACGGCGGCTGCGTTCAAACTTAGGGTTTGGCAATCGGCGCCAGCGTCATATGGCTTTTCAAAAACACCAGCAGCCTGTCCCAAAGCGCCATTGACGATCACACAAAAGGAGATCGAAAGGGTAAGTAATCTTTTCATTTGATTGTGTTTGGCGGATCAAAAGTGGCACGATTGCCGTTCCCGCCAGTTCTGTTCACAGCAATCGAACGCATTTTGCGTATGAAGAACCGTCGATTTCCCCGTAAACCTCCCGGTCAGTTGCGATTTTTGCGGTTGACACGGCGTTGAGTCGCAAATCCCGCATATCAACGGGCGGGGGTATACAAAAGCCGTACTGTAGCGTTCGATTCCTTATTTTTACACGTCTATACCCTCATCGGATGAATACCCCGGGCCGGCTCCTCGTACTGATCCTGTTCACCTGTTGCTTTTACCTGCCGGCAGCCGGTCAGTGCTTAACCGATTTCACTAAAGTTTTACCGGAACCTTCCACGGACTACTCCAGTAATTTCGGGCAGAGCTTTTCTGTCTATGATGACGTGATAGCGGTCGGTGTTCCGTATAATGATAGTCTCGGACGGCTGACGGGTGTTGTGAATATTTACAGAAGGCAGACGGGAAGCACATGGCAAAAGATTGCGACCGTTGCCCCTTCCGATCCAATGAATTCATTGGCGTTCGGCACGTCTGTAAAACTGTCGGCTAACTACCTGGCTGTAGGTGCGGCCGGCTACGGCGGCAAGGTTTACATTTTCAAGAAACCGGCAGGAGAGTGGGAATCTGTCACCGAGGATTTCAAACTTACTCACAGCGGAAGCCAGGCATTTGGCGTAAGCATGCGCGATCCAATTGCTATCTCCGACGATGAACTAACGATTGCCATCGTCGATCAATATGAACACATCTCATACCAGCCCTCCCTGTCCGGGGCGATATACGTGTATCACCGGCAGCCCGCGGACGAGTGGAGTGACCACGCGGCTGCGCGGATCGCGGCGCCAGGAACAGACGTGGTGGACTTCGGACGCACAGGAGTTTATATTGTGGGAGACCGTATCGCCACGGCAACACCTTTCTGCCCGACCGGTTATGGCTGTGCGTTTATCTTTCGCGACTCTTCGGGACACTTTACTAACCTGACCCTCGAAGCAACCCTGACTGCCACTCCGGCTGGTTCGGGTACGGGGAACATCGGATTCTCTCCGCTGCTGTTCGTGAATGAAGGAATAGTGGCGTTTGCCGGTATCAATTATAACAATGACGGCGCGGGAGGCAAAACAGGCCTGGTGTTTTTCAAAAAACCGGCAAGCAACGTATGGACAAATACCGAACCTACCTGCACGGTCGATATCATGTCGGGACAAGGACTACTCACCGGCAATCTCTCGTTATCAACAAATGGAACCGACATCTATGCGGGATACGCAGACGCCGATAATAATGGTCACTTCGGAGTTTTGAAGAAAGGCACAAATGACTGGTGCAATCCTGCTGTTGAAGACATTGATGTAATCGATGCTGAATCCGGTAACTACGTAAATCTGTATGGTATTCGTAGCGCAGCAAATGGCAGCAACGCGGTAGTTGGTGTAACGACGCTTCCCGACAATCCTAATGCCCCGCTTGCCATCAAGGCTTTTCACAACAACGGCACAAACTGGTCATCTTCGTTGCTGTACGATTCCCGAAAGAACACGGGCGGGCATTTCTTCGGCACCAGTGTACTCACATTAAATGATCACATGTTCGTTGGGGCGCCGCAAGATGGAACTGTTAAGAATTCCGGGGGCGCAGTATATACTTACAGAAAGCTTTCAGGTTCATGGGTGAAGACAGGCAAAATAGTTGTACCAGCCCTTGCAGGCAGGAACGACGATGGTTTTGGTTATGCCCTCGCCACCAACGGAGCTCACCTGGCTGTCGGCGCACCTGGCTTCGGGAATTCCGGCAAGATCCTGATTTATGAAAGGACAGGCAGCGACTGGATGAGTGCCGTGCTCACGCAGCAGATTGCAGTTCCAGCGGACAGGCATCCGGATGTGTATGGTGACTACCTGGCAATGACCGACAAATGGCTGGTTGTTCCCTTCCAGCAAAATACTCCGAATAATAGAGTGCATGTCGCGATCTATGAAAGAAAAGGAACACAATGGGAATTCTTCCAGGTAGTTGAAACCGAGTACAATCCGTTCTTTGCGAGAGGATCAACCTTTCCCGTCGACATCGAAGGAGAAACCATTATCGCTTCCAGCTACATCATTGAAAGAAACGCAGACGGCAAGTGGGGAATAAAAGGCGAACTGCGCCCTGCCAACCCCGAACCGATGAGGATTGCACCGGACTTCAGTCACTGGGTTTCAAACGGTGAAAGATTTGGGTACTCGGTAGATATACAGGGCGATTTCATCTTCATCGGGGCGCCTCAAAAAGATTTTGGCAGTGTATGGGATGTTGGTGCCGTATACGTGTTTGCCCGCCGGCCTGGCTTTGCGTGGTCATCGATGACTGAGACAACGATAATATTTCCGCGGGTGAAAGAAGAACGCGAGTTGTTTGGCTGGAGTATAAATTCCCTGGGCAATACATTGATCGTCGGTGCACCCGGAGCCGATTATAAGAAAGATGAAGTAACAGCACGCAACAAACCAGGGCGTGCTTACATTTTTCAGTCGATGGACTATTACTGGAAGGATGTGCTTGCATTGATGGACTTTACGGGTGATTCGTTCACAAAGGACTACTTCGGCCTGGCAGTGAGCCTCGATGGATCTAATTTCATCATTGGCGCGTCGATCGAAGATATTCCTACGGGTTTGCTCTCTGGTTCCGTTTACGTGGCGCCTTCGCCGCCGATCGTCAAGCTGGTCCCTCCCACTTGTCTTGCCTATGCTGAAGTACAGTTGGTTGGATATCCATTCGGGGGAACGTGGAGTGGACCGGGATTGAAGAGCGCAGGGAGTGGCATTTTCATTCCTTCCGTTGCCGGGATCGGTACTCATGAATTCGAATACACAACGCCGAGCTGTGCATACACAGGCAAGTTGGTGATCGAAGTTGTTGCTCCACCAAAGATGACGCCTGTCACACCAGCCAATGTGTCGGTGTGTAAGGAGACAGGTTTCAGTAAAAAACTGGAAGTCTCGCGCGACGCAGCCGCCTACTATTCGTGGCATTATCGCGCGCCCGGATCGCCAGTGTTTGAAGAGATCGGGGAGCGTGCTTCAAGTATGACAGCAAATAAACGAGGTGAGTACTATGTAGCCGTTTACAATGCAGGTTGTACACTGATCAGTCCTATCATCAATGTTCACGATGAAGATATCGACGTCGAGATAGAAGAACTGCCGGCGGTTTGCGCGAAAGCCAACTCATCTATCGCATTGAAAGCAACACCGGAAGGTGGAACCTGGTCGGGATCGGGTGTAAGCGCGTCGCGCCTTTCGACTAACAACCCGGGAGGTTACCATGTGACTTATATCTATAAATCTCCTGCAGGCTGCACCTATTCTGAAACGACAACGGTACTGGTGAAAGCGGCGTACAGTCCGGTGATAAACCGGGTGAATGGGAACCTTTGCGAGAATGGACAGGTCATGCTGGGTCTCAATGATGTACCTGGTGACGCTGTGTACGGCTGGCAATTCAAAGCCGAGCATTCTAACACATGGCAACCTCTCGGTATCTCACAAGCGAATATCATCGCTAAAGAAAACGGAAGCTACCTTGTTACTACTGGCCTTGGTAACTGTTCTTCGCAATCGAATATTTTTGAACTGAATGATCGCATGACCGTAGCACTCAATCCGAATGCGGACGACCTCACGGTGTGTTTCGGGTCCACGGCCACGTTGTCAACAAACCTTGGCCCAGGGACAGCAATTCAATGGAACTATGCCTCAACCTTGCAGGCATTTCCTGAAGAACTATCCACCGGCGGGATCCTTACCGTATCCAAAGACGGGTATTACTTTGCGGAAGCTAAAAGAGGTGTCTGTAATGCCGTCAGCAAACCCATTCATGTTATCTTATCACCCCGGGATACACTGGCAGCTCCGAATGTATTTACTCCCAATGGCGACGGAAAGAATGAACGGTTCACCGTAAAGCTCGGGGCAGGCGGCGGAGAGATCAACGTCTTCAACCGCTATGGCAAACCGGTCTTCTCCGGCAACAGGGGCAGCGAGTGGGATGGTGGAGAACACCCAACTGGCGTGTATTTCTGGATAGCCACCGTTAAAGGCTGTGAAGGAGAAGAGCGGACCGCCAAAGGCTACGTGCACCTCATCCGGTAGCGTAGAGTGAATCCAATCTCCTACTTGCCCATCACAAATACGTGTTTACCTGCAACTGACTGTGTTCTTCCTGGTCCGAGTGTTGTCTTTGTCCACGTGAGCGACACCGTCAGCGTGCTGGCATCGATCGCATCGATGTTGATCGGAGTTTGATCAGACCTGTTGATCGTTTTCGCAGTAGCGTCACTGAATGACCACGAGCCGGAAGTAGGCCACACCGGTTCTCCTTTAGCGGACGTGAATGTATTATTGGTGAATTTGATAGTCATTCCTGCATAGCTGCTCTTTGCAACTCCGTCGACAGTAAGTGAATTCAACTTCCATGTGCCCGATGTCAGCAGTTTAGAAACACGCTCCGACTCTGTTTCAGGTTCGGGCTCCGGGTCTCCTCCCCCACCCTTACAGGAGTCTAGTGCAACGATGACCGCAGAGATCAACATAATGGACATCAACAGTTTTATAGATTTCATGTTGTTATGATTATTTCTTGATGAATTTCATTGAGGGATGTGATCCGTTTTCGTCGCGTACATGAACAAGATACAAACCTGTTGCGTAACTGCGAACATCAACTTCCAGAAATAGAGCGGATGTCTCATGTTCCTCTGCAATTTTTCCATCGGTTTGAAGAAGTGTAACTTTTTTCTGATTGCCTCCAGGCAGCATGATGTAAAGTCTGTCATGAACAGGGTTCGGATAAAGGATGATCGAAGTTGTCGCCTCCACATCACCGGTTACGACGATGGGCACTGCAGCTGAAAGTTCGCTGGCGCAACCATCGACAGTTACACCCACCGTGTACACTCCTACCGTATTGGCCTCATAGGTACCGTTTACAGCTCCTGATATCGCGGTGCCATCTTTATACCATTGATTGCCCGCGGTGCTTGTCGACGACAATATCACGTTTCCGCTCGCATTGTTCGTGAATGTAACAGCCGGGGGTGCCGGGTTAATACAGAATTGTATTTGTGCTTCCGGTGCCGGCGCATACGACGCATTACCTGCCTGGTTCGCTTTCAAAGTTGCTTTCCCGGCTTGTGCAAGAGTAACAGTACCGTTTGTTGCCACTGTTATGTGAGAACTTCCTGCAGAGAACACAACCGCCAGTCCCGATGTTGTGGCTGCGGTAGGTGTGAACGCGGGCTGCCCAAGTACTTTAGGTTCAATTGGATTGATAGTTACCGTCTGATCTTTCTTCATCGACCTGGCCGTTTGCACAAGGAATCCCACTGGCGCGTTGTAAAGACCCGCATAAAATGGCAATTCGGATCTCTGTGTGATCTTGTCAGTCTCCATATC
>WUUC01210902.1_pt1 | contig 11512 bp, 12 predicted proteins | sample 6278441 | NCBI WGS metagenome assembly WUUC01 (sample SAMN13675441, study PRJNA597444) | soil metagenome | isolation source: soil | place: USA: Washington | collected 2017-10 | reverse complement strand
GAGCCCTCGAAGGTCAGCAGGCGCGGCTCGGTCGCCGACCCGGCGGCCCGCACCGCCACGGCGCCGGCCTCGATCTCGGAGTCGGCGACCAGGGCGGCCAGTTCGGCGTCGACGGTGCGCAGCCCGAAGCTCTGCTGCGCGAGGCTGACCGCGAGTTCGGGAGGGCCGTCGCCCGCCCGCAACAGGCCGCCGAGGCGCGCCAGCAGCGCATCGTGATCTTCGTCGGAGGATCGGTCCGGAAGGCCGGCTTCCGCCTGCTCGTCGTCCACGGCTTCCTCCTCAGTGCGGCGCGAGCCGTCACGCGACCCGCACCCGTTGTCACACGTTCCGTTACGTCAACCCTATGAGTCGGTAACGGAACCGCTGATACCTTCAGCGTCAACCAAATTTCGCAACTGCGCGAGGCACCGTCCCCGGGTGGGTCCGAGGCTGCCGACCGGCATCTCCAGCACGTCGGCCGCCAGCGCGTACGACCGGGGGCTCTCCACCGGGTCCACCACCAGGAGCCGCAGCACCCGCTGACAGCGCTCGCCCAGCCGGTTGAACGCCCGCCACAGCGCCGCGTCCCGCTCCGACAGCAGCGTCGGCCGGTCGGCGCCCGGCGCATGGCCGGACAACTGGTCGAGCATCCGCTCGTCGTCGGTCGGCTGGACGCGCGCCCGCCGCCGCAGGACGGTGAGGCACTCGCGCCGGCAGGTGGTCGCGAGCCAGCCGGGCAGGCGCTCGGGCTCCCGGATCGTGTCGAGGTGCTCCAGCAGCCGCAGCCACGTGAGTTGGAACGCGTCGGCCGCGTCGGCCTGGCCCAGGCCGTAGGAGCGGCAGATCGCCCACAACAGGCCGCTGAACCGCTGCACGAGAAGGTTCCACGCGTTCTGGTCTCCGCCGGTCGCCCCCTGCACCAAGCGGCCGATCTCCGCGAACTCGAGTCTGTCGCGGTGGGGCACGCCCGATCCGGCAAGCTCGCGGCCCATGCACCCTCCGGGATTCGCTGGTCGGACCGCTGACCTCCGGCACGGCCGACCCGCGCGGAGCTTCCAGCGACAACGGCACATCGTAGTCGGCCGGACGCGAGCAGCGACAGCGCCCCGCCGGGAGACCGGGCGGGGCGCTGTCGCGGTCGGTGGATCAGATCTTGCCGGTACCGGCACCGCCGGTCACGATCGACTTGACGTTGGCCGCCGGGTCCATCTGGTACGAGTACGGAATGCTGCGGACGCTGCCACCCTGCTCGCCACCACCGGAGTTGACGAGGTGGTTGTTGCGGGCCAGCAGCGCGCCGTCGGGTGAACTTCCCTCGCCGCGGTGGAACGGGTCCTCGACGTTCTCGAAGTAGTTGCCCTCGACCAGCACGCCCGCGTTGCACGTGGAGGCCACGCCGTAGCCGCCGTTGTTCCGGTAGAAGTTGTTGAACACGTGCACCGGGTTGCCGAAGCGCACGCGCGGGTGGCGCTGGTTCGTACCATCGAAGTAGTTGTGGTTGTACGTGACACGCAGCCGGTTGGTGTCCTCGCCGCTGTTGCTGTCGGAGTGGCCGAGGAGCGCGGTCTTGTCGTGGCTGAAGAACCGGTTCCACGACACCGTCACGAAGTCGGAGGCGCGTTTGATGTCGACCGCGCCGTCACTGCCGCTGGTGAAGCTGTTGTGATCGATCCAGACCCGCGTCGAGTACTGGACGTTGATCGCGTCGTCGCCCCAGCTCCGGAAGTTGATGTTCCGGATGATGACGTTGCTGACCTCCGAAACGTTCAGACCGCCGCCGGTGATCGCGGAGCCGCTGCCCACGCCGATGATGGTCTTGTTCGCGGCCACCTTCTGCATGCCGCTGATCGAGATCGTGCCGGACACCCGGATCACCCGCGGACCGCTGGCCTGCATGTTGCTGATCAGGGCCGATGACGAGGTGACGGTGACCGGTGCGGCGCTGCCGCCGCCGGTGGTGCCGCCGCCCTGGGTGGCCCAGCCCTGCATCGCGAACGTGGCGGCGGACGCGGTGGGAGCGGCGAACAGGACGGTGGCGGCGGCGAGACCAACGGTCGCCGCGCTCACGAACAGCCCACGGTAACGGCGCGGGCGGGCCGTCTGATCTGACTGGTGGGGCGCCATCAAGACCTCCGGGTAGGGGGAAATACCTGCGGAAAGCGCTTTCCTTTAAGTTTAAGCTATCGACTCATGTCGATTACGTCAACCGCCGGGGCGGCCGGCGCCCGCCCGCGGACCGTCCCGCCGCAGCCCGGGGACCGTCCAGCCGCCGGACCGCGGCCCGTCCCGGCGGACCCCGCGGCCCGTCCCGGCGGACCGCGGTTTCGTCGTCGCGGTGGCCCGCGGTTCGTCGTCGCGGCGGACCGCGGTTCGTCGTCGCGGCGGACCGGCGTCGGATTTGCGACGCCAATCCCCATGGGGGGCCGCACCGAATGACGGGCATTCATCAGCTCGCCAGAGAGGTGCAACCCATGAAGAAGCGTTGGATCGTCGGCGGAGCGGCGGTGGCTGTGGCCGTGGCGGCCGCGTACGCGGTCGCCGTCGGCATTCCGGCAGCCGCCGGCCCGGACCTGAACCTCGCCAGTAACTCGGACGACACCCCGCGACTGCGGGCGGTCGCCCTGACGGCCGATCAGCGCCTGGTCGGGTTCCGGGTCGACGAGCCGGAGAAGGGCGACATCGTCGGGAAGATCACGGGCCTGATGGGCGACACCCGCCTCGTGGGTATCGACTACCGGGTGCAGGACGGCAAGCTGTACGGCGTCGGCGAGGCCGGCGGCGTCTACACGCTCTCGGCCCGCAACGCCACGGCGACCAAGGTCAGCCAGTTGACCGCCGCGCTGACCGGTACCGCGTTCGGCGTCGACTTCAACCCCGCCGCCGACCGGCTGCGGGTGGTCAGCGACACCGGCCAGAACCTGCGGCACAACGTCAACGCCGGCGGCACCACGCTGACGGACACGGCGCTGACCTACCCGCCCGCGACCACCACGGCAGCTGGTGTCGTCGCCGCCGCCTACACCAACAACGACCTCGACGCGGACACCGGCACCACGCTGTTCGACCTCGACGCCGCCATGGACCAGGTGGCGCTCCAGGCGCCCGCCAACTCCGGACAGCTCAGCCCGGTTGGCAAGCTGGGCGTCGACGCGGGTCCGGCCACCGGTGGTAAGGCCGTCGACGCCGGGTTCGACATCTACGCGCCGCTGCGCGGCGGCGAGGCTATCGACGCCTACGGCTTCGCCACGCTGGCGGTCGGCGGGCGCGCCAGCCTGTACCGGATCTCGCTCATCACCGGACGCGCCGACAAGATCGGCGGCTTCCCGCGCGGCTGGCAGGTGACCGACCTGGCGCTGCCGCTCAACCAGCGGTAACCGCCGGAGCCAGCAGGGGACCGGGCCCGCTCCGAGCGCCCGGTCCCCTATCGTGGGTTGGATGGCCACCTGGGACGACGTGCGCCGGATCGCGCTGGACCTGCCCGAGACAACCGAGCAGGCCTCGGCCGACGGCGTGCTCGCCTGGCAGGTCCGGGCCAAGACCTTCGCCTGGGAACGGCCGCTGCGGCGCGGTGACCACGAGGCGCTCGGCGACGCGGCTCCGCAGGCGCCTCCCCTCGCGGTCCGGGTGCCGGACCTCGGCGCCAAGGAGGCCCTGCTCGCCGACGACCCGGCGGTGTACTTCACCACCCCCCACTTCAACGGGTACCCGGCGATCCTGGTCCGGCTGGACCGCATCGAGGTCGCCGAGCTGCACGAGCTGCTGTTCGAGGGGTGGCTCGCCCGGGCACCGAAGCGGCTCGCGAAGGCACACCTCGACACGTTGCGAGACGATGCCGGCTAACCGCCGACGAAGGCGCGCCGCGCGTGCCTCTTCGGAGATCTTGGCGCGCAGCCAGTGCACGGGCCCCGCGGCCGACGCGTGGGCCGGAGCGCGCCGACGCGCGGCCGAGCGCGGCCGACGTTGGTCGCGGCGGGGCTAGAGCGCGTCCGCCAGGGTGTCGATCAGCCGGTCCACGTCGCCGGGCGTGACGTGCAGGTGCGGCGAGATCCGCAGCGCGTCACCCCGAGCCGCCGCGTAACAGTCGGCCCGGCGCAGCGCCTCCAGCGCCCGGTCGCGTGTCGCGCCGGGCAACCGCAGGCCGAGCATGTGCCCGCCGCGGGCACCGGTGCCCGCGTCGAGGCCGAGCGCCGCGGTGCGCCGGGCGATCTCCGCGGTCACCTCGGCCAGGCTGGCCGCGATGCGGTCGACCCCCCACGCCAGGATCTGTTCGAGCGCCGCGATCGCCATCGGGGTCAGTTCGAACAGGGTTCGCTGGCCCTGGTCGTACCGGCGGGCGCCGGGCTGGTACTCGTCCCGGTACTCGACCAGGCCGGAAAAGTCGTCGGAGCCGGCGCGGGCGATCCAGTTCTCCTCCAGCGGCCGGCCGGCGCGGTGCTCCGGCGCCACCCACAGGTACCCACGCCCGAACGGGCCGAGCAGCCACTTGTACCCCACGCAGATCAGGAAGTCGGGCCGCAGGACGGCCACGTCCAGCGGCATGGCGCCGGCCGACTGGCTCGCGTCGACGACCAGCCGGGCGTCGATCTCGCGGGCCCGTGCCGCCACGGCGGCGAGGTCGACCAGCGCGCCGTCGGTCCAGTGCACGCCGGGTACCGAGACCACCCGCACCCGCTCGTCGAGCGCCGCCAGCACCGCCTCGGTCCAGGTCTGCCCCGCCTCGCGGGCCACCGTGTGGAGCTCGGCCCCGGTCCGTGCGGCGAGCCGCCGCCAGGTGTAGATCCCCGACGGGTACTCCTCGGCGAGGACCACGATCCGCGCGCCGGCGGGCACCGGAATGTTGCCGGCGGCCACCGCGAAGCCGTAGCTCGTGGCCGGCACCAGCGCCACGCCGTCCGGCTCGCCGCCGATCAGCGTGGCGAACAGTCCCCGGAGCCGCTCGACGTCGCCGAACCAGTGGTCGGCGCGGATCGCCCAGGGGCGGGCGCGCCGCCGCAGGGCCGCCTCGCCCGCCTCGCGCACGCTGTGCAGCACGGGCGAGAGGCTGGCGGTGTTGAAGTACGCCACCTCATCGGGCACGTCGAACGCGGCGCGTCGCGCCCCGGAACCGTCCACCACGTCCTTCAGCCTCCCCGACCACGCCCGGCCACGCACGCCGTCCGGCGTCACGGTCGGACGGTGGCCGGTCGGTTCCGGTCCGGCTAGCGTCGCTTCTCGTGACCTCCGCCCCAACCGGCCGCGCCCCCACCGGCCGCGCCCGAACGACCTCGGCCCCGACCGGCAACGCCCAGGCAACCAGCGCCCAAGCCATCCTCGACCGGGACGACCTGCGCGCCCGGGTGGCGGCGGCCCTCGGCGCCTTCCTCGCCCGGCAGCGGACCCGGCTCGCCGCGATCGAGGTGGACGCCCTGACCCCGGTCTCCGACGCGGTCGAGGCGCTGATCCTGCGCGGCGGCAAGCGGCTTCGCCCGGCGTTCGCCTACTGGGGCTACCGGGGCGCGGGTGGTGTCGACCGGCCCGAGATCGTCGCCGCCGTGTCGGCGCTCGAACTCGTCCAGGCGAGCGCGCTGATCCACGACGACGTCATGGACGGTTCGGACACCCGCCGCGGCGCCCCGGCCTCCCACCGGCGCTTCGCCGACCTGCACCGCACGGGTCGCTGGCACGGCGACGCGGCCGACTTCGGCACCGCGGCGGCCATCCTGCTCGGCGATCTCAGCCTGGTGTGGTCGGACGAGATGCTGCACGGCAGCGGCCTGGACCCGGTGACGCTGGCCCGCGCCCGCCCGGTCTTCGACGAGATGCGCACCGAGGTGACCGTCGGCCAGTACCTCGACGTGCTGACCCAGGCGACCGGCGACACCTCGACGCAGCGGGCCAGCCTGGTGGCCCGGTACAAGTCGGCCAAGTACACCGTCGAGCGCCCGCTGCTGCTCGGTGCGGCGCTGGCCGACGCCGGCCCCGGCATCCGGGCCGCCTACTCCGGCTACGGGCTGCCGCTGGGCGAGGCGTTCCAGCTTCGCGACGACGTCCTCGGGGTGTTCGGCGACCCGGCGACGACCGGCAAGCCGGCCGGCGACGACCTGCGCGAGGGCAAGCGGACCTACCTGGTGGTCGCCGCGATCGAACTGGCCGGCCCGGCCGCGCGCACGGAGATCTCGCGCCGTCTCGGCGACTCGGAGCTGGACGCCGCGGGGGTGGCCGCGTTGCGCGAGATCATCAGTGCCAGCGGCGCGCTGGCCCGCACGGAGGACCGCATCGACGAGTTGACCGAAGCCGCCCTGAAGGCGCTGGACACCGCGCCCGTCGCGGCCGGCGCCGCTGACACGCTGCGTGCGCTCGCCGCGGCCGCGGCCCACCGCACCGGCTGACCGGGCTCAGTCGGGTCCCGGCGGGTCGACCCCGCGCCGTCCCCACCACACCCACAGCGTCAGCGCGGACAGCACCAGCGCGAACCCGAAGATCAGATCCTCCACCGGCGCGTACACCACGCGGAGCCCCACGATCGCCGCCGGGTCGTAGCGCACCACGCCGCGCCCGGTCAGGATGCCGTTGGACAGGAGCTGGAACCCGACGATGATCGGATAGGTCGCCCAGAACAGCCCCCGCAGCAGCAGCCGGGTCCGCAGCACGACCAGGTCGAGCACGGCCGCGGCGAGCGCTCCCATCACGGCCGCCGCCGTGTAGGTCACGGCTCGTCCCCCGCCCGCCAGCCCAGCACCGCCCGGACCGCCTCGAAGCCGAGGATGGCGCACACCGGCACCACGAGGAAGAACAGCACCTCGTCGAGCGGCAGCCGCCCGGGCAGCACGATGCCGGTGGTCTGGGCCGGATCGAAGTCCCAGTGCCCGGCCGCGATGGCGGCCACGTCCCACAGCACGAACACCACCGCCACCGGCAGCACGGTCAGCAGGAGCCGCCGCCACCGGCGCAGCACACCCACGCGCAGCACCGGTTCGAGCCACAGCGCGCCGACCAGACAGCCGCCGAGGACCGCAAGGTAGGTGAGGTGGCGCAAGCTCAGAAACCCAGCGCCTGAGCGCGCCGTTTGACCTCCGTGGCACGGGTTCCGTCCAGCGCCACCGCGGGGGTACCCGGGAGCGTGTCATCCGCGGTGTAGAGCCACCGCAGTGCCTCTTCGTCGTTGTACCCAGCGTCGTGAAGCACGGTCAGCACCCCGGGGAGGTGCTTGAGCACGTTCCGCCCGGCGACTAGTTCGGCCGGGATACGAAGTACCCCGGCGCGGCGGACCGCGAGCAACTGATGGTCACGCAGCATCTGGTGCACCCGCGTGACGGGCACGTCGAGGCGTTGGGCGATCTCCGGCACGGTGAGCCACTCCGCCGGCTCGACGGGATGTTCGGTCACCGGACCAGGGTGCCATGCGACAGGTCAGAGACGAAGGCGCAGCGCCGAACGGCGCCGAGAGCGACGAATCCATCACGGAGGGACGAGCACCTTTGAAGCTGTGGCACGCGCTGCGCCGGGAGACCGCCGGCGCCTGGCGCTCCGTGCGCTACGACCTGGACGTCCAGCGCGCGGCGAAACTGGCCGGCGCGTTCACCGAGGAGTTGCGGCCGGCGGGCTCGGCGCGCGGGGCGGCGGGCGGGCCGTCGCGCCTGGTACCGCTCGCGGGGGTCGCCTTGCTGCTGGTCGGCGGCGCGGCGGGGGCGGTCCTGGCGATCGGTGGCGGGCTGAGCGCGCTCGGTGCCGACAACCCCCTGCCGTTTCCGGGTCGCCCGGGTCTCGCGGGTCCGGACGGGCCCGGCACGGCGCCGCAGCCGGGGATGACCGGCGCGGGCCGGCCGCTCACGCCGCACCGGCCGGGCTCCCGCACGAGCCCGGCGCCGGGGCAGCCGGCGGCACCGGCGGCGGGTCCGGCCCTGCCGGAGGCCAGCTCCCTGCCCGTCAGCCCGGCACCCACCGGCGGGTCCGCCGACCCGACGCCGAGCGATCCCGGTCCGAGCAGCGAGCCGCCACCCGCCAGCCCGTCACCCTCCACGACCCCAAGTAGCGGATCCAGTGATGAGAAGGGTGACGGACCCAGCGACGGCCCTCACAACCCGCCAGGCCACGGGAACGAACACCACGGCGGCACCGGGGGTGGGCATGGAAACGAATACGACCGGTCCGGTGGCCCCACGGCCGGGCGGTGATGAATACGGCCGAACGGCCGTACACTCGCGGACGATGGACACGACGGTCGCCGATTCGCTGCTGGGTGCGCTCGTTGACGGGCGCTACCGGGTGCGCGCCCGCGTCGCCCGGGGTGGCATGGCGACGGTGTACACGGCGGTCGATGAACGCCTCGAACGCACCGTCGCACTCAAGATCATACACCCGGCGCAGGCGGACGACCCGCGCTTCGTCGACCGCTTCATCGACGAGGCCAAGACGATCGCCCGCCTCACCCATCCCAACGTGGTCGCGGTCTATGACCAGGGCACCCACCACGGCCTGCCCTACCTGGTGATGGAGTACGTGCGGGGGCGCACGCTGCGCGAGGTGCTCGCCGACCGGCGCCGGCTGCAGCCGCAGGAGGCACTCGCCATCCTGGAGCAGGTGCTGGCCGCCGTCGCGGCCGCCCATCGGGCGGGGCTGGTGCACCGCGACGTCAAGCCGGAGAACGTCCTCGTCGCCGAGGCGCCCGGGGGCAGCGCCAACAGCATCGTCGACGGCGTGGTGAAGGTGGCCGACTTCGGCCTGGCCCGCGCCGTCGAACGCAGCGCAGACGAGGGCGAGGGCGGGGCGCAACTGCTGGCGACCGCCGCCTACGTCGCCCCGGAACTGATCACCGACGGGCACGCCGACCCGCGCACCGACGTGTACTCGGCCGGCATCGTGCTCTTCGAGATGCTCACCGGCCGCGTCCCCTACGACGGCGACCGCCCGGTCGACGTGGCCTGGCAGCACGTGCGGCAGGACGTGCCGCCGCCGTCGCGCTACGTGCCGGCGCTGCCGCCCGTGCTCGACGAACTGGTCGCCCGGGCCACCCGGCGCGATCCCGGCGGGCGGCCGACCGACGCCGGGGCCATGCTCGCCGAGGTGCAGTCCGCCCGCGAAGACGTCGGCCTCGCGGTGACCACACGCTCGGCACCCCTCGCCGGACCGACGGTCACGGTGCCGCGCATCGACCCCACCACATACCGTGCGGGTGGCGACGCCACCGCCCTGGTGCCGCGCGTGGCCGACGACCGCCCCGGCTGGTCGCGCCTGCCCGGCGGGCAGCCGCGGCCCGGTGGCCGGCGGCCCGGGCCCCCGAGCACCGGGCTGGCCGGCCTGGTCAGGCACCTCAACGCCCACCCGCGTGGCCGGCTAGCGCTGGCCGCCGGCCTGGTCGCGCTGGGCCTGTTCGCCGCCGTCGGCGGCTGGTGGTTCGGCATCGGCCGCTACACCGAGGCGCCCTCGCTGCTCGACAAGACGAAGGCGCAGGCGGAGCAGGAGGCGCGCGAGTTCGGCTTCAAGATCAAGTATGGCGAACCGCGCTTCGACGAGCAGAAGGCGAAGGATCTCGTGCTCAGCCAGCGCCCGGTGCCCGGCGACCGGATCGTAGGTGGCGGCACGCTCACCCTCACGCTGTCCAAGGGGCCGGAGCGCATCTCGATCCCCGACGTCGTCGGCAAGCAGATCGACCTGGCGCTCGGCGACCTCACCTCGGCCAAGCTCGTGCCCGAACGCACCGACATCTCCGACGACATCGTCGAGAAGGACGTGGTGATCCGGACCGATCCGCCCGCCGGCGGCACGGTGAGCCCCAACACCAAGATCACCGTGTACGTGAGCAAGGGCCGCGCCCCCATCACCCTGCCCCGCGTCGTCGGCCAGAACGTCGACCAGGCCCGCGCCGCGCTCCAGGGGCTCGGCCTCGAGGTCGCGATCACCGAAAGGGAGAACGACAAGCCGGCGGGCGAGGTCATCGACCAGAACCCCATCGAGGGCGCGAGCGCCGAACGGGGCGCCAAGGTGACGCTGACGGTCAGCACGGGCCCGCCCCTGGTCGATGTCCCCGACCTGCGCGGGCAACCGGCGCAGGCGGCCAGGCAGCAGTTGGAGCAGCGGGGATTCCGGGTGCGCATCTTCGGCAACGAGAACGGCTTGGTGTTCATCCAGAACCCGGCCAGCGGCCGGCTGCCCAAGGGCACCGAGATCCACCTGCTGTGCACGTGAGTCCGCCGGCCCCGCCCGCCCGCTCCCCGCTCACGCCGCAGGCGGCTACGCGGCCGATCGGCGGCCACGCGGCCACGGGCGGCAACCTGGCCAAGGGTGGCCTCGCCTACCTCGACGCGACCGGCGCGAGCGCCGTGCAGGTCTACGTGTCGAACTCCCGCGCCTGGGCGCTCACCGACGGCACCCCGGCGCACGACGAGGCGTTCCGCGCGCTGTGCGCCGAGCGCGACGTGGCCGTCTACATCCACGCCTGCCTCCTGGTCAACCTCGGCTCGCCGACGGCCGCCACGGTGGAGCGCTCCGCCGAGTGCCTGCGCCACGCGCTGCGGCGCGGTCGGGAGATCGGCGCCGCCGGGGTCGTGTTCCACGCCGGCAGCTCGGTCGACGCGACCCACACCGACCGCGCCTTCGCCCAGGTTCGCGAGGTGCTGACGCCGATCCTCGACGGACTCGACCCGGCCGGTCCGCGGTTGCTGGTCGAGCCGAGCGCGGGTGGCGGCCGCTGCCTGGCCAAGCGGGTCGAGGACCTCGGCCCCTACCTGGACGCCGTCGACCGGCATCCCGGGCTCGGCGTCTGCTTCGACACCTGCCACGCCTGGGCTGCCGGGCACGACCTCGCCGCACCGGGCGGGATGGCGGCGACGCTGGACGCCCTCGTGGCCACGGTCGGCGCCGACCGGCTGTGGCTGGTGCACGCCAACGACTCCAAAGACGCCTGTGGCGGGGCGCGGGACCGGCACGAGAACCTCGGCGCCGGAACGATCGGCACGGCGGCGTTCGCGGAACTGCTGGCGCATCCGGCCACGGCGGGGGTGCCGGTGCTGGTGGAGACGCCCAGCGAGAAGGACAACTCGGGGCACGCGAAAGACATCGCCACGCTGCGTGAGCTGGACCTCGGCGGGCCGGAGCGGGGGCGCCGGAGCCGGCGCGGCGGGTCACACCGGCACGCGGACGCCCGCACGAAGCAGCGCGCCTGACTGTCCTTCACTGCCCGCGTCGCTGGCCGATGAGACCCGTGGACGCCTGCGAGCGAAGGGCACGGAGACATGGTCGGTTGGCTGGCGGACGCACCCGTAGCGCGCAAGCTCACCCTGCTCGTGCTCCTGGGTTGCACGGTGGCCGGTCTGGTGCTCGCCGTCGGGGTCACCGGCCTCGGCCAGGTCAACGGCAGGGCCGCCAGCATCTACCACCGCAACCTGGGGCCGGTCACCGAACTCATCGGGGTGAACTCGGCCGCGCTGTCGATCAGACGGACGTGGCCAGCCTCGGCCTGGCCAGCGGCCCGGTCGCGGTCACCTCGTTCCTGGAACGGATCAAGACCGGCAACGAACGCCTCGACGGCCACCTGACCGGCTACCGGCGCACGGGG
>WUUC01119698.1_pt1 | contig 11515 bp, 5 predicted proteins | sample 6278441 | NCBI WGS metagenome assembly WUUC01 (sample SAMN13675441, study PRJNA597444) | soil metagenome | isolation source: soil | place: USA: Washington | collected 2017-10 | reverse complement strand
AACGGTTAGAGCAGCGGACTCATAATCCGTTGGTTGTAGGTTCGAATCCTACAGAGGGCATTAACCATTTCAACAAACGGCTAAGAGCCGCCTCTCTAGACCCGTGGCGTTTAAGCGATGTAAGGCGTCGCCCACGATGCTTGCAGCCGCCCGGTCAATCTCCCGTTTTGGTAGCGCGCATCTTCAACGTTTAACAAGATGCAGGCATCCACAAAAGTACACACTTTCGGTTCAATCTATCTTCTCCAGAAGACACCTCGGTAACTTCGCCGGAGGCTTCGCCGGAAACTAAAGCCTCTTTTTCGCCCAAAAGATACCGAACGATCACGGCATCACGACTGGTACGGATATTGCCAGTCTTTATAGTTGCGCCCTCTTCGTTGCTTTTTTAAGTAAAGTCTCTTTGGTTAGCCTCACTTTAACCTTTGCTTGCGAATGAGCACCTGAAAAACAGGACTTCCACTTTTCACTCACGGCTTATCGTCGCTTCTTCTACAGTGAAAATAAACACTTCTTTCGTTTCCTTACAGGAGTCCCGATGCCTCGTAAAAAACTCTGTTCCTCACACTCGCTTCGTGTCCGTGTGTCGTTTTGTGCGTTGATCATTTTGGCCGCAATCGTGAGCCTGCCTCCGGCCTTCGCGCGTCTGAGCGTGCTGGCGCAGGATAGTGGCGAAGTCGTTGCCTCCGCCGATTCGGACAACGTGCAACTACAGCAGGCGGAGTTCGTACGGCAATTGTCGCTGCCCGCCAACGATCTTATCTACAACCCCGCCGACCAGATGCTTTACGCGAGCGTGCCGAGCAGCGCGGGCGCGGCGGGCAACAGCATCGTCGCCATCAACCCGGCGACGGGCGAGACGGGCGCGCCCGTCTTCGTCGGCAGCGAGCCGGGCAAACTGGCGATGTCCGACGACGGCCACACGCTCTACGTCTCGCTCACGGGGTCCGGCTCCATCCGCCGTTTCGACACGGCGACGCGCACGCCCGGCCAGCAGTTCTTACTCGGTCGGGACAGCTTCTACGGCAACTACATCGCGAACGATCTGGCCGTCGCGCCGGGCAATCCGAATTTGTTGGCCGTCGCCAGATACTATCCCGGAATCAGCCCGCCCGAAGCCGGAGTCGCCGTCTACGATAACGGCGTGCAACGACCCAAAACCGGCCCCGGCCACATTGAGGGCGCGGCCTTCATCGCCTTCTCCGCCACCGAGTCGAAACTCTACGGCAGCGGCCAGCATTACGGCCTGCGCACGATGACTATTGACGCATCCGGCGTGACCGTCACGGGCAAGACCACTTTCGAGGTCCACACCCGCATCAAGTTTGCGGGCGGCCTCATCTACAGTTCCTTCGGCCACGTCGTCAACCCGGATACGAGCACGCTGCTCGGCACTTTCTCCGGCACTTCGGCAAACGCTTTCGCGATTGATACTGCGGTGGGCCGCGCTTACTATTTGACGCGCGAAAACTTCGGCAGCAGCGCGCTCACGTTGAAGGCATTCAACCTCAACACGTTTGTGCCCGTCGGTTCGGCCACTCTTTCCGGCATCAACGACGAGCCGACGGCGTTGGTGCGCTGGGGCGCAAACGGCCTCGCCTTCAGCACCAGCTCGGGCAAACTCTACCTCGTCCAGACTTCTTTGATTCCTTCGTCCGAACCCGACCCGACGCCGACGCCGACGCCCACCAGCACGCCGACACCGACGCCCTCGCCCGTCCCCACATTTGTACGGCAGATTCCGCTGCTCACAAACGACCTCATCTACAGCCCGCAGAGCCAGCAGCTTTACGCGAGCGTGCCGAGCGCGGCGGGCGCAAAGGGCAACAGCGTCACGCGGCTCAACCCGGAGACTGGCGAGATCGGTCCCTCGCTCTTCGTCGGGAGCGAACCCACGCGGCTCGCCCTCGCAGACGACGGGCAGACGATGTACGTCGGCCTGAGCGGCGCGGGCGCGGTGCGCAAACTCGATGTCTCTGCGCAGACGGCGGGGCTTCAGTTTAAGCTCGGCAACTCCAACTTCGACACCCCGTTACTGCCGGACGACATCGCCGTCATGCCCGGCAGCCCCGGCACGGTCGCCATCAGCACATTTAACAGCGGCGTGAAGCTTTACGACGAAGGCGTGCCCCGCGCGCAATCGGAAAACTCCGGCGGCCCCGTAGAGTTCGCCTCGCCCACCAGACTCTATGTGGGCAACAGCCCCGTCCAGAAGATCGCCGTCGGCCCGAACGGTCTAACTAACCTCGGCTCCATCCCCACGCAAGGCTTCAGGTCGGAGACGCAGTTTGCGAACGGCCTGTTATATATGTCCAACGGCATTGTCGTTGATCCCGAATCCGGGGATAGCAAAGGCCGCTTCTCCGGGCTTGAGTTCTACAGCCTGATGACGATTGACGTCGAGAAGAATCGCGCCTTCTTCATGACGAGCAACTTCGGCTCCAACTGGAGGCTGCGCTCCTACGAACTCGACACGTTCCGCCCTGTCGCCTCAACCGAGATACAGGGAATCTCCAGCGGGCCGGGCTTAGAGCCGTCGAGGCTCGTGCGCTGGGGCAAGAACGGGCTGGCCTTACGCGCCAACGACCGCATCTATCTGATTCAGACCGCGCTCGTGGACGACTCCGACCCGATTCCGGCGGCAACGCCCACGCCTTCGCCCACGCCCACGCCTTCGCCCGTTAACATCCCGACGATCGTTAACAAGGTTAACCTGCCCGCCAACGATCTCGTTATTGATGCGGCGACGCAGACGCTCTACGCGAGCGTGCCGAGCACGGCGGGAGGCGCGGTGGGCAACACCATCACGTCGCTCGATCCGAAGACGGGAGCCATCGGCTCGTCAACCTTCATCGGCAGCGAACCGAACAAACTAGCCATCTCCGACGACGGGCAAGTCCTGTACGTCAATCTCGACGGCGCAAAGGCCGTACGGCGTTTCGACACCGTGACGAAAACTCCCGGCACGCAGTTCTTCACCGGCGTGGACAAGCCGGTGGACATGGAGGTCGTGCCGGGCAGCCCGCATTCGCTCGTCGTCTCTCGCGGGGCGTCTTTCAGCGCAGGCGGCGTCGCCGTCTACGATAACGGCGTGCAACGCCCTAACACGACCTCCAACGCGGGAATCTTTTCCCCTTTCATCGGCCCCATAGAGTTCGGCGCGTCGCCTTCGAAGCTCTACGGCTACAACGGTTCGAGCGGCTCTGAAATCTCGAAGTTGGAGTTGGATGCATCGGGCGTGAAAAGTCTCGGCGTCGTGCGCGGCCTGTTCTCCAGCTTCGGCTCCGGCTTTGAGTTCGCGGGCGGCAGGCTCTACTCGACAGGCGGGGGCATCGCTGACCCTGAGGCTGAGACGCTCATCGGCAAGTTCAACACTGGCGGCACGGCTCTCCTCGTTGACCAGGCGTTGGGGCGCGCTTTCTTCCTTTCGAGCGACAGCCACGGCTTTGGTTCGGGCGTCGTCCTGAGCGCCTACGACATCAACACGTTCCTTCCGCTCGGCTCCGTCAAACTGCCCGACGTAACCGGCACCCCGACCGCCTTCGTGCGCTGGGGCGCCAACGGCATCGCCTTCTCTACGACTAAGAATATCTTTAGCTCTTCGGACGCGACGAGCCAGATTTATCTCGTCCGCTCCGCGCTGGTTTCAGATGCCGAGCCTATCGAGTCTCTGCTCTCTTTCAGCGCGGCGGAATACAGCACGTTCGAGAGCGGCGCGGGCGGCAACACGGCCATCATCACCGTTACGCGCACGGGCGGGCTCGCGGGCGGCGTGACGGTCAACTACGCGACCGGCGGCGGCACGGCCACCCCCGGCTCCGACTACACTGCGACCTCCGGCACGCTCACCTTTGCCGAGGGCGAGATGACGAAAACTTTCAATGTTCCCATCACCCGCGACAACCTTTACGAGCCCGGCAACAGGGAGACCGTCGGCCTGACCCTGAGCGGCCCGACCGGCAACGCGATACTCGGCGCGCAGGCAACCGCCACACTGACTATTCAAGACAGCGATTTCACTCCGACCATCGAACCCGGCGACCTTTCCGTACCTGAAGGACAATCCGACCTGACGACGGTGCAGTTGGTCGTGCATCTGACGCGGGCCTCAATCCAAACCATCTCCGTGAACTACGCGACCGTTGACGGCACGGCTAAAGTTGATTCAGACTACGTCGCGGCCTCCGGCACGCTGACCTTCCAGCCCGGCGAGGTGGAGAAAACCATCCCCCTCCAGATCAAGGGCGACGCCGTAGACGAGGGCAACGAACATTTCTCGGTTAACTTCTCGAACCCCGTCAACGTCAACCTCTTTAACAGAAACGTCTTCGTGACCATCATCGCCGACGAGCGTTCGATCATACAGTTCGGCGCGCAGGAGTTTACGGTGGATGAGGGCGAGGTTCGCGCGACCATCACGGTCATACGCTCCGGCCCGGTAAACGCACCCGCGACCGTCGAATACCTCACGCTCGACAGTCAAGCGGATGTCCCCTGCGACCCGACGATCAAAAGACCCGACGGCTCGCCCTACCCGCAGGGCACGGCCTTCGCGCGCTGCGACTACGCGACGACTGTGGACACGCTCGTCTTCGCGCCCGACGAGAGAGAGAAGACTTTCACCATCCCGCTCGTGGACGACAGCCACGTCGAGCCGTTGGAGTTGGTCAGCCTGCGCCTCGCCGCGCCTACGGGCGCGTTCCTCGGCACGCGCTTCTTTGCCACCCTCTCCATCACGGACAACGACGCCGCGGGCCAGCCCAATCCCATTGACGGGCACGAGTTCTTCGTCCGCCAGCACTACCTAGATTTCCTCTCGCGCGAGCCTGAGGCCGACGGGCTGGCCGCGTGGATCAAGGTTCTCGCGGGCTGCGCCGAACCTTTTAACAGAAGCGCCGACAACCCTTCGGCGCACTGCGACCGCAACCTCGTCAGTTCGTCGTTCTTCCGTTCGGCGGAGTTCGAGTTGAAGGGCTACTTCGTCTATCGCTTCTACCGCGCGGCCTTCGACCGCAGGCCGAGCTACACGGAGTTTGTCACAGACATGCGGCGCGTCACGGGCCTCACGGCGGAAGAGGTTTATCGCAAGCGTCGCGCCTTCGGCGATGCGTGGGTGCTGCGTCCCGAGTTCCAGAGCATCCACGGCGCGCGCACCAACGCCGCATTCGTAGACGCGCTTCTGGACCTTTACAAGGTGACGGCCATCAACACGCCCGACCCGTCCAACCCGGACGGCGACGCCTTCGTGCGCTTCACGCGCGACGAACTCGTAGCCGCGCTCGATGCGCAGCCCGCGCGCCTGACGAAAGCGCAGGTCCTGCGCGCCGTCGTGCAGAGCCGCGAGGTTGACGCGGCGGAATACAACGGCGCGTTCGTGGCGATGCAATACTACGGCTACCTGCGCCGCGCGCCGGAACAGTCCGGCTACGATGCGTGGCTGCGAGTCATCACGCGCGGCGACGGCTACCGCGTCATGGTTGATGGTTTCATGAACTCTACGGAGTATCGCCTGCGATTCGGTAAGTAGTAGCCGGAGCGAACCGGGCCGCGACGGAAGACGGAGAGGTTGGGCTAGCGCGCCCGGCCTCTCCGTTTTTCATTGACCATTCCGTTTTTCATTGACCATCAGGTTCCCTCAAGTTTACAGTCCATTACAAAAATAGCTTTCGTCGCGGGAGACAGGTCTTGACTAAGAGAAACTCTATAGGCATCGGTGTGATCGGGTCGGGGTTCGCGCGTGGGACGCAGATTCCGGCCTTTCGTGCGTGCGCGGGCGCGCGCGTTGCGGCGATTGCGAGCGCGCGCCGGGAGCGTGCGGAAGCGGTGGCGCGGGAGTTTTCGATCCCGTTTGTGGGCGACGACTGGCGCGAGGTGATTGAACGCGAAGATGTCCATCTCGTCAGCATCGTCACCCCGCCCGCGACGCATCTTGAGATGACGCTCTACGCGCTCGCTCGCGGCAAGGCCGTGCTCTGCGAAAAGCCTATGGCGATGAACGCGGCTGAGACCGCGAAGATGCGAAGCGCGGCCGACGCAGCGGGCGTCTTCGCCTGCATTGACCACGAACTGCGTTTTCTGGAAGGGCGCAGGCGCATGCGCGAGATGCTACGTGCGGGCGACATCGGGCGCGTCAGACACGCGGCGATAACTTTTCGCGCGGATTCGCGTGCGAGCGCAAAACGCGCATGGGATTGGTGGTCGGACGCGCGTATGGGCGGCGGCGCGCTCGGCGCAATCGGTTCGCACATCGTTGACAGCCTGCATTGGTTGCTCGGCGCGCAGGTGTCGCGCATCTTCTGCCAACTCTCGACGCACACGCAAGCGCGCCCCGCCGCAGACGGCGGCGAGATGCGGCCCGTGACCACAGACGACGCCGCGAACTTGATCCTCAACTTCGCGAGCGGCGACTTGATCGCGCCGACCGGCGCAAGCGCAAACACTTCGATCTCTTTCGTCGAAGCGGGCGAGCCAATGCATCGTCTGGAAATTTTCGGTGAACGCGGCGCGCTGCGGGTTGAAGGCGACGGCGTGTTGCGGCACGCGGAGTTGGGCGCGGGCGTGTGGCGTACGGTCGAAACCGGGAGCGACCCGCTCGCGCCCGGCATGCACGACAACGAATGGTCGCGCGGCTTCACGCGCTTCGCGCAGGAGATCGTACGCGCCCTCTTTGAAGGGCGGACCGCCATCGAAGGCGCGGCCACTTTCACGGACGGCCACCGCACGCAACTCGTCTTAGACGCCGCGCGCCGCTCGCACGCTTCCGGCAGTTGGGCGACGCCGGATAATGAAAATTCCGACGCGTCGAGTTGATGCGCGAGAAAAGTTCGTCGCAAGCCGTTTGCGAGTCTTAGTCCGGTGCAGAGCTTGTGAGATAAGTCGAGAGTGGGGAAGCAGAAGCAAAAAGATTCGCGGCGTGTGCGCGTCGGCGTGGACACGGGCGGGACGTTCACGGACTTCGTCTATGCGGCGCGCGACGGGCGTACGGCGATGTTCAAACTCGCCTCCACGCCCGCGGACCCTTCGCGCGCGATCACGGAGGGCTTGCGGCGCATCGCTGCGGAGTCGGAGGTTGCCGTGCGCGAGTTGGAGATCGTGCACGGCACGACGGTCGGCACGAACGCTCTGCTCGAAAGACGCGGCGCGCGTGCCGCGCTCGTGACGACCAAAGGATTCGAAGACGTGCTCGCCATCGGCAGACAGGCCCGCCCCGCGCTCTACGATCTGAACGCGACCAGACCCGACGCGATCATCCCGCGACACTTGCGCTTCGGCGTCCGTGAGCGCGTCGCGGCGACGGGCGAGGTGCTGGCGTCGTTGGACGAGAACGCGCTCGTCGAGTTGGTCGAGAAATTGAAGCGTGCGCGCGTCGAGTCCGTGGCGATCTCGCTGCTCTTCTCGTTCGTTCATCCCGCACACGAACGCACCGTCGCGCGTGCGCTCAAGACGTTGGGCGTGCCGCTCTCCGTCTCACATGAAATCCTGCCGGAGTATAGAGAGTTCGAGCGCACTTCGACCGTCGCGATCAACGCTTACCTGCAACCGCTGATGGGCGCTTATCTCAAGCGTCTGCGCGCGCCGCGTTTGCGCGTGATGCAATCTTCGGGCGGGAGCATCTCTGCGGGCGCGGCCTCGCGCGAGCCGGTGCGGACCATCTTGTCCGGTCCTGCGGGCGGCGTCGTCGGCGCGTTGGGTTCCGCGCTCGCGTCCGGCGCACGCGACATCATCACCTTCGACATGGGCGGCACTTCGACAGACGTTGCGCTCTGCGCGGGCGGCTCGTTGCAGACCACGAACGAGGCGACGGTAGCCGCGCTGCCCGTCGCCGTGCCCGTCTTAGACATTCACACGGTCGGCGCGGGCGGCGGTTCAATTGCGCGCGTTGACGCGGGCGGGAGTTTGCGCGTAGGGCCGGAGTCGGCGGGCGCTGAGCCGGGGCCCGCGGCTTACGGGCGCGGAAACTTGCCGACCGTAACCGATGCCAATCTGGTGCTCGGGCGTTTCGGCGGCGCGCAACTGCTCGGCGGCGATTTCGAGTTGGACGCCGGACGCGCGCGTGCGGTGTTGGAACAACTCGCGCGTGAGATGAGCGCGGCGAGCGGGCGACGCACGACGGCGCACGAGGCCGCGCTCGGCGTCATCGGCGTGGTGAACGCCGGGATGGAACGCGCGCTGCGCGTCGTGTCCATCGAGCGCGGGTTTGATTCGCGTTCGTTCGCGCTCGTCTCGTTCGGCGGCGCGGGCGGGTTGCACGCCGTCGCGCTCGCGGAGAGTCTGCGCATCCCGCGCGTCATCGTGCCGCGAAGGCCAGGCGCGCTCTCCGCGCTCGGCGCGCTCTCGTCGGATGTCTTGATGGATGCGAGCCGCACCGTGATGCTCGATGCGACGGCGGGCCGCGCGCGACTCTCCGAACTCGAACGCGCATTTCAACAGATGGAACACGACGCACGCGCCGCACTCAAACGCGAAGGTTTCGGCGACGAGCGACAACAGCGGCATGTGCGCAGCGTCTCGGCGCGTTACAAGGGACAATCGTTCGAGTTGGAGATCAAACCAAAGTCCGCCGCGACGCTTACCGCCGCGTTTCATCGCGCACACCTCGCGCGCTACGGCTACGCGCAGGAGGAGAGCGCGGTCGAGATCGTCAGCGCGCGCCTGCGCTCGCGCGGGCTGGTGGAAAAACTGAAGCGCGAACGCGTCGTTCAAAGCACGCGCGGTTCCACGCCTGTGCCGCAGGCGTTGGCTTCCGTCTACTTCACGAACAGACCGGCGCGCGTGCCAGTCTTCGCGCGCGAAGAACTCAAGGCGGGCGCGCGACTTCAAACGCCCTGCATCGTCACAGAATATTCTTCGACGACGCTCGTGCCCGAAAGCGCACGCGCCGCGCGCATTGATGAACAGGGCAACCTCGTCATCGAACTATGAATTGCCCGGTTAAGAGCTTAGAACTATGACTTGCTCAATTAAGAGCTTATTTCAACACAGTGTTGAAGCATTCAACTCTTCGCGCCTTTGCGCCTCCAGCGTGAGTTGATTTCTTTAGCAAAGATAAATCTCACGCTGGAGGCGCAAAGGCGCGAAGAGTTGAGTTTCGAAACGTAATCCGACCCGTGAAGTGATCTGCAAGATATGAAACGCGAGAAGAATTTCGATCCGGTCACGCTGGAAATTTATCGCGCTCTCTACACTTCGGTCGCCGAAGAGATGGGCATAGCCCTGCGGCGCACGGCACACTCGCCCAACATCAAGGAGCGGCGCGACTATTCGTGCGCCGTCTTCGACGCGGCAGGGCGCGTCATCGCGCAGGGCGATCATATGCCCGTTCACCTCGGCAGCATGCCGATGGCTGTCGCCGCTGCGCTCCGCGAAACGATCATCGAGCCGGGCGATTGCATCGCACTCAACGACCCCTTCAAGGGCGGCACACACCTGCCGGATGTCACGCTCGTCTCGGGCGTCTTCCCCGTTTCTCCTTCTTCCTCTTCGCCCCTTTTCTTTGTGGCGAATCGCGCGCATCACGCGGACATCGGCGGCGGGTCGCCCGGTTCGATGGGCATGGCGGCGGACGTGTACGGCGAGGGCTTGCGCATCCCGCCCGTACACCTGATGCGCGGCGGGCGTGTGAACGATGATGTGATGAAACTGTTGCTGGCGAACGTGCGCGGGGCGGACGAGCGGCGCGCGGATTTCGCCGCGCAACTCGGATCGCTCAAGACGGGCGCGACTCGCCTGCTTGAGATCGTCGCAAACAGGGGCGCGCGCGAAGCCGCGAGTTATGCGGCGCACCTCATCAGTTATTCGGCACGCATGATGCGCGCGCGCGTGGCCTTGATTCCCGACGGAGTTTACACGGCGGAAGACGCGCTCGACGACGACGGCACGAGCGTCGAGCCGTGCGTCCTGCGCGTGCGCGTCGAGATTAAAGGCGCGCGTGCGCGAGTTGATTTCGCGGGCAGCGCGAAGCAGGTGGCGGGGCCTGTCAACGCGGTCGAAGCGATCACGGTGTCGGCGGTCGCGTATGTCTTTCGCTGCCTGCTCGGCGCGGAGGAAGTTCCGGCGAGCGCAGGACTCATGGAGCCGATCGAAGTCGTCGCGCCGCGCGGCACGATTGTCAACGCGCTTGCGCCCGCACCCGTCGCGGGCGGCAACGTCGAAACTTCGCAACGCATCGTTGACGTGTTGTTCAAAGCGTTAGCGCAAGCCTTGCCCGGCGAAATCCCCGCGGCCAGCCAGGGCACTATGAACAACTTGACCATCGGCGGCGTGGACCTGAGAACGGGAAGCGAGTTCGCTTACTACGAGACCATCGCGGGCGGCATGGGCGCGCGTCCTGCGCACGCAGGTTTGAGCGCGGTGCACACGCACATGACGAACAGCCTCAACACGCCCGTCGAAGCGCTCGAATACGCGTACCCGCTGCGCGTGCATACGTATGCGATTCGCGAAAATTCCGGCGGGCAGGGAGCGCATCGCGGCGGCTGCGGCGTCGTGCGCGAGATCGAGACGCTCGTGCCCGCGCACATGGCTCTGCTCGCCGACCGCCGACGCCTCGCGCCTTACGGTCTCGCGGGCGGCGCACAGGGGCGCGCGGGACGCGACACGATTATCAGCGAAGGGCGCGCCGCGCACCTCAAAGCGAAAGGCTCTCGCCAACTGAAGGCGGGCGACCGCGTGCGCATCGAAACGCCCGGCGGCGGCGGACACGGGAAGAAATGATGAATGCGGAATGATGAATTTAAAACAACAGTCTTTCATTCATCATTTACCTCTCCTTCTTTCATTCGCAAGATGTTCAATTTAGAATGTGCTTTCACCTATTCTTGCGCAAGCAGGCGTGAAGAAGTAGTAGTGAAGAGGCGAAAAGACGATGCGTTATGCCATGATTATTGAAAAGGGAGAGCGCAACTATTCGGCGTATTTGCCCGATATGCCGGGCTGTATCGCTACCGGCAAAACCGTCGAAGAGGTGAAACGCCGGATGCGCGAAACCGTCGAACTACACCTGCGCGGCTTGCGTGAGGATGGCCTGCCGATACCGGAACCGACCAGCATGGCCGACTATGTAGAGGCCGCTTGAGTCAGCGAAACAAGATGGAGGGTTGAAAATTATGCGCGTCACCATCGGACAGATCAACACGACGAACGGCGACTATGAGGGCAACGTCGCGCGAATTTTGCGCGCCATCGAGCAGGCGCGCGCGGAGGGGAGCGATCTCGTCGTGCTGCCGGAAGTGGCCGTGCAGGGCTACATGTCCTTCGATTGGTTTCTGGACCGCGACGTGGTGGCGCATGCCATGGAGCCGCTCGACCAGATCATCGCGGCGAGCGCGGGCTTAACCGTCATCGTCGGCACGGTGCGCCCGACGGGGCAGGCGCAGGGGCGCAGGCTCTACAACTCGGCGGCGGTTATCTCCGACGGCAAACTCGTGGGCTTCGCAGACAAGACTCTGCTTCCCGAATACGACGTGTTCGACGACCCGCGCTACTTCGAACCGGCAAAGGAGCGCAGGCTGTTCGA
>WUUC01128543.1_pt1 | contig 11519 bp, 4 predicted proteins | sample 6278441 | NCBI WGS metagenome assembly WUUC01 (sample SAMN13675441, study PRJNA597444) | soil metagenome | isolation source: soil | place: USA: Washington | collected 2017-10 | reverse complement strand
GCGCTTACGCGGGCCGCGCGATGCAGAGCGACAACCTGACGCCGGAGCTGCGCGACCTGGGCGTCACGTCTGGCGACGCCGTCAAGCTGCTGTACGACTTCAGCACCTCGATCGGCGGCCCGATCCGGCGCGACGAGCTGTGGTTCTTCGCCGGCTTCCGCGACGTCGGCAACCGGAACATCGTCGCCAACAGCTTCATGCCCGACGGCAGCCCCGGCATCTTCGATCAGACGGTGAGGAACCTCACGGCCCGCCTCACGTGGCAGATCAATTCAAAGAACAAGCTGTCGGTGTACAAGGATCGCGCCTTCAAGAGCCTGGACCGCGAGCTGGCGCCGCTCACCGAGCCGAGCCGCGCCGCGGGCGGCCGCAAGCCGGTCCTCTACTACACCGGCGCGGTGAAATGGACGTCACCGCTGACCAGCCGTCTGATGCTCGAAGCCGGGTGGGGCGGAAGCGTGCAGAGCCGCAATACCGGCCGCTACCAGCCGGGCGTGCGGAAGGAGCGCGGCACGCCGGAGTGGTTCGCCAACGCCTCGCGTCTCGATCTCGTGACCGGCATTCGTACGACCGCCAGCGCGGGGGAGACGAACACGGTCGAGCAGCTGTTCACGTCGATCGCGTCGGCGACCTACGTGACCGGCTCGCACAACGTCAAGGTCGGGATGCAGTGGCGGTACGGCGTCAACAACGTCGTCACCGAATCGAATGCCGATCTGATCCAGCGGTACCGGAACGGCGTGCCCGATTCGGTGCAGGTCCGCAACTCACCGCTGTACGACCGCGAGGGCTCCCTGAATCTCGACGCCGATCTCGGCATCTACGCGCAGGACTCTTGGACGTTCCGCCGCCTCACGCTCAACCCCGGGGTGCGGTTCTATTACCTGCATGAGTCGGTGGATCCCGGCGTCGCGCCGGCCGGCCGCTTCGTGCCCGCGCGGCAGTTTGACGGCGTTCCCGACCTCCTCGACTGGAAGAACGTCGCGCCGCGCTTCGGCGCGGCCTACGACATTACCGGCGACTCCAGGACGGCGCTGAAGTTCAGCGTCAGCAAGTACTACGCGAGCGTGACGAACCAGTACAGCTTCTACAGACCGCTCGCCAACCAGACCGACATCCGCAACTGGAGCGATCTGAACGGCGACGACATCGCGCAGGACAATGAGATTGGGCCGAGCACGAACACCCAGTTCGGCCTCGCGCCCGAGCGCCGCAAGGATCCGGACCTGCGGCGGCCGTACAACATCGAGTACAACATCGGCCTCGACCGCCAGATCACCGAGAACCTTTCCGTGTCGGCCGCCTGGTTCAAGCGCGAGGTGTTCGACCTCGCGAAGACGGACAACCTGCTCATCTCGCCGAGCGACTACACGCCCTTCCAGGTGACCAACCCGGTGACCGGCGAGCCGCTCACGGTCTACAACCTGAATCGCGCGAAGCTGGGTCTGGTGGATCTGTTCGACACCACGGCGACCGACCGCGATCTCAACCGGCGCGGATACGACGGGTTCGAGACCACGTTCAACATCCGGCTGCCCGGCGGCGCCGGGCTCTTCGGCGGCTACTGGACCGACCGCAACATCGTCGTCGCCTGCGACGGCGACGATCCCAACACGTTCCTGTACTGCGACCAGAGCGAGCTCGACATGCCGTTCCAGCACAACTTCAAGCTCGCAGGGTCAGCGATGCTCCCGTTCCAGGTGCAGCTCGGTGCGAGCGTGCAGAGCTACGGCGGCGACGCCGGCAATACCACCTATCCGATCGGTCCGTCGCTGCAGGCGAACTGGGTCGTACCGGCGAATCTGTTCCCGGGAGGCCGGACCCAGTCGGTCACGGTCCCGCTCATTCCGCCGGGTCAGAAGCACCTCGATCGCTGGACCCAGGTGGACGTGAGCTTCAAGAAGCTCTTCACGATCGCCGGTCACCGCCTGGAGGGGTCGCTCGACATGTTCAACGCGCTGAACAGCAACGTGGTGCTGGCGGTGAACCAGGCGTTCGGGGCAACATTGGATCGGCCGACGCAGATCCTGCAGCCGCGGCTGCTCAGGATCTCGGCCCAGTGGAAGTTCTAATCGGATACTGAAGGACCAGCGTAGCTGCGCGGGCCAGCACGAAGGACACAAGGGATGTGTCCTTCGTGTCAGGCGCCCTGCCAAATGCAACGCACTGTGGCAGTTGAATCTGGATAAGTGTCCGTGTGACAGCCCCCAGGGTTCTCGTTCTGACAGCGATTTGTATTGGGCTCCTCGGCCGAGGCGCGGCCGCAGCGCAGCCGCGGGCACCCGGTGCGCCGGCGATTACCTTCAACAGGCACATTGCGCCGATCCTCTTTCAGCACTGCGCGCCGTGCCACCGCCCCGACCAGGTCGCTCCCTTCAGCCTCACCAGCTATGAGGATGCGGCGCGGCACGCGACGCAGATTGCCGAGGCGACCAAGCGCCGCTACATGCCGCCGTGGAAGCCGGAGCCGGGATACGGAGAATTCGAGGGCGTCCGGCGCCTGACGGCCGACCAGATAGATCTGATCCAGAGGTGGGTTGCCGGTGGACGGGTTCGGGGCAACGCGGCGGGCCTGCCTCCGCTGCCTGCAGCGGCCTCCGGCTGGCGCCTTGGCACGCCCGACGTCGTGCTGACGCTGTCCGATGCCTACGTGCTCGAGCCCGACGGCCGCGACGTCTTCCGGACGTTCGTCGTGCCGATCCCGAAAACCGAGCGCCGGTACGTCCGGGCGCTCGATTTCCACCCGGGCGCTCCGAGAGCCGTCCACCACGCGAACCTGAAGATCGACGCCACCCGTTCGTCGCGCTGGTTCGACGAGCAGGAACCGGGACCGGGGTACGAGGGCGCGGGCGCGCGCGGAGCGCAGTTTCCAGACGGCCACTTCCTCGGCTGGACGCCTGGCCAGTCGCCGCGGGTCGCACCCGAGGGGTTGTCCTGGCGGCTCGAGCCGTCCAGCGATCTCATAATCGAGCTGCACATGACGCCGACCGGCAGGCGGGAGCTCGTTCAGCCGCGCGTCGCCTTGTACTTCACCGACAAGCCGCCCGAACGCCGTCCCTACATGCTTCGACTCGGCCGGCAGGACATCGACATCCCCGCGGGCGCATCTCGCTACGTGAGCACCGACACCTACGTGTTGCCGGTCGATGTCGACATTGTCGCCGTGCAGCCTCACGCACACGGGCTTGCGAAGGAGGTGCGCGGCTACGCGACGCTGCCCGACGGCACGACGAAGTGGCTGGTATTCATCCGCGAGTGGGACACGAAATGGCAGGACGTGTACCGGTTCCGCGATCCTGTGCCGGCTCCGCGGGGAACCCGGCTGACGATGGAATACGCGTACGACAATTCCGAGGGCAACGTCCGAAACCCGTACAATCCGCCGCGACGCGTGACGTTCGGTCAAACCTCCTCGTCCGAGATGGGAGACCTGTGGCTCCAGGTGATGCCGCGGAGCGCCGAGGAGCGACGCGCGCTCGAGCAGGACTTCGCGCCGAAGATGCTGCGCGAGGACATCGCCGGCCTGCAGAAGATGCTCGAGATCGAGCCGGACGATCCGCGGCTGCACGCGGATCTGGGATTCTGCTACATCGAGGCGGGACGCACGGCCGACGCTCTTGCGCATCTCGAACGTGCCGCACGCCTCGATCCGTCTTCGGCTGGCGCGCAGTACGACGCGGGCACGCTGCTGTTGAAGCTGCGCAGCTTCGGGCGCGCGCGCGATTACCTGGCGCGCGCGGCGGCGCTCAAACCCGATTTCGCCGAGGCGCTCAATAATCTCGGGGTCGCGAGCCACGCGGAAGGCAAGCTGGACGAAGCGCTGGAGTGGTACACGCGCGCGCTGGCGATCGACCGGCAGAACGCCGACGCGCTGTACAACAAGGGCCGCGCGCTCGCGGCGCGCGGCGACAACGACGCCGCCCTGGAGCACTACCGACGGGCGCTCGACCTCAAGCCAGACGACGCGGTTACCCACGCCAGCATCGCGAGCCTTCTGGCGTCGCGGCAGGAGATCGACCGGGCCATCGTCCACTATCGGCGCGCTCTGCAGGCCGATCCGGACCTGCCTGCCGCGCTGGTCGATCTCGCCTGGATTCTGGCGACGTCCGATCGTCCTGGCGTGCAGGCGCCGGAGGAAGCCGTGCGACTGGCGGAACGCGCGTCCCAGGTAACCGGCGGCAGCAGCCCCACGGTGCTGGATACGCTCGCCGCGGCGTACGCAGCATCCGGTCAACTGGGCCCCGCGGTTGCCACCGCGGAGGAGGCGCTCGCGCTGGCCGCGAAAGAGGGCAGCGCGGATCTCGCCGAACGCATCCGGATGCGTGTCGATGTTTACAGGCAGGCCGCCGCTACCGAGCGGCGCTGACCTGCCCGTTGGCTTCGGCCTCCGGGCTTCAGTACCCGGACGTAGTGTCCGGGTTTAGCCGGACCTACCTTTGAGGACCAGCGCGGCCCGAACCGGTCTCAGTTTCGAGAAGTCGTCGGCCGAGATGATGTAGTACCACGGGGCGAAGCGAGCGTGCAGCAGCCGAACCTGCGCGTCAGTCGTTTCCTGCTCGCCGCGCGGACCGCTCGCCGAGCTTGGATCGTACGCCGCCATGATGAACAGGTACCGGTTCTCTCCGGTCCGCGAATCGGTCGCGTCGGATTTCGCGCCGTCGGGCGCTGCGGGCATGGGCGCCGCTGCTCCAGGCGCCACCTCGCCGAAGCGCAGCGTATAGAAGACGCCGCGTCGCGTGTGCACCACGACCTCTCCCTCGTTCGACAGCAGCTGGCCCTCCCGCGTCAGGTAGAACCCCTTGCGCGCGAGGTCCTTGACGTCCAGCGGAGACACGCGCTGTTCCGCGGCGGTTCGGGCGAGGGTAGCCGTAATGCCCGCCGGCTTCGGAAGAACGCCGACAATGCGCAGTCCGACGAGTCGGGTGAGCAGGTCGTTGACGGCGGGCTCGTTGAGCCGCTCGCCGCGCTGGAGCCCGTCGAGCATCCACTTGCCGCCGTCCGTCCGCAGCCGCAGCAGTTCTCTGGGCGCGACTCCGTCGGTGCGTTCGTCGATCGCGTAATTGCGAACGACAATCTCGTCGATGTCGTCGCGACGCACCTGAAGGACATCCCGATCGATCCAGTCTTCGAATCGCGTTGACACCTGCAGCTCGCCCACGCGCGCGAGGTACACGCGCGCGCGATCCGGCGCGCGGACGTAGCGGTACCCGGGACGCGCCTCGGCGCCCAGGATGATGTCGGCAAGCAGCCGCTCGTTATGCCCGCGAATCGTCAGACGGGTGCCGCGCCCGCTCAGAGCGGCCACGGAGACATCGAGCGGATCGACGACGCCCAGGCGCTCGTGATCGGCCGGCAGATCGCTCGCGAAGTCGTCCTTCCGCAGATTGAGCATCGCGGCAGCGGTCTCGCTCAGACGGTCCGCGGCGTCCGCCGGATAATCGAACTGCGAGGGAATGGTCCATCGGCCGTTCCGGTTCAGCACCTTGAGGGCGCGCGGGTATCCGCCCGCCTCCTCGAATTCGACCACTTCGAGCGACAGCGCGGCGTTCGGGTCGGTGAACTCCTGGAAAAAGGGCTCGCCGCGGTCGCTGAACGCCTCGGGCGCGGGGACGCCGGGCGAACTCAGCCAGGCGACGAGGGCCGCCGCGGCCGCGGCGCCGCAGAACGCGAGCGTCGATGCGGTGTGAGTCATTGCTCCGTTCTGAGCCGCCCGGCGAGACGCGCGGCTTCGCGCTCGCGGCGGCGACGCCGCGCGAACATGACAAGGCCGATCAGCATCACGGGGATCGGCGGGACGAGCACGGCGATCAAGCGGATCGCGCCCCGGATGCGGCCGATGCTCGTCTCCGCCGTCTGGCGGCTCGCGTCGATTCGGGCATCGCGCTCCGCCGTGATGCTGTTTTCGAGCGCGCGCAGCCGCCGCTCTTCGGAGGCCTCGAGATTGCGGACCATGATTTGACGCGCGAGGTCGTCGAGATCGCGCCGCGCCTGAAGCTCCTCGACGCGCGCTTTCAGCCGATTGCGCGCGTCCTGGAGCGCCGCCCGCGCGTCGTCTTCGGCCTGCCGCTCCTCGCGCGAGCGTTGTTCGAGGTAGCTGCGCGTCCGCGCGTCGAGGCGATCGAGCGTCCGCAGCCGCGCCCGCCGCGATCGAATCGGGATGAACGACTCGTCGCCGGCGAGCAGGTCGATCGCATTCAGCACGAACGCGACATTGTCGAGGGGGGCGGTTGCGGCAGCGCCGCTGCGGAGCTGGAAAAAATAGTCGGATACGAAATCGAGATCGGCGACGACGATGACGTTGGTCGGATGCGGCCTCGCTGACGCTTTCGAGCGCACGTGCGCGGCGAGCGGCAGAAACCGCCCCTCGGGTTCGTGGCGCACCGGCGAACCGAGTACCGGGCCAGCCGGTGTGGGCCGCGTCGCTTCGAAGAAGCTGGTCGCGCCCGATACGGTTCCGGTCTGCAGCAGCGGCTCGAACTCGAACGCGCCCGAGTCGTCGGGGAGCACGTACCCGGGATACAGCAGCAGAAGCGCCTGAAGACCGCGCGTGGCCGCGTGCCGCCGGTTCACCGCGTCCGGATTGCCGTTGGCCGGCGAAACGAAGACCGCTTCGGCCGGCAGTCCCGCCATCCCGGAGTGCAGGTTGAAGGTGTCCCACGCGATCCGAGCGGGCACCCAGTTCACCCCCAGTTCGAAGAGCATCTTCCGGATGTCCCCGTAGTTGACCTGCACCGCGGGATCCTGCTTCCGATAGGGATCGATCCGCGCCGCCATCGGCGCCGCGGGCGCGAGGCTCACGTCGTGGAGCGGCAGCGGATCGACCAGAATGAGAGCCGGCGTGCCCTTCCGGACCGGGTCGGCGACCAGCTCCATTTCGCTGACCGTCAGTCTCGACGGGAGCACCAGCAGCAGGACGTCGACGTCCTTGCCGATCGCGTCGTGCGGCGTAATCTCGACGACCTCGTATTGTTTGCGCAGCTCGTCGACGATCGCCCACGGGATGTGAGTCTGGCTGCTCGCGTAATCGACGCCGCCGAACATCTTCACGTCCGCATCGACGACGCCGATCCGCTTGCGCCGGCTGCGGCTGACGACGCGCAGCGCTCTGACGACTTCGTATTCGGCCGACAGGCCGGGCTCGAAGAAGCCAATCACCTGTTCCTCGGGTCCCGACGTCACGGCCATGCCGAGGAAGACCTCTTCGGTCGCACGGTCGCCGAAGGGGTCGGACGCGACCTCGCGCGGCACGATCCCGAAGCGGCGGCGGGCGTGCTGCGCCTCCTCGGAGAACGGCTCCGTTTCGCTGACCATCACGGTGATTTTCCCGGCGCCGGCGTCCTGGATGCTGCGCAGGACGGCGAGCAGGTTCTCTCGTGATTCGACGTAGCGCTGCGGCACGTCGGGGCTGACGAACGCCTGCACCACGATCGCGCGGTCCGCCGGAAGCTCCGCGACGAGGCGGCGGGTATGGTCGCTCAACGAGTGCAGCTGTTCGGCGGTAAGGTCCAGACGCGGCCCGATCGAATCGGCAATCACGACGAGGGAGCCGAGCAGCACGGCGAGAGCCGCCGCGCGCACCACATGATGGAGCGTCAGGCGCGGCCCGGGAATGTCGCGCGACCACAGCCGCCCGCCCAGCACGACGACGTTCAGGTACAGGAAGAAACCCGCGAGGCTGACGAAATACACGACCGGCGCCAGGCCGACGAGCCCTTCCGAGAAGTCGCTGAAATGTTTCTCGAGGCCGAGCGCGTGGACCCGCCGCGCAAGAGGCGCGCTGAAGGAACCGATCGCCACGCTCAGCGCGGTCGGCAGGAGGCACAGCACGGCGCCGATGATGAAAGCGATCGCAGTGTTGGTCGCGAGGAGCGAGCCGAGCATGCCGAGCGGGATGAGCGCGGCGCCCGCGATCCACAACCCGGCGTAATTCGCCAGCATCAGGCCCGGATCGGGATCGGCGAGCCAGACCAGCACGCCCACGAAGCCGACCGACACGATCAGCGCGACCGTATAGCTGCCGAGCACCGACAAGTACTTGCCGAGCACGAGGTCCGGTTCGGCCGCCGGGAGCGTCAGCAGCAGTTCGTCGGTACCCAGCCTGCGCTCGTCGGCCCAGACACTCATCGTGAGCGTCGGGACGAAAAGCACCAGCAGATAAGGAAAGAGTTGGAGAAGCTGATCGAGCGTCGCGAGGTTGTTGCGGAAGAAGCCCGGCCGCCAGAACGCGGCCATCCCGCTGAGAAAAATAAAGAGCGTGAGGAAGACATAGCCGGCGGGGTTGCCGAAATGCCGGCGCAGGTCCCGCTTGGCGAGGGCCCACACGACACGGGGGTGCACGCGCCAGATCATCTGCCTGTGTCTACGACATTAACCGCAGAGCACGGAGAGAACACAGCGGCTGCGGCCGAACCGAAAAATACTTAGCCACGAAAACGACTTCGCGGCTTCGTGGTTCCACTGTTTTGGCGCTAGCCGGGAAGTCTGAAAGCGAGCAGCTCCCCTGCGTAGTTGCCTCCGCCGATGGCGATCACGATGTATTGCCGCCCGTTCGCCATGTAGGTCATTGGGGAGCCGCTCTGAGGAGCCGGCATGTAGACCGCGCCGGCGTCCTTGCCGGTCGCCTTGTTGTAGGCGCGGAGCATCGCCCCCCGTGGTCCCGCCGACGTCGTCGCGAAGCCCCCTTCGCCGGCGATCAGCAGCGTCTTGGTGACGAGCGTGCCGATGTTGCCGGAACGACCCGTGCGCGGGATGTTCAGGCCTTTGAGCATCGGGTGGTTGCGCACGTTGTCGGGCGTCTCGCCGTGCGCGATCTGCCAGCGAATCTCTCCGCGGCTCAGATCGATCGCCGAAATCTGCCCGTACGGAGGCTTCCCGAGCGGCAGACCGTGCACGTTCGTTCCGCCGCCGCCTCCGCCGGCGGGCGCCGGGCGCGGCGCCGACGACTCCCCGGCGGCCGCTCGCGGAGGCGGGGGGGTCGCCGGCGGCGCTCCGGTGCCGCCCCCGGACGCGCGCATGCCGGTCAGCGCAGACCCCTGGACGAAGTTCATGTCGGAGGTTCCGGGATCTGGCCGCACCAGTCCAATCGTCCCGATGGCGCCCTCGGAATAGACGTACACGGTCTGCGTTTCCGGATCGTAGGAGCCGCCTTCCCAGATCGTGCCGTTCTTGACCGACGTCAGAATGCCGAGCGGACCTTCAGCCTTGCTGACGACTGGAGGCGTGAAGATGGGGCCCATCTTGTACCCCGAGGCGATGCGAATGGCTTCCTGCCGCAACTCCGGCGTGAAGTCGATCAGCTCGTCCACCGAGGAGCCCTGGCGGCCGTACGCCGGCGGTCTGGTCGGGAACGGCTGCGTGGGCGCGTACCACTCGCCCGGCACGTCGCCCTTCGGCACCGGCCGTTCCTCGATCGGCCAAACAGGCTCACCCGTCTCGCGGTTGAACACGTACAGCCACGACTGCTTGGTCGGCTGGGCGACGGCCTTGATCTTCCGGCCGTCCACGGTGATGTCGGCGAGAATCGGCGCGCACGGGATGTCCATGTCCCACAGCGGGTGATGCACGAACTGGTAGTGCCACCGCCGTTTGCCGGTTTTCAGCTCCACGGCCACGAGACTCTCGGCAAACAGGTTGTTGCCCGGCCGGTGCCCGCCGTAGTAATCGCCCGTCGGCTGCTCGACCGGCAGGTACGCCAGTCCCAGTTCTTCGTCGACGGAGATCTGCGCCCAGACGCCGGTGTTGCCGGTGTACGACCAGGAGTCGTTCTCCCAGGTCTCGTTGCCGAATTCGCCCGGCGAGGGAATCGTGTGGAAGATCCACAGGCGCTTGCCCGTCCGCACGTCGAAGCCGCGGACGTACCCCTTGACGTTGGTCTTGCTCCGGGGCGAGCCGCCGGACAAGTGCGCGGCGCCGACGATGACGACGCCGCTGGCGACGATGGGAGTGGCGTGCAGCCCCACTTCGCCGGTAATGAGATCGATGTTCTGATCGAAATCGAGCTTCAGGTCGACGACGCCGTCCTTGCCGAAGGTCGGCACCTTGGCGCCCGTCTTCGCATCCAGCGCGATGAGCCGGTATCCCGGCGTGACGTAGAGAATGCGCCCCTGGCGGCCGTCGCTCCAGTACGCAAGGCCCCGGCCGGACAGCTGGCGCGGAGCCGCAGTGCCGCGCGCCCCTTCGTTCTCGCTGTGCATCCACAGCAGTTCGCCGGTCGTCGCATCCAGTGCCACGACGGCCCGCCGCGTGCCGGCGGTCGAATAGACGATCCCGTCCACCATCAGGGGCGTCGACTCGAACTGGTACTCGGGACGGGGCCCCAGACTGTCGGTCTTGAACCGCCACGCGATCTCGAGCTTGTCGAAGTTGTCCGCGTTGATCTGCTCGAGTGGCGCGTAGCGCGTGTGCGCCAGGTCGCCGCCGTAGGTGGGCCACTCCCCTTTGGCCGTGCCGGTCTGCGCATGGCCGACAAACATGTATGCCGACGCGCCGACAACGGCTGACAGCCCGACGATCAGCGACCGAAATGCCGCTCGAGACATCTCACGCTCTCCTTCCTGAGGTGCGAGGCAGGACGATACCGCCCCGCCCCGAAAAGCGACAATCCCCAGATCTAGTGACCGGTCCGGAGCGATTCACGAACGTATATCTCGAAGAAAACCGCAGAACCCGCTGAACTCGCGAGAATTCGGTTCAGCAGATCGCTCTGCGTGTTCTGACGATTTCTGCGGTGTACATCGTGGCCGGCAGTGCTGATCGTTGAACACACGCCGCCAGGAAACGGCCGCCGTGGCGAGGTGCCATTTTTCGTTGGCGATGCAATAATACCGCTCTGCGTGGTCGCGAGCGCGCTGCACCTCCCGCGTCCGGATTCAGACAGAGAGGGGCGCCGCGCAACGCCAGCCATTACGATTCTTGAACAGCTGGAGGGTCCCTGCTCATGGCCGGAGCGGTCGAGCGCCTCGCCCAACCGCCGCGATTCCTCGTCGCCGCCCGCCGCATGGTGTTGGCCGCCGCCGCCGTTCTGGCGACGGCCGGATCTCCCGCGTACGCGCTCGACCCGGCGACCGCGCTCACGGAGTTCTCGCTCCGGAACTGGTCCGAGTCGGCGGGGCCGTTTCCTTTCGGTGTGTACGCGATCGCACAGGATCGGGACGGGTATCTCTGGCTGGGCACGCGCACCGGCCTGATTCGCTTCGACGGCACCACGTTCACTATCTGGAAGGGCGCGGAGCCGCTGCCCGAAGATCGCGTCTCCGTGCTGCACGCCGCCCGCGATGGCAGCTTGTGGCTCGGGTTTGGCACGGTCGGCGGCGTCGCGCGTATCCGGCAGGGCAGCGTGACGAACTTCGGCGAACGCGACGGCGTGCCGGCCGGCGCGGTGAACGCGCTCGTCGAAGGAGACGACGGATCGATGTGGGTCGGGACGTTCAGCGGGGTGGCCCGCTTCGCCGGCGACCGCTGGGAACGCGTGGGGCAGGCCGCGGGTCTACCCGAGGAGCAGGTGCTGAGCGTCCACAGGG
>WUUC01002859.1_pt1 | contig 11519 bp, 11 predicted proteins | sample 6278441 | NCBI WGS metagenome assembly WUUC01 (sample SAMN13675441, study PRJNA597444) | soil metagenome | isolation source: soil | place: USA: Washington | collected 2017-10 | reverse complement strand
CGTACGCAGAGCGCAAGACGATCAGGGAGGTCGCGCTCGAGCACGGCGTCATGCCGGCCGACGAGCTCGACAAGGTCCTCGACGGGATGCCGATGACGGAGCCGGGAGTACCCGGTAAGTCCTGATGTCCCACCGAATCTTCGCAACTTCATAGCCGCGCCTGCGCTTCTAGACGCGTGCGCGCCCCGATAATCGGAGCATCGTGAGACTGCGTTTCTGGAAGCCGGACCCCGATCCCTTCGCGGCCAAGCGCTACGAGGACGTCGACAGGAGCACGCGCGCGCGCCAGCGCAGGCGCAGGCGGAGGAAGTGGCAGATCGTCGGGCTCGTTCTCTCGCTGATGCTGCTCGGTGCCACGGGCACGCTCGCGTACCTCTACAACCACCTGGAAGACGTCGTCCAGCAACGGATCGACCCGGTCACGCCGGAGAAGGACGAGGCCGAGCCGTTCAACGCGCTGCTGGTCGGGTCGGACTCGCGCGAGGGCCTGACGGAAGAGGAGCAGTTCCTACTCGGCGCGGAGGAGGTCGGGGGGCAACGCGCCGACACGATCATCCTCGCCCACGTCGACCCGCCCGACAACGAGGTCACGATGATCCAGTTCCCGCGCGATCTCTACGTGCCGATCGCCGACGCCGGCTCCAACAAGATCAACACCGCGCTGGCAAACGGAGCCACGCCGCTCGTGCAGACGGTCGAGGACCTCACGGGGATCGAGATCAACCACTACGCGCAGGTGAACATCGCCGGCTTCAGGCAGATCGTGGACGCGATCGGAGGCGTCGAGATCTGCATCGCCGATCCCATCCCGTTCGACCCGAAGACCGGGATCCAGGTCACCGAGGACGAGGTCGGGATGGTGGAGTTCGACGGCGACCGCGCTCTGCGGTTCGTGCGGTCACGCAACTACGCCACCGGCGACTTCGAGCGGATGGCGAACCAGCAGAGGTTCCTGTCCGCTGCGCTCGACAAGGTGACCTCGAGCTCGACGTTCTTCCGGCCCGACCGGCTCATCAAGCTGTACAACGCGGTCGGCGACAACCTCGTGATCGACGAGAACACGAAGCTCACGCGCCTGTTGAGCATCGGTCGGCGGCTGAGGACGTTCGACCCGGAGACGTACGAGGCGTACATCGTGCCGAACCTCGGCACGGCGACGAACGAGGCCGGCTCGGTCGTGCTGCCCGACACGGAGGCGATGGACTTGATGTTCGACGCGATCGGGCGGAACGAGTCTCCCGCCGACGCCGACGGCGTGCCCGACGTCGACCCCGCCTCGGTCACCGTCGGCGTCTACAACGGGAGCGGCGTGGAGGGGGCGGCGGATTCGGCCGCGGCGGAGCTCGATGCCGCCACCACGCTCGGCGACAGCAGCATCGAGGTAGCCGAGATCACGAACGCGCCGCGCCAGGACTTCGCCAAGACCGTCGTCCGCTACGACCCGCGCTCGTTGAGCGGACAGCAGCGCGCGGAGCTGATCGTCGCGGCGCTGCCGGACGCGCGCGTCCAGGAACGGAAGATCCCCGACGGGATCGACGTTGCCGTGATCGTCGGCGCGACCTTCGAGACGCAGGACCTCGTCCGGCTCGAGCCGATCCCGCTCCCGGCCCCGTCTGACCCGCCCCCGGAGTGCTCGCGCTAAACGATCAGACGCGCATGATCTCGCCGACCGGCGTGCGGTCCATCCGCTTCTGGAGCCGCCGCGAGGTGACGGCCGCGACCGCCACCACGGCGACGCCCGTGGCGATCAGCAAGAGGACCGGCACGACGAAGATCGGAGCCGGGCTGATCTCGGGCTGTACGTCGAGCCGCTCGTGGACGACGACGGCGGTGACCAGCCCGGTCGCGGCCCCCACGGCGAAGGAGGCGCCCCCGGCGCCGCCGATCTCCGCGACCCATGACAGGAGCTCCGCCCGCCGGCGGATGCCCATCCGGCGCGTCATCGCCGCGGCCACTTGCGCCGCGGTGTGGCGCGCCTGCAGGTAGAGCCCCAGATGAAGTCCGAGCGACTCCCGCCGACGCCGCTCGCCAGCGCACGCCGCGCGGAGTCGACCGTCATCGCGACGAGGGGCTGCCGCGGCGTCATGCCGGGAAAGGCGTTGGCGCGACCCGTCACCTCGAGCGGCACCTCGCTTCCGGCCAGCACGGGCGTGGCCGCGCCGTCGAATCCCGCGGCGACGACGGGGATCGGACCCGATTCGTCGTCGCCGAGACCGGCGAGGAGGTCGCTCAGCGGCTCGGATGCGAACTCGTCGTCCCAGAACGCCGCCTCCTCGAACGTGTCGGGCTCGACTCCGAGCACGGTGACGCCCTGCGTCGATCCCTCGAGGTACGTCTCGATCTTCGTGACGTGCGTCGCGGGGAACGGAAGGTCCGGAAGCGCCGGCGCGCTGGGCGCCACGCCGACGGCGAGGTCGCTTCCGACGAACGTCTTCGCCTTTGCGGTAGCGGTCGCGTGCACCGATCCCGCAACGGTGAGGCCGAAGAACATGACGCCGAGCGCGGAGCCACAGACGATCACGAGCGCGTGCGTCATCCCCGATCCCGCGGCCAGCCGCCTCGCCGCGAGGAAGATCCCGGTCGAGCGCCGGCGCGCCGATGCCGCGACGAACGGCAACGTCAGGCGCAGGACGACCCCCCCGGCCAGAGCGGCCGCCGCGATCAGGCCGATCGGCGCGAGGAGGATCGACCCGCTGAGCGGTTCTCCGGAACGCGACACCGTGACCTCGTCGAGCGAGCGGTATGCGAGGAATCCTCCGGCGGCAACCGCGGCCCCCGCAGCGATCGAGACGAACCCTCCCGGCGCGGACGAGCGCGCGCTGAACGAGCGCTCCTCGCGCAGGACGGCCGCGCCGGTCGCGCCCGCCAGCAGCACGAGCGCGCCCGCGGCCGCGACGACGGCGTCGTCCAGCAGCGGCTCCACGTACGACCACTCGACTCCCCCGGAAGCGCCCAGCGCGCGGACGCCGAAGTAGCCGGCGGCGATGCCCGCAAACGCTCCCGCGACCACCGGCGCCGCACCTTCGACGAGGAAGCGGAGCGCGAGCGCGAGCGGTCCGGCGCCGCGCCCGATCAGCGCGCGGACCTCGGAGCGGCGGCGAGCGACGAGCGACAGACCCGCGGCGATCACGAGGCCCGCGCCCAGGAACCGTGCCGTCACGGTGACGACGCCGGCGGGGGCCTGCGAGGCGTCGAGGCGGTCCTGCGCAGTCTCGATCATCCCCGGCAGCAGGGAGTCGACGGAGGGGTCGTACGCGCCGCCGCCCAGCTCCAGGAGTGTCTCGCCGAGCGGTCCGGATCTTCCGATGGTCTCCCGCGTCACCCGCCGGAACGCGCGCTCTGCGCCCTTCAGCGTCTGCGGCGTCAGGTCGGCAGCTTCGAGCGGCAGCTCCCACCGGAGCTGTGTCCCGAGGTCGGTGCGGGTCACGAAACCGGCGCCGGCGAGGACGAACGGCGGCTGGATCGTGTCTGCCTCGGGCTGCTTGTCGACGAAGTCCGACAGCAGCGACCAGTACGGACGCGGCTCGTCCTCCGGCAGGAACCGGTAGATGCCGCCGACGCGCGGCCGGACGACGCGCCCGAACGCCCTCAGCGAGATCATGTCTCCGGGCTCGACGTCCAGCGCGTCCGCGGTGAAGTCCGCGATCCACACGCCCGGACCTCCGCGATCGAGCACGGTCACGTTGTCCCGCGCGCCGGTGCGGTGCACCAAACGCACGAACGCGGTACCGGCTTCCGTCGACGCGCGGAGGTGCCCGCCGAGGAACGTCACGACCGCGGGTGCGATGCCGGGCACGCCGGCCGTCCGCTCGGTGAGCAGGCGCGCGCCCTCGTCCCCGAGACGGCGCAATCGTTCCTGCTCTTCGTCGGTGACCCCGTAACGGAACGGTTGCCAGACGATCTGCAGCCCGGCGCGCCAGCGTCCGTTTCGTTCCATCTCCGCCTGGAGCGAGGCGCGCTCGCTCGACGCGAGGAAGAGAGGGCCGAGGATCGTCGCGAGCACGACCACCCCTGCGCTGAACGCGACAGCGGCCGCCGAGCGCGGGAACCGGAACAGCACGCCCGGCGCGAGCCGCCACAACAGCGGGACCCTCATCGGGCGCGCTCCGGCTGGTCGTCCAGCGCGCCCGAGTCCATGCGGAGGATGCGGTCGCAGAACGCGAGCGTGTCGGGATCGTGCGTCGCGACGAGACAGGAGCCGCCGAGCGAGGTGTGCTCTTCCAGCCGCCGGAACACGAGGCGCTTGCGCTCCGCGTCCTGATGGGTCGTCGGCTCGTCGGCGAGCAGGAGCCGCGGCGCCCTGATCAGCGCCCGCGCGATCGCGGTGCGCTGCTGCTCGCCGAGCGACGTCGCCGGGGGATACCGGTCGTAGATCTCTTCGAGGTCGAGGTCCTCGAGAGCGCGCTCGACGCGCTCGGCGCGTTCGTGCTCGGGCAGCCCCTCGATCATCAGCGGGAGCTCGACGTTCTCCTCGACCGTCAGCTCGTCGACGAGCCCGAAGCGCTGGCCGACGACGCCGATCCGGCCCCAGTCGAGATGGCCGAGATGCGGATGCGCCGCGCCGTTCCAGACCACGCCGCCGCCGTCGGGGTCGTCCCATCCGAGCAGCGCCATGAGCAGGGTCGTCTTGCCCGAGCCGGACGGGCCGACGATCGCGACGACCTCTTCGCGCGCGACCGTCAGGCTCACGGCGCGCAGCGCGTGCACGGGCTCGGCGCCTCCGGTGAACGTCTTGCTGAGATCACGCACCTCGAGCAGGGCGTCGGTTGGGTTGAAGACTTGACCCTGCCGTCGACCAGCTCGACGACGTCGTCCACGGAGTCGACGACCACCGGGTCGTGGCTCGCGACCACGACGGCGGCGCCCCGGGACGCGGCGGCGGCGAGGAGCTCGACGATCATCGCGCCGTTCGCGTGGTCGAGCTCGGCCGTCGGCTCGTCGAGCAGGAGCAGCGGCGGCGCTACCGCGATCGCCTGCGCGACGGCGAGCCGTTGCTGCTCGCCTCCCGAGAGCTCGTGGGGACGTCGCGCAGAAGCATGCTCGATCCCGACGAGCCCCAGCGTCTCCTCCGGTGGCGTTCCTTGGACCCTTCGCTGCTCGACGGCCATCCGGACGTGCTGCTCCGCGGTGAGGTAGGAGACGAGGTTGTCCGACGGCTTCTGGAACAGGAACGCCACCTGCGTCCGGCGCAACCTCCGTCTCGCCCTCGCCCGCAGCGACGAGAGCTCGACACCACAGATCGTCACCTCGCCCTCCGAGGGAACGTCGAGGCCCGCGAGGATCCGCAGCAGCGTCGACTTCCCGCTGCCGGAAGGCCCCGCGACCGCGGTGACGCGGCCCCCGTGGAACGACGCACTGACCTCGGCCAGCGCGGTGGTGGTCCTTCCCGCGGCGACGTAGGTCCTGCCGACGCGGTCGACCTTCGCGACGAGAGGCAAGGGACCGGCACCGGCGAGCGTGCTCACCGCGACTTCTTACTCGCTCCGGCCGCTATCTACGGGGAGGTGGGTGGGGGATTTCCCTCAGCCGACGCGGTTTCAGATGGCCCCTTCGAGCTTCAGCAGGTGCTCCTTCACGTCGAGGCCCCCGCCGTAGCCGCCGAGGCCGCCGCCGGTCCTGAGCACCCGGTGGCACGGCACGACGACGGGGATCGGGTTCGAGCCGAGGGCGTTGCCCGCCGCTCTGCTCGCCGCGGGGTTGCCTGCCTTGCGTGCCACCTCGCGGTAGGTCGAGACCTTTCCGAACGGGATCGCCGCGGTCGCCCGCAAGACCCTGCGCGCGTACGGACCCACGAGCGCCCAGTCGAGCGGCACGTCGAAGCGCTTGCGGCGCCCCGCGAAGTACTGGTCCAGCTCGCGGGCGACCGGTGCGACCTTGCGCGGGGCCTCGACGACCCGCGGCGAGATCCGCCGCGCGAGCTCTTCCAGCACGAGGTCCTCCGCCTCCGAGTGGAAGGAGATGCGGACGAGTCCCCTGTCCGTCGTAGCGACCAGCAGCTTCCCGATCGGCGACTCCACCGTTCCGTATGCGACGTCCACCAGACCCTCCTTCTCGGCCCGAGCTATGAGCCCGTCGATCGCCGTTCCTGGCGTCGCGGCCGCTCCCGCCCTCATCTGCTTTCTCATCTCGTTCATCTCACGATCACCTTCCTTAGTCGTTTCACTCCTTCGTGCGTGCTGCGCCGGGCCGCGTCCTCGCTGCAGTCGAGGACCGTCCCGATGTCCCGGTACGCCATGTCGTTCACGAAGCGCAGCACGACCGCCGACCGTTGCTTCGCCGGCAGCGCCCCGACCTCGGCCCACAGCGCGGGGTCCGGCTCGGGCGGTTGCGCCGCGCGCTCCGGCGCATCGGTCAGCGGCGCCGTGGGCCGCGCCGCCCGCACCCGGTCGATCGCCTTGCGGTGCGCGATCGTGAGCAGCCACGACCTGAGGTTGTCCCCGTTCCGCAGAGACGGGTACGCCCGCAGCGCGGCGAGGAACGTGTCCTGGAAGCAGTCGTCGGCGTCCACCGTCCCGAGCAACCCCACGAGGTACCGGTAGACGTCGTCCTTGTAGGTGTCGAGAAGCACCTGGAACGGCGGCAGCGCACCCGGCCCGGCCGAAGAACGAACGGTCATGCCCATAGAACGTGGCACGAGTCGATTTCGTGAGGATCCGTCAGCGCCCGGCCAGGCTCTGGAACAAGGCCTCGTAGGCCTCTGCCACGCCGGCGGGCGACGCCCAGGTCTCGATCCAGCGGCGGCCGGCGTCTCCCATGACCCGCGCCTCGGCGGGGTGCTCGGTCAGATGCCGCACGGCCTTCGTGAAAGCCTCGGGATCGTCCGGGGGCACGGCGACGCCCGCGCCGGCGCGCTCTACGATCCGCGCGACCTCGCTGCCGGGGTCGACGCTCGCTATCAACGGGCGGCCCGCCGCGAGGATCGAGTACGTCTTCGACGGGACGCTCGAGCGCGCGAGACCTCGCTTCAGCGGCACGACGTGCACGTCGGCGGCGGCGAGGACCTCGGGCAGTCGCTCTTCCGGCTGCGGGTCGACGAACACGACGTTGCGCAATCCCCGGGCGGCCCGTTCGAGGTCTCCGCGCGCGGACCCCGAGCCGTTGATCACGAACACGATCTCCTCGTCGTGCGCGAGCGCACCCGCGGCCTCGACGACGAGGTCGAGCGATTGCGAGAACCCGAGGTTCCCCGCGTACATCACGACGGTCTTGCCGGCGAGGCCGTGCTCGCGCCGGTAGTCGTTCTCGCGCTCGGCCGGCACGATCCGATCCGTGTCCACGAAGTTCGGGATCACCTTCACCTTGCCGGAGTCCGCCGTCTTGCCCGCGACGTTCTCGCGCAGCTCCTCCGACAGCACCGTCACCGCGTCGGCGCGCGCGTAGCACCATCGCTCGAGCGCGGACGCCGCCCCTATGAAGAGCGGGTTGGTAACCGCGCCCACTGCGAGGGCGACGTCGGGGAACACGTCCTGGACGTTGAACACGAACGGAGCCTTGCGGCGCCGTGCCACCATCCATCCGGCGATGCCGAGGGTCAGCGGCGGCGATTGCGCGAGGACGGCGTCGACGCGGCCCCCGCGCCCGCCGAGGATCGCGCTCAGCGCGCTGAACGCGGTGAAGCCGGCGGCTCGTCTCAGGATGTTGCGCTTGTCGTCCGCGGGGAACGGGTACACGCGGGTGATCCGCCCCCAGGGCGTGTCTTCGTGCCTGACGAGGCGGCCCTCGTAACCGCGTTCGATCCGGTGCTCCGCGTACCAGGGCAGCGCGGTGACGACGTCGATCCGGTGCCCGCGCTGCGCGAGCTCGTCGACGAGGCGCGCGACGATCGCTCCCGTGGGCGCGGTGTCGGGAGCGAAGTGCGGCGCGAGCACGACGAGCTTCACAGCGTGGTCTCCAGGGCGTGCCGGTACGCGTCTTCGAGGATGACGGCCGAGCGGGCCCAGGTGAACTCGCGCGCTCGCTCCGGACCGAGCTTGGCGAGACGCGTCCGCAGGTCGTCGTCTTCGAGAAGCCGGCACATCGTCTCGCACCATTCCTCTGCGTTGTCAGGCGATACCAGCAGACCGTGGTCGCTCACGACCTCGGGCAGAGCGGTCGCGTTCGCCGCCACGACCGGGCACCCGCGGCTCATCGCTTCGAGCACCGGCGCGCCGAAGCCCTCGAACTTCGACGGGAACAGAGTCGCGACCGCCTCCTGGTAGAGCGCGTCGAGGTCGTCGGACGGGACGAAGCCCAGCCGGCGGACGCTGCGCTCGATGCCGAGCGTCTTCAGCTCCTCTTCGATGCGCGTCTCCATCTGCTTCGCGGTGAGCGACTCCATGTAGGCGCGCGCCCCGGTCAGCACCAGCAGCGCGTCCGGGTGCACCGGCAGGAGCTTCTTGAACGCCTCGAGCAGCAGCAGGTGGTTCTTGTGCGGATAGGACGCGGCCGGGTACAGGAAGATCGGGCCGCCGAGCTCGTAGCGCTCGCGCAGATCGGGGGCCGGTCCGCGCGGCTCGCGCGGCGAGATCCCGTGCGGCACGACGGTGACGACGCTGGGGTCGATGTTCAACCTCTCGATGACCGTCCGCCGGGTGAACTCGCTCGGTACGAGCACGACGCGCGCGGCCTCCGCGGACCGGGGGACCATCTGGCGCAGCCACGTCAGCTTCGTGCGCGTGAAGTACTCGGGGTAGAAGAGGTACTGGAGGTCGTGGATCGTGAGGACGGGCCGCGCGCGGTGCACGAGCGGCATAGTCCCGCCGGCGTGATGGAGGAGATCGATCTTCTTGAGGCGCGCCTGCACGCTCAGCCACGAGTTCTCACCTGCGACGCGGAACGATTTCCACTGCCCGGTGACCGGCGCGTACGCGATGTCGAACTCCGCCGCGAACTCCGGGTGCGCCGTCGAGAACTGTGGGAGCGTGAACAACGTGTAGTGGAGGTCGGGCGACGATTGCTCCGCGAGCCCGCTGAGCAGCCGCGTCGTGTACGTCTCGGATCCTCCGACGACGCCGGGGACCATCCACAGCAGGTTGATCCCGACCTTCCGCGGTTCCGTCACGCGACCTCCTCGTATGCCTCCACGAGCATCCGGCCCGTGCGCTCCCAGGTGTAGCTCGCCGCCCGCTCGCGCCCCGCGGCCGCCAGCTCGTCGCGGCGCCGCTCGTCGCCCAGGACCTCCGCGATCCCCGCGGCGATGGCCGAGGGATCGCGCGGGTCCACGAGCACCCCTGCCCCCGCCGCGAGCTCCTCCGTCGAGGTGCCCGCGGACGTGACGACCGGCGTGCCCTGCGCCATCGCCTCGAGCACGGGGAAGCCGAATCCTTCCATGAGGCTCGGGAAGCAGAGCACGGCGGCACCAGCGTAGAGCGCGGGGAGATCGGGCGCGGGGACGAACCCGAGCGGGTGCACGCCGGCCCGGTCGTCGTCCAGCAGGGAGTCGAGATCCTCGTTCCATCCCGGCGGGCCGGCGAGCACGAGGTCCACGTCCGCGTCGAGCTCCCGGTAGGCGGCGATCAGGCCGCGGAGGTTCTTGCGCGGCTCGATCGTGCCCGTCCACAGGACGTACGGGCGGTCGAGCCCGTAGCGGCGCCTGCACGCGGCCACCCCTTGCTCGGTGGCCGGCGCAACGTCGACGCCGAGCGGGACCACGCGTACCCGTTCCGGCGCGAACCCGTGCGCGACGCAGTCGGCGCGCGTCGCCTCGGAGGGACACACGACGAGGTCCGCGTCGCGGAGCGCAAGATCGAGCCCCCGCGCGAAGAAGCTCAGCCCGCGCGGCGTGAAGTGCGACCGGTCGCGCAGCCACGCGAGGTCGTGGATGGTGAGCACGAGCGCGACCGAGCGCGGCGGCGTCGGGAACGCGGTCGCGTGGACGACGTCGACGCGCCCCGTCGCCCTCTCGACCTTCGGAGCACGCAGCCGGTGCCACGATTCGTACAGGGCGATGCGCGGCAGCGGAAGGTGCCGCACCTCGAACGGCGGGTCCCACGGCTCCCGCGGACGCGCCCGATGCGCGGCCGCGACGCCGACCACCTCCACCGATCCCGTGCCTTCGACGGCGCGCGCCATGCCGAGCGCGGCCACGGCCGTGCCCCCCGGCACCTCGTGCCAGCACTGCTCGATCGTCAGCGCAACACGAAGGCGGTCCACGGGAAGGATTGTCCCCTACGATGGTGCGGTGACCGCTCTCGCAGGCAAACGCGTGCTCGTGACGGCTGGGTTCTGAAACCTGGCTTTGGACAGACATCGCCGATGATGCGCCTCTCGACCGTCCAAAGCTAGGTTTTCCCGTGCGGGTCGGCTACGACGCAGCCCCTCTCCTGGACGCACCTACCGGCGTCGGTCGCTACGCGGGAGAGCTCGCGAGCGCGCTCGAAGAGCGCGGCGTCGACGTCGTTCGCTTCGCCGTCTCCTGGAGCGCTCCCCGGGTCGAAGGCATCCGGAGATGGCGCGTGCCCGCGCGGGTCGCGCGCGCCGCGTGGCGCCGGCTCGGTCGTCCGTCGATCGAGAGGCTTATCGGCCCCGTCGACCTAGTGCATGCGACGAACTTCGTGCTCCCCGCGCTCGCGGGGACGCCGGGAGTCGTCACCGTGCACGATCTCTCGTTCTTCCGGGGGGACACGTGGCCAGGAGGCCATCGCCTGCGCGACCTCGTGCCGTGGTCGGTCGAGCGCGCCGCGGCGGTGCTCGTGCCCACGGACGCGATCGCGCGCGAGGTCGCGGAGAGGCTGCGCGTACCGGCGTCGAAGCTCGCGGTCACGCCGGAAGGCGTCGCGCCGGTGTTCTTCGGCGTGAGCCCGTTGAGCGAAGGAGCGCGCTCCCGGCTCGGGATCCCGGGCCCGTTCGTGGTCGCGGTCGGCACGATCGAGCCGCGCAAGAACCTCTCGACGCTGCTGGACGCGTGGCGCGACGTCGCGCGCGACCTGGACGGGTGGACGCTCGTCCTCGCGGGCCCGAAGGGCTGGGGGCCGGAGCTTCCCGAGACGCCGGGCGTGCTCCCGATCGGGTGGGTCGGCGACGAGACGCTCCCGGGCCTCCTCGCCGCCGCCGACGTCTTCTGCTATCCCTCTCTCTACGAGGGCTTCGGCCTCCCGCCTCTGGAGGCGATGGCGGCGGGGACGCCTGCGATCGTCGGGAGGTACCCGGCGGCCGAGGAGGTTCTGGGCGATGCGGCATGGCTCGTCGACCCGGCCGACGCCGGCGGGTTCGCGGAGGCGTTGCGGACGCTGGCGACCGACGAGGGACGGCGCCGCTCTCAAGCCCTCGCCGGCAAGGCCCAGGCGGCGCGATACACCTGGGGCGCCACGGCCGCGGCAACTATCTCCGCTTACCGTTCAATCTTGTAGGGACGTTGGTCGAGTAATCGGGGGTGAGAGACGTCTACGTAGGTATACGGATGGCCGTTATGTCCGCTTCGCGGGAAGATGGCCGGATGCGTCCGGCCAAGCTCCTGATCGCGCTCGCCCTAGTTGGGGCGCTCGTACCCGTCTCTCCCGCGTTCGCAAAGCGAAACGTGACGATCACCGGCGGCGGCTGGG
>WUUC01172184.1_pt1 | contig 11520 bp, 6 predicted proteins | sample 6278441 | NCBI WGS metagenome assembly WUUC01 (sample SAMN13675441, study PRJNA597444) | soil metagenome | isolation source: soil | place: USA: Washington | collected 2017-10 | reverse complement strand
TCTTCATCAGCGTGTACGAGAGAAAGCCGAACCAGCGCCCGGAGACCTTCTTGCGTCCGGCCACTTCCAGGCCGTAGATGCGTCCGCGCCCATCGTTCGTGAACGGCGGCTCACCGTCTTCGGGCACGATGACGCGCCGGTAGATGTGCTTGTAGAAGCCCTCCACGCCCAGCGACAGGTCGTCGTTGAAGTCGTGGTCCGCGCCGAGCCCGTAGTGCACGCTGCGCATCGAAAGCAGGTTGGGGTTGCCGATGCCGCGTGCCGTCTCCTGCTCGCGCGGTGGCTGGGAGAACATGCCCACGCCTGCCTTGAGGCGCGTCTGCTTGGTGAGCGAGTAAATCACGGACAGGCGCGGGTCGAAGGTGAACGCGTTGTTGGGGCTGCTGTAATCGAGGCGCAGGCCGGGCACGAGGCGCAGCTTGCTGGTGGGTTCCAGTGCCAGCTCCGCGTACAGACTGGGCAAGTAGTCCGTGGTTTCTTCGCTGTAGCGCGTCAGGTTGCGCTCGGACAGGCCGCCGCCGCCGGCGTCGCCTTCGTCATTGTCGAGCTGCGGCCCCTGGTAACGCACTTGGTACGCGCCGATGATGCTGTCGGTTCCGATCGTGAATTGTACGGTCGGACTGATGCGGTAGCGCAGCTCGCCGCGCAGGTAGGCGGCGTTGCCCACGAGCTTGAAATAGAGGTCCGGGCCGGCGCTGAAGTTGTTGACGGTACGGCCGTAGCTGGCTTCGATGCTGTGATCGAGCCGCGCACTGTAGCGATGGTGCCAGCCAACTTGCTGCCGATCGAACCGCTGGCCGAACTCGATGCCGCGGATGGTGGGGCTGTCGTCGGGCGCGTCGGAGAACAGCACCTCCAGGCGATCGCTGGTGCCGTAGACGGAAAAGCGCAGCTTGTCCCGGTCGGTGGGCCGGTAGGTGATGAAGCCCTGGTAGTCGTTGTAGACGGGCGCGGCGAAGGCATCGAAAGCGTCATCGGGAACCGTGGCCGACAGCACCTCGCCGAAATAGCTGCGGCGTCCGGCCACCAAAAACGACGCCTTCGAGGTGATGGGGCCCTCGAGCAGGATCGACGAGTCGAGCGGCAGGTTCACGTCGAGCACGCCGCGGTAGCCGTCTGTGGCAGGTTCGCGCGTGCCCACGTCGATGATGCCGCCCATGCGGCGCCCGTATTTGACCGAAAAGTTACCCGGAAAAAAATCGATGCGCTCCAGCGCGCGCGAGTTGATGAAGCTGGTGAGACCGCCGAAGTGGTACAGCAGCGGCACCGGCATGCCGTCGAGCAGCACCTGCGAGTCCTGGGGCGCCGAGCCGCGGATCAACACCAAGCCCGAGCCGAAAGGCGGACGCGAGACGCCTGGCAGCAGCTCGATGGTGCGCAGCGCGTCGCCGCGCGTGCCCGCCACCCGCGTGAGCTCTTCGCGCTCGATGGTGCGGCGCGTGACCTCGCGCGGCGGCGCCTTGATGCGCGCCACGGCCCCGTACTCTTCGTATTCGGGCCGTTCGCCCAGCCGGTAGGTCAGCTCGGTGACCTGGTTTTCGATGATCTCTTCGGTATGCGTCTCCTGGCTGAAGCCCCGCTTCGAGACGCGCAGCTCGTATTGACCGGGCTTCAGATCATCCTGCTTGGCGGTACCTCGAGCGTCGGTGACTAGCCGCTGTGCCCCATTCGGGTCACTCGGCGAGCTGACCAGCACCTCCGCGTCACGGATGGGCTCGCCGTCTTCGGCGCCGACCACCTTCAATTCCAGCCGGCCGGTGGGTGGCGGCGCAGCGACCGTGGCGGCAGCGCTTGGCGGGGCGGCCTCGGCGAGCTTGAACTCGTAGCGATACTGGATGCGCGAGCGCATGGGCTCGCCCGCCTTTTGAGCCGGCTCGAACACGAACCTGCGCGCCGCGCTGCGCGCCAGCTCGTCGAAGCCGTAGCCAACCGGCTCACCCGCCAGGGTCACATCCTCCACGAAACCGTCGGCATCGATGGTGATGACGAGCATGACCGCCGCCGCGCTGACCTTCGCCTCGCGCGCGGCATCCGGGTAGCCGGCGTCGACGAAGGCCAGCAGCTTGGGCGGCGTGATCGCGCTCGGATCGGCCTGGGCATGCGCGAGCTGGCAGACGAGCAATACGAGCGCGGTCCACGAAAGCAGCGTGCGCAGCATGAGTAGGCGCAGGTCTATCAGCCGAGTCGCGTGGTCACAAGCCTACGGCGGTCCGCGCGCGCAAGAGAGGCACGGGGCGGGACACGCGCGCCTCCAGCGCTCGGGCAAAGGCCGGCAAAGCCACTGCCCGTGCGTTGGCTTAGAACCGACCGCCAATTCCCAGGCCCGCGGAGGACGCGCCCACCGAGCCGGTCACGTGGAGCTTGAGTCCAGGATCTTCACGGTAGAGCTTCAGCATGCGCTCCGACGCGCTTTCCCGGGCTCCTACGACGGCACCGTAAGCTGACGTAAAGAGAGCCGCCGAGTAGAGCATCGCGACCGTCAGCGCGCGGTCGTGCTGGCCGGGGGCGTCCCGCGCTTGAAGTGCGAGCCGCACGCTGGCGGCTGCAGCCAGATCCAGCGCGACGAACTGCGATGTCCAGAGCACGATCTTGCGCACGCGTCGCTCGCGCGTGGCGATGCGGGCCAGCCACGACTCCGTTTCTGCGAAGGCTCGCGCACCGTGCGAGCCGCCCAGCTTCAGCTCGTGCTCGAAGCTGGCCAGGGCCCGCTCGCCGTTGCTGGGTCGCAGCGCTGTCAGTAGCCCGACGCCGAGGAATCCAGCCGAAACGCTGGCCGACAGCGCGATCTTGTTCAGACTCTCGTGGCGGTCGTCCTTGATCGCAAGCGCAGCGGCGGCGCTGCCGGCAACCCCGGCCACTCCGAGCGCAAAGGTGGAGGTGACGATGCGCCGCGAGCGGTCCAGCTCTGCGAATTGCTGCAGATAGTCGTGCATGCGCGCCAGGTCGTCACGCGTTACGCCGAACACGGGCTCAGGCGTGCGTGCGCTCTCCTCGGTAAAGCGAGCCAGCGCACTCTTGCCATAGGGCTCCGAGAACAACGTGCCAAAGATGCGCCGGCCACGGGTGGCGAGCTCGGGAGTCCGAGCGCTCAGGCTAGCCAGGACCACGGGCTCCGCGCCGGAGGGGGCTGCGTGCTCGCTCACGACGACGCGCTGGGCGGAGTCGCTCGCTTGCACGTACAGCATCAAGTCGGAGGGCTCGGGATCCGCAATGGTGATGGTCATCGGGCCGCGCTCCTTGTGCAAGTCCAGCAGGCGCTCGCCCTGCGCGTTCTTGATCCACAAGCGCACCTGCTCGGTGCCCACGTCGACTTTTCGCCCGCGCAGCTCGCTGGTTGCGAACAGAGCCGCGTTCCGGTCCCCTTCGAGACCCCGGAAAAACAGGTGCGGACGCAGCGCCTCGCGCGCAATCCCACGGTTTGCGTGCTCCACGAAGCCCGCCAGCTCCAGGTAGGTCACGGTGCCGTCACCATTTACGTCGGCCGCGCCGCTCAGCCCCGAGCGCACCTCGTGGCTGAACACACCGGACTCCAGCTCCGACCACTCGAACACCTCGCTCTCGCTGTTGGTCGACAGGAACAGGCCCACCTCCGGGTGTCGCGCCGAAAAGCCAAACGCCATGTCCTTGGGGGTGGCCCAGCGTCTGCCTCCCGGTTTGCGCGGGTTCATCACGAAGAACGAATTGCAGCTGTCGAGAATCACGTGCTTCGTGTCGGCGGGCAGCTCGTCCAGCAGCTCGCGCTCGATGAAGTCTCCGTCGATCTGTCGGTCCTCGAGCTCTAGATAGCCTCGCCCGCCGCTGATCGTGCCGTGACCCGCATACACCAGGTAGAGCTGCGTGCGCTGCCCACGTGCCCGCGCGGCGCGGATGCCGTCGGCCAGGCGCGCGCGCGCCGAGGACAGCTCGGCCAGGGTGGGCGCGCGCGCCATTGGTACCCGCGCGCCGTATTGCGCGCGGCTCGTGCGGTCGAAGCTGGTCAGGAGCACCACGTCGCTCTCTTCGGCGATGCCGCGGAAGAGCCGGTAGTAGCGCGCGCCATCGTCGTCCGCGTATTGCAGATCTGGCTGTGCGCCGTCGGTGCTGCGGTTGTTGGTGATCACCAGCGCAAAGGTCCGCGTCGTTAGCTCGGCACGAGCCGTGTGCGCCACCAGCAGCAAGTACAAGCCAAGCGTCAGCGCGACCCTGTACTTCAATGTCGTGTCCACGTGGCGCTCCATTCCTGCATGTGAGTCGTTGGCCAGATCTCGGAGGGAGCCCTGAAGCGCAGCTCGGGCAGTTGCGCTTCGACCGCTTTCACGTGCAGTGGCTGCGCCGTAAATAGCGCGAAGACGCGCATTTTTCCGGCCGCCGGTTGGGCCGGTTCGGCCACCTCCTCGAGCATGTGGTCTCGCAACCCCGACGAAATGCGGATGGAAGCGGGATCCGAGTCAGGATCGAGGTAGCTCGGATAGATCCAGTGGGCCGTGCCGGCCGCGTCCAGCGCAAAGACGGCCAGGTAGCTGGGGGCGTCGGTGGTGTTGGTGCAGCGCACCGCCAGGGCGTCGCCTGCCGCGAGCCGAGCGCCCGCCACTGGATAAAAGATCCGTTCGCGCACGAACATGACCTCGGCCGCGAGGGACCGGCTGATCGCGGCCGCGCCACGGGCCGTGAAGCGCTCCTGGTCTGGCCGGGGAGCCGCCACGTAAGCCAGCGCAGCCGCCGCGGCCACGGACAGCGAGATGATCAGTGGCGCTCGCCTCTTCTGGGTGCTTGCGGCAGGGGCTCTGGCGCATGTCGCCAGTACCTGCCGGGTGAACTCCTCGTCGTACGTGGCCAGCGGCGGCGGGGCCCGCAGATCCTCGAGCAGCGCTGCGTGTTCTCGCAACGCGCCGCGACAGCTCTGACAAACTGCGCCGTGCGCAGCGATCTCACTTGCCTCGTTGACGGTCAGCTCCCCCAGCACGTGGAGCAGCAGGCGTTCCGTATCGGGACAGCTCACGGGTCACCTCGCTTGTGGAGCAGGGCTCTGAGCTTGCTCAGGCCCAGAAACACGCGTGTACGAACGGTCGCCGCCGGGCGAGCCAGGATCTCCGCGATTTCGTCGTAATCGAGTCCCGCGGCGTAGCGGAGCAGGAGGGCGCGCTGTTGCGCTTCCGGGAGCTTGTCCAGCGAGGCGTAGAGCCTTCGCTGGCGCTCGCTTGCCAGCAGCGCGTCCAGCTGACTGGGCTCGGCCGGCGCTGGCGCCTGAGCCGCATGCTTTTTCGCCGTGCGCGCGCCTGCGCGCTTGACGTTCCTGCAGCGATGCTCCGCCAGCGTGAACAGATAAGCGCGAAACTTGCCGCGCGGCTCGTAAGCAGTGCGCTGCGCCCAGACAGCCACGAACACTTCCTGGGCCACGTCGTCGCCCAGGCCTCGGCCGCAGCGGCGCGTGCAATACGCGCGCAGCGCGCTCTGGTGGCGTCGGATCAGCACGGCCAGCGCCTCTTGCACACCGACGCCTGCAAGCTGGAGGAGCTCGTCGTCCTCGCGCCCCTCGAGCGCTTGCGCTCCGGCGGGCACCCGCACCAGCGTGGGTGTTTGTTTGGCCTTCATCGTCCCAGCCACAACACCGCCGCTCGGGCTCTCGTTTGAACTTTCGTAGGCTCTCGCGCGGCGGCAGCCGGATACTACGACTCCGTGCAGGGGTGCGCCGACGCCCAGACTCCCTGGATACTCTCGCGGGAGTTACCGAATGCCGAACACCTCGAGTGCGCCGTCGAGCGGCTCATCCGAGTACCCGAAGAAGGTGAAGCCGGTGCCGATGAACACGCGCCCGTGCGCGACCGAGAAGCCTGCGCCGCGCCCGGCGAAGAGCTTGGTGCGATAGAGGATGGCGCCGCTGTCGGCGTCGAATGCGATCAGCTCGCCGGGCTCACCCACACCGATGGAGTCGGGCGGGTCCGCATCGGCGCGAAAGCCCGAACCACCGAAAAAAACGAGGCCGTTCGCCACCGCGGGCGCGCCGAAATTGACGCTGTCGATGGTCGCGCTCTCCCAGCCAATCGCGCCGGTCTGCGCGTCCAGCGCCCAGACCTTGGACGCGCTCCAGCTGGTGTTGGAGGCGACGAAGACGCGCCCGTAGGCGACGGCCGCGGGCGCGATGATGCCTCCGGTCTTGCGCCGCGAGATCGCGAAGCCGGGCTCGAGCTGGCGCTCCCAAACCAGCGCATGCGTGTCGCGATCGAAGACGCGGTAGCGGCCGCCCTTGTCGCCCACGCCGACCACGTCGCGCGGCCCGCTGTCAGCTTGGATGGTGAACAGGTTGGGCGCCGCGCCGATGTCGTAGTCCGGTCCTCCGTTGGGGTTCGCCCCCGTGTAGCCGTCGTCGGGCGTGAACTGGACGTGCCAGGCTAGCTCGCCCGTGCGGTAGCGGATGGCCAGCAGCGCGTCCGAGTAGGGGCTCGCTGGCAGCGCATACGCGTTGCCGGTGCCGATGAATAACAAGCCGCGGGCGAGATCGACGGCCGCGCTGCTCCACACGGACACGCCGGGACCGTACTGATCCGCGGGCTCGCCGGCCACGCGCGTCGTCTCGAAGCGCCACAGCATTGCGCCGCTGTTCGCGTCGAGCCCTACCACGGCGCCCCGGAAGGTGTTGATCACCTCCGGCGGCAGCGGCTCGCGATCGGCCTGCGTGCCGTCGGCCGAGACCCCGACGATCACGACCCCGTCTGCGACGATGGGCGAGCTCCACAAATGCGTGAGCGCAACTGGGTTGATCGGCGTGGCCCAGCGCGTCTCGCCGCTGTCGCGGTCCAGCGCATACACGGTGTTGTGCCGATCGGCGACGAAGACCGAGCGCTCGGTGACGCAGGGCGAACTGGTGAAACCGTTGGGCAGTGTTCGGCTCCAGGCCAGTGCGGCGTCATGCGCGCGGACCGCCTGCACGGTGCCGCGCCAGTCTGCCCAATACGCAATGTCCTCGACCACTGCGGGCGTGGCGCTGATGCCGCGCGCGGGTCGCTGCCACAGGCGGCTCAAGCCGCCCACGTTGCTCTTACTCAGGCGGGTTTCGGCCGCGTTGAAGCGGCTGTGCGCCAGATCTTTGCCGAAGCAGCTCCAATCGCCGGCCGGATCGAGCCCGGCCGCGTCTGCGCTGGCCGCGTCCTGGCTGGCCGCGTCTGCGCTGGCCGCGTCCTGGCGAGACGCATCGCCAGCGCTCGCGTCCAATACGGCGGCGTCCGCGCTTGCATCGCTGGCGTCAGGCAGCTGACCGTCGGTGGGCTGCGCGGCATCGCGGTCTATGTCGCTGGCATCCGACGCGTCGAGGTCTGCGTGGCCCGCGTCGGCTGCACCGGCGTCGGAATCGGGCGCAGCATCAGTGCCGTCCATGACGTCGGCATCGGCGTCGTCTGCCGGGTCAGCTGCGTCCGTGAGGTCAGCTGCGTCTTCGGCGGCACTGCCGGCCTCGGGGTCCCCGGTCTCGCCATCCGAGCTGGCATCGCCGCCCGGTATGACGGCGGCGTCGTCGGTTTCGACCCCCGTGTCATGGGAATGGATGGAGCGGCTACTACTGCAGGACGCGATGCACAGCAGAGCCGCGAGCACAAGGCCGCGGTGAGGGGGAGTCACGGGCTCAGTCTTCGGCCCCGCGCGTGCGGCTGCAACCTCGTTACGTTACCCGACGAGGACAGAGCCTTTGACCACGAAGGGCAGCGGAGATGACATCTGGTTCAGCTCTCCAGCAACTGCTGCTCCCACGAGCGGCGGCCCTCGCTTGCCCCCGCCGTCGTGCGGCTCCACGGCCACCTTGAAGGGCAACGACCGCCGCCGGTGGTGACCGAGAAGGCGCAGACGGGCGCGGTTCTGCACGATCAATCATCCACCGAACGGTGGAGCAGTTGTGCTAGCCCGGTAACGTGCTGCGTCCGCGCCCCAGCGTCCGACCTCGGGCACGTTGGATGACAGCGTCCGACAGGTGCGCTTGCCCATGCACTTTGAGGGTTGATCGCCGCTCTCTAGTCTGAGAATCTGCCGGTTGGCAGTATGCGTCGCGCCGAGCGTCGAACGCTACGGCCGGCCTCCCGCAGTTCGGCGTCGCACTCGAGATCGGAGCGTGCTCATGCCCATTCTCACTCGTTTGTCGAGCTGGCGCGGCGTGCAGGCGTCTACACCCGAACCCGAGTCGTTCGCGGCTCCTGCAGCTGACGAGAACGGGCGTTTGAAAACGGGAAAGGTGCTCCGAAAGCACCCGGCGTCCGGTTTCACGGCGCTCGCAGAGCAGGACGTGCGGCATGTCGACCGCGCCGCGTCCCTGCAGGCTGCTGCAGCTTTGCGTGACGCCATCCATCCGCTGCGTCAGGAGCTGCTGCTCCATCCCGTTTATGATGCGGTGAGCACGCTGCCGCGGCTGCGCCGGTTCATGGCGATTCACGTGTATGCCGTATGGGATTTCATGTGTTTGACCAGGCGCCTGCAGGGCGACCTGACTTCCTTGGCGCCGCTCGGGCCCGTGCTCGCGTGTTCGGGGCTAGCCCACTTGATCAACCAGCTCGAGCTTGATGAGGAATCGGACGGCGGCGCCGAAGCGCACGGTTTCGCGCGCGAGCCAAGCTCGGCCGGCGCCGCGATCAGCCACGTCCAGCTCTATCTCGCTGCCATGGAGGAAATCGGAGCGCCTACTCAGTCGATGCGCCGCTTTCTATCGTTGCTCGCGTACGGCGCGGAGGTCGAGGTGGCGCTCGCTGCGGCCGACGCACCCACCGTGGCGCGCACCTTCATTCTGCGCACGCTCGCGTGCGCCGCGCAGGGCGGCACGGCCGAGGTGCTCTCGGCCTTCCTGTACGGCGGAGAGGACTTGATCCCCGCCATGTTCTCGCGCTTGCTTCCGCACCGGGGCAAGCCGCCCGCGGCTCCCAACTTCGGCCGTTACATCGCACGTCAGCGCAAGCTCGATGGCGAGCTCCACGGCCCTGTGGCGGAGCGCGCCCTCGCCGAGCTCTGCGGAGACGACCGAGAAGACTGGCAGGCAGCGCGCCGAGCGGCCGAGCGTGCCATCCGCGCGCACCTGGAGCTCTGGGACGAAGTTCACACCTCGTTCGCGTTCTGAAGCGCGTTACGGCCGTCCGCAGTTGGTCTTCAGCTGCCTAGGTTTGTTCGCTCGCGGCTCCGCTCGCGTCCAGCACCTCCACGCTGCGCGTGACCCACGAGACGCCGCCGCGGCTGTCGCGCACCACGAAGAACAGCCTGAGCGTCTTGCCGGCGTCCGCGCGCCGCGCCACCCAGCGGGTGGTAGCGTTCTCCGGCGTGCGCGCATCGTACTCGAAGCTGCCGCCGTTGGCGTAGAACTGGACCACCGCCTGCTCGCGCGCGCTCTCGCCCTGCGGATCCACGTACTCTTCTGCGGCGTCCGGGGCTTCTACGCTCAGCTGGTGGCGCGTGCGCGCGTCGCACTTGGTGACGTCGTCCGTGTCGTGCGCGCAGGCCTCTACCTGCTTCACGTCCCCCTCTTCCCAGGTCGCGCCGTCCCAGCGAATCTGCGCGATCTGCGGGTTTGCGTTCTCGCTCTGCTGCGCGCGGTAAAAGACGCGCTTGATGCCGATCTCGAAATCGTTCAGATCGAGCGGCTTGCCATCGACCTCGCAGGCGATGGGGATTCCCTGGGTGTCGCCCGGCACGATGTGTCCGGGGCAGACGATCACGGCCACACCCAGGGCCGTGGCGCGCACGTTGTCGCCCGTGAGCTCTGGCATGACGAAGACCTGCTCGGGAGTATCCGTGGCGACCATCAGGCTCGCCACGTCGATGCTGCGGGCGCAGTCGAGTGCGGCCGACGAGGTCTGCGCATCGCAGTAGGCGTAGCCCCATTCCAAAGGCCGCGCGAGCCGGTCGTGGTAGAGCGCATTCAGCTTGACCTCTTCTCCCGGCGCAGCCGCCGGCGGGTCGGCTGCCACCGCCAAGAGCCGCAGATTGGTCAGGCGCGAAGCTGGCGCGAACTGTTCACCACAGCCATACGAAAGGACGCTCAGTAGGCACAATGCAAATGGACGTGCGTTCACAGCTCACCTCGCAGACCTATGACGGGAAGGATGGGCAAGCCGCTCTCGCGCTTGGCCTGTGCGTAGTCGAAGCGATAGGAGATCTGCTCCGTGTTCTTGCGGTTGTAGGCGTTGCGCAGCTCGAGATACGCGATCAGACGTCCGGAGCGGATCTTGAAGGTCTTGTCGACACGCAGGTCGAGCTGTTGAAAGCTGGGCAAGCGCGCCGAGTAAGATTCGGCCGTGGGTACGGCCGCGTAAGCGCCGGCGTCCAGGTCCACGATGCCGCCGACGTACGGTGTGTACGGCGTGCCGCTGACGAAGCGGAAACGTGCGCCGAGCGTGAAGCCGGCCCCCACGTCCACGCTGCCGAGCGCGCTCAAGATATGCGTCTGATCCCACTCGAAGAGGTGCAGCGGCTCGTCCGGTTGGTTTCGGCGCTCGCTGCGCGAGAGTGTGTACGACAGCCAGCCATGGAAGCGGCCATCGCCCTGGTAGCGCAACAAGAATTCACTGCCATAGGCGCGTCCGGAGCCACGGTTTTCGAAGCGCGCGCCCACGGGGCTGCCGTCTTCGTCGGGAACCGACACCACCAGATCCGAGTAGTGTTTGTAGAAGCCCTCCAGCGACAGCGACAGCCCGGGCATGAACTGCTGCTCGAAGCCCGCGCTGCTGTGGATGGAGCGATTGCTGCGCACGCCCGGCGTGCCGTAGGGCGACACGCTCTCGACCCCCTGCGGCGGCTGGTGGAACAGGCCGACGCCCGCCTTGAAGGTCGTGCGATAGGGGCCGTCGTGCAGCACGGCGCGCATGGCCAGGCGCGGGTCCGCCGTGACCTTACCGGTGTCGTGCGTGTAGTCGACACGCACCGATGGCATCAGCCTGAGCCCGTCGAGCGGCGTCAGCTCGAGCAGCGCGTAGACGGCCGGCCGAAACAGCCAGATCTCGTCTACGAACAGTCTGCTGGGACGCGCAAAGTCAGGTCCGTCGACTTCGTCTGTGGCGGGGTAGGGCCTGACGTACAGGCGCATGTCGTACCGACTGGCCGTCAGGTCGATGCCGGCGGCGGCCGTGATGCTGCGGTGAAGACGCGCGCGCAGCTCGCTGCGCCAGGCGAACTGCTGCACCGTGAAGTCGAAGCTGTCGATGCCGAACACGAAGCTCGAGCGCTCGGGTCCCCAGGACAGCATGTTGGTGAGGCTGACGGCGTCGTTGAAGCGCGTATTCAAGCGCAGACCGAGGCGCAGGAAACTGTTGCGAGCCGCCAGCCGGCCTCCCTCTGACGGGTCTTGACCATCCGGTGACTTGATCAGCAGCGCCATGCGATCATCGGAACCGAACAGGAACAGGCGTGCGGTCGTGCGCCGGGTCAAGTCGTGCTCGAGCACCAGCTGGCCGTCGTAATACACGGGGGCACTCTTGAACGCGACGTCGTCGTCGTTCAGCACGTGCGGCAGCCAGGCGTCCAGCCAGGAGCGCCGTCCGGCGATCAAGAACCGCGTGCGCTTGCCGAGCGGGCCCTGCA
>WUUC01124049.1_pt1 | contig 11520 bp, 8 predicted proteins | sample 6278441 | NCBI WGS metagenome assembly WUUC01 (sample SAMN13675441, study PRJNA597444) | soil metagenome | isolation source: soil | place: USA: Washington | collected 2017-10 | reverse complement strand
TGTCGCGTCCGGTGTAGCCGCGAGCTAAGCGGATGGCGCTCATTGTTGCTTCGGTGCCGGAGCTGACGAATCGTACCAGCTCGATGGACGGCATCAACTGGCAGACCATTTCGGCAAGGTGTGTTTCCAGCTGTGTTGGCGCGCCGAAGGAAAGTCCCAGCGTCACGCGTTCCTGGACAGCGCGGATCACGTCCGGGTGAGCGTGGCCAAGCACCATCGGTCCCCAGGAGCCGACGTAATCGATATAGCGGGTGCCGTCTGCACCGTAGGCGTAGGCACCGGACGCGCGTTCGAAAAAAATGGGTTCGCCGCCTACGCCACGGAATGCGCGGACCGGAGAATTGACGCCGCCTGGAATGAATCGGCAGGCCTCGGTGAATAATGACAAAGCGATGCTCCTCGTGCAGACAGCTAGTCTACCGCCTTGGCGCCAACCGCGACAGGCGAGGGACGCAAGCAGCTTGCCGTGCGGGCGCTTTCCCGCTCTAATCGCGACCGGCATCGCCCAGATTACTGAGTGAGACGATGAAAGCTTACATGTGCGTGATTTGTGGATACGTCTACGAGGAAGAGAAGGGCGACGTCAACGCGGGCCTCACTCCAGGCACGAAGTGGTCGGATGTTCCGCTGTCGTGGCGTTGTCCGGACTGCGGTGCCGGCAAAGAAGATTTCGAGATGGTTGAGATCTGATAGGCAAGTGGTTAGTCGTTAGTCGGTAGCCAGAAAGATGGCACATCGCCTAGGATTGCGGGACCAGCTTGATCAAGCTCTACGCGTCCGCCACCGATTTCTAATCGAATGACTTGGCTCCATCTGGCTAACCCCTAGCGACTAACCGCTAACGACTTCTTCCATGTCCTATGTCCTCGTCGCAGTCGGCAGTGCACTCGGAGGCTTGGCGCGCTATTGGTGCTCGGCACGTGTGATGGTTTTAGCGGGGGGTACGTTCCCATGGGGGACTTTCGTCGTCAACGTCCTTGGATCATGTTTGATCGGAGCGGCGCTCGGATCGATGGAGCCGAATAGTCGTTGGGCGTTATCGGAGACAGCGCGTAGCTGGCTCAATTACTTTTTCATGATCGGCGTGTTGGGTGGCTTCACCACTTTCTCGGCGTTCAGCATGCAAACGCTAATGCTGATGCGGACGAATCAGTGGGGGTTGGCCGGAGCGAACGTGTTGCTGTCGGTGGCCGCGTGCCTGATTGCCGTGTTCGTCGGCTTCTGGCTAGCCAATCGCTAGCGAGACTAACCTAAGCTTATTAGGCGGCCGGCGCGCGGACCGCAGTGCGCGGCGCGCAGGCTGCCAAGCTTTCGACCCATACGACTTCCGTCGCAATGGACCCGTCCGCCATCAACTCGAACACCCGATAGCCGGGCGGCTTATCGTCCATCGCGAACTCTGCGCTGCGAGGTTTGAATTGAGCGCAGGTCGCAGGCGTCGCCATGTAGCGCACGCCATTCGAAAACAAATCCAATGCTTGGTGCACATGGCCCCAAGTGATGCCGCGAACGTTGCGATGCCGCGCGATCACCGCGCGAAACTCTGCTGCGTCTTCCAAGCCAACCGTATCGAGCCACTCGCTGCGCATCTTGATCGGATGATGGTGCAGGCAGACCAAGACGTGTTTGTCCGGGTAGGCGCTTAGCGTGCGATCCAGCTGTTGAATCTGGTCATTGCCTAACCTGCCCGCGGCGCTGTTCGACTGAAAACTGTCCAGCAGCACAATGACCCAGTTACCTAGCACGGCAGTGCCGCCCACCTGGAAAGGAGGGCGCGCCAACGCAACCCGCATTTGCTCAGGCAGATCGTGATTGCCAGGCACGCAATATACGGGGACCGGCATCGAGCCAAACGTCGCGACGATGTTGTCGTAGCCTTCGGCGTCGTCGTGAACCAAATCGCCCGACAACAGCACCGCATCGGCCGCATCGAAGCGCGCCGCTGCATGGAGCATCGTCTGCTGCAAACTGTGCATCGGATTGATGCCACGCAGTTCGCCCGCAGGGTCGCCCAACAGGTGCGGATCGGTGAATTGGATGAGGCGAACGGACTTCATGAATCTGTGAACTGGCTACACGACTTAATGCGGTATGTACCCGCGATTCCAAGCAGGATAGCAGCGCCACCCCGCCAGAAAAGGTGACCGAAGTCTTAGGGAGGCGCCAGCCTAAACAGTTCCCCACAAAAGTAAGGCCTGGGTCACATGAAGCCGGCGCACCTCTAGAAGTACCTGTAAGAAAGGACCTACGCGGCATGAATTGGCCTGGAATGCTGGCCAAGTGGCCAGAGCGTGGAGGCGCAAATCCCCTCGTCGCGACCCAACAAAAAGCGAGAGGCCGCGCACGAATTCGCACGCGGCCTCTGTAGTTCAGGTTCTGACCAGCTAGCCGGTAGCACAGCTAGCCGGCATACCTCCGCTTAGTACTTGTAGTGCTCCGGCTTGAACGGGCCGTTCACGGACACACCGATGTACTTGGCTTGCTGTTCCGTCAGCTTGGTCAGCTTCACGCCGATACGCTCGAGATGCAGTTGCGCCACTTTTTCGTCGAGGATCTTGGGCAGCACATACACGTCGTTCTTGTACTTGCTGCCGTACTTCCACAGCTCGATCTGCGCCAGCACTTGGTTGGTGAAGGAGTTGGACATGACGAACGACGGGTGGCCGGTGCCGCAACCCAAGTTCACCAAACGGCCTTCGGCCAAGACGATGATTCGTTTGCCGTCGGGGAAGATCACGTGATCGACTTGCGGCTTGATGTTTTCCCACTTGTATTGGCGAAGCGACGCGATTTCAATTTCGCTGTCGAAGTGGCCGATGTTGCAAACGATCGCTTCGTTCTTCATTCGCTTCATGTGATCGTGCGTCAGCACGCTGACGTTGCCCGTGGCCGTGACGAAGATGTCCGCCTGGCTTGCCGCTTCGTCCATCGTGACGACGCGATACCCATCCATCGCCGCCTGCAGCGCACAGATCGGATCGATCTCGGTCACCCACACCTGCGCCGACAGCGAGCGCAAGCTTTCCGCAGAGCCCTTGCCCACATCGCCGTAGCCCGCGACCACTGCAACCTTGCCCGCGAGCATCACGTCAGTGGCGCGCTTGATCGAATCGACCAGCGATTCGCGACAGCCGTACAGATTGTCGAACTTCGACTTGGTCACAGAATCGTTGACGTTGATGGCAGGGAACGGCAAGCCGCCGGCCTTCGCCATGTCATAGAGGCGCTTTACGCCGGTGGTCGTTTCTTCGCTGACGCCTTTGATGGCCGCGAGGCGCTTGCTGTACCAACCGGGCTGAGCAGCAAGACGCTTCTTGATCGACGCGTACAGCGATACTTCTTCTTCGTTGGTTGCGTTCGCGATGACTGAAGGGTCCTTCTCGGCTTTGGTGCCTAGGATGAGCAGCAGCGTTGCGTCGCCGCCGTCATCGAGGATCATGTTCGCCTGCTCGCCAGGCCATTCGAAGATCTTGTGCGTGAATTCCCAGTATTCATCCAGAGTCTCGCCTTTGTAGGCGAACACCGGTGTGCCGGAAGCAGCGATGGCCGCAGCAGCGTGATCTTGGGTCGAGTAAATGTTGCACGAGGCCCAGCGGATGTCTGCGCCCAATGCTTTGAGCGTGTCGATCAGCATCGCGGTCTGAATGGTCATATGCAGCGAACCTGCGATCCGCGCTCCCTTCAACGGCTGCGACGCGCCGAACTCCTTGCGGATGGCCATGAGTCCGGGCATTTCGGACTCGGCGATCGACATTTCCTTGCGGCCAAAGGCGGCCTGCGAAATGTCTTTGACATAGTAATCGGTAAAATTATCGGACACGACGGCGTTCATGTTGCTCTCCAGTTCAAGTTGACCAGTCCAAGTTGAGGAGAGCGCCGTTGACGTTTGAAGCTTCGTCGAGCCTGGCAGAGAACCTGCTGCAGCGCTCCTCGACGAAGGGGGCAAATTCTAGCCGGATTTGCTCGAAAAGACAGCTGCCTCGAGCACGACGTTTCGCGCTCGAGGCCGCGAGACCTTACATGCCGCCAGCCTTACGCAATTCCTCGGCCTTGTCCGTCTTTTCCCAAGGGAAAGCCGTGAAGGTGTCGGATTTCTCGACCAGTGCGCCCTTCGCCGTCCGCTCGGTCCATCGGTAAGTCAGTTCATATGGGTCGCGGCCGAAATGGCCATAAGCGGCCGTCGGTTGATAGATCGGGTGAATCAGATCCAGCATCTTAATGATGCCGTAAGGACGCAAATCGAAGTGCTTGCGCACGATCTTTTCCAGCTTGTCCTCAGCGATTTTGGCAGTGCCGAACGTTTCGATCGTGATCGAAGTGGGTTCCGCCACGCCGATGGCGTACGACACTTGAATTTCGCAACGATTCGCGAGGCCGGCGGCCACGACGTTCTTGGCGACATAGCGCGCGGCATAGGCTGCGGAACGATCTACCTTGGAAGGGTCCTTGCCGGAAAATGCGCCGCCGCCATGGCGCGCCATGCCGCCGTAGCTGTCGACAATGATCTTTCGGCCAGTCAGACCGCAATCGCCGACTGGACCGCCGATTTCGAACTTGCCGGTGGGGTTGATGTGGAATTTCGTCTTAGGCGTGATCCACTTGGCGGGCAGCACGGGCTTGATCACCAATTCCATGACAGCTTCGCGCAGGTCTTTGTGTTTAATGCCCGGGTCATGCTGGGTCGAGAGCACAACGGCTTCGATGCTCATCGGGCGATCGTTGTCGTAGCGGAACGTCAGCTGGCTCTTCGCGTCGGGACGCAGCCATGGCAACCCGCCTTTGGCGGCTTTGCGTACTTTCGCTTGTTGCTCGACCAGCTTGTGAGCGTAATGAATCGGCGCCGGCATCAAAGCCTTGGTTTCGTTGCTGGCGTAACCGAACATGAGGCCTTGGTCGCCAGCGCCTTGTTCTTCAGGCTTTTTGCGGTCTACGCCTTGGGCGATGTCCGGCGATTGCTTACCGAGAATATTGACGACCGCACAGGTCTTGCCGTCGAAGCCGATGTCCGACGAGTTGTAGCCGATGTTGCAGATGGTGTCGCGAATCAGCGGTTCGAAGTCCACGACTGCGCTGGTGGTGATTTCGCCGGCAACGATTGCGACGCCGGTCTTGACCAGCGATTCGCACGCCACGCGCGCGCGGGCGTCTTGAACGATGATCGCGTCCAACACGGCGTCCGACATTTGGTCGGCGATTTTGTCCGGATGACCTTCCGAAACGGATTCCGAGGTAAACAGGTAACTGCCCGACATACTTGTTCCTAAGCGCTGCGAATGGTTAACGGATTGCGGCAAATCGTCAGAGTGCATCGAATCAATCGTGGCGTCACCGCTGTAGGTTGACGATGACCCGATCGATGGGCGAATGCAGGTAAACCGGCCGGACCGTTCCGGCAAAGGCGGCGCAGTATACCCATCTCAATTCAGCGTATCCAAAGCAAAGCGCGATCCCTGCGCTACTTTTTGGAATCTTTGACTTCGCTTCCGTTTTAAGACGCGGCGGCTAAGGCGATTAGGGGGCTAGGGCTCGCTGCGGCCACAGACGGCAGACGGGTTCGTATATCGTAGCGAGATAGGAGCTCGACATGCGCAAAACAGATATTTCACTGTCGGTCGTCGTGCCGGTATTCAACGAAGCTGAGAGCATCGATGCGTTTCTAGCCGAATTGGTGCCGGTCCTCGAGTCTGCTGCGCACCGCTGGCAGGTGCTCTTCGTCGATGACGGCAGCACCGATGCGACGCTGTCCCTGCTGCAAAGTCGTGCCGTGGCCGACTCCCGTATTACGTATCTTTCCTTGTCGCGCAATTTTGGCAAAGAACTTGCGTTGACCGCAGGCATCGATCACGCGCAGGGCGATGCTGTGATCCCGATGGATGCAGACTTGCAGGATCCGCCTGCGCTGATCCGCGAGATGCTCGCTCTGTGGCGCGAAGGTGTGGATGTCGTGTATGCGACACGCGTGCGGCGCGAGGGCGACAGCTCAGCCAAGAAGCTGACTGCAGCGGGATTCTATCGATTGATGCGCTGGATCTCGCCGCTGCGCATTCCCGAAAACAGCGGCGATTTCCGTTTGCTCGATCGCCGCGTCGTCGACACGCTAAAGCAATTGCGCGAGCGCAACCGCTTCATGAAGGGGTTGTTCACTTGGGTGGGCTTCCGCCAGGCAAGTTTGCCGTTCGTGCGCGCGCCGCGTCGCGCTGGCAAGAGCAAGTTCGGCTTTTGGCGCTTGTGGAATTTCGCACTGGAAGGCATGACCAGTTTCAGCGTCGTACCGCTGCGGCTGGCGATGTATCTCGGGCTCCTCATTTCGGTGTGCGCATTCGTATTTGCGGCCTGGATCGTCTTCAAGACGCTGGTCTACGGCCGCGACTGGCCCGGCTATGCGTCCATCATGGTGACGGTTTTGTTCTTGGGCGGTGTGCAATTGACCGCGCTCGGCTTCATTGGTGAATACGTGGGGCGCATCTACAACGAAGTCAAACAGCGGCCGCTCTACATTGTTGCGCAAAGCAGTGGGCAGGGCGATCGAAGCGCTGTCGGCGCCGATGGCTGATACTGCGCGGCGGCGTTTGTTTTGGCTGCTGGCTGTGAGCTGCGCAGTCAAACTGGTCTATGTGTTTCTGCTCACCGAATACTCGCAGTATCTATTCAGCGATTTCTTTGGCTACTGGGATCGCGCTCTGCAGCGATTGGAAGGACGCGACCTGGACTATCATCAGTGGGCGGTTTGGCCGCCCTTGCCGCACATTCTGTTGACGTTCTTTTTTCGCATCATCGATGCCCTGGGTCTTGGTGCATACCGGCTGGAAGCAGTGCTCGCAGCAAATGTCGCGCTCTCGACCGCCGGTGTGGCGTTCGTATATGGCATCGTGTTGCGGTTGGCGGCTTCGAGCCGGGCGGCCCTAGTCGTAGCTGCCATCTATGCATTCGCGTTTCCGCTCGTTTATTTCAACGCGTTTGTCATGTCGGAGCATCCGTCCGTTGCGGCCTTGTTGGCTGCGGTGTGGTTGCTGGTGCGCTATCCGGGTCATATTGGCTATGTGTCCGCAGCGGGAGCCTTATTGGCTCTGGCCGTTGGCATGCGGCCGGCGTTCGGCCTGATTGCAATCCCATGCGGCCTCTATGTGCTGCTTGCCGGGCAATTCGCTCGATTCAGTATCAAGCGGGCTGCAATGTTCAGCGCCGCCTTCCTATTCGTTATCGGCCTGGTAGCGGCAGAAGTGAACCGCATCTCTCACGGCCAAGTACGAGGGCTTTCGGCGAACGGCGGCATCAATTTCTACTTTGCGCAGTGCCGGACCCACGAAGTCTTTAGTCAACATTCCATTTATTCTTATCAGCTGGTGCCGCCGTCCACGGTCCAGCGCGTCGAGAATGGCAGCGTTTTATTCAAAGAGCCGTTTCACAACCAAGCGTTCTACACAAACATTGGATGGCAGTGTGTGCGCGCTCAACCGGGGCTATGGTGGCGCAATTTTGCCAAGCTGCGCGACATCTTCTTCGGCCCGCTTCTGCCGCACGTCGATTCGGCATTCGGATATCCGGTGCTGCTCGAGCCTTTCCGCTGGCTGGGCTTGGCGCTTGCATTGGTGTTGCCGTTGGGCTTCGCTTGTGTACGATCGCGGCGCGCGCCCGGCGCAGCGCTACTCGCTGGCATCGTGTTCGTTTCCTTCGCAACGCAATACGCGTTCAATGCGGAACATCGCTATCTTTACCCCATCTTCGGTCTGTTGCTGGCGCTCAATGCATGGATTGCATTTGAGCTTTATCGGCGATGGACGACAACGAAGCGGCTGGCGTTTGGGATTGTGGCTGCTTTGGGGCTAGGTCTCTTGAGTCTGGCGGTACAGTCGCTGGCCGCGCGCGCGCGCACGCCAACACTCATCGATGCTGCTTGGTTTCGCACCGAGGCGCCGTTCAGGACTGGGGGGCTGACGCCAGCTGGGCGTTTCCAGGTGAATACGTTGCGATTTCCCGAAGGTGATGCGCTGATTCATCCCGTTCGGGGTCAGATACAGCTGCCCGATCCACCGCAGAATCTCGAGATCCGATTCGACACCTGCCTGGATGTCCGCGAGGCGGGCCGGTTCGAGTTCGTCGTCGCCTCGGACGATGGATTCGAGCTGAAGATCGACGATCGTGTCGTTGCGTCTCATCGACAGGCGCGACCTTACCGAACCACTACAGGCGACGCAGGTCTCGGCGTGGGCAGGCATCGCTACTCGCTGTCATATTCCCAGGAAGCTGGCCGCCTGGGCGTCACGGCCCTGTGGCGCGAAGTACTGCCGTCCGGAATGTGGATGCCCGCCGTCGGATTACTGGACGTTGGCGAAGCAAGTAAGAAGCTCGGATTTCTGCCCCCGGCCGAATGCAGAAGCCCCAGGTAGCCGCTGTCGCCCAGCTCGGCGCCGAACTCAGACTGGATTTTCGAGGCCGCTCCTGACCGATCGCTAACTCCCGACCTGCACGGTTTTTTTGCATTGCCGCTGGCCGCTCAATCCGCCAAAATGCGCGCCTTTTCCGGCGGCCTTGTTCGTCCCTCGCCCACAAAAAATCTATAAAGACATGTCTACCCCGCAACCGAGCCGTCGAGAACTTGCCAACGCCATCCGTTTCCTTGCAATGGATGCCGTTCAACAGGCCAATTCGGGCCATCCGGGCATGCCGATGGGCATGGCTGACATTGCCCAGGTCTTGTGGTGCGACCATTTAAAGCACAACCCGGCGAATCCGCAGTGGGCCGACCGCGATCGCTTTGTGTTGTCGAATGGCCACGGTTCGATGCTGCTCTATTCGTTGCTGCACTTGACAGGTTACCCGCTGTCGATCGACGAACTGAAGCGCTTCCGGCAGTTTGGATCGCATACCGCGGGCCACCCGGAAGTGGAGCCGAAGCTGGGCATCGAAACGACGACCGGCCCCTTGGGCCAAGGCATCGCCAATGCAGTCGGGATGGCGCTGGCCGAGAAGCTCTTGGCGGCCAGCTTCAACAAGCCCGGTCTCAACATCGTGGATCACTACACTTGGGTGTTCCTCGGCGATGGATGCTTGATGGAAGGCATCTCGCACGAAGCGTGCGCATTGGCGGGCACGCATAAGCTAGGCAAGTTGATCGCGTTTTACGACGACAACGGCATCTCCATCGACGGCGAAGTGCACGGCTGGTTCACCGATGACACACCGAAACGCTTTGAAGCCTATGGCTGGCATGTACTGCCGGCTGTAGACGGACATGATGCGGCAGCAATCGAGGGCGCCATCGTTGCTGCGAAGGCAGTGAGCGATAAGCCGACACTGATCTGCTGCAAGACCATCATTGGGTACGGGGCGCCAAACAAGCAGGGCACCGAGGCTACGCATGGCGCCGCGCTGGGTGTCGATGAAGTTGCTGCGTGCCGCACGAAACTCGAATGGTCACACGCGCCGTTCGTCGTGCCCGCGCCCATTGCTCAAGGCTGGGACGCGAAAGGGGCAGGCGCCAAGCGCGAAGCGCGCTGGCAAGAAACCTTCTCCTCGTATCGCAAGCAGTTTCCAGAGCTGGCTGCTGAGTTCGAGCGGCGCATGCGCGGCGATCTGCCGGCCAATTTTTCGAACACGGCCAGCGCGTTCGTTGCTCAAGCAGCGCAGAACGCCACCAGTTTTGCAACGCGGCAGTCATCGCAGCAAGCGTTGAACGCGTTCGGACCTGGGTTGCCGGAGTTGTTCGGCGGGTCCGCCGATCTCACGGGCTCTAACAATACGAATCGCAAGGATTCAAAAATCGTCACTGCTGAAGACGCAGCCGGCAATTATTTTTCATACGGGGTGCGCGAGTTCGGCATGGCCGCGATCATGAACGGCTTGGCGCTGCATGGGGGCTTCATCCCGTACGGCGGCACGTTCCTGGTGTTTTCGGATTATTCGCGCAACGCGTTGCGCATGGCCGCGTTGATGAAGCAACGCGTCATTCACGTGCTGACGCACGACTCCATCGGTCTCGGCGAAGACGGGCCAACGCATCAACCGGTGGAACATGTGGCGAGCCTGCGCATTATTCCGAACATGACCGTGTGGCGGCCCTGCGATACCGCGGAAACAGGTGCAGCATGGGCCGACGCCATCGAGCGCCGCCAAGGCCCGTCGGCGCTGGTGTTGACACGCCAGAGCTTGCCGCTGCAGCCTCGCAGCAACGAGGCGCTGGCTAACGTTCGCCGCGGCGGCTACGTGCTCAGCGACTGCGAAGGCACCCCGGACTGCATTTTGATTGCCACGGGATCGGAAGTGGCGCTGGCTGCCGACGCCGCTAAACAGCTGACGCAGCAGGGTCGTCGAGTACGAGTGGTGTCGATGCCCTGCACCAGCGTCTTCGATGCTCAAGAAGCGACTTTCCGAAATTCGGTGTTGCCGCCGACAGTGACGAAGCGAGTTGCGATCGAGGCTGGCGTGACCGACGGTTGGTGGCGATATGTGGGTACGCAAGGCGCGGTGATCGGTATGACCTCCTTCGGAGCGTCGGCCCCCGCGAAAGACCTGTTCAAGCATTTCGGATTTACAGTTGAAAACGTCGTGAAAACGGTTCAATCGATTCTCTAGGCTACAGGTGACAGGCCACAGGCTTCAGCTCAAGCCGAAGCCGTTCTTGAATCTGGCTGTCGCCTGAAGTCTGTAGCCTGAAGCCTGATTTTTTCTAGGAGCGAGTCATGAGCATTAAAGTCGGTATCAACGGATTCGGTCGTATCGGACGCATGGTGTTTCGCGCCGCGTCGCAAAACTTTCCGGACATCGAGATCGTAGCGATCAACGACTTGCTCGAGCCGGATTACCTAGCCTACATGCTGAAGCATGACTCTGTGCATGGTCCTTTCAAAGGAACGGTATCGGTGGAAGGCAATACGCTTGTGGTGAACGGCAAGAAGATTCGTCTCACCGCGCTGAAAGACCCGGCTGAACTGAAGTGGGGCGAAGTGGGCGCCGATATCGTCGTCGAATCGACGGGCTTGTTCTTGACCAAGGACACCGCGCAGAAGCACATCAGCGCCGGTGCGAAGAAAGTCATCATGTCCGCCCCGTCCAAAGACGATACGCCGATGTTCGTTTTCGGCGTCAACGATAAGACGTACGCAGGCCAAACGATCATCTCCAATGCGTCATGCACCACAAACTGCCTGGCGCCGATCGCAAAAGTGTTGAACGACAACTTCGGCATCAAGCGCGGGTTGATGACCACTGTGCATGCCACGACCGCGACACAAAAGACCGTCGACGGTCCATCCAATAAAGATTGGCGCGGCGGCCGCGGGATCTTGGAAAACATCATTCCCTCATCGACGGGCGCAGCGAAGGCCGTTGGCGTCGTGATTCCGGAATTGAATAAGAAGTTGACCGGCATGTCGTTTCGAGTGCCCACCTCCGATGTTTCAGTCGTCGACTTGACGGTGGAGCTGAAGCAGGACACAACCTACGAACAAATCTGCGCTGCGATGAAAGCGGCCTCCGAAGGGGCGATGAAGGGCGTGCTCGGCTTTACCGAAGAAAAAGTCG
>WUUC01115487.1_pt1 | contig 11520 bp, 10 predicted proteins | sample 6278441 | NCBI WGS metagenome assembly WUUC01 (sample SAMN13675441, study PRJNA597444) | soil metagenome | isolation source: soil | place: USA: Washington | collected 2017-10 | reverse complement strand
GCCTCCCAACCCGCTGCTACGGCACCCCGATTACAGCCGCACCGCCCAAGGCCCGAACGCGTAGCCCACCAGGGTGCCGACCGCGTCGGTGATGCCTACGACGCGGTCGGCATTCTCGGCCGGCCATCGGCTCCGTAGCGGGGGCAGAGCTCAACTGGCGCAGGAGGGGGATTGGTCACCAGGTGGGGGAACCCCAGCCCGGCCGGTAGCGGGGTGATCCGCAGCCTTCGGTTTCGACGCAGACGTTGTACGAGATGTAGAACCCGTTGGCGTACCAGGCCGGTACGTAGTTGCCGCAGTCCGGGGTCGCACCGTTGGTGTCGAAGAACGAGACGATGGCGCCGTTGCTGTAGTGCACGCGTGCCCAGACCTGGTGACCATCGCTGTCCCGGTCACACGCATCGACGACCAAGTGGTCGCTTCGCAGGCAGGCGACACTGCTGTCGCTTGGGTGCCCGATGCACGTATCGTGCGCCGCAGCCGGCGCCGCGGAGGCAAGCATAACTCCGGAAACGACGAGCACGGAAGCCCCGGCCAGCGAGCAAACGCGGTTCACGGATCGGTTTCGAAGCCTGTGCATTGTTGCTCCTATCGGTGTTGTTGGCGTCGACAGTTTGTCGACGACCGGCGGGGGGTAGCTACTATCGGTGGGTGGTCGGCGACAAAATGGTGGCAGCGCCTCATCTACCTGCGGCGATACTTGTCTCCGGAGACGACGGGAAACGACGGGAGACGACGGGAGACGACGGGAGACGACGCAATGAAGCTTGATCCACTCCCGCCGGAGATGGATCCCGCCATAAAGCGGTGGGCAGAGCAACTGCGGAGGCTCTTCGCCGCGACCGGGTTGTCGTTGCGAGAATTAGCCACTGACCTGCCCTGGGCGCATCAGAGCATTGACCGGTACCTCCAAGGAAGGCGAGTCAATGACAACTCCTGGAAGCTAGCGCTCAAGCTTATCGAAACGGCGCGAGCGCGCGGCAACGCCAGCCAAACCGATGTTGCCGAGCTTCGACACATCTATATGCAGGCGGTGCAGGCATCCAAAAGCCAGGACCGGAGCCAGGAACGTCATGCTCCAATGATCGATTACACCACTGGTGAGATCCTTCAGCACCTTGACCAACGCCCTACACCCATTCCGCAGCAACTGCCGCCATCGCTGGGCCAGTTCTCCGGTCGGAGCCACGAGTTTGTTGAGCTGACCGCCGCTCTGGACAACTCGACCGGGGAAGCCACCGCGGTGGCGATCTTGACAATCACCGGCCCAGCCGGGGTCGGGAAGACCTGGCTGGCTTTACACTGGGCGCACCGCCATGTCGACCGGTTTCCCGACGGCCAACTGTTCGTGGACCTTCGTGGGTTCACTCCAGCCGGCGAACCCATGTCACCAAGTTTCGCGGTAACCGGATTCCTGGTCGCCCTTGGGATTTCCCAGGCTCAGCTCCCGGCACGTGTGGACGCTCAGGTGGGCCTGTACCGCAGCCTGGTTGCCGGCAAACGGATTCTCATCGTGCTGGACAACGCCCTCGATGCCGAACAGGTCGTCCCATTGTTGCCAGGCAGTGGAACCTGCACGGTCTTGGTGACCAGCCGCAACCGTCTCACCGGACTGGTCACGGCACAGGGGGCACATTCGCTCGCCCTGGACGTGCTCGACCGGTGCGCATCCTACAACCTCCTTGCCAGGCGCCTCGGACTGCAACGCTTGGCCGCCGACCCCAACTCGGTCGACACCCTCCTTGCCGGCTGCGCGGGACTGCCGCTGGCGTTGGGCATAGTCGCCGGCCGCGCTTTGGCCCATCCCGACTTTCCCTTGGAAATCCTGGCGGCGGAACTCCGCGATGCCTCAACCCGACTGGGTGCGTTAACCAACGGAGATGCCGCCACCAGCCTTCCCGCGGTGCTGTCCTGGTCGTACTCCGCCCTCGACAGCGACCAGGCTCGGATATTCCGACTGCTCGGCGCCGCGCCAGGGCCGGACATAGGCGTGTCCGCAGCCGCAAGCCTTACCGGACTTCACCGGACACGGACCGGCAGCGTGCTCGAGATGCTGGAGCGGGTGTCGCTGCTCCAGCAGATTGTTCCCAATCGGTACCGGATGCACGACCTGGTACGCCTGTACGCGGCCGATCGCGCCCAGCATGATCATGCGCCGGAGGACCAGAAACAGGCATTGCGGCGATTGGTTGACTACTACCTTCATACCGCCTTTGCCGCCGACCGGCTGCTGTATCCGCACCGTAAAGCGATCACGCTGGATCCTGCCACTCCCGGTTGCCAGCCCGACTCTGCGGATAATGAGAACGCCGCTCTCGAGTGGTTCGACCGGGAATACCCCTGCCTGTTGGCCACCCAGCGCCTGACCGCGCACCACGGCTGGTACCGAACCACCTGGCAGCTGGCCTGGGCCATGGACAATTTCCAGTGGCGCCGGGGGCACCTCGACGACCGGCTGACCAGCTGGCGTGCGGGGCTGGCCGCCGCTGACCACCTGAGCAACCCCACTGCTCAGTGCTTAGCGCACCGGATAGTCGGCCATCTATTCGCGAGAGCAGGTAAGCATACGGAAGCCCTTGAGCACCTTCATCACGCTCTCACTCTCGCCCAACAAACAGCAGATCAATTCGCCCAGGCCCATACCAACCACGCTCTAGCCTGGGCATGGGGACAACGCAAGAACAATAGCCAAGCACTCGAACACGCCACCCACGCCCTACACCTCTTTCAAGCTCTCGGCCAGCCGGTGTTGGAGGCCGACGCGCACAACGCGGTTGGCTGGTTCGCGGCCCAGCTCGGCCACTACACCGAAGCCCAAACCCATTGCGAGATCGCCCTGAACCTGTTCCGCCGCCACCACCACCGCGACGGCGAAGCAACCACCTTGGACAGCCTGGGCTACATCGCCCACCACTCCGGCCGGCACACCCACGCACTCAGCCAATACCAGCAAGCCCTGGCCATGCTCCGCGACCTCGGCAACATCTACCTCGAAGCTGACACCTTAGACCGGCTCGGACACACCCACGCCACCCTCCACCACCACAACCAGGCTCGCGCCACATGGCAACAAGCCAAACAGCTCTACCAGAGCCAACACCGCACCGACGACGTGGAGCGCGTCCAACACCAACTCGACAACCTCTGGGCCAGCTGAAACCACCGAGCGGCTCCCGGGCCTGGTCGTCAGCTCGGCGAGCGGGGTCTCCTGTTGGTCCCACCGACGTTGATCTCGCTGACGGTGGCGGGCGCGCTGTCCACGGTGCCCCGCGCCTCGAGGCGGATGTAGCGGGCGAGCGGTGCGCGGAACCGGGCACGCTTCAGTGTGTGGTCGCCCGCCCAGGTTCCGCGCGCCACCTCGTGGAACCTCGACCCGTTGAGGCTGACCTCGATCCGATAACCCGTGATGTTGCCGGCGGTGAGGTAGTCGTACTGGTAGTTGGTGGCGGTGTCCTGGCGGGGCAGGTAGGTGAGGGTGTCGATGTCCGTGTGGATCCGGCCGAGGTCCAGGGTGATCGATTGGGGAAGCGCGCCGGTGGCCTGCCAGAGGGTCTGATCGGCCTGGCCGTTCCAGCCGAAGTCGCTGTGGCCGTCGATGGTGGGCGCCGGGTCTCCACTGGTCGCGGCGGCCGACGCCGGGGTGACCGGGTAGCGGAGCTGGTCCGGCTGTGCGGGCAGCGGTGGGCGGGTGCGGTCGGGGCTCCTCATCGAGCCGACCCGTCGAAGCGTTTCGACGACCTGCACCTGTTCCCCGGCGCGCGTCCCGGCCAACCACTCAGCGCCAACAGCCTCACCAGACGCCTGAACACGTTGGGAATCAAGAAGATCCGCCTCGCACGCAACGGAGCACTACTCGCGATGGTCGGCAGTGTCCACTGGAAACTGTTGACTGACCTACTCGGTATCTCCGGTTCAGCCGCGCAACGATGGCATGTCGCAGCCGGAGGCGACCGAGCCAGCTACGCGGCGGTGCGGGAGCTGCCGGGCGCGTTCCGGGTGCCGCGCACCGTCAACGGCTGCAACAACAAGCAGTACGAGCTGATCCGCTGGTTCAACTGGCTCACCGACCACGGTGTCAGCACGCTGGGGCAGGTCGACGATCACGTGTGCGAGTCCTATCTGGCCTACCGCCGCACCGGCGGCGACCCCGACGGCGCGCTGGTGGAGCGGCGCAGTCAACGTGGCCGCCCAGGCGATCGCCGGCCTGACCCAGTATCGGGACCTGTTCAGCGCCGACCGCTACCAGGCGGAGTTCCGCCCGTTCGGCGGCCGAGCCGCGGTCGCCGTGGCCGGGATCAAGACACCGGGCGAGAACAGCACACCCCCAGTGCCGGCGAGATCCTCCAGCCGATGCTCGCCGCGACCCTCTACCTGGTGGACACGATCGGCCCGCACATGACCGCGATGACCTGCCATATCAAGGCCGAACGAGCCCGGATCAGCCGGCTGCCCGAGCCACGCAGCCCAGGCATGAACCGGCTGCTGGACGCGATCGAACGGCGGGCGGCTGAGGGCCGGCCGTTCAACCGTATGCCGGCGCGGGTCGGCCACATCGTTAAGTACACAGTGGACTCGGACCTGTTGTGGGAGATCTCGCTGCGCGATGTCGCCGTCGAAGCCGGGATCGGCCACTTCCGGATCGAATGGCTGCCTACCCTGCGGCCGGCGCTGGAACGCGCTGTTGCCGCGGTGGGCGTGGCGGAACCGTACGCCCGCAACGCCGCCCTGGTGGCCCGCGCCGACGGCCACGACGAGACGCCCTGGACGCTGCCGCTGTCCGAGCGGCACGCCCGCAGCGTCGTAGAGGTGGTGCGCACCGCGTGTCTGCTGGTGATCGCCGCGGCCACCGGGATGCGTGCGAGCGAACTCTTCGAACTCGTGGTGGGGTGCCGGTTGCCGCCCGAGGAGAAGGCGCCCGGCCTGGTCCGCTACCGGCTGGCCGGCAAGGTCATCAAGCACCGCGGCCACGACGGCGAACCCGACGAGTGGGTGGTCATCGGCGAGGTCCACCGCGCCATCCAGCTCGCCGAGCAGTTGCTGGGCGAGGACGCGTAACCGGGCACGCCGCTGTTCGGCCGCACCGCGTTCAAGAGCACTTACGGCACGTTCCGCAAGTGGGTCAACGGCCCGGGCGGCCAGCGGCTCGGCCTCGACCCGATCCCCGACGGGAAGGTCGAATTGCGGATGCTGCGCCGGTCCCTGGCCATCGAGCTGGCCTACCGGCCCGGCGGGCTGCTCGCCGCCAAGGTGGCGCTGAAACATATCAGTGTCGTGACGGCCGAGGGTTATGCTGGCCGGCCCGGCGGTGCCCAAGCGAAGTTCCTCGCTGAGGTCGGTGAGGAAGAACAACAGCGCAACCTCGGTCTACTCCTCGACGAGGTCGCCAACTACCAGCAGGGGATCCGGCCGGCCGGGCCGCACGCCAAGGAGCTGATCGGCTTCTTCGACACCGTCGACGGACGGCTCACCGACGAGCAATGCGCCGCCCCGAAGATCATCCTCAACGATCAGGAACTGCGCAGCATGCTGGCCAAACGCGCCCAGACCGTGCACCTGGGGGTGGCGAACTACTGCTGGTTCACCGACCCCGCCAAGGCGCTGTGTCTGCGGTTGGCCGGCACCCCGACTGCCGACCGGCCGCTGATCGGGATGTGCGACTCGGCCCGCTGCCCGCAGGCCACCCCACCATCCCTGCCACCGCCCCGTTTGGGAGCAGGCCGTGCAGACCACGACCGTATTTCTCGGCTCCCTCGGCCGCGGTCAGAGCACCGAGCGGACCCGGCTGCAGGCCCAGCTCGACCGGGCCCGGCGTGTGCTGGCCAACATTGACGCCGCCAGCACTACCACGGAGGGGGCGTGACATGGGGCGGCTGACCGAGCAGGCCCGGGCGCAGAAGGAAGCCGTGATCCGCGCGACGATGGACCGGCTGCTGCGCGGGGAGCTGCCGCCCGGCGGTAAGTGCGACGTCAAGACCCTCGCCACCGCCAGCGGCGTCACCCGCGCCGCCCTCTACACCACGTATCTGCACCTCAAGGACGAGTTCGAACGCCGCCGTGACCAACAGCGCGACGCCGGCGTGCTCGCCGACCGCGCGACGCGCGGATTGACCGGCTCAAGAAACAGGTCTCACACCTCCAGGAGCGGCTGTCCATGCAGGAACAGCAGAACGCCGATCTGGCCGCGTTCCGCACCCACGCCCTCTCCCGGTTGGCCGCCCAACACGACGAGATCACCCGCCTGCGCGCCGCCGCGGGCAAGGTCCTCCCGCTGCGCACGCCTGCCCGGTAGACCCGGACCGCCGCATTCGATCATCGGCTGCCTGGGGCTCACCCATCCACGGAGGTGGCGCGGGCCAGCCGGTGCACGTCGCGAATCATGTCGAGTTGGCCGGTGGAGCGGTGCGGTGAGGCTTTCGTCGCCCACGCTGCTGACGATCGCGATCGTGCGGACACCGTCGCGGCAACCGTCCGAGCGTGGTCAGCACCGCAAGCGCTTCCGGGTTGGCCGGGTAGAGCTGGGCACGCACCCGGCCAGGTTGGCGACCTTGGCTCACGACGGCCGACGTCTGACACACCGCTCAGCAGCCACCAGCGGTACTGGAGCCCGGGCCGATCGCCCGAACCGGACAGTCTGGAGCAACACTGCGGCTACCCGCGCTGGCGGAGCTGCCGAGGAACACCTGAGCCCCATTCCGTTCCATGCCAGGAAAATCGGCCGGGAGTCCAACCGCCACCACCGTTGTCGGAAAACGCGAACCTGAAGGGGGTGCCGCGTTTAGCCGGGTTGGTCAGGTGTGGCCGATGGCGATCAGTGCGCTGGTGGTTTCGGTGTGGATGCGGCGTTCGGTGAGTGTGGTGAGGAGTTCGGTGTGGACGGTTTGGATGGTGGTGGGGTCGAGGCCGGTGAGCAGGCCGCGGAATCCGGTGCCGGTCACGAGGTTCCAGGCGGTTTCGGGGGTCAGGTGCAGGGTGTGGGGGTGGGTGTGGATGGTGATGTCGCGTAGTCCCAGGGAGTTGAGCCAGGCGTGCAGGAGGGGTTCGGTGTTGATTCGTTCGATGGCCGCGCCGAAGTGTGGCCGGTTGGCCAGTTCGGGGCGGTGGCGGGTGACGATCTCGTAGAGGGTGCGGCTGAAGGGTTCGAGGGCGCCTTTGGCCCAGATGGTGACGGCGAGGCGGCCGCCGTCGCGGAGCAGGTTGATGAGGTGGGTGGTGTCGCGGTCGAGGTCGGGGAGCAGGAACACGCCGAACACGCATTGGATGAGGTCGTAGGGCGGTTCGTCGGGTTTCCAGGTGGTGACGTCGGCTTCGGTGAAGTGGATGTTGTCGAGGCCCAGGCGCTGTGCGGTGGTGCGGCCCTTGGCTAGCAGCTTGTCGGCGATGTCGACGGCGTCGACGGAGCCGTTGGGTGCGACGGCGTGCGCGGCGGGCAGGGCTGAGGAGCCGATGCCGCAGCAGGCGTCGAGCACGCGCTCGCCGGGGGCGGGTGCGGTTCGCCGCACGGTGGCGGCACCCGCGAGATCCCAGAGCGCGGGCGCGATCCGGGCGTAGTCGTCGTGCGTGGGGTTGAACGTGGCGGCCATCTCGGTCGCGTTCACGGCGTCGCCCTCCTCGAACTGTCCGGCTGAGCCGGCTGGCCTAATGACAACGATTGTCATATTAACTAAGGTAGGTGCGCAACCCGCCCGTCAACAAGCCGAAGGAGCTCTTGGATGCTTGCTCGCCCTAGATCCGTACTCGTCACCGGCGCCGTGGTGGTCGCCGTGCTGGCCGCTGCCGCGTTACCCGCGCAGGCGTCGGACCGCGTGGTGCTGTCGCAGGGTCATGTGGACGTTCTCGACATCGCGTTCGAGGACGGCGAGCTTGAGGTGTCGGTGCACGATGAGACGGTCGACCCGGATGTGGAGCGCGACCCGGACGACGTGCTGTTCCAGGCCAAACCGGAGGCCGAGACTACAGTGCCCGCCGCGCCGCCGTTCGCCTTCCTCGGCGACGCGGGCGATCCGGTGTGGATCCTGCCGCAGGACAACGACCCCAACCTGCTGTTCGCCGGGCTGGGCACCGAGGAGGTGGAACCCGGCACCTTCACCGACGAAACGCTGCGGATCCGGCTGGTGAGCGCCTGCGGGCCGGCCGACGTCAGCATGTTCACCGTCGACGCGCTCGACCAGGTGCAGATCCTCGCCGACAGCGGCAACGGGCTGCCGGACGCCTTCCCGATCGAGACCGGCACGCACCAGCACCTGAACTGGGCCTTCGAGGCCGAGGGCGATTACGCGCTCACGTTCGTGGTCACCGGGCGCCTCGCGGCCAACAACCACCGGGTCAGCTCGGGCCACGTCAACATCCATTTCCAGGTGGGGAGTCTGAGCTGACATGCGCGGACTGTCCCGAATCCTGGTGCTGTCCGCCGCCGTCGTCGCCGCGCTGGCCGGGGGTGTGCTGCCCGCGCACGCCGCGGTGACCTTGGACGACGGCCACGTGGACGGTGCCTTCGTGAAGTACGTCAGCCCGAACCTGCAACTGTGGGTCGGTGATCACACCAGCGGATCCGCTGTCGAGCGGGCTCCCGCCGATGTGATCCTGCGGGCCAAGCCCGAGTCGGAGTCGACGGTGCCGGCGTCGCCGAACCCGACGTGCCTGGGCACGCCACAGAGTCCGGTGTGGATCCTGCCGCAGGTGGAGAACACCAGCCTGCTGTGGCTGGGCTGGAGCGCGGCGTCGATCGGTTCCGGTGTGGTGGACGGCAACCAGGTCACGTTGCGGCTCAAGAGCGTCAGCCCGCCCGGCGGCGTCGGGACGCTGTGTGTCTACAGCAAGATCGGGTTGAGCACCACGAAGATCTTCGACAGCTCCGACGGCCTGCCGGACAGCGTCGCCATTCCCGTTGGGGCGACCGGCCATCGGCACGTCAACTGGGCGTTCACCGCCAGCGGCACGTGGACCGTGGTCTTCGAGGTGACCGCCGCGGTGGGCGGCGTGGCGAAGTCCTCCGGCGACAAGACCTACACCTTCTCCATCGACTGATTTGACCTTCGATGCCCTGTGGCGGCCGTGCCGGCGTGGCCGCCGCAGGGCTCGTGTTTGAAATGACAATCGTTGCCGTTAGGCTCTGGGTCGATGACACGATCGGGTGAGGGAGTGACCGTGACACGAGCGGGAGGCGGTGGCCGCCGGGCCGCCGGGTTAGCCATCGCGGCGGGGTTGGTGGCGGTGGTGGTGCCGCTGGTCGGTCCGGGCGGGCCGGCGGGTGCGGATCCGGGTCCGGCGCCGCCGAGCCGGCAGCGGACGATCCTGCACGATGTGCACACCGATGTGCTGGACGTGCGGTACGTCGACGGCCAGCTCACGCTGCGGACCCGGATGGGCAGCCCGCCGTATGAGTTCCGGGCGCCGTCGGACGTGCTGTTCCAGGTCAAGGACATCGACGGGGTGTCGCGGTTCCCGATCCCCGATTTGGCGGAGTTCGCCTTCCTCGGCCCGGTGGGGGCGCCGGTGTGGATCGCCCCGCAGGATTTCGTTCCCCCGTTGCTCTACGCCGGGTGGGACACCGAGAGCATCCTGCCGGGAACGCTGGCCGGCGACGCGGTGGACATCCGGCTGGTCGGCGCCACCGGGCCGGGCATTGTCGAGGTGTTCCAGGTCGGTGCGTTGGGGGAGCCGATCCGGGTGTTCAGCTCGCAGGACCCGGCTTTCCGAACGTCGCACCAGGGTGTGGCCAGCCATGTCCATGCCAACTGGGCGTTTTCCGCGCTGGGCCGCTACGAGCTGACCTTCGAGGTGACCGGGTCCGACCCGACGGGGCGGCCGCTGAGCACCGGGCCGGTGGCCTTCACCTGGCATGTCGGCGGTACGCAGGGCGGTGACGTGCCCGCCGAGCCCAGCACGGCGGCGTTGACGGTGTCGCCGCCGAGCGCGTCGGTGGGCCAGGAGATCACGTTGACCGGGGCGGTCACCCCGGCGCACGCCCCGGGCTGGGTCGAGTTCCATGACGGGGAAACGGTTGTGGGGCATGCCGCCGTCTCGAATGGACAGGCGGCGCTGCGCACGACCGCGCTCGCGGCGGGCTCGCACGAGCTGACCGCGCGGTTCGTGCCGGCCAACGCCACCGATTTCGAACCGTCCACCTCACCCCCGGTGACCTACCAGGTGACCGGAACCGGAACCACGACAACGACAACGACTACCACCACCACGACCTCGCCCGCCGCGACCACCACGACAACGACCGGCGCCGCGCCGCCGGCCACCACGACGACATCCTGTGTGACCACCACCCAGCGGCAGGCGGCCGATGCGGTCGTGCTCAACGACGGGCACGTCGACTACGCCGCGCGGATCGAGGGCGGGACGCTGCGTTCGCAGGTCAAGGACGGCACCCGGGCGGGCACGACCACCTGGCGCGAGCCGGGCCGGGTGGTGTTCCACGTGGTGCCGGCCGCGGCCATCACGCTGCCGGGCAGCGGGTTCGACTTCCTGGGACGTCCCGGCAACCAGGTCTGGCAGATCCCGCAGACGCAAGCGCCGGGAATCCTGTGGCTGGGGTGGAACACCGAGGAGATCACCGCCGCGCAGGTGCGTGGGGGCATCACCTGGTCGCTGGACCGGGTCGAGGGCCCGGGCCAGCTCGCGATCTTCCTGCTCGGCTCGTTCGGCCAGCCGCAGATCAGGTTCAACAGCGGCGACGGCGTGCCGGACCGGTTCGAGGTCCCGCTGGGCACCCATGCGCACGGCAACTGGGCCTTCACCGCCGAGGGCGTCTACCGGGTCACCTTCACCCACTCGGCCACGCTGGCCTCGGGCGCGCAGGTGCGCGACACCGAGGTGGTGACCTTCGCGGTCGGCGCGGTCAACCCCAACGCGGCGCTACCGGCCGGCACCACGGCGGGCAACGGCGGTGGCGGGAACTGCCCCGGCGCGACGAACGCGTCGAGGCTGGCGTTCACCGGGGCGTCGCTGGCCGGCCCGCTGGCCATCGGCGGGTTGCTCGTGCTGGTGGGTGCGCTGGTCGTGGTCATTGCCCGCCGCCGCATGAAGTCCATTGTGGACGGTGAGCGGTGAGTCTGGTCCGGCTGACCGCGCTGCTGGCGGGCGCCGCCCTGCTGGCTACGTCGGCGTGCAATGTGCGGGCACGCGGCGACGACGCGGCGGTGACCGTGGTGACCACGACGGAGATCCTGGCGGACTTCGTGCGCACCGTGGGTGGCGACCGGGTGCGGGTGAGCTCGATCGTCCCGTCCGGCGGGGATCCGCACTCCTACGAGCCTGCCCCGGCCGACGCGCGGCGGGTGGCCGAGGCGGACGTGACGTTCTCCAACCATCTGCTGTTGGAGGAGCACGCGCTGATCAAGACGATCGACGCCAACGCCCGGGAGGACGCGGCGAACGTGTCGCTGGCCGAGGTGTCGGAATCCTATGGGGCCACGGTGATCCCGCTGGTGGAGAACATCGGCCTGGACGTGGTGTGGCTCGGGCTCGCGGTGCGCGGCGAGGGCAAGGCCCGCGGCGCGACCCGGGCGTCGG
>WUUC01206410.1_pt1 | contig 11521 bp, 12 predicted proteins | sample 6278441 | NCBI WGS metagenome assembly WUUC01 (sample SAMN13675441, study PRJNA597444) | soil metagenome | isolation source: soil | place: USA: Washington | collected 2017-10 | reverse complement strand
TGGGCTCTTGGCGTAGGCATCGATCCAGCAGCCCGTACGATTCAGGAAGGCCTCGCGTAAGGTCATCTCGCCGCTCTTGATCTGCGCCAGCCGTTCCCTGTTCACCGAAATGCCGAGGTAGCGCACTTCTTTTTCGTTGACCCGAACCAACGTGGATACAAACAGGGAGCCCACCTGATCCTGGGACACGATGACCACATTCATGCCGCGGTTCGTGGCGAGCACTTCGCGAGTTTTCACTTGAAGCATCAGTAAACTCCAGTCAGATATTGGCTAGGCGTTCAGAGCGTCGGCAAAGGATCAAAGTCGATCTCCGAATCACGAGTAGAAGCTGTGCATTGCTGCGCTTCTTTACCGCGCATCGCACGCATCGCGGAAGTGAACGCCAGATCTACCGACAATCCATCCCGGTCGATGAGGTTCATCGGTTCGATCTCACGCTTCAAAACCTGATCCAACTCGTCGATCGATGCGATATGGCCCCACGTCGTACCGGTGGGCCTCGACAGATCACGACCCTCAAATACATCCATTCGCAGGAACACGCCGGATGCGAGCGCCTGGAAATGATTGCCTGCGTCGTCGGTGAACTCTTGGCCTCGCTTGCAGTAGCGAATCGTCATTTCGCCCACAGTGATCACTTGGCCAGCACGAATCGCACGCTCGATTTGCTGGAGCAGATGCTCGGTCGTCACGGGTTTCATGTGAGGCGCGCCTATGAGGCGAGCGGGGGTCTTTGCCGACCCCCGCCCTTGCGGACCGTAATGCTCGGGGTCAGACCTCGATCGACGGGCCGGTGTCTGCCGAAGCCGCTTCCTGCTGCTTCTGTTCAGAGGCTTCAGAATTCGCAGCCGGAGCGCCGCCCATCAGCGCTGCCTTGAATCCAGCGTTATAGCTAACGTGGTTTCCACCCTTTCCGAGCAGCACTGGGTCGATGCCCGAGTCACCGAACGGATCGTGCACAACCACCTTGATGACGAACTTGTGGTTCGGGTCCATCACGAATGTCGTGCCCTTCGCAATCAGATCGCCATCGCGGGTATACGACTTCTCGGCAGCCTTGAACTGCGCGCCGTTGTCATCCAGCGAGCGCGGAGAGATGTCGAGATTCACCGCCGGAACGATGTCGAACTTCACTGCGCCGCCGGCCGTCGCCTCTTCGGTGAAGCCGGTGTAGGAGCGCGAGGTCTTGAAATTCGTCAGGGTCTTGTCGCCTGTCTCGTGCTTACCCGTCTCCTTATCGAAACGCGAGTACACGTACGTGTAGGCAACCACTTCGCCGGCGGCGTTGCGAGCACGCATGATCGCGGAACCGTGCGAATTTGGGATCTTCACCTGCACATCGTTCAGCCACTTCGCCGTCGCCGCTTCCAGGTTGGCAACGGATGCGAATTCCGTCACGTTCTCCTGCTGCCACACCGACAGGGTGCCGAAATTCTTCCCACTCGGCGCACTGCGGACCTGCAGCGTCGTGTTGCGGTTGACCTTGACGCGCTTCATCTCTTCGGCGGAGTTGTTGCCCGCGAGATATGTCGGCCAGCCAGCAAAGAACTTGCCCTGCTTCGCGTCACCGTTGGGGTAACACTTGTCGAAGCCGATCACACCACCGATTTCTACGCCAAGGTTGTTCTTCTTGTCGCGGAAGTCAGAGAGCGGCGGACGCTTGGTGTTCACAGCCAGGTCGCCACGGTTGGTGAGGGCCACGACGACGGTTTCACCGGTCTCGAGGCGCTTGCCCTGCACGCTCACGGCACCCTTATCTTCAAGGTATGCCTCGACCTGCACGGCGATGTTGACGGAGTTGGTACGTTCACCCGACTGTGCCGGGCCGCGGAATAGACGCATGTAATCAAACCTCATGTCGGTGAAGGCCGAATATGCCGGCCCGGTGTTTGGTCGCTATAATGTCTATTCTACCGATGTACCTATTTTGCGTAAGTATTTACGAGTGCGATTGAGTGGAAGTGGAACGACCGCGAGTTCGCGAATCGACTGCTCGATTGGCATAGGGGAATGCATGAGGGGTAGAAACGAAAAAACCCGGAGAACCTTACGGTTTCCGGGCTTCTTGGCCGTGATACGGCTCTTGCTTATTCGTCGTCTTCGATCGGGAAGATTCCGAGTTCGGCATTGATGATCAGCTCTTCCTTGACCGCATCTCCAAAGAGACGTTTGGCCAATGCGCGATCCTGAGCTTCCAGCTCCTCCTGGGAAACATGGCTAATTTCAGCCTGATACTTGTACATGACGTGCGTCCTCAACACTCGACAGAATCGAAGGCACGTTGTGTCCGGCCTTGTTCCTGATGCGCTTCCTGGCGCGGTTGATTTTCATCCCTGCGATACTGAGAAAAGCGCTTTTGCCTTGCCGAACCCTTTACCAATTCCGTCACACTTTTCGCATGTGCTCGAAGTTTTTCCGGTCCCATGCTTGCGCAACTCCAGGTTACGTAGCATGCCCCAGCTCTCGCCCCTGGCTTGGATGATCGTCACGAATTCTGGCGATCACTCGGTTTCCTCATCTTCAACCGCCTCAATGCCGAGCTCAGAGGGTGCATTGCCGTGGGTCAGCAGCAAGGCGTCGGTAACGTCCGCCGTCGGCATCCCCTCCACCTCAGCCACCTGCGGGCGACGCCCGTCGAGCGCGTCGTGCATACGCTGGATAGCGATGATGGACTCGGTGATGGCGCTCATCTCTTCGGGCGCGAAGTATGCTGGCGTTGGACGCTCCGCGTAGGGATCGCGCTTGGTGCTCGCGAAGGACTCGATTTCAGTCGCCTCCTGCTGGATCTGGGCAGGAGTCGGTGGGGCCTCATCGGCCCACGCCTCGAGGTCCTTGTTGGCAGCGATCTTCTCGCTGATCCGCTGCGCCATGTGCGCCACCGCCAGACGCGGCTCCACGGTCGGTAACGGCGCACGAATGACCTCCTCGATGACATCATCCTCACGCTCGGCCTCCAGCGAGACACGCGCGACAGCAGCCTGCATGCCCGGCGGTAGGTGATCCTCGAGCAGCTGAGAGGATGGCGACACCGCGTTGATAAATGCACGCACGCCAACCATGTAAGGATCGCTGATGGCCTGCCCAACGCTGGTTGCGCGAAGTTCATCCAGGATTGCTGCCACGGCGCCGCTTTCCGCCTCGCCCGGCTTCGCCATCGCCATCTCATCATCAGGATTGGCAAGTGATGGCAGAATCTCACTCAAGAATGCTTCGCGCTCACGCGCTGCGGCGACTTCCGGCGGTTCACCCGCGCCCGTCAGATCTGGACGATAGACCTTCACGAAGTGATTGACCTGCGAGCGGGCCGGCTTGTCGTAGTCACCGTAGAAGGTTTTCACGCGCCACAGGCGCTCGGAGAACATGATGTGGGCTTCGCCCATGCCCTGCGCCACCAGATCGGTGAGGGAAATCTTGTCGATCTCAACGACGCCTGCGGATCCGGAGTCCGTGAATGTCGAGCCGAACTCGCCATGCTTCGCTTGTAATGCACCACCCTGGCCTGAGAGCACGGTGTATTGCTTGCTTGCCCGCTTGATCGCCTCTTCGGCGGTAGACACCGATTCAGTCTTCATGAACATCTTGATGCCGGTGTTCGCGATGATACGCTCAGCTTCAATCTCCGATCCCTTCTTGAAGGAGGCGTAGTCTTGTCCGGCGAACACGGTGCAGATTCCCAAGCTGCGCGCCTGAGCCGCGACGTCACCGAAGCCTTCTACGGCGTAACTTCCGTACTCATCGAGCGCGACGAGATAAGGGATATCCGCGTTGGTCGCGCGTGCATCGGCGATGAATTTACGATCACCAGTGAGTTTGTCGCCGCCCAAGATCGGAACGAGCGCGGAGCGAATGGCCGTGACAACCATGCGACCCAGGTTTTTCAACGATTCGGGCGACTTCTCCATCGCGGGCAACATCACGTACACGATGCGGCGATTCGCGATGACGTCCTTCCAGTCCACTTCCGACAAGTCGGTCCGCATGATGTGGCCGTAGGTACCCGACAGCAGTTCGAGCACCGCGGTGAACTGCATCGCGAGGTAGCCGTGCTGTTCAGAGGCCTTCGCACGGGCTTGTTGGCCGCCGGGTCCCTGCATGTTGACCGACGCCTCGTAGCCAGGCAATTCCCGTAAGTACGCCTGCAAACCCACGAGAGCCATTTCCGACAGCTGCTCCTTAGACATCTTCTCGACAGCATCGAGCGTGAGGTGAGCGCGAATCGTGTCCACCGACAGTATCATTTCTCCGCGATCGCGCTTCTCGACCAGCGCACGCAGCACGGCGCGACCGAGCGCTTCAGCACGACCACGCCACATACCATCGGAGGCGCCGGCTTCACCCATCAGTGCGGAAAGCAATTCCATCAGCGAGTCTGAGGACCCGACGGCAAACAGGTTCGAGGTATTCGAGTTCTTGTTGCGGCGCTTGGTGGTCGTCGTATTGCCCGCGGTCAACATGTTGATGACGAGCAAGTCATCTTCGCGGCCGAACATGCGGCAGATGCCGTAGATGAGATACCAGGTGAGCACGTCGGCTTTACCGTCAACGACGATGCCGCCCGAGCCCAGATGCACGAACTGTTGCAGCAGGCCAAGCAGCCACTGCGTCTTACCCGAACCGGTGGTGCCGAAGTTCAGAATGTGCGTGCAGAGCTGTGTCTTCGAAGCCCAGACACCCTTGCCGCCGGTGTCCTTGTTGAAGCCGAGCAGCACCAACCCCTCGCCACGCTTCCAAGGATCCTTGATGCCAAGCGACCTGGCGATCTGTGATCCCGCTTGCGTACGAAGGCCCAGCGCCGCATACAGATAGCGAGTGAGCGGCCGGCCCTCATATTCGTAGTGAGGGCACTCGAGCTCCCAGGTCTCGGGAAGAAAGAGCGTACGGATCGCCCAGATGAGCACGACCACGAGCGCACACGGCCAGGCAAGTGCCGGTTTGATGAAGAGTCCGCCCAGGCATGACATGAGCACCAGCGGCGCTGCGTATTCATCGAAGAACAGCCGCCATTTTTGAGACGTCGTGAAGTGGTGCCGATAGATCCGGCGCCGATCGATTTGATAGCTCGCAAGCGAGCCCGGCTGAGCGCTCATCCCGAAACCACCGTCTTCGCCGTCACTGAATGTTGAATGGGCTTCATGATCCTGTTCGCTTACTTCGTCGGGTCGTACTCAGCCCATACGCCTTGGTCGGTCTGCTCCTGTGCAGAGGCTTCCTTGATTTCAAACTCAAGGGCTTCCTTCAATCCCGGCAGCGCTGCTTCGACACGACCTTCCTGAGGTGTGTGCTTGCCCTTGCCCACATTGATCAGCGCCATCTCATATTCGTACTGCGCCATGATCCCCGCGCCTTCCACGAAACTCACCCGCCGGCCGGCGCTCTCAAGCGCATACCACAACGCGCGATCCTTCTTGCGAAGCCCAACAAACAACATGCAGGAGACCACACCGAATCGGCGCGTTGCGAGCAGTAGTGAGATGATCACGGTGGATTCGTATCGATGGCCGCGAGTTGCATACGCCGTCACGCCGTCTTTGTCGGCCTGCGTTTTGAGGAAGCTGAGAATGTCCTTCGCGATCCAGCCGCGTTCACCTTTGAGGAGTGCATCCCAGGTGGTGAACGCGGCACCCAACTGCTTGCGCATCGCCACGATGGCTAGTTCTTCATCGATCAGTTCATCGGTCTTGACGCACTTGTTCTCGGACGCCCACTGCCACGGCGTTTTGGCGACCGCATGCGCACCTGCATACAGATCCGCCTTCAATGCATTGTCGGCACGCGCCAGGTGCTTACCGAAATTCGTCTGAACGTAGCGAAACAGTGATGCGCCGTTCGCAAAGTGTTGTCGATAGCGCTTCGGATATTTCAGAACGTCCCAGGCCAACAGCAACAAAGCTGGCGCCAGAAACCAACGAAGTACCTTGCCAATGTACTCGCTCACCCTCCACACGACTTCTGACGTGAGCGTCGTTGCATCACGATTGGCGAGCGCTTGGCCGAGCTTGGACATCTGATCGCCATTGGCGCCGATGAGCGAATAGAACGCATTGCCGGCCGGATTATCATCCACCTTGCTCAGCACTTCGGTGTGCCACACCGCGGCGCGCTGCCACAGACGAAGCAGGTCGGGCTTGAGGATGGCGAACGCAATGAGGGCCGCGATGATGCCAACGATCCACAGCAGCATCGCTTGGCCTTCAGATAAACCCTCTTTACGATCGTCCGCCATGGCGCTTGCCTTGAGTTAGCGGGCAGCCGCACGACGCAGCGGGCTGAGAAGCTTGCGCTCCTCGGCTTCACTGCGCTGGGCAACGTAAACCGCGTACAACCGCTTCGTCTCGAGCTGCTCGACATAGTTTTCAAGCAGCAGACGCGCAGTGATTTGCTGCAGCACGAGTGAGTCACGCGCCACGCCGCCGTCGGCACTGAGCTTGGTGAGTTCCTCGATCGAGGGCTTATCCAGGGTCTCACGGAACTTCATGAGCATCGCCTGTTTTTGCTCATTGCCTGCGTCGGCTAATGCGAGTGCAGCGAGTTGCTTGCGTGCGATCGCGGTCGTGCGAGCACCCTCATAGAACTCGCCCACAGCGCTGGATTGACTCGCATTCGGAAGCTCAGGGGGCGGCGAGACGCCTAGCAACACAGCCGCCGCCACACGCCGCTCTTCCTGCGAGCATTTGATGGTCGTGCCAGAGCCATCCACTGGGACGGCTTGGATCGGCTTGCACGTTGCGCCCTGCGCGTACTTTCGCACCTCGGCGTTGTGCTGCTGGATGATCGGCGTCGGACTTTTTGGCAGTGAACCGGCTGACTTCTGACCGTCAACCAACGTGCCGGCACCGGTCACCGAGAAGTAGTTGGTGGCCTCCTGATAACCCGTGGCACGCGCAACCCCTGCGACCACGATCGGCTGCACGATGTCCGCTTCGCAAAACGCACCGGGCATCATGTTGGCCGCCAGCTCCTTCGAGTAGCGATCGACCTGCGATTTGATCTGGTCTTCCGCCATTTTCTTGAAGCCATCCTTCATCGAGTTTCCCAGCGCCTCTTTGAGTGCCTGCTGAATCAGCTGAAGAAAAGGAATCAAGATCGGCGAATCATCGTAGAAGGCGGCTGCTGGGCCGGACATAGCGAGAATGCCGAGGAAAGTGACGCCCACCATTTTTGTGGTGTAGCTCACCTTCTTACGAACTCTGGTCGTAGCAGCTGTCTGTTCCACGTTGTCCCTCATGACGCTGCTCCGTTAATTGCGGCGACGAAGCGCAGAGAGATATTCGCGATCATCAGCTTCGGTCTGTTGGGCGATGATCGTCGCGATCAGTCGTTTGGTCTCCAAGCTCTCGACATACGATTCGAGGAGCAGGTGCGCGGTCAACTGTTGCAGGACTACGGAGTCGCGCTGCACACCGCCGCTGGCGCTGTTCTTCAGCAGTTCCTCGATCGACGGCTTCTTCAGCAGTTCGCGGTAGCCCTTGATGAAGGCATCCTTCTGCGTCGAGCCGACATCTGATAGCGCGAGCATCGCCACCTGACGACGGGCGACCGAGGTCGTTCGAGCCGATTCGTACACTTCGCCCAACGAACCCGCGTTTGCAGCATCCGGCAGTTCCGCCGGAGGACTTGCGCCAGCCAGCACCGCGTTCGCTACACGACGCTCTTCCTGGGTACAGACGATCTCTGAGCCGGTCGTATCGACAGGAATGGCCTGGAAGGGGTAACAACCCTTCTCTTTCTTCTTCGAGGCGTTGCTGGTGTACGCGCGGACTTCCTTGTTGTGCTGAGCGACTACCGCGTTCGGGTTGTAATTGGGCAACTGCGAAGTCGCCTTCTGGCCGTTGACGATCGTGTCGGCGCCGGAGAGCGCGAAAGCACCCCGCGCTTCGTCATACCCGGTGGCACGCGCCACACTGCCCACGACGATGGCCTTGGTGATGTCGGATTCGCAAAAGGCGCCCGGCATCATCTTCGCGGTGAGTTCCTTGGTGTACTGCTCGACCTGCGAGTTGATGAGGTTTTTCGTTGTCTTGGTAAAGCCCTCCGAGACAGTCTTTGACAGCTGGTCAGTGATGACCTGCTGAATGATAGTCAGATACGGAATGAGCACCGCCGAGGTTGCGTATGCCGGACCCGACAGCGCCATCAATGCAAGGAGCGTGATACCCAGACCCTGCAGTAACTTAGCGCCCTTCGGAAACCGCCTTCGGATTCTTGAGAAACGAGCTTTCATGTAAATCCCTGTCAAATCTCGGGCGAAAAACAGCTGACTGCCTCAGATGGCCGGGACCCGTGCGGCGCGTCAAGTGATCGAAGTGCGGTACTCAAGTTGATGTGATACACATCGATCTGGCGCAGTACGCTCGCCACCTCGAGGGATCGCTTTGCATTGGCCTCGCGCTCCAAGGCGCGCTCGATGATTCGTGCATGGCACTCACTGAAATGATTGAGCAGTGAGATCTGAACAGTGAGCCGCTCCTCGTCACCAGTAGCGTCGATCTGGGCCGCTTCGCGACTTACGCGGTCGAGCAAATTCGAGAGAACGGTCCTGAGATGACGGTCACAGAACACAGAATCACCCATCATGCCGTCGGCCACCCGCGCTGCTGCTCGCGTCACTGCGAGTTGCCACTGCACCCGTGCTCCCTGCACATCCGTGAACGGCAAACTCGTTGTTGCACCGGGCACCTGCTCAACCGCACTGACCGCGCGCTTGACGAAGGCGATCAGACGCGATGCATCGATACGCTCACCACGCTCATGGGCGCGGCCAACGAGTCCCGCCGCTTCCTGAGCGACGCTGCGCATCACGCGCGTGCGGCGATCCGCACTAAGCTGTGACAAGCGATCGAAACACGATTCCACCAACCGATCTGCCAAGTCGCGAGTCAGGTCAGCCAGCATGTGGACCGTGCCTTCAGCATTGCCATCCACCGCTTCGAGCGAGGCCGCTTGTGCGATGGGGAATGCCACCTTTAGACGAGCAAGCGTCGCGTACGCGCTATCTGTAGGCGCACTCACCGAGCCGTTCATGCGATTGGCGCGCATGATCAACGACTCAGGCCGGCGGCCTGAAAATCGAAATCTTGGGCAGGACCGTTGACGTCAAGCTTGCGCGATGGGATATAACCGCGCATCAGCGCGATCGCATTCAAGCTGGCACGGTCCAAGCGGATCTTCTCGCCATGCTTGGTGCGCAGGAGTTCATCGTGCGCCATGGCGGTTTGAATACGCGCGACATCCAATGCGCCATCGGCGGTAAGGAAACGCTCCGTCACTGACTTGATGTAGGCGCCGACGAGCCAGGCCCGAGCGATCTCGGTTTCGGGCTCGTCCTTCAATCGCGTCGTGACGCCGCCCTCGGCGGTTTCATCGCGATAGAACTCGACATCAAATGCGAATTTGCTGTTGTGCAGGTACTGATCTGCGGCCACTCGCAAGGCCAGGTAACCACCGATGCTGCGCTCGCTCTTCAACGCGTTGACGTCGATGGGCACGAGCGCTGAGAGCAGGCTCAAGAACGCACTGTAATCGCGTGGGGCGCTCATGACCGGACCTCAAATCGAGACCAGTCTCCACCGACTCGGTTGAGGGTCTCCTTCTTCCAATACTCGCGAATCTCATTCTCTTTGACCCACTGCGCGGCCGTAGCGGGCTCCATCTGCCCTTCGGGAGGACCGAATTGCGGCAGCAGGCGAACGCACTTCAGAAATCGCTCTCGATCGGCGTATCGCACCTCATCGAGTTCCACCAACCGCTCAGCAAGCCAAGTAGGATCGGCGGTCGGAATCCAGTTCGTCACTGCGTTGGTGCATTCCCCGTAAAAGAAATTCACCAAGTCTTGCGCCTGCTCCATCTGAGCCTGCGGGACGATCAGGATCGATCGAATCAAGTGATGCAGCTGCCATTGCTCCGGCAGATTCTTTGCCGGCCATTCTGGATGAATCGCGAGGATTCCCAGTTGATGAGCCCCTCGAGTGCCGATGTGATGGTACCCATGACACCACGCGCACGCGGTCACGAGATTGCCAATGGCATGGCTCGTGTGATCGTGATTGACGTGATGCGCTTCGAGGAACTTCGGCAGGTTCAATCCACAGAACTGACATCGATAGTCATCTCGGCGCAGCGCATTGAGCTTGGCGTCTTTGAAGGCCGGATCGAGCTCCATCGCCTCCTCTCCGCCCTTCCAAGGCTTGCGATTAACACCCAGAACCAGCGGCAAAAACGAGCGGCCCCCGGAAGGGACCGCCCGCTGCGCAGGCGTGTTTGATGACGCTGACGCCAGGTCCATTGTCGTTTACGGGAAAATGGTCGATTCGCCAACGCCCATCAGGCGCGGCAGGAAGTACAGGAACACTGCGACGGCGCAGCTCATCATGCCCTGGCCCATGAGGCCCTGGCCCGGCTGTTCCTTGTCCTTACGGATCTTGGAAATGCCTGACCACAACATGAACAGGCCGACGATCTGCGCGATCGTGAGGGCCAGCACCATGATGCCGTTGGCTTCGCCAGCCAACCGCGATGCCTTCTTGCCGACCGACTCTTCGGCCGCGAAGGTGATGACCGGTGCAAGGCTGGCCATCGCTATCAACATACTAGACTTCAACGTTTTCATTTGTAACTAACCTCTCCTGGCGTCCGCGCACAATGCGCTTACGTTGGTATAGTGTACATACTGCCGTACTATAGGCAATCAATAACGAAGGTGTTCGTGTGAGGTGCACGTCACACATCGCATCGGTCTGAGAGGCGGCATGAATCGCCGCGATTCAGCAAATTGCTGAATCAGGCGCGCGGACAGGCGGGAAACTTGATCAGTAATTGAGAATCGGCGTCATGTCCGGGAATCCCGGAATAGTCGCAGCCAACGTGGCCATCGAATTGTCGATGTGGAAGACGCAGATCCCCGCAATGAACATTCCAATGGTGGGACCCCAGGATTCTTGACCCTGCCCCCCTCCGCCATTGGTGTTGCTGATCTTGTGCATCATGGCCAAGGACTTCCGCACCGCCAGTAAGCCGAGAAGGTGGGCAAAGGCCACGATCGCACCGCCCGATCCGGGCGGCAAGGCGCCTTGGAATGGCAGCTGACCCTGCGACCCGACGTACTGGCCCAGCAGATTGGGGCCATACACCAGCAGCTGCGGCGCCTGAACCATCTCCGCTTGAGCGGCTGTCGCACATCCCGCCAGAGCGATGAAGATCGCCGTCTGGAATCTCATGGGCTGTATACCACTTCGTCAATCGTCACCGACATGTCGCCGACGGCATCCACTCGACGGTTGCCTGCGAGCTGATCCCCGCGCTTGATACGCGCCAGATTGCCGTCAATCAGAACTTCGGCCACCAGTCGATCTCCCTCGTGGAAGGTCCCCAGGTACTGGATGTTGTGCAGCGGCTTACGAATGGACTCAGGCGCCGGGGCAACCGTCTCCACCGCGACCGACTTCTTCTTGAGCGCTGCTGCCTTTGGCTTTGCGGGCGCTGGCTTTTTCTTCAGCGCCTCGTTCTCTTCACGCAACCGATT
>WUUC01057778.1_pt1 | contig 11521 bp, 11 predicted proteins | sample 6278441 | NCBI WGS metagenome assembly WUUC01 (sample SAMN13675441, study PRJNA597444) | soil metagenome | isolation source: soil | place: USA: Washington | collected 2017-10 | reverse complement strand
GTCAACCGAATCGCCACCGCGCCGGCACCCGAGCCAGAGCCGGTGAAACGGGTTCGACGGCGGCTGCTCGCGCTGACCGCCGCGACAGTCGTGGTCGCCGCCGCGGCGGCCATCACGACCGCGGTCGCCACCGGCGCGTTCCGCACGAACACCGCTGGTTCGCCGGGACCCGGCTCTACCGCGACCGGTGGCCCGACATCCACGACCACGACCGAACCTTCGGTAACGACCAGCACTGCCGGCCGGACTACGACAACACAGACGTCGGCATCCCCGGCCCCATCCGATGAGGGGCTGCCGCCATTCGCGCCGTCCAACGAAACGGTCCGCAGTGGTGGCCAAGTGAGGCTGACGATTGACCGCGGCGCCAACGCCATGGACCTCAGCAGGTGGGAAGCGGAAGCGGAGATTTTTGTCTACCGGGGCATCGAATTCACCGAGGCAGGTCTTTCCGGCCTAGAAGGCACACAGTTCGGGCTCCTTGCCGACGGTACCCCCGCCTCATTCGACACCTGCCGCAACCACACCCAATGGATTTCCGCCATAACCTGGCGGCAGGTGCACCGCGGCAGCTTCTCCTGCCTGCGTACCTCGAACGGCCAACGCGGGATTCTCCGCATCGACGAAATACCGAACTTCGACGACAACAGCCCGACAACCGTGCTCACCGGCAACGTTTGGGAACGAATCGTCGATCGCTGACCTAGTGTCCTGAGTCAGAGGTTCACTGGGAGGTGGGAGTCGTGGCCGGGAGACATGGCTATGCAGATGGGAGACACGCCGCCGTCCCGGGCCAGGCTCCGGCGTGTCTCCCATCCACGTCGTTGTGTCGCCCAACTGCGCGCCACCATCACGCTGTCGACGAACCAACGACTCAGGACACTAGGCGTAGTCCGGTAGCCGCTGGGCGACCTCGTCCGGAGAGGGCATGCGGGCGATCTCCTCGGCGATGACGCGGGCGGCGTCGCGATGGGCGGTGTTTCCGTTGCGGGGCAACAGGGTGCGGGTGTGTTCGGCGATGGCGTCCGCGCTGAGTTCGTCGGGGAGCAGGCGCAGCGCGGCGCCTGCGGCGGTGAGCGCGTCGGCGTTGGCGAACTGGTCGGCGCCCTGGGGCAGCACCAATTGCGGGGCGCCGGCGGTGAGCGCGCCGAGGGTGGTGCCGCTGCCACCGTGGTGCACGACCACATCGACGTGCGGCAACAGGTCCGCCTGCGGTACCCAGGTGTGCACGGTGACCGTATCCGGCAGGTCGCCGAGCTGTTCGGGGCGCACCCGGCCGGCGGCCACCACCACGTGCGCGTCCAGCGTCGCCAACCCCTCGATGGCCGTGGTGAGCAACTCCGGGGTGCCGAACGCGGTACCGAGCGTCAGGTAGATCAGCGGCCGCGCCGTGCGATGGCCGCCCCACCCGGGCAGAGGTGCGGAGTACGGGACGGGACGCAGTTCGATGCGGTCCCCGGTGGCGAGGAAGTCCTTGTCCTGCAAGGAAGGTGGGCAGATGTCGAGATGCGGCCGGCCGGGCGCCTCGGTGTTCCTGGTGGGCAACTCGAGACCGATCCCGTCGGGAAACAGGCGGCCGAAACCGTGCCAGACACCGGGAATCCCCGCACGGGACGCGGCGATGGCCGCTCCCGGCAGCCCCCACTCGTGCACCACCAGGTCGGGCCGCAATCGCGCCAGCTCCGGTTCCAGATCCTCCGCGTACATCTCGTAGAACGAATCCGCCGGACGAAACGGCCGCAGCCCGTTCGCCGCCAGCGGGGCGTGCACCTCCTCGCCGGCGGCGAAATGCACCTCATGTCCGGCAGCTCGCGCGGCGATCGCGAGCGGGATCAGTGGGTAGGTGTGACCCACCGACGCAAGACTGGCGAACAGCACACGCATACGCCAAACCTACTTATACTGCGGACTCTCGCTTTCGGAGGTCCGCGGTGGCTGTGAGTGCTGAGGAGTTCTTTCGGGTCCTGGACACGCTCGTCGACGTGCAGCGCGCGCCGGGCGAGCAGTGGACCTCGTTCAGCGTGCACGGCAAGAGGTTCGGCTACTACTGGCCCCGAACGCAGACCGTCGGCCTGAAGCAAACCATCTCCGAACAGCAGGCGCTGGTCTCCGAACGGCCGGACGTCTTCGAGGAGCAGTTCACCTCCGGCGGTTTCGGCTGGGTGGTCGTCTACCTGGCCGGCATCGACCTCGACGAACTGTCCGAACTGGTCTTCGAGGCCTGGCGGTTGTCCGCGCCCAAGGAACTGATCGCGGAGGTGCCCGACCCAGCCGAGTGAGCTATGTCGGCACGGGTTCGGGGCTGGCCGGGGCCAATGGTGGCGGAGCTGGTTCCTCGGCGGCGTGGGAGTCGTGCCTGGTCCACAGGATCACCGGGGCGCCCTGCTCGGCACCGGCCGCGGCGACGGGGCGTTGGGCGCTGACCACGCCGGTGGTGGGCGCGGGCGCGAGGTCCGGTCCGTAGGGCTCGAGGCCGGCGGCGCGCACGATGTCGCATGCCTCGCTCGCGCCGAATCCGACCACGTCTGGCACCTCGGTAACGTCCCGATGCCGCCGCACGCCCTGATCATAGGTGCGACCGAGGGCACCCGCTGGGTTGATCGCTCAGGACAACAGCCGGTCGCACCGACCAACGCAACCTCAGGGGTACCGTGACGGCACCCAGCCACAATCAACCCGATATCCGGACCGTTCGCTGGGACGCGACCACCACAGTGAATCCCGGGGAGGCGGACTAGTGCGGTACATGTTGTTGCTCTACGGATGTGATGAGAAGCCGGGCCCGGGTGATCCGGGATTCGAGGAGGCGCTGGCGCGGGTGAACGCCTTCGTGGCGGAGTGCCGGCGGCGGGGGGTGTTCGTGGGCGGTGAGCCGTTGCGGCCGGAGAGCACGGCGACCACGGTGCGGGTCCGGGATGGTCAGACCTTGATCACCGACGGGCCGTTCGCCGAGACGCATGAGCAGCTTGGCGGCTACTACATTCTCGACTGCGCCGGGTTGGACGAGGCACTGGAGCTGGCCGCGTTGTGGCCGATGGCGACGATCGGGTCGGTTGAGGTGCGTCCGGTCGAGGAGATCCCTGGCCTGGTGTGGAAGGCGGGCACCTCGGCGGTCGCGGCGGAATGACCGACCGGTCGCCGGCCTCGGTGGTGGAGCGGGTGTACCGGGAGGACCGGGCGCGGATGCTGGCCGCGCTGGTCCGGGCCGTCGGCGACTTCGAACTGGCAGAGGACGTCCTGCAGGACGCGTGCGCGTCGGCGCTTCGCCGGTGGCCGGAGACCCAGGTCCCGGACGATCCGCTGGCCTGGCTGCTGCAGGTGGCCCGCAACCGGGCGACGGACCGGCTCCGGCACGCGCGGATGGCTCAGGTCAAGCTGGCCGAGGTCGCCGCGGACGGGCCGGCCAACGGCACGGTGACCGACTACGGCGGGGAACGGCTGATCAGCGTGGGTGACGACCGGTTGAGCCTGGTCTTCACCTGCTGCCACCCGGCGTTGCCGATGGAGGCCCGGGTCGCGCTGACCCTGCAGGCGGTGGTGGGGTTGACCGCCGGGCAGATCGCCAAGGCGTTCCTGGTCGCGGAGCCCACCCTGGCGCAACGGCTGGTGCGGGCGAAACGCAAGATCCGCGATGCCGGGATCCAGTTCGAGGTCCCGCCCGATCATCGGCTGCCCGAACGGCTCTCTGGCGTGCTCGCGGTGGTCTACCTGATCTTCACCCAGGGCTACACGGCCGCTCCCGAGCACGGCCGGCTGCGTGCCGAGGCGATCCGGCTCGGCACGCTGATCGCCAACCTGATGCCGGCCGAGCCGGAGGTGTTCGGCCTGATCGCGTTGATGCTGCTGCATGACTCGCGCAGCCAGGCGCGCTACACCGCGGCCGGCGAGGTGGTGCTGCTGGAGGAGCAGGACCGGTCGCGGTGGGACCGAGGTGAGATCGAGGAAGGAATCCGGCTGCTCGACCGGGCGCTGCGGCTCGGGGCGCCGGGTCCTTACCAGCTGCAGGCCGCGATCGCCGCCGTGCACGCGCAGGCCAGAACCGCCGAGCACACCGACTGGGCGCGGATCGCCGCGCTTTACGCCGACCTGCTCACGCTGACGCCATCGCCGGTGGTCGCGCTCAACCACGCGGTCGCCGTCGCCATGACCGACGGCCCGGACGCGGGCCTGGCGCTGATCGACCGGATCGACGGTCTCGAGCGCTACCACCTGCTGCACGCGGCCCGCGCGGACCTGCTTTGCCGGCTCGACCGGCGCGACGAAGCAGCCACCGCGTACCGCCGCGCCCACGAGCTGGCCACCAATCCAGCCGACCGGCGGTTCCTCGCCGGCCGGCTGAACGGATGTTGAGCACCTGCCGCGTCAGACTGGGATCGGTTGCCAGCTCACCCGGCCGAGGAAGGCCAGCCACCGGGTCTCCTCGTCGGCATCCGGCGGCGCGGTGAGCGCCGGCCCGAAGAACCCCGGCGCCCGCACGATCCGTTCGCGGGCCCACGCGAACGAGCCGGCGACCAGCTCGCGGTCCAGCGGCACCGCGAGCCCGATGGCGTGCCCGATGTCCCAGGCGTGCGCGAGGTGGTCGGTCACGAACGCGACGACCATCGCCTCAACGGGGACCTCGCCGATGCCCGGGAGCGGAATCATGCGGCTCAGCGCGTCGTCGGTGAGGGTCGCCACGCATCGCTCGCGGGCGGCACGCCAGGTCGCCACCGGGTCGGCGCCGGCCACCTCGGCCGGGTGGGGTGCGCCCGGAGCGCCGGTGGCATCGGTGAAGTCCTGCCCGGTTGCCCAGTGCCGCAACTGATCCTGGGCCCAGCTGACGTGGCCGGCGATGTCCCGCACCGTCCACTCCGGACATACCGAGGGCGCCTCCCACTGCTGGGGCGCGACCGCGACCAGCACCGTGTCAAAACAATCCTGGGCGCGCTGGTAGGACTCGATGGTGTTCATGCTCGCTCCTCACGTGTCTGGCATCGCACGTGTCAAGGACGAGCGACACCGGCCGAACTCGACACGTGCGTCAGCCCGACGTGGCTACCGAGCCCACTGAGCGCGTCTTTGCACTGGAATACGGCCCACGGCGTTGATCACCGAAACGGGTTCTGGTGTGGGGCTGAGCAGTTCGTCGACGCTGTCGACGTTGCCTCTCCTGGCCGCCGACATCAGGATCTCGTGCGCCGTCGAGGGGTTGGTCGCCGGCGGCAAGACCAGCAGCGTGAGACGTGGTCCGGTCGTCCCGGTCACGTCGATGGTGTGCGGGTGTTGGGTATGGAATCCGCCCAGCCGCACCGGGCGGCCGTCGAGTTGGATACGGCGCGGGGCGGCGTCCCAGCTGGTGAGGTTGTAGCTGACCCGCTGAATGACACCCAGCCGAATTGCCAGCACCGCGAGCAGCGCCGGCAGTTCGGTGGACAGGTCTCGGGATCGAGGCCACCACGCTCCGTCGACATACCCCGTGGTGGGCGCCTTGGGCTTCAGCTTCAACCGAAGTGTCAGCCGAGGCAGCTCGATGGCAATCGTGGCCAGTGGGGAAATGATGCGAAGGTGTGGGCCCGACATCATGCCGGTGCTCCCGTCCCCCGGCCACAACCGTGGCCGGTCTGGGTATGTCGTCGAGTACGACGCGAGCTTGACCACTCACATGCGAGTTGTCCTCGACAACCGCATGCTACGCCCTCACGGATGCGATTGGGGGTCTACGCTGATGAAGCACCCCTCACAGCTTCATCTGAGTGGACTGTCCACAAGGGAATTACGGACTAATCCCGATCGACCCAACCCGGAGGGGAAGAACCCACCATGCGGCACACGCTGCACTTCCTGACAGATGACGACGGCCGCGTCCTCCTCGAAGAGGACACTCTCGCCTACGGCCTGGCCTACGGATATGAACGCAGCGCCACGGTGTTGGGCGTGCCCGCCGGCACCCAGGTACGCGTGGAACTGCTCGACGACGGCGGGCACCTGCTGGACCGGCGCACCTACCTCGTGCCCGCCTCCGAGACCGAAACCCCAACCCGGATAGCCATCGTCGCCTGAGACCGTCCCGCACCCGCACCGTGAACTCCGCCTCGCCGCGGAACTCGCGCGGCTCGGTGCCGTGACAAGCGGCGCCCACTCCGGGTCCGGGATGCGGGCCGGATGACACCAGACTCACACATTTCGGCCGTCTCGAGATCAGGGCCAGACGCCCAGGTCGGTCGCGCGGCTTTCGGCGGTGTCCCAGTCGGTGGAGTTGGGGCCGGGGAGGTAGGTGCGGGTGGTTTCGGACCGGGAGATCAGGGCGCGGATGGCCCAGCGGTCGGGGAAGGGGTGACCGAGGGCCTGGGCTTGGACGAGGGTGTTGCCGAGGGCGGCCGCTTCGGTGGGGCCGGCGATGACCGGGATCGCGCAGGCGTCGGCGGTCAGCGAGCACAGCAGGTCGTTGCGGGCACCGCCGCCGACGACGTGGATGACGTCGATGGGGGTGCCGGTGAGGTCCTCGAGCTTGCGGATGGCCAGGCGGTAGGACATGGCCAGGCTTTCGAGGATGCAGCGGACGGTGGCCGCGCGGTCGGGGGGTGGGGGTTGGCCGGTTTCCCGGCAGGCGGCGGCGATGCGGGCGGGCATGTCGCCGGGGGGCAGGAAGTCGGGGGCGTCGATGTTGATCACGGGGCCGAACGCGGGGGCGTCGGCGGCCGCGGCGAGGGCGGCGGGTAGGTCCCAGTTCCAGACGCGGAGGGACTCGTTGAGGACCCAGAGGCCCATGATGTTGCGGAGTAAGCGAATTGAGCCGTCGATTCCGGCCTCGTTGCTGAAGCCGGCGAGCCGGGCCGGTTCGGTGAGCAGGGGCTCGTCGAGCTCTACTCCGATGAGGGACCAGGTTCCCGATGAGAGGTAGGCGAAGCGGGTGCCGGGGGTGGCGGGGACGCCGGCGACGGCCGACGCGGTATCGTGGGAACCGACGGCGACCACCGGTGTGCCGTCCGTGGTTGGACCGATCACCGAGCCCGGCGAGCGCAACGGCGGCAGCAGGCGCGCCGGTATTCCGGTTTGTGCGGCCAGATCGTGGGCCCAGTCGCGGCGGCGGGTGTCGTAGAGGCCGGTGGTGGAGGCGTTGGTGTGTTCGGCACCGATCTCGCCGGTTAGCCAGTAGGCCAACAGGTCCGGAATGAGCAGCATGGTCTCGGCCGACCGCAGGCGGGAACCTTCGGCGGCGAGCTGGTAGAGGGTGTTGAACGGCAGGGTTTGTAGGCCGTTGATGGCGTAAAGCTCATGTGGTGGAACGGTTTTGTGCACCGTTTCGATTGCGCTTTCGGTGCGCGAGTCGCGGTAGTGCACCGGGTTGCCGAGCAGTGCGCCGGTGTCGTCGAGCAGGCCGTAGTCGACGGCCCACGAGTCGATGCCGATGCCGTCGAGGGGGCCGGCGAGGCGCAGTCCGGTCAGGGTTTCCTGGTACAGGGCAAGGATGTCCCAGTGCAGGGTCTGGCGGAGTTGGACCGGACCATTGGGGAACCGGTGAACTTCGCTTAACCGCACCGAGTCCGGACCGACCTCGCCGAGCATCACCCGGCCGCTGGTCGCGCCGAGGTCGACGGCGGCCAGCCTCACGACGGCCGCACGACGGTCAGGTCGAGGCCGAGCAGGTCGGCGACCGCGGTCAGCTCGGCCACCCGGTGTCCGGTGCCCAGCGTCCAGTGGTGGGCCACGCCGGACGCCGACCACTCGTCTGTCCACTCGGCAGGGTCGCAGCCGAAGTCCACTCGGGACGTGGTGTTGCCGATCCGCAGCAGCGGTCCGGGAACGACGGTGCCTTCGGAGGCGATCATGGTGAAGGTGCCGTCCGGGCGCTGGCCGAGGCCGAACGCGGTGACCGGGCCGTGGGCGACGTCGAACTCGACCGAGACGCCCCAACCGCGCTTGCCGTGCAGGATGTTCAACCCGCGCAGCAAGGGTTTGCCGGCGCTGATCGCCAGGTGCGCCGGGCCGTCGTGCCCCATCTCCACCACGTTGTCCCGGAAGTTGAGTGCCTGGAACTCGGTGAACGACCCGCCGGCGCCCAACCGGTCCATGATCAGCATGGCCAGCGAGGTGCGCAGCTCGTACTCGCCGGCGGCCGGCACGCCCCTCGCGGTCAGCAGCGACGCACCGAGGATGAGCCCGGCGCCGACCCGCTCGTGCGTCTCGCCGTCGAGGCCGCGGTGGTAGTACGCCAACGAGTCCAGCGAGAAGTCCTCCACCAACCGGTCAAGCGCTACCGACACCCTGGCCGCCCACGCCAGGTCCTCCTCGACCACCGAACTGTCCAAGGTGAACACGTCGCGGGCGAGGGCGATTCGCGCCGCGGTCTCGGCTTCGGTGACCTGCTCGACCCGCACCCGGACGTCGTCGATCTCCAGGATCTCCACGTGACCACCGAACTGGGCGGACACCAGGGTGGGATCGCTGGAGACATCCATCATTCCCGGGTAGAGGTGGCCGAGCAGCCCGTGCCGGCCGTGGCGCAGCGCGGCTCGCACCCCGGCGGCCTTGATCCAGCGCTGGATCCTGGCCCACGCGCGCTCGTCGGCCAGATAGCCCGATACCGAGCGGAATTCCACGCCACAGCGCCGAAACGCGTTGGCCATCTCGGGCAGCGGGCAGGCTCCGCAGTAGGCGAGCCAGGCGCCGGTGTCGAACGTGGCGTGGTCCATCACCTCGGTGGGCTGCAAGTTGATCAGCAGCACCGGTGCGCCGGAGCGTTGGGCCACGGGCACGAGCATGGACGCGGTCATGTACGTGGTGAGGAAACCGATGATCAGGTCGCAGTCGGCCTGCCGGAGCCGCTCGGCCGCGGCGGCGCCGTCGCGCTCGTCCGAGATGAACCCGACGTCCACGACCTCGCAGTCCAGCTCGCCCAACCGTGCGGAAACCTGCTCGGCCGAGCGGCGAAGTTGCGGCAGCAGCTCGGGAAACTGCGGCCAGTAGGCACCGAGCCCACCGGAGACCAGGCCGACGCGGGTCTTGCGCGGGGTGATCCGGGGCAGCGCCACGGGGCGGGTGAGCGTCTCGGTCATGGTTCTCCTTTCACCGCAGGAAAGCGGCGGCCACCCCGGCGTCGACCGGAATGTGCAGACCGGTGGTCAGCGCGAGGTCGCCGGCGGTGAGCGCGAACACCGCGGCGGCAACGTGTTCCGGCAACACCTCACGTTTCAGCAAAGTGCGCTGCGCGTAGAACTCGCCCAGCCGCTCCTCCGGCACGCCGTAGACGGCCGCCCGCTGGGCGCCCCAGCCACCGGCGAAGATGCCGGAGCCACGCACCACGCCGTCGGGGTTGATGCCGTTGACCCGGATGCCGTGCTCGCCCAACTCCGCGGCGAGCAGCCGAACCTGGTGCGCCTGGTCGGCCTTGGCCGCGCCGTACGCCACGTTGTTGGGCCCGGCGAACACCGCGTTCTTCGAGGAGACGTAGACGATGTCGCCGCCAAGTCCCTGCGCGATCATGACCCGGGCCGCGGCCTGCGACACCAGGAACGACCCCTTGGCCATCACGTCGTGCTGCACGTCCCAGTCCCGCTCGGTGGTCTCCAGCAGCGACCGGGACAACGACAGCCCGGCGTTGTTCACCACCAGGTCCACCCCACCGAAGGCCAGCGCGGCCGCGTCGACCGCGGCACGCACGGCCTCGGCATCGGTCACGTCCGCGGTCACCGGAACGGCGGACCCGATGCCCTCCGCGACGGTCCGCGCCGATGGGCCGTCGAGGTCGGCGACCACCACGCAGGCACCCTCGGCGGCCAACCGCTCGGCGGTCGCCCGGCCGATGCCCGAGCCGGCCCCGGTGACCAAAGCGATCCGACCGGCAAGGGGTTTCGGCTTGGGCATTCTGGCGAGCTTGGCCTCCTCCAGCGCCCAGTACTCGATGCGGAACTTCTCCCGCTCGTCGATGGGTGCGTAGCGGGACACCGACTCGGCGCCCCGCATCACGTTGATGGCGTTGACGTAGAACTCCCCCGCCACGCGCGCGGTCTGCTTGTCCCGTCCGAAGGAGAACATGCCGACCCCGGGCACCAGCACGATCGCCGGGTCCGCGCCGCGCATCGCCGGACTGTCCGAAGTGGAGTGTTGCTCGTAGTAGGCGCGGTAGTCCGCCCGGTATTCCGCGTGTTGCTCGCGCAGCCGGGCGATCACCTCGTCGACCGGTGCGCTGGCCGGCAGATCGACGACCATCGGCCGGACCTTGGTGCGCAGGAAATGATCGGGACACGAGGTGCCGAGCGCGGCCAGCGGGAGGAGCTTCTCCCTGGCACAGAAGTCAAGCACGACCTCGCTGTCGGTGTAGTAGCCGACCTGCCGGACATCGGTGGAGGCGAGCCCGCGGATCACCGGGGCGAGCGCGGCGGCCTTGGCCCGGCGCTCTTTCGCCGGCAAAGCTTCGAATCCGGGCAGCACCGCGCCGAATGGCTCAGCCACACCCCGTTCGGCGAGGAATCGCTCCGCGGTACGGATGATCTCCAGCGAGTTCGCCTGGCACTGCTCGGAGGTGTCACCCCACGCGGTGATGCCGTGTCCGCCGAGGATCACCCCGATGGCCCGGGGGTTGGCCGCGTGCACCGCGGCGATGTCCAGGCCCAGCTGGAAACCCGGCCGCCGCCAGTCGACCCAGGCCACCCGGTCACCGAAGCACTCCTTGGTCAGCGCCTCACCGTCGGCCGAGGTGGCCAGCGCGATCCCGGAGTCCGGGTGCAGGTGGTCGACGTGCGCGGTGTCGACCAGGGCATGCATCGCCGTGTCGATCGACGGGGCCGCGCCGCCGCGCCCGTGCAGGCAGTAGTCGAACGCGGCGACCATCTCGTCCTCGCGCTCGACGCCGGGGTACACCTCGATCAGGGCGCGCAGCCGGTCCAGCCGCAGCACGGCAAGCCCGGCCTCGGTGAGCGTGCCGAGGTCCCCACCGGAACCCTTGACCCACAACAGTTCCGTCGGCTCACCGGTGACCGGGTCGACCGCGCTGCCCTTGGCCGAGGTGTTGCCGCCGGCGAAGTTGGTGTTGCGCGGGTCGGCGCCCAACGTGTTGCTGCGCGCGACAAGTTCCGCCGCGATGCCGGTCATCACGCGCCCCAACCCGCCTGCGTGCCGCCGACCCGTTCGGCCACGATCCGCTCCTGGTAGCCGCTGCGGCGGTAGGCGGCCACCGGGTCGGGGTCGAGCCCCGCGTCCGCGCGGATCTCGGCGAGCAGCGGCCGCACATCGGTGTTGTAGGCGTCCATCAGCACGGCGTTGGCCTCCAGCACGTCGCCGGAGCGCTGCGCCGCGGACAGCGCGTCGCGGTCCACCAGCAGCGCCTTCGCCGTCGCCTCCTGGACGTTCATCACCGAGCGGATCACCGCGGGGATCTTCTGCTCGATGTTGTGGCACTGGTCGAGCATGAAGTTGATGCCGTAGTCCGGATCGAGGGCGCCGCCGCGGACGATCTCATACATGATCCGGAAAAGCTGGAACGGGTCGGCGGCGCCCACCATCAGGTCGTCGTCGGCGTAGAAGCGGGAGTTGAAGTCGAACG
>WUUC01198722.1_pt1 | contig 11522 bp, 5 predicted proteins | sample 6278441 | NCBI WGS metagenome assembly WUUC01 (sample SAMN13675441, study PRJNA597444) | soil metagenome | isolation source: soil | place: USA: Washington | collected 2017-10 | reverse complement strand
GGCACGGACGGTCTCGGCTCCGAGGATCAGGTCGATGAGCTCCAGGTAGCCCGCTTCGGCGAACGTGATAGCGACGAGCGCAGACGAGTCGAGCGTCATACGCCGTCGGGTCCATAGCCGAGGATCTCATCTTCTTCCTGACGCGAGAGTCGGCGACCCAATTGTTCTTTTGGCATCGTCGCCCAGACGCGCGTCTGGAGAAACCGCAGCACACGCTTACGACGTTCGAGCGCAGAGGGTCGTGTCAGCCTTCGGCGTCGTTCTTCGAGGGCGCGGCGGATGGCCTCGGTTTTCGACTCCCCCGTGAGCCGTGCCACCTCGGTGGCCAAGCGCTCGACTTCTTCGTTCTTGAGATTCAACGCCATGTTTACACCATGGTATATCAGGTGGGTGTAATGGTGTAACACCTGTTTACGGAGGCGTAGACATCCGGACAGAAAGGCGCGCTAAGATGCGCAATGCCAATCGCTTTTGACTCGATCCAGCAGTTCCGCCACGCCCATCACGGCGACGTTATCACTCCGGATGATCCGCGCTACGAGCAGGCGCGGCGAGTATGGAACGCGCTCATCGACAAGCGGCCGGCGCTGATTGCCCGCCCGCGACACCCCGCTGACGTCCAGGCAGCGGTCGCGTTCGCGCGTGCGAATCGACTGCCGATTGCGGTACGCGGCGGCGCGCACAGCGTTGCCGGACGCGGCACCTGTGACGATGGGATCGTCGTCGATTTTTGCGACATGAAGGCGATCAAGGTCGATCCGGCGGCGAAGACGGCAACCGCGGAGCCGGGCGCGAAGTGGCAGGACTTCGATCGTGAAACGCAGGCGCACGGCCTGGCTACCACCGGCGGCACGGTCGGCGACACCGGCATTGCCGGCCTCACGCTCGGAGGCGGGTTCGGCTGGCTCGAAGGCAAGTTCGGCATGACCGTCGACAACCTGCTCGGCGCCGACGTTGTACTTGCGAGTGGCGAATTAGTCCGCGCGAGTGAGCGTGAGAATCCGGATCTGTTCTGGGCACTTCGTGGCGGCGGCGGCAACTACGGCATCGTCACCTCTTTCCAGTATCAATTGCACGACGTCGGTCCGCTCGTCGTCGGCGGCCTGGTCATGCACCCGTTTCCACGAGCGGCCGAAACGCTGCGCTTCTACAACGAGTTCATGAAAACCGCGCCCGACGAGCTCGTCGCCGCCGCTGTGCTTTTGACCGCGCCCGACGGCAATAAAGCGTGTGGTATTGCAGTGGCGTATATCGGCGACGTGGCCGAAGGCGCGCGGATTGTCGCGCCGCTCAAGCAGTTTGGTCCGCCGATGTTCGACGTCATCGGCCCGATGCCATACCTCGCGCAGCAAGGACTACTCGAGCAGGCGATGCCGCCGAATCTGCTGAATTACTGGAAGGCGGAATTCATTCGCGAGGTATCGGACGATGTGATCGCACAAGCGATCGACGCGTTCAGCCGGGTGCCCTCACCAGTCTCGTCGATCTTGTTTTTTCCAATCCGCGGCGCCGCCAGCCGAGTCGCGACCGATGCGACCGCATTTCCGCACCGCGGCGGCTATCACATCGGGATCTACTCCTTGTGGAGTGATGCGACGCAAAACGCCGCCAATATCGCGTGGGTGCGCGAGCTGTGGACAGCTATCCAGCCGTTCATTGCCGGCGGCGTGTATGCCAACGAGCTTGGAGACGATGAGGGCGTCGACCGCGTGATGCTGGCGTATGGTTCGAACTACGCGCGACTGGCGAAGATCAAGGCGCAGTACGATCCGCACAATCTCTTCTGCCTCAATGCGAACATTGTCCCGATGGCGGCGACGTAGGAGTACGGCAACTGCGCCTGTCGTCCGTGGACGTCGGCAAGACTCGACTCGCCGATGTTGACGCGTCGGGGCCAACCGCTCCGGCGCTTTTCACGCAATTTGACGAAACAAGGCGGAGCGGTTAAACTCCTGATCAGGAGTGCATGTGGTAGCGCAACCGCATCGATATCCGGCGAGCCGATACCGTCTGGATGCCCCGCCCGATCTGAGTGGCCGAAAGGAACGGGAGCGTCTGTCGGCGCCCGGCCTGAAGGCGTTTTTCACGATCATGGCAGCGTGGAAGGTGAAGGACGAGGATGCGCGAGCGTTGCTCGGCGGCGTCACCAACGGTCCCTACTACGAATGGAAACGGAACGCCGATCGTGTCCTCGACACCGATCGCCTGACCCGCATCTCGTATCTCATTGGCATCTTCAAGGCGCTGCATATCCTCCACGGCAAAGCGCTCGCGGACGAGTGGGTGCAGTTGCCAAACAGCAATGCGATCTTCGCCGGCACGCTGCCGCTCCACTACATGATTCGCGGCGGACTGCCCGCGATGCAGACCGTCCGGCGACTGCTCGATAGCAGGCGTGGCTAAGCGAGGATCAGATTCGGCGTTGACCTCGCCGCCTATCGCCGTTGTTCGCCAGTTCGATACGCATCGCCTCATCCTCTCGCGTCACCTTCCCCGCATGGATAGTGTCCTCGCGGCGCTCGCCGAAGACGATGAACAGCTGCGGGCGATCTTCGAGCTGGATGCGGCAACAAACGATCGCGTGCTGGCGGAACAGCAGCTGCTGCCGGCCATCGGTGTCGAGGAGCTGGTCTTCGGCGTGCCCAACGCGTCGGTGATCAACGCGTCGTTCTGTCACGCGCATCCGCTCGGCAGCCGGTTCAATGGTCCGGATCGCGGTGCGTGGTATGCCGGCTTCGCGCTCGAGACGGCGCAGGCGGAAGTCGCGTTTCACAAGACGGTGCAACTTGCCGAGATCGATCGCTTCGAGGACAGCGTCACCTACGACGATTACCTCGCCGACTTCAGCGCGAGCTTTCACGATCTGCGGCACGCGCGCGGGTTCCGCGACTGCCTCAAACCGAACAGCTACGTGGCATCACAGGCGCTCGCCGAGCGCCTGTTTGCCGCCGACGCTCTCGGCATCGTGTATCCGAGCGTGCGTCACGAGGGTGGCACGTGCATCGCCTGCTTCCGCCCGGCGCTCGTCGGCAACGTCCGTCGGGCAAAAACGTATCGTTTTACCTGGGATGGTTCTACCGAGCCCACCATTACGAGCGCGCGATAAAGGTTTGGAGCCCCCTCCGCCTAGCGCCTCTCACTCGGCTGGCGTTAACCCGAGCACGATGTCGAACCGTGCGGTGAGCTCGCCGATTTTCGATCCCGCTTTCGGCGCAAAGTCGACGATGACCGACTCCCGCGCGCGCACGTCGCGGATGGATCGCAGCACCCCGTCCGGTTCGTTCTGCGGATGCCCCTTCACATAACACTGCGTCGTCAGCAGCTCGCGCTCGCCCTGCTTCACCTTCACGTGAATGTGCGGCGTGCGGCCCGGATACGGCACCGGCTTGATCGTGCGGAAGCGGTACTCGCCGGAGGAGGCCGTCTGGAATCGGCCAAAGCCCTGGAAGTTGGCATCGCGCCGGTCGCGATTGTTCGTGCGTGAATGCAGATAGGCGCCGTGATGATCGACCTGCCAGATCTCGACGGTCACGTTGCGCATGGGATCGCCGCGCCGATCGAGCACGCGGCCGTAGAGATCGGTGATCTCGCCTACTGCCGGCGTCACGCGATCGTTGAGGATGACGAGATCGTTGTCCGCGTCGAGCGGCAGCCGGTCGGGGTAGAACGGCCCCTCCGTCTGCCGCGGCGTCTCCGTGAGCATTTGAGCGAAGACGCCCGGCACATACAGCGCCGCCGCCCCGAATCCTATCGTCCGCAACACCCAACGACGGCTTGTCTTCATGTCCTATTGGACTGCGATGTGCCGTCGAAGGTAAAGCGCGATCGTGACTTACTGCACGCGGAACTCCGCCACGCGGATCGTTGGGTCGTCTCCAACGGTGAAGGTCAAGCCGTACACGCCCGGCGTGTATCCAGTGGTCTTCAGATTGAAGATGTACCCCGTGATCGCCGCATCGTAGCGAAACGCCTGGTCAGGGTTGGCATTGCCTGCATCTTCTGGCGGTCCCATGTCGCCGCTCGCAAGAAGCTGCACGCCACGTGCGCTCAGGCCGACGTTCGCCGAAGAGTAGTTGCGCCCCGTCACGTCGCACAACTGCAGCCCGATGGGAACCGTGCTGCCGCTCTTCTTGACCTTTAATGGGTCATAAAGCAGGCAGACGCCATAGGAAACTCGGTAGTTTGTCGTTACCGTCGCCACGTTGCCGGCGACATCGGTCGCGGTGACGGTGAATGCCTTGGCGCCGACCGACGCAGTGTCGATGGCGAGGCCACTCGCAACCGGCCCCGCGCAATTGGAGAGCCCCGAGCCCTTGTCGGTGCACTCATACTGCGTGGTCACCAGCTCGCCGAGAACGTGGCTTGCGGATGCTGCCGGCGAAGTGATTGTCACGGCAGGTGGCGTGACGTCGCGCATGATCGCGAACGGTGACAACGTCTCACTTTGGCCGCATACCTGTGTCGGCGAGGAGAGCGCCGCGGTTGTGATGTCGACCCACCGTGCCGCGGTGAAGTGAAACAGGCGATCCGCCGGTCTCAGCGCGGCGCCGCTGATGCAGACCGTGATCGGCCCGGCAAACGACGCCGTGGTCGTGATGTCAAACGTTTCACTGACGAACGCGAACTCCGTAGGCGGCGGAGGACCCGGGATGGGGTTAGCCAGCACGAGTCCGGGATTCGTCAGGGCGGTGAACTGGACGAGGACCGGCATCAGCGTGCCGCTTGCATCCGCTGCTGGATACCGCACGCCGCTCCTATGCGCAAAGTGCGGTGGCGCGGTCACCGACGTGGGGACCGTCGCCGCGTTATTGCCGCTGACCGGGTCGGTCAGTTCTCCCGAGACCGTGAATGTCGACGCAATCTCACCTGGAACCTTGGGCGTCACCGAGACCGTGATCGTCACCGAGCTGCCAGCCGCGAGCGCGCCGGCGTCGCAGCTCACCGGAGAGCTTCCGCCAAATGACAGAAGTGGCACGACACACGCTCCGGCTGGCGACGTCGCGGACACCGACGCAATCGCCGCCGGATCGACCGGCATCGTCATACCGATACCAGTTGCGCGGCGTGGCCCGTGGTTGGAGATGACGACCTGATACGTCAGCGTTCCCCCGATCAGGACCGGATCGGGTGCGGCGGTGGCTGCGACGTGCAGATCGGCGTGAAAATCGTCGCCGACAATGGTGCCGAACGCGCGCGTGCGCGCGAGCGTCGCGCCGATCGGATCGGTGAAGTTGAGAAACAGCACTTCGTCGGGTTCATCGATCGCGTCGCCGTGCACCGCGATCTGAACCTGCTGGCTCGCGTCGCCAGGGGCGAAGGTGAGCGTGCCCGACAGCGCCTGATAATCGGTGCCCGCGACGGCTGTTCCGCCCGCCGTGTTGAAGGCCACGGTCGAGGGTGCGGACAAATCGCCGCTCCGCGTCACGGTGAAGGTCAGATGCGCGTCGCCGCTGTTGCCTTCCGCGACGGTCGCATCGCTGCTCGAGATCACCGCCGGCGTCGCCGCGACGTGGATCGTCACGGTCGCCGGATCGGACGTCACCGTCCCATCGCTGACCGTATACGTAAACGCGTCGTCCCCGCTGAAACCGGGAGAGGGGCGATAAATGAATTTGCCGTCAGGATTGAATACCAGCGTGCCATGCGAGACTTGCTGCACAACCGACGCCGTCACCGGAGTCGAGGCGCGGAGCGTGTCGTTGGCGAGCACGCCGGGAGCGGTGCCGAGAATCCACACCTGGTGGCCGCGCGCGTCGTCATACGGAATGGTGAAGTACACCGCGCCATTCACGTTCGTCAGATCGAACGCGGGGTACGCTGGCTCTGTGGATTTGACCATCACGGTGCCGGCGGCGGTGCCGTCGCTCTTCCAGATGCCGCTGTTCGGGGCGCCCCCCGCCCGAACGAAGAACAGCGTTCCGTCAACGTCAATCAGAGGGTCGGGCCATGCCGGCCCAGCGGCGACATGAACGGAAGCCACGGCCCCGGTTCCAGCTTCGGTCCCGTCGGTTCGCCACAGTCCGCCGGAGAGGAAATACGCATGCTTCCCGCTCCCCGCGAAGAAGAATGGCGAACCACCTGGCCCACCAGCCGTGACAGGGCCGAACGTCTTCAGCAGTGTCGATCCCTCTGCCGTGCCGTCGCTGGTCCACACCTCGTGGCGCACGATGTAGTTGCAAATCGGAAACCCATCGCTTATCGGTGTGCATGTCCCCACGGCGTACTCGAGCACTCCGAAGTACAGGCGGCCATTGATGACGGCCAAGTCGAGAAACACTCGTTGCGATCCAGGCGGCGAATTGCGGGCCAGCAAAAGACTCCCGCCGGCGGTGGCGTCGGCTTTCCACAGGTCCGGATTCTCATGGGAGCCGGAGAAGTGGTCACTTCCCAGGAAGATGAGTCTTCCGTTCAGTGCAACGGGCGTATCCGGAAACCAAGGATTACCATTGGACCCCTTGTAATCACCCCTGTCTCCATCTACGCGGATGCTTTTCACAAGGACGGTCCCTTCCGGCGTGCCATCGCTCTTCCACAACTCGCGCCCGGCCCGCGTGAAAAAAAGCGTTCCGTCGACGTTTCGGAGGAAGTCAACAAATGTAGGAAACGTTTTAACCTGGAACGTTCCTGCCCCCGTACCGTCGCTCCTCCACAGCTCCGCCCCAATGACGCCGAGGAGTGGATCGATGGTGTCGATAATGAAGAACAGCGTGCCGTTGACGTTGGTCAGCTCACGCGGGTTCGATCCCTCGCTGCCCGGCAGAATGTCCTTCACCAACACGGTGCCAGCGGCTGTGCCGTCGGTTTTCCACAGTTCGAGACCGTGCGAATCCCGGCCGGTGAAAAACACCGTCGTACCGATCGTCGTGTGATTCATTCCACCAATCGACAGCTGATGAGTACCGGCGGGAGTGCCGTCGCTCTTCCACGCGCCGAAGTACAGCGTGCCGTTTCCATTGGCCAGCGTACGCATCGGCCCAAGGCTGTCGAGGTGCCGATACGGAAACTGGGTCAATAAGGCGTGTGCAGAAGCCAGTGTCGAATCCTGCTGCACCGTATAGTCGTCATCAACTGCCTTGAAGTCGACAACGTGCACGGCTGCCATCGCTGGCGCCGACAGGTTGCCGCTGTCGTCCACCACGACCAGTTCGACCTGGTAGCCGCCAACAGTCAACGGATTCCCCCGGGGGACGAGGAACGTGACAGTGGGCACGCTGGTTTCTACAAACAGATTGCGCTCGACCAGCGTCCAGCGATACCGCACGATCTGCCCACCGCCAGCATCGGTCGAACCCGCAGCAGACGCACTCACGCTGGCGCCGAGCGCGATACTCGGTGGCACGGTCAGGACCGCAGTCGGCGGCACGAGTTCCACCACGCGCGTCGACACGGTCGCGACGTTGTTGGCTGACGTCGGATCCGTCTGACTACCCGAGACGGTGAAGGTGGCGCCAAGTACCCCGAGGTTCTTCGGAGTCACCGTCACGGTCAGAGTCACCTGGGCACCCGCCGCAATCGAGCCCGCGTCGCACGCGACGTTGCCGAACGGCACCAGGACCAACACCGGCACGGTGCAGAAACCCGCGGGCGAAGTGGCGCTGACGCTCGATACACTGCTCGCGCTGACCGGCATCGTCAGGCTGACGCCAGTCGCATTACGCGGACCGTGGTTGACGACCACGACTTGGTAGGTAAGCGACTCGCCGAAGGTCGGCGGGTCTGGCGTAACGGTAACGGCTACTTCGAGGTCGGCGTCGAAGTCATCGCCGACAACCGTGCCGAACGCGCGCGTGCGCGCGAGCGTCGCGCCGATCGGATCCGTGAAGTTGAGGAACAGCACTTCGTCGGGTTCATCGATCGCGTCGCCGAAAACCGGGACGACCACTTGTTGGCTCATCTCGCCCGGCGCGAATGTCAGCGTTCCGGATACAGGCTCGTAATCGATGCCCGCGTCGGCCGACCCACCACCCGCGTTGAAGGCAACAGTTGTCGACTCCGACTGGTCGCCCGAGCGAGTCACCGTGAACGTCAGGCTGCGCGAGCCGCTATGACCTTCCTGGACGAATGCGTCGGCAATCGACAGGCTCGGAAGATCACGAACCACATGAATGGTGACGGTTGCCGCCGCCGAGATGACTGTGCCGTCAGTCAGCGTATAGGTGAATTGATCGTCTCCGCTAAAGCCGTCATGCGGCCGATACACGAACGTGCCGGCGGCGTTGAAGGAGAATGCACCGTGTGAGGGGGGCTGCAGGACGGCGGCACTAACTGGCAGCGGCGCGCGAATCACATCATTGGCCAGGACGCCGGACGCGCGCCCGATCATCCACACTTCATATCCCCTGCCGGTCTCGTCGCACATGGTGAAGTACAGAACGCCATTGACACTCGTGAGGTTGAACGCGGCGTATCCAAGCGGAAGCGGCTTGGCGAGCACGGTACTCGCCGGCGTTCCGTCGCTCTTCCATACGCCATTGCCAGATGCGCTCTCACCGTAGAAGTAGAGAGTCCCATCGACGTCGGTCATCCCAGTGCGGAAGCCTTCTGACGCCCACCAGATCTGGATGGCACTCTTGAGCTCGATCGTGCCGGCGGGCGTGCCATCCGTCCTCCATAGAGTGTTGCCTCGCTGCAGGAAGTACACGTAGTCGCCGCTCGCTGTGAAGAAAAAGGGAGTTTCTCCCCGCGGAACCTCGAGAGCCGGACCGAACTTCTTGACCAGAGCTGTCCCTTCCGGAGTTCCATCGCTGCTCCACACCTCGCGCGCGATTGAGACGTTACCGGTGGTTTGTGAGAACTCCGTATCGACGACGCTGAAGTACAGCCGCCCGTTCGCTTCGGAAAAGTCGAGAAATACGCGTTGCCGTTCGACGGTGTCGATGGCGGGCATGAACACACTCGCACCGTGGCTGTCTGCCATCCACAGCGCCTGGGTAGCGCTCGGCGTCTCGCGGCCGAGGAAGAACAGCTTGTCGCCGACAACGACGGGTGTGTCGGGGTACCAATTGCGGATCCATCTGCTCCCTTTGAGCACGCCTTGGCCTTCGACGACGATGTCCTTGACGCGGATAGTTCCGTCGGCGGTTCCATCGCTCTTCCACAACCCGCGGTCGGGACCGCCGGGCACGCGGAAATACAGCGTGCCGCCGACATTTCGCAGGAACAGCTCGCCAGATGTTTTGAACCGTTTCACGAGCGAGGTTCCGGCGGCTGTCCCATCGCTTCGCCAGATTTCGGAAGAAGTTGGCGAGCCAGTCATCGGGTCGATGCCGTCGACGACGAAGAAAAGCGTCCCCCCGACATCGGTCAATTCGGAGGGCCAGGACCAGTGCCAGCCCGGTGCGATGTCCTTCACGAGGACGGTGCCGGCAAGCGTCCCGTCGCTTTTCCAAAGCTCCATCCCGTGAGTGGAGTCTTCGGCAGCGAAGAACACCGTCGCCCCAACCGCACGCGGCTCTCGGCTCTGGAAAACGTTCGGAGGTTTCAGCAACGTCAGTCCGCCTGCGGTGCCGTTAGTCCGGTTCAAGCGGCCGGCGCCATCGATGAAAAACAGACTCCCGTTCACATTGATCAACGATTCGGTCCAGCCGCGCAGGAAGGGAAACTCTGCGACCGCGCCCAGCGTGGACGCGAGGGTCGTCCCCTGAGACACCGTGTACGCATCGTTCGCGGGGGCGAGTTCTACGATTTGCACAATCGCACTCGCGGGCGTGGATACATTGCCGCTGTCGTCCACCACGACCAGTTCGACCTGGTAGGCACCAACCGTCAAAGGATTCCCCCGTGGGACGAGAAACGTGACGGTGGGGACGCTGGTTTCCACAAACAGATTGCGCTCGACGAGCGTCCAGCGATACCGCACGATCTGGCCGCCGCCAGAATCAGTGGAACCGTCGGCCGATGCGCTCAGGCTGGCGCCGAGTGCGATGCTGGCCGGTGCCGTGATGATCGCTGTCGGCGGCACCCGCTCGACGACGGTTGTCGTGACAGTTGCCGTGTTGTTCGCTGGCACTTCGTCGTCCTGATCGCCAGTCACCGTGAATGTCGCTGACAGGGTGCCCGGCCTCTTCGGCGTCACTTGCACGGTGATGACAACTTGCGCTCCTTGTGCGATCAGGCCTGCATCGCACACGACGTTCCCGAACGGCACCAGGAACAACACGGGCACGGTGCAGAAACCCGCGGGCGAGGTCGCGATTACGCTCGACACGTCCGCCGCGCTGATCGGCATCGTCAGCGCCGCGCGCGCGGCACGCGATCCGCGATTGCGTACCACTGCCGTGTAGGTGAGCGATGCCTCCGCATCCACTGGATCTGGCGTGTCGGTCACCTCCACTGATATGTCGGTGGTGAGTGGCCCGGATCCGTCTCCTGCAGGCTGACCGATCCGCTGCAGCTTGTGGCCGAGCGCTGATGAAATGATGAACGCGCCGGGCGAGCGTGGATCCTCGAGCACACCGCGGAGGAACTGTAAGTGCTCAGAGGTCGCGAACCCGGAGACGGTCCCCAGCCACATCCACCACCTCGGGTGGTAATAGCCGGCGACGGTGCGGACGATCTCATCAACACCGCCATTGACGATGCCGTCGACGCCGGGATCGATACGGCGCACCCGGCCGTTAGAGTCGGCAAAGACCACTGCGCCATCCGATGCAACGATCATCTGATGCGTGAGCATGAGCAGCGCCTGAGAGGCGGGCAGGCCGTCGCCGGAGAGTGGCTTCGAGAAGCTCGGTATCTGGCTTGCCCCCAGGCCGGCAATCCTGGCGACGGTCTCATCGGTCGAACCATCCACGCGACCATCGGCGCCGGGCGCGATGCGAATCAATGTGAAGCCGCCCGCAAGCAGGTGGTTCTCGCCATCGAACGCCAATGTAAAGATCCGCTCCCAATCGGTGAGGGTCAGCGGCGCGAGCGTCCTGCCGTAGCTGAATATCAGTTGTGAATTCTGCGTGCCGGCCGGCACACGATAAATCGACCCGGTCGACCCCTCGCTGTAGAACAGATCGCCGTCGGCGCTGACAACCATCGCGAGCACTTCCGGCAGCTCCGCGACGAAGATGCTGTGAGAAGCGTTGCCGAGGTCGACACTGACAATCTCCACCCAACCCGCGCGTGTGTGACTCCACTGCACGCAATACAGCGTCCGGCCGGCAGTGTCGACCGCGATCGGCCAGTCGGCGCATACGCCGGACGGGACGATCGTCGTGATGGTGCCGCTCGCATCGATGCGACGGATGCGGGTCGTAACCTCCATCACGTAGATATTGCCCGCCGCGTCGTGCGTGAGTCTGCCCGGTTGCGTCAGTGCAGATTGCGTTGCGGGAACGTTGTCGCTGAAATCGTCGCGGGGGTCGCCTCCCGGACCGTCGAGAGCGCCTTGAGCGACGCCGGTGCCGGCAAAGGTGGCGATCGCTGTCGCCGCGACCTGCGCATAAAAGATCGCGAAGGTGCCGAGCGCGGGCGCGTCGCCACACAGCAGACCATTACTCGTTGTGTTCTGGTTGTCGAGTGGCGTCCACGTG
>WUUC01167821.1_pt1 | contig 11523 bp, 6 predicted proteins | sample 6278441 | NCBI WGS metagenome assembly WUUC01 (sample SAMN13675441, study PRJNA597444) | soil metagenome | isolation source: soil | place: USA: Washington | collected 2017-10 | reverse complement strand
TTGCAACCGGTTAGAGCTATTTATCCACATTTTTTCAGATCAATTGCGGCTATGATTCCTTGTAAACCAATGACCTCGAAACTGACACTGTTTATACTCTCATTATTTGTTTTTTCACTACATGTTTCGGCCCAGGATGGAAAAGCACTATTTATAAGTAAATGTGCCAGTTGTCATCACCCCATTAAAGATGCAACAGGTCCTAAACTTGCCGGTTTAGAGGAAAGAGGTAAATGGGCCGATCATAAAGAATTACTGGCCTGGGTCAATAATCCCGGTGCTTATATGGCGAAAGATCCCTATACACAGGGATTATTAGCGCAATGGAAATCCATGATGACCGGTTTTCCTGATCTGAAGCTTGAAGATGTCACTGCTATCGTAAATTACGTAAACAACGAAGTAGCCAAGGCAAACGCACCAAAAGATCCGGGTCAAAAAGGTGTGGAAGATAAAGCCGGCAGCAATCAAAACGCCATCATTTTCGGAATCATCTCCCTTATTCTTGCCATCATCGCCTTGGTACTGATGCAGGTTAACAGTAACCTGAAAAAAATGTCGGATGATGTTGAAGGCATTCAACGTCCCGAGCCGGTCCCCTTTTATAAAAACAAGATATATATAGCCATGATCGCCCTGCTGTTTTTTGTCGTAGGCGGTTATTTTGTTACCAAAGGCGCTATCGGTCTGCAAAGACAGACAAACTACCAGCCGGTACAGCCTCTTTACTATTCACACAAGGTGCATGCGGGGATCAACCAGATCAGCTGTTTGTATTGTCATGGTAATGCCTGGGAAGGTAAATCGGCTGCTATCCCCGCAGTGAATGTTTGTATGAATTGTCACAAAACAATCACTACTTACGAAAAAGGGCCACAGTTGTTCGATAACGAGGGTAATGAAATAAACGGTACAGCCGAGATTGCCAAGTTGCATAAATATGCTGGTTTCGATCCGTCTAAGCCAAACGACTGGGATCCTTCCAAAGCAAAACCCATCGAATGGGTAAGGATTCACAACCTGCCTGATCACGTTTACTTCAATCACTCACAGCACATCAAAGCCGGCAACGTTCAATGCCAGACTTGCCACGGCAATATTCCTGAAATGGATGAAGTAAAGCAGGTTTCTGAGTTAAGCATGGGCTGGTGTATCAATTGTCATCGTGATACCAAAGTCAATTTCAATTATGATAGCACTAAAGGCAATAAGTTCTATAGCATTTACGAAAAGTTCCATAATGATATCAAATCAGGCAAAATGGACAGTGTAACTGTCAAAGACATTGGTGGCCTGGAATGTCAGAAATGTCACTATTAAGCCCCTATCCCCTAAAGGGGTATGGATGGTCGTTTATAAATTCGAAATATTTTTTTTAACCATCTCTGAGTTTAGTGTATTTGAGAAAAGTAAAGTGATTGGTAAGCTCAGAGTCTAAAAGCCCTTTTAGGGTTTGGGGTAAATATGAATCAAAAACAGTACTGGCAAGGGTTCGGACAGGTAAATGACCAGGATAACTTTCAAAAGAAAGTATCGGATGAATTTCGTGAGGAACTACCGTTTGAAGACCTGGACGCGGGATTGATGGATGCCAAAGCTCCCCGCAGGGATTTTTTGAAATACCTTGGCTTTAGTACTGCCGCGGCTACCCTCGCTGCCAGTTGTAAAGTTCCCGTTCGCAAGGCCATCCCATTTGCAAACAAACCCGAGAATATTATTCCCGGTGAGGCAAAATATTATGCGACTACGTATGTACAGGATGGTGATGCGATACCTGTTCTCGCAAAGGTGAGAGATGGCCGCCCTATCAAGATTGAAGGCAATACACTTTCTACATTTACAAAAGGAGGTACTTCCGCCCGTGCACAGGCTTCTGTTCTTGACTTGTATGATATGTACCGCATCACGCACCCAAAAAGAAAAGTGGGTGAAAAATTTGAAGAAAGCACGTATGAATTCATGGATAAGACGATAGCGGAAGGGCTGGCAGCTGCTGGTGGACCGGTTGTGTTATTGACCAGTACTATCGTTTCTCCATCTACCAAACAAATCATCAGCGAGTTCCTCGCAAAATATCCAAACAGCAGGCATATCCAAACGGACGCCGTTTCGTATAGCGGTATGTTATTAGCTAACGAAGCAAGCGGATTCGGAAGAACATTGCCAACATACCGGTTTGATGCAGCTAAAGTGATCGTGAGCCTTGGAGCCGATTTCCTTGGTAGCTGGTTAAATACAGTGGAGAACGCAATGGGATATGGCAAAGGGAGAAAGATCGATGAGCGGAATCCGCAAATGAGCAAGCACTACCAGTTTGAAGGACATCTGAGCACAACAGGTGCAAGCGCCGACGAACGTTTTACACACCGGCCTTCGGAAACGGGCGCAGTTGCTTTAGCATTACTATCCGCTATTGATGGGTCAGTGTCGTCACCGGCAATTACAGATGCAAAATTAAAAGCAGGCATCGCCAAAGTAGCGGCGGAACTGAAAGCTAACAGTGGTGCTGCTTTGGTGATATCGGGAAGTAATGATGTAAATATCCAAACCATCGTAAATGCGATCAACAACGCTATCGGTGCCTATGGAAAAACAATTGACTGGAGCGTAACTTCAAATTACCGCCAGGGAATTGATAAAGATCTTGTTGACCTGGTAGCGCAAATGGAAGGAGGACAGGTCGGCGCCGTATTGATCGCTGGTGCTAATCCTGTTTATACTTATTTTGATGCAGACAAGTTTAAGGCTGCATTGAAAAAAGTTAAACTCTCTGTTTCTTTTGGTGAGAAAATGGATGAAACAACCGAATTGTGCAACTATATTATCCCTGCGCATCATTATCTTGAAAGCTGGGGTGATGCAGAACCTAAATCTGGCTATGTTAGTTTTCTCCAACCCACTATTTATCCTTTATTCAAAACCCGCCCTTATCAAACATCGCTGTTGAAATGGAGCGGCAACAATACTGATTACGACACTTATTTTAAGAATTACTGGTCCGCTAAACTCGGTGCTCCCGAAGCTTTTGAAAAAGCATTACAGGATGGGATCTTAGAGACAGCGCCGATGACTGCGGTTGGTGCCGGTGCCTATGGTGGTGGTTCTGTTGCTACAGCCGCTGCAGCAATTGCAGCCGCTAAGAAAGGCGCTAAAGATGAAGTGGTATTGTATCAAAAGATCTCCGTTGGTACGGGTGTTGGTTCTGCTAATCCATGGTTACAGGAATTGCCTGATCCTATCAGTAAAGCCACCTGGGACAACTATGCATTGATCTCAATGACAAAAGCCAATGAGCTTGGGATTAAGTTGGATACCGATTATGAATATTACCCTTCCAAACCGGTTATTAAATTAACGGTTGGGAACAAAGAAGTAGAACTTCCTATTCTGGTCATTCCGGGAATGAATGCTAATACGATTGCAGTAGCGCTCGGCTACGGAAGAAATGATGGTCTTGGAAAAACAGCAGCAGGTGTTGGTAAAAATGTTTACCCGTTTGCCTCGTTCAACGGCACTACGGTCGATTATTTCGCAGCGGATGTAACAGTGACGGATCAGAAAAGAAAGCAAAAAATTGCACAAACGCAGATACATAACTCATATGAAGGGCGTGTAGAAGTGGTAAGGGAAACAAGTCTTGCTACCTTTAAAAAGAACCCTAACGAGATAAAAGATTTTCGTGATAACCTGGTAGAGAAGTATGCGAAAGCCAGCCAGAATTACCGCAAGGAAGCTACTTTATACGGGGAGCATGAGCAGCCTGGTATCAAATGGGGAATGACGGTGGACATGAATGCCTGTTACGGTTGCGGCGCCTGCGTGATAGCTTGTCATACGGAGAATAATGTACCGGTAGTAGGAAAAAGCGAAGTGCTTCGCTATCATGATATGCACTGGCTGCGTATTGATCGCTATTTCGTAAGCGATGAAAAAAATCCGGATGATTTGAAAGGGGTGGTGTTTCAACCGATGATGTGCCAGCACTGCGATAATGCTCCGTGCGAGAATGTGTGTCCTGTTGCTGCTACCAACCACAGCTCGGAAGGAATTAACCAGATGGCTTATAACCGCTGTATTGGTACACGATATTGCGCTAATAACTGTCCGTTCAAAGTACGCCGTTTCAACTGGTCCGATTATACCGGTGCAGACAGTTTTGCCAATAACCAGGATCAGCAACTGGTGGGTAAACTGGATCCGGTGGTATTCCAGATGAATGATGAACTGACAAGAATGGTATTAAATCCTGATGTAACCGTTCGTTCAAGAGGTGTAATGGAAAAATGCAGTTTCTGTATCCAGCGTACACAGGCGGCAAAACTAACTGCCAAAAAAGAAGGCCGTATGCTCGCAGACGGCGAAGCGCAAACAGCCTGCCAGCAGGCATGTGCCAGCAACGCGATTGTATTTGGTAATGTACATGATAAAGAAAGCCAGGTTAGCAAAATACGTCTCGACAATCCCCAGCGCAGTTTTTATGTACTGGAGCAGTTACATGTATTGCCCAATGTTACCTATCTCGCCAAAGTGAGAAATACGGATGAAATAATTGATAAGGGTGAGCATCATGAAGGTGAGGAAAAAGCAAAGGGTTCGATTCCTGCGAAACAGGCGACAGAAGAAGCGGCTCATTAAGCCCTGTCTCTGCCCCCGGGTGGGAACTTAGGTTGAGAGTGTAAAAGTTTAAAGAAAGTTCTTGTGTGACAAGACGTGATAAAGAATCTGCCCTTCAAAGGAGCAGTGATATAAAAATTTATAAATTATGATCGAATGGAGTGGGTTTGCACAGTAGCGAACAGAAAGTACAAAGGTCCGATAACTTTCCGATGCGGCGCAACAGATGATAGTGGTTAGGAAGCTGGCAAAAAATATAGAACAACGAAGCAGATAAATAGTTGAATAAAATAATAGAAAAGCTCACCGCTCACAGCTGGTGACTCAAAGCTTAAATTATGGGATTACTCAGGTACGAATCACAGGTCAGACCCGCACTGGTAGAAGGCGATAAGGATTATCACCAGGTGACAGAAGACATCTGCCGCCCGGTGGAGGCCAAACCTTCTAAATTATGGTGGATCGGTTTTCTTATTTCAGTGGCATTGCTTCTTTTCGGGGTTGTTTCTGTTACGATGGAAGTGATCTATGGTACTGGCCAGTGGAACCTCAATAAAACCATTGGATGGGGCTGGGATATCACCAATTTCGTATGGTGGGTGGGTATTGGTCACGCTGGTACATTGATCTCGGCGATCTTATTATTATTCCGCCAGGGCTGGAGAACAGGGGTTAACCGTGCAGCGGAAGCCATGACGATTTTTGCTGTAATGTGTGCGGGACAGTTTCCGATCTGGCACATGGGGCGTGTTTGGGATGCGTTCTTTGTGTTGCCTTATGGTAATACCCGCGGCCCTTTATGGGTAAACTTTAACTCACCACTATTGTGGGACGTATTTGCGATATCAACTTATTTCACTGTATCCTTATTATTCTGGTATTCCGGTTTGTTGCCTGATCTTGCTACACTGCGGGACAGGGCAAAACTGAAATGGAGAAAAATGTTTTATGGTGTAGCCGCATTCGGATGGACGGGCTCTACCAAACACTGGCAAAGACATGAAGCGCTTTCATTGGTATTAGCTGGTTTAAGTACGCCACTTGTATTATCAGTACATACAATAGTATCTTTTGACTTCGCCACGTCGGTAGTTCCCGGATGGCATACTACTATCTTCCCTCCTTACTTCGTGGCGGGTGCCGTGTTCTCGGGTTTTGCAATGGTTCAAACGCTGTTGCTGGTAACAAGAAAAGTATTGGCACTGGAGGAGTATATCACCATCGAGCATATCGAGGTAATGAACAAGGTGATCATTCTTACCGGCTCCATCGTGGGTATTGCTTACCTCACTGAGTTGTTCATGGCATGGTACAGCCATGTGGATTATGAGTGGTTTGCTTTCAAGGAAAACCGTGTGAACCTGAATAGTCCTTATGGATGGAGTTACTGGATCATGATGGGTTGTAATGTATTGTCACCACAGATATTTTGGTTCAAAAAAATGAGAAGGAGCCTGCTGGTTACTTTCTTCATGAGTATCCTGGTTAATATAGGTATGTGGTTCGAACGTTTCGTGATCATCGTTACTTCAGTGTACCGTGATTACCTGCCAAGTTCCTGGAGTACGTATTATTCGCCTACCATCTGGGAGGTCGGATTCTATATGGGCACATTCGGTTTATTCTTTACCTGCTATTTTCTTTTCTCCAAATTTTTCCCGGTGATAGCGATAGCTGAGATCAAACATATATTGAAGAAGAACGGTGAAAATTATAAAGAGAAAATGGATGCAGTAGAAGCAGAATCGACAGATGAGTTTGGGCACAAGCATGCGCATGATCATGGAACGTAGAGAAGGCGCAAGCCGTAAGCTATTAGCTACGGGCCGGCGTAACGTAAATGAATAATATTTTTGAGTTTCTTGCCCGCAGCTCGGAGCTCATGGCTAAAAGCTAAAAACAATGGGTGTAAAAAAATTTGTAGTTGGCAATTTTTACGACGAAGCGGTCTTGTTTCCTGCCGTAAAAAAAGTGCGCCGGGCGGGTTATAAAATTCACGACGTGTTCACTCCTTTTCCGATCCACGGGCTAGATAAGGAAATGGGCCTGCGTGACACAAGCCTTCATACGGCCGGCTTTATTTATGGCATCACGGGTACACTTACTGCGCTTGGTTTTATTACCTGGGCGTTGGCTGTTGACTGGCCGTTGAATATCGGTGGTAAACCATTCTTCTCTTTGCCGGCCTGGATACCGATCATTTTCGAGCTTACTGTTTTGTTTGCATCCGTGGGCATGGTGATGACATTTTGCTGGCTTTGCCAATTGGCCCCGTTTGTAAGAAAAGATCATTTCAATCCCCGTTCCACCGATGACACATTTGTCATGGCACTGGAATGTACGGACAAGACGAATGAAGGAGAAGCGGTTGCTTTTCTTACCAGTATCGGTGCGCAGGAAGTAGCTGTTCAATACAAAGAAACAGGATGGTGGTTAGGAAGATATGACAAGGAGAAAGTGCGCTATGAAAGAAGAACGGAGATCGCGGTTGATTAAGACATGTGCGAACAATGTAAGAAGCTGGAGCGCTGTTGATTTTAAAAAAGAACGTTTGGATTTTAAACAAATAATGATGACAAGAAAGTTTTTATTCATAGCGGGTTGTGCGGTTGCAGCGGTTGCTTTGGTGAGTTGCAGTGATACACGACGTAGTCCCGGCCGGGCCTATATGCCTGATATGGCATATAGCACGGCATACGAAACGTATGCGCCGGCGCAGGAAAGGCTGAAAGCCTCTGGTGCAGGAAGTGAACCATATTACAGTGGACACCCGGTAGCAGGAACAGTAGCCCGTGGTGAAATGATGGCATTCAATTTACCGGGCGATTCTGTCGGTTACAGAATGGCAGCGGCTGTTAAGAACCCGCTGGCATCCGAATCGGTGAATATGAAAGAGGCAGAAAGATTATACCTGGTCAATTGTGGTATTTGCCATGGAGCCAAACTGGATGGCAATGGTCCTTTGTACAATGGTGGTGATGGTCCTTATACAGCGGCGCCCAAAAACTTTCTGGACGCAGACTTGAAAGCGATGACTGCTGGAACAATGTTTCATGCCGTTACTTACGGTAAAGGGCAGATGGGCAGCTATGCTTCACAACTGAGTACAAAACAACGCTGGGAAGTAATAGCCTATGTAAAAGCAAAACAGGGTTCTGCTACAGGAGCAGCAACGGACAGCACTGCAAAGCCTGCTGCTGATACCACCGCTGTTGCACAAGCAAAATAAGATTTTGATAAAGAAAATAAAAGAATGCTGATGTCAATCCGGGAAAAATTCATAGTGCCGAAAAAATATAACACGATAGCCATTGCGTTGATGGCAGTGGGTGTATTATCAATTATCGCATTGTATATAGTTGCGGGATCCAAAGACGATCCGAAACACCAGGCGAGATTCTGGGGTAGCCTTTTACAGAACAGTGTTTATTTTTTACTGGTAGTAAATGCAGCTATGTTTTTTATTTGCGCCACTACACTTGCATGGGGGGGCTTTCAACTGGCATTCAGCCGCGTATCAGAAGCTATCGCTGCTTGCGTTCCGGTTATCGGTGTTATTTGCGGTGCCATATTGCTCGCTATTGCCTTCAGCAGCAATCATGAAATATATCACTGGACAGATGCAGAGCATGTAAAACATGATCCGACGCTGTTGCACAAAGCAGGATTTTTAAGTAAAGGTTTTTTTGCGGTCGTAACGGTATTGACCATCGTGTTATGGTCTTTCCTTGGATGGAAAGTAAGACAGCGTTCACGCATGCTCGATGAAAACCCATTGCCATCAAAAGAAGCTGCAAAAAAATATGTTTATACCAACACGGTTTGGGCGGCGTTGTTCCTGGTTGTTTTTGCTTTAACCGTTTTATCATCCGTTCCGTGGCTTTGGTTAATGAGTATTGATGCGCACTGGTACAGCACCATGTATAGCTGGTACACATTTGCCAGCACATTCGTAGCGGGACTTGCACTGATCAGTTTGTTCGTAATATTTCTGAAGAATAATGGCTACCTGGAATATACAACAAGGGAGCACCTGCATGATCTTGGAAAATTCATGTTCGCTTTTTCGATCTTCTGGACCTACCTGTGGTTTTCCCAGTTCATGCTCATCTGGTATGCGAATATCCCGGAAGAAACAGTTTATTTTAAGCCAAGGACCGAAGGAGCTTACAGCGGAATATTCTGGTTGATGTTTTTGATCAATTTCCTGGCGCCTTTATTAATATTTATGAGCAGGGATTCGAAAAGAAATTATGCAACCATGGCTTTTATGTCCGTGCTGATCCTGTTTGGACACTGGCTCGATTTCTTCCAGATGGTATTTCCGGGCCCGTCACCGGATCATGTACCGATGATATTATACGATTTTGGAATTGCACTTGGATTTGCAGGATTGATCATGTTTGTAACGGCAAGATCACTGGCGAGAGTTCCGGTGTTCCCAAAGAATCATCCGTTTGTAAAAGAAAGTATGATCCATCATACCTGATCATGTAAACGATAAAATGTAGTACTGTTGAAGATCCTGGAATTTATAATTTGGAATTTTTATAATAGTAAATAGATTATGCAAACTTTTTTCATCATAGCGATATTGGTTCTCGGCTTCCTGATCACGTTTCAGATTGCCAAGGCCAGTGAGTATGTGGCGGTCATGCGGGGCGAAGAAAAATCAAGAAAACAAACCAATAAGATCAATGGTTTCATGATGCTTGTTTTCCTGGCGGCCGGGTTGTTTGGTGTGTACTATTGCAATGAACAGCTGAAAGGCAAAATACTTGGCGAACCTGCATCTGACCATGGTGTCCATATTGATATGATGCTTTACATCACACTCGCTATTACCGGTGTTGTTTTGATCATTACGCAGATCCTGTTATTCTGGTTTGCTTATAAATACCAGGAATCCGATACACGCAAAGCTTATTATTATCCCCATAATAATAAACTCGAATTAATATGGACGGTTATACCTGCCATCGCATTGACCGTATTGATCGGGTTTGGTATTTATTACTGGTTTAAAATAACCGGCGATGCCCCAAAGAATGCAATGGATGTCGAAATAGTAGGCAGCCAGTTCAAATGGGAGTATCGTTATCCCGGTAAGGACAAGATCATGGGTAAAAAATATTATAAAGAGATCAGTGATGCCAGGTCGAATCCGCTGGGACAATTGTGGGACGATCCGGCTAATCACGATGACATTTATGTGAGTGGTGAAGCGATGCACCTTGTGGTGAACAAGCCGGTAAGATTGATCATTGGTGCCAAAGACGTAATTCATGATGTGGGTCTGCCGCATTTCAGGATGAAGATGGACGCAGTTCCGGGCACACCGACAACCATGTGGTTCACGCCAACAAAGACGACAAAGCAAATGAGAGAAGAAACAGGTGATCCCGAATTCGTTTATGAAATAGCCTGTGACCAACTTTGCGGAAAAGGTCACTGGAGTATGCGGGGAGAAATTGTTGTAGAAACGCAGGAAGAATTTGATACATGGATTATTGGTAAAAAACCACAGTACCAGGTAGCAGTACCTGGCGGCAACAATGCCGCTCCTGCTGTTCGGCCGGCCGCGGACAGTGCCGGGGCTGCGGAACCGAAACCCGTGGCAATGGAAGTTAGTAAGTAATTAAAGTACCGGGCAACGCAATGCCGTTGTCATTAAAAAAGCGATTATGAGCGAAGCAATGCATATACACCATGGATCGGCGGCAGCGCATGGGGTTCATCACGATGACCACACTGGACACGGGCACCACCATGAGTCATTTATTTCAAAGTATATATTTAGCCAGGATCATAAAATGATCGCCAGGCAATTCCTGATCACGGGAATTATCTGGGCTATTATTGGTGGATTATTTTCAGCCTTGTTCCGCTTACAGTTAGGTTATCCCGGGCAGGCTTTCCCTATTCTTGAAACGTTTTTTGGCGATTGGGCGAAAGGTGGGATCATCAAACCCGAATTTTACTATTCGTTGGTGACCATGCACGGTACCATCATGATATTCTTTGTATTGACAGCCGGCCTCAGCGGTACATTCGCCAACTTGTTGATACCACTTCAGATCGGCGCACGTGATATGGCGTCTCCGTTTCTAAACATGTTATCCTACTGGTTCTTCTTTATCGCCGGTATTGTCATGCTCGCTTCCATGTTTACACAAACAGGCCCTGCCAGCAGCGGGTGGACCATGTATCCGCCATTGAGTGCTTTAGGGCAAGCCAATGAAGGCTCCAAGATAGGAGCCGATCTATGGCTGATCAGTATGGCGTTGTTTATCATCTCGCAGTTGCTTGGTGGCCTGAACTATATTTCAACTATCCTGAATATGCGCACCAAGGGCATGAGCATGACCCGCCTGCCACTCACTATCTGGGCCTTGTTCTTTACAGCCATCCTTGGTGTATTGTCATTCCCTGTATTGCTTTCCGGTGCGATACTTTTATTATTCGACCGTAACATTGGTACCAGTTTTTACCTGAGCGATATTGTTATCAATGGAGAAGTGTTACCAAACGAAGGAGGTAGTGCAATTCTTTACCAGCACTTGTTTTGGTTCCTCGGTCACCCCGAAGTGTATATCGTTATTCTGCCTACCATGGGTATGGCTTCTGAAATATTGGCGATCAATTCCCGCAAACCGATCTTTGGTTATATGGCGATGATCGGGTCGCTGTTTGCGATCTGTGTGCTTGCCTTCGTGGTTTGGGCGCACCATATGTTTGTTACCGGTCTCAACCCGTTCCTCGGATCGGTGTTCGTATTACTAACCCTTTTGATTGCTGTGCCTTCGGCTATCAAAGTATTTAACTGGCTTACTACGATATGGCGGGGCAGTATCCGGTTCACTCCCGGCGCATTATTCTCCATCGGTTTTGTAAGCATATTTATTTCCG
>WUUC01137320.1_pt1 | contig 11524 bp, 11 predicted proteins | sample 6278441 | NCBI WGS metagenome assembly WUUC01 (sample SAMN13675441, study PRJNA597444) | soil metagenome | isolation source: soil | place: USA: Washington | collected 2017-10 | reverse complement strand
GGAAAGGATCAGCCATGAGAACGAAACTGCTCCTTCTTGTGTCGTTCTTGTTACTGGCCCTTGGCTCACCCGTATCGGCCCATCATCCGGGTGCCGACCTCGACGAGATGATGGGCGGAAGGCGCTACCCAACCCGCGGATGAGAGCCTGATCAACCGTCGTCTCTGAGCTCCACCCCCAGCCCTATGCAGCTTCAGCCAATCCGACTGCTTCGCGCGCTCGCGCCAAGTTAGCCGATGGCTCTCGCCTTCAGACTTGACACATGGGAGCTAAATGAGGGGCGCATCCCAATCCGAGGTCCCATCCTGTGCTGATTGACAGCCCTGAAACGCGCCATCAGCTTCACCCGGCGCGGCTCCACTCATCAACATGAGATTCATTCAAGTGAACGTTAAATCTCATCATTTGCGGTAGATTTTCAGAATCTCGATAGTTCCCCGTCAGTAAAAGTTAGGGGAACCTGAATGCTAAAAAATAGCCTCTTATCCAGTGTCGTCGGCGTCTACCTGCTCTTAACGGGGACAGCGATGGCCGACGTACCCCTGAGTGGCCAAGGCGCCACTCCCGAGATGATCGTACGCGTCGCCAATGGCGAGGCCGTTACGGTTGCTCCCGAAAGTCTCGAAAAGGTAGCGCGGGCATATGAAATACTGCTTCAGGGCGCGAAAGAGGGACAGGAAATTTACGGCCTGACCGTCGGCGTCGGGTGGAACAAAGATCGGAAGATGGTGGACGCAGCAGGTGAGCTCACTCCGGAACTGATGGAGGCATCGCGCGAATTCAACGAAGGTCTCTTACGGGCTCATTCCGTGGGTGTGGGCCGGACGCCGAGATCGCGGTCGTTCGCGCCGCCATGGCGGTACGCCTCAACAACATTCTAACGGGCGGCCCGGGCGTGCAGCCTAATGTGGCAGATGCCCTCATCGCTTTTCTGAACAAGGGCATCACGCCTGTCATGCCTTCGCGCGGATCGGTAGGGCAAGCGGATATGACGTTGCTCAGCCATATCGGCTTGGCCATGCTCGGCGAAGGCGATGTTGATTATCAAGGCCGGCGCATGTCCGCGATGGACGCATTGAAGGCGGCCGGCATCGAACCTCTAAAGCCCTTTGGCAAGGATGGCCTCGCAATTCTTAGTTCGAACGCCTATGCGGCAGGACTTTCCGCCCTAGCGATTTATGATGCCGAGCAAATGCTGGCAATTTCGCAATTGGTCTACGCCCTCAGTCTGGAGGGGCTGAATGGCAATGTCTCGCCTCTTCTCGAGGACGTGGCCGCGCTAAGACCCTTTCCGAGCTACATCAGCGCGACCAACGACCTTCGCACCCTTCTTGCTGGTAGCTACCTCTGGCAAGAGGACGAAAAACGGGTTCTTCAAGATCCGCTGAGCTTCCGTACGGCACCCTATCTTCTCGGAATCTTGGCCGACAGCCTGGCGCGAACGAAGGCGCTCGTGCAAATCCAGATCAACTCGTCAGATGACAATCCGGGGATTGCCGTTGGCGTCAAACCCAAATCGGATCTTTTCCAAGCCCGCCGCGGCTACGTCGAGGGCGGCGCCGTATTGCCGACCGCAAATTTCGAGCCCCTGCCATGGATCATTGCCTTTGAAGAGCTCGGAATTGTCCTGGCGCATCACACTACCGCTTCGTCAGAGCGCGTCCTGAAATTGAACAACCCAACACATACGAAATTGCCGCGCTATCTCGGGACCGAAAATACCCACCATGCCTTCCTGGTCGTGGAGGCACCGCTGATGGCGCTCGCAACGGAAAACCGCGCGCTCGCACAGCCCACGTCTTTCGACTCGCGGCCTATCGCTGGTGGCGTGGAAGATGTAGGGACAAATGCACCCTTTGTGGTTGAACGGGTGCGCGAGCAGATCGACAACAGCTTTACGATCCTTGCCATGGAGTTGCTCCATGCTGCGCAGGCAGCCGATCTGCGTTTGAAGGAGCATCCTGATCGCAAACTCGCAGCCGCAACCTTGGCCTTCCATGACGCCTTTCGCGAAAAAGTACCGTTCCTGGACAAGGACCGTTCGATGACGCCGGATATCTCCGCGGGATCTGCGTTTCTGAAGGATTATTCGAAGAAAGGTGATTGAATTCAACGCACCTAGCCAGACCTAGAGCGCCGTGCATCTTTTCAGACGCACAAAGGTCGCTGTAGTACTTTGAATTGCTGCATATTTTCTTCCTTAAATCGGCTCCAATTTAAGGAAGCATGCAGTAGCCCTTCTTATTGATAGGCTGGGCCATGGCGTCGCGCAGCCTGCGACTTGTTGGCCGCAGGCTGTTCCAATATCTAGGTGCAGAAACCGGCAAATGCACATGCGGACTATCCCAATGACCGCGTGTCACTGATGTTGGATCCATTCGCGGAATTTCCGGATCGCCTTTTCATTACCGCGTCGTTGCAAATGTGCGAGATACCAACTTCCCGGCTGCATCGCATCCGAGTGAACTGGTACCGCTAAACTGCCATTCGCCAAGTCCGCCTCGACCAGGAATTCAGGCACTACCACCACCCCCTGCCCATTGATGGCAGCCTCGATAGCGAGCAGATTGCTATCAAAAAGGGGCGAGGATTTTTGCACAAGACCGGGAACCCCCACGCTTTCGGCCCAAATCGAGGCGTCCTCGGTGGTTCCCGCTACCGCCAGGAACGCAAAGTGGCGTAAATCTTCTGGCGATGTGACTGCCTTGGCAATGTCCGTCGAGCAAGCCGCTACAAGTCTTTCGCGTCGCAAAAGCGTATAAGTAACATTGGGCCGGTTCGGCGTGCGCGTGTAAATAAAGCCTATATCGGCGCGATCGGGATTGAACTCCCAATCCAGAAGACCCGCATCAAGGCTGACCGCAATCTCCGGCGAGGCTTCCTTGAATTTTTGCAGCCTTGGAATAAGCCAGCGAACGGCAACAGTGACATAGACCTGTATCGTCAGAGCCGCCTGTGTCTGGGTCTGACGAATGAGATCGGTTGTCAGCGCGATCCGGTCCAGAGCGTCTTGGATGACAGGGAAATACAGCTCACCTTTTTCGCTCAATTCCACCCTACCGGGCAACCGCCGAAAAAGTGGTGTGCCGAGGTTGCGTTCCAGCGACGCTACCTGATGGCTAATGGCGGATTGCGTGACCGCCAACTCTTCAGCAGCCTCCTTGAAGCTTCGCAGACGTGCAGCTGCTTCAAACGCTTTTAGGGTCGATAGGGGTGGTAGCGTTCGCCGAACCATTCTTCACTGAGCCACATGAGTTTTACTCATGTTGGCGTTATTTCTAATCGTTTGCAAGGAGCTGGGCTCGTTTTCATACTCCAGTCATAAACCCTTAAAAATCAGGGGAACAAAGATGAAACATAACCTTCTGAGGTCTACAGCTCTCGCAGTTGTTGTTGGCGCTTGCTCGTTACACGCGTCAGCTGTTTTTGCCCAGCAAAGTTGCGTGCGAGTCCTTGGCTACGAGTCCGACGGCGAGAAGCAAACCATGGACCCCGCCGCATTGATCGGCACTGACAGTGTCTATCACATTCGGGCCGTCTACGAGCCTCTCGTCGACCGCAACAACACGATGATGCCCATTCCGGTTCTGGCAGAATCGTGGGAATCCAATGCCGATGCAACCGAATGGACGTTCCACCTTCGGAAGGGCGTCAAGTTCCACGATGGCTCCGATTTCGACGCTTCCGATGTAGTCTACTCCTATCGCCGCCTCCTTGATCCGGCCATTTCTCCCGGCGGGTTTTCGACACTTGCTTTCCTCAACGCGGAAGGCATTACCGCGGTCGACGATCATACCGTGCGATTCAAGGTCAAGGAGCCGGTCGCCGAACTGCCGATGTTGATCGCAACGAAGTATGCGTTGATGGTTTCGGACGGCGCCAAGAGTGAGGATCTGCGGACCAAGGGCAATGGCACCGGCGCCTTCATGCAGGAAACGTTCACAATCAACGGCCCGGTCCGTGTGATGCGGCGAAATCCCAATTATTGGCGTGCCGGCCTGCCCAAAGTCGACTGCCTGGAGATAACAACCAGTCTCGAAGCGACATCCCGTCTCTCCGCGCTTCTGTCGGGGTCGATTGATCTCTCCCTCGTGGTCGATCCGGCGAGCCTCATGACGCTCAAGGAGAACCCGGCCGTTGACCTTGTATCCACGCCCGGCGCGACGTCGCTCTACGTCGCCGTGTGGACGGATACTCCCCCCTTTGACGACGTCAAGGTTCGGGAGGCTTTAAAGCTCGTTATGGACCGTAAAACAATCCTCGATACGGTCCTTTTGGGTTACGGCGAGGTGGGCGGCGATACGCCGATACCTCCCAGCTCACCGCTCGGTCTCGGAACGCCGCCGAAGACTGCAGACATAGAACGGGCAAAAGCCCTGCTCGCCGAGGCCGGCCATCCTGACGGTGTATCGTTTGATCTCTATACGTCCGATTCCTATCCGGGCATGATGCTGCTCGCGCAGGTCTATGCCCAGATGGCGGCTTCAGCCGGTATCAAAGTCAACGTTATTACGTCGCCGGCCGAAGGGTATTGGGACACGATCTGGCTAAAGAAACCGGCCGTTATCTCGTACACCGCTGCCCGCCCGCCAGCAGAAGCATTGACGCTTTCGCTTAACAGCAAGTCTGAATGGAACGAGACGCACTGGAAGCGGCCGGATTTCGACGCGTTGGTTGTTAAGGCCGGGCAAACCCTCGATGAGCAAGAACGCAACAAACTATACCGCGATGCTCAGCGCATTGTCGCGGAAGAGGGCGGCATGATCTTGCCCGTCTTTACATCGGTGGTGGCAGGCCTGCGAAAGGGCTGCAAAGGCTATGTGCCGAACGTTGATGTGAACCGCATCAATTATGCGGAGCTGAGCTGCGGGCAGTAGCCGCCGCTGTCTTCGATAATCGATTTAATTTGAACCCGCGGAGCCAACTGGCTCCGTGGAGGAGGCCTAGTGTATGACGCTACGCAATTTGACGAAATTCCTTGAGTGTTTCGCCAACGCATTAGACGGCGATGGACAGCAAATCGCCCGGTCACATGCCAACCGATTGCGTATGCTGCAAGCTGCCTTGTCGACCATTAATGATGTGCCTGACGGACGCGTGCCGGTTCAGACGATCTGCGAAGTCGAGCTGGAAGCCAATCGTTCTCATTCGCCTTTGTCGAAAGCCCTTTGGGAGCTAATGCCCGCGATCCATCTCACACGCAGCAAGACGTATATGGCTGCCCCTCCCAGCGCCGATTTTGGCGACAACTACGGCTACGGCGTTATCTGTGGGCCGGACAGCGGACCTCCTGCGTTGATAAAGGATTCAGAAATCGCCTTCGGCCTCATGCTTCTTGGGCCCAAGACGCACTATCCACTTCATCACCATCCCGCCGACGAGCTCTACTACACCGTCACAGGCCCGTCGTTCTGGCGGGCTGGACGAGATCCTTGGGGGTCGCGCGGTACCGGCGAGATCATTCATCATCCCTCGTGGATGCCACATGCTACACTCTCCGGTGACCGACCTTTGGTGCTCTTGTATATTTGGAAAGGCGATCTCGAGACGGACGCTGTCTTCATTCCCGATTTCATGACACCCGATGCAGCCTTGCGAGCGGTGGGATCGGAGGCGAAATGACGATTATTCGCTTACTTATCAGCAGAATCCTGCTCTCCGTTCTGACGCTCCTGCTCGTCTCGGTGCTGATTTTTCTAATCCTGGAAGCACTGCCCGGCGATGTGGCTACTCGTATCCTCGGACGTGATGCCACTGCAAAAGCGCTGGAAGTGCTCCGCAGCCAATTGCATCTCGACCAGCCGGCGCTCGTCCGGTATTTTCATTGGCTTGGCGACCTGCTTCAGGGCAATCTTGGGGTATCGCTCGCGACCGGCCGACCGATTGCCGATGTGCTTGGCCCGCGCATCAGCAATACGTTGCTGTTGTCCCTCCTTGCATTTGCCATCTATCTGGTTCTTGCGACCGTTCCCGCTATCATTCAGGCGACACATCGGGGCGGAATGGTCGACAATTCCATTTCGGTGGTGACGCTGCTGCTGCTGTCGCTGCCCGACTTCCTGCTTGCGACGATACTGCTTTTTGTCTTCGCGGTGGCGGTGCCAATCTTGCCCGCCCTTGCGACCATTTCTGATACCAGCAGTTGGCAAGACACGCTGCGAGCCATGATCCTGCCGGCCGTGACCCTTGCCATCATCATGTCGGTCTATGCCATTCGCGTCTTACGCGACAGCCTCATCGAAGTGTTACGATCCGACTATGTACGCTTGGCCGAATTGAAGGGGTTGCGGCCCTATGCGGTGCTTTTGCGGCACGCGCTGCCGAATGCCATCGTTCCGGCTCTGAACGTTACGGCCCTTAACCTTGGCTTCCTGATCGGCGGGGTCGTGATCGTCGAGCGGGTGTTCTCGTATCCAGGATTCGGCACGCTGCTGATCGATGCGCTGCAGCTGCGTGACATTCCGCTGATCAAGGCGACGGTGATGATCAGCGCGGCGGTTTACATCGCAGCCAATCTCATCGCGGACATCTGCGCCATTCTCCTTCAACCGCGCCTGAGGGCAGGGCAATGACTTTGACGACATCTATTCTCCGGAAATGGGCGGCCACCCGTCAGCTCGATATGGGGCGGTGGCACGCCATGTCAGGCCCGTTCAAGGTCGGATCGATCATCCTTGCGGCGCATGCGATTTTCGCAATCGTCGGCATGTTCTGGACTCCGTATGGTTTCGCGGAAATGGCGACGGGCATACCGCTTTCCGGCGCCTCGTGGCAGCACCCCATGGGGCTCGATCAAATCGGCCGCGACGTTCTTAGCCGCTTCATGTACGGGTCTCACATCGTTTTGCTGCTTGCCTTCGCGGGAACGATCCTAGGGATGGTCCTCGGTACGACGCTCGGCCTCCTGTCGGGCTATCTCGGAGGCTGGTACGACGAGATCGTGCAACGTCTTGTCGAGGCGATGATCAGCATCCCGTTTCTTGCATTGGCACTGGTGATGATCATTGCCGCCGGGCCTACCCTTGCAGGCGAGCCTTCCCTCATCGTGCTGGTGGTTGGGCTGGTCTACGCCCCACGCATCACCCGAATTGCTCGCGCGGCGGCAATGGAAATTGCCACACGCGAGTATGTCGCTGTTGCCCAGTTGCGGGGCGAGGGCACCTGGTCCATCCTCTTTCGCGAAATTCTCCCCAACGCTGCCAATGTTCTCCTTGTCGAGTTCTCGCTACGGCTTAGCTATGCGCCAATCCTGATTGGCTCGCTCGGATTTCTCGGCTTCGGTATCCGACCGCCAACACCTGAATGGGGATTGATGATCAGCGAGAACCGCAACCTGCTGATTGCCTCTCCTGTGACTGTCTTCGGGCCGGGTCTTGGTTTGGCCTCCCTCGTCATCGGATTCAATCTTTTTACCGATGGTCTATCGCGAATGCTTGGCCAGCGACCAGCAATCGGGGCTTAACCATGACAACGCTGATCGAAGTTCGGAACCTTGGAATAGCATATGGCGGAGAGGGCGGCTGGATCGATGTTGTTGAAGGAGTTTCATTCGACATCGCCCGGGGGGAGACGTTCGGCCTGGTCGGGGAATCGGGATGTGGGAAATCTACAGTGGCTTACCGACTGCTTGGCTATGGCCTGGGCAACAGCCGCGTGCGGACTGGTCAGGTTTTGTTTGAGGGCACTGACCTGCTCAAACTCAATTCCCGCTCGCTCTCACACCTACGCGGCAACCGCATCGCGCTTATCCCGCAGAATCCGACCACCGCGCTGAGCCCTGGTATGCGGGTTGGATCGCAAATTCGCGAGATGATCGTGACGCACCGCGCACTACCAAAAGACATGACCATGGAAAGCCGTATTGTGGAGCTTTTTGCCTTGGTCGGCCTTCCTGATGTAAGCCGCCGCTACCCACATGAACTGTCAGGGGGGCAGCAGCAGCGAGTCGCGATCGCCATGGCTGTCGCTTGCAACCCAGACCTGCTCGTCCTCGACGAGCCGACCACGGGTCTGGATGTCACGACCCAGCGGCAGATCATCCAACTGCTGCAGGATCTCAGAAGTCGCATCGGCATGGCGATGCTATATGTCACCCATGACCTCGCCTTGCTCGCTCAGATCGCAGATCGTGTAGGTGTAATGTATGCCGGCCAACTCGTGGAGGTGGCCCCCTGCGAAACGCTTCTTTCGAAGCCCGCTCACCCTTATTCCCGCGGATTGATCGCCTCGATACCGACAGTTGAACACTCCACCGCAGGAGCGCACGGTTTGCGTGGGGTGCTACGACGAGATCAGGTTCCCGCTGGCTGTAAGTTCGAGCCACGTTGCGATTTTGCGACAGCAGAGTGCCGCTCCACAGCACAATCGCTGAGCTCCATCGGCGAGACGCAGTCTGTAGCCTGCATGCGCTGGTCGGACATCGGTGCAACACAGGCCGAAGAGCCACATGCAAAAACTGCTGCTCGATCAATCGGGAAACCGGAGCGCTTGTTATCCATAGCAGACCTGACGTTGTCCTACACAAAGCCCAATTGGCTGAGCAAGCTTTTTGGAAAGACAAGCGTTTCGGTCGCACGTGACATCGACCTTGAGCTGCGTTCCGGTGAAGTCGTGGCGCTGGTTGGCGAGTCAGGCAGCGGAAAATCTACTATAGCCCGTGCAATAAGTGGCCGGCTGCCGCCCAGATCGGGCCTCATCAGTTTGAGCGGAAAGTTACTGGAGCCCACGCTGAAACGTCGGTCGGTCGAACAGTTGCGGCAGATTCAGTACATTTTTCAGAATCCCGATGCGTCGCTCAATCCGCGCCGACGTGTCCGAGCTATTCTTGAACGGCCTTTGAGCCATTTTAGAATCGAAACGGGTCCCAAGTCTCTGGAGACTGCTTTGGAAAAAGTCGGGCTACACTCGGAATATTTGAACCGTTTTCCCGATCAGTTGTCAGGAGGCGAACGCCAGAGGATCGCCATCGCGCGCGCGCTGTTGGCAAACCCAAAGCTCTTGATCTGCGACGAAATCCTATCAGCACTCGATGTGTCGGTGCAGGCGAAGATTGTCGAATTGCTCAAGTCGCTGAAGGAGCAACATTCCGTTGCAATGCTATTCATCTCACATGATCTCGCGGTCGTGCAGCAACTGGCCGACAAAGTGGCGGTGCTCTATCGCGGCGAGTTGATGCAGACGACCGATACGAGCTTGCTCCTCAATTCGCCTTTACACCCTTACACTGAAATGCTGCTGCATGCGGCCCCAGGTCTTCGCAGGGATCACTATGTTTCGAGTCCTCCGGCGATGCCTAACTCAAAACCCATCGGGGACCAGGGTTGCCCCCTTGCGGGCCGTTGTCCACGACAGATTGGCACCATATGTGCTGATACTCGTCCCCCTTCACGGACGACGACCAGCGGTTTCATTCGTTGCCATATCCCGACCGACCAGTTGGTAGTTCATTCCCCTCGACTAGCGTCCGATAGTCCACGAGAGAAACCTCTTCAGATTTCACCCTAACTTTTCATTACCGCCTGGCTCTGACGAAGCGCTTACATTGGCCAGCATATGTGGCTGACGGGCGTGCTAGTAGTACGCGGCGCTGACTATCATCTCGTTCGCCCGCTCCGCCTCGAGCAACCTCGTGGGCGCGCAAACGGATCTCCGGTTCGATGACGGTCTCAACGCGCTCGAGATGCGCCGGGACTGTCTTGCGCGGTCGCGCAGCACGTCGCCGCTCGCCTGTCGGTCACGCCTCCAGTTCAGCCTCGTTCGCGCCGAGCCCGGTCTGGACCTCGTCGAAGGCGAAGGCCTGCTGGTCGGTATCGAGCTTCTCGAAGCTGCGGCCGAAGCGGGCCGCTCCAGCTGCTTGATGATCGCGTGACGATTGGCGATTCGTTCAAGCAGTAGATCGACCAGCCCATCGGCGATCTCGGCCTCGCGTGCCATCAGAAAAATCGCATACATGCGCAGCCGCCGTTCCGACGGATGCCGCCGCATCTCCCATTCCGTCTCCTGCATGACACGGCGGCGAAGACGCTGAAGCACCGACGGGTCAACCTCCGCGAGAAGACCGCGCGCAGTCCAAGCTGACGAATGAACGACAACCTGTCCGCCAGTCTTGGAGGCTTTCCAGTGCAATCCGTCCGGGATCCGCCTTGAGCGCGGCAAATCCGGTCAGGCGTTCACGAAGGCCTCCGTGCCCTATTCGCCAACAGTCGAAGTCCGCTCCTCAACGTCGCGGCGCGGCTGGTCCAGGAGGGATGGGGCTCGGCTCTGCTCGACGAAATGACCGTTTCGACCGGCCGCTATTCGGATCTCGTGATCAGGCCGTTCCAGCCGAGGGTCCGGCTGCATCTGTCGGCAATCCTGCCGAAACAGCGCGTGCAATCGAGGCTCACCAGCGACTTCATTTCGGTCTTCCGGAAGGAGGCGACGCGCCGGATCGAGGAGCTAAAGAGGGCATAGTCAATGGTCATGATGCTGTTTGCTCGGCCCCTCGATTAGTCTGAACCTTAGCGCTCCTTGGGCCTCTTCAGACGCTATGTTTCCAGGTCGCGCATGACGGAATGTCTGCATTCTGAGCCATGGGCTGGCGAGAACGGCTCTGAATGCCTGACATCGCGCCGATCCGGCTCGCGTTTCGGGGGCTGAAACAAACGCTGACACCGATCATCGGGCGCGGTCTTGCTCGCAGTCCGTCCTATTGGTTCGGCCCAGATGTTCCGGCAGGCGGCAACTTCGCCATCCAGTTGCATTCCACCCAGATATGGCCGCCGATGCTGTTCTCTACAGACATCATTATCGACCTCATGGTCGTTCTTCAGTTCGGCGACAGCGACCGGTTTGGAGGAGACCATCTGGCTTGAACGGTGGACTATCGGTCACGGACAGGGAGGCATGGAGGCCTGGAGGCCTGGAGGCCTGGAGGATCGCCCCCTTCGGAGGCACATCTCCGATTTGCCGAGTATCCGAACCAGGGGGATGATCGGCCTTGCAGATCTACGGCAACAGAGCACGGCAATGGGTGCCCCTTGGTCGGTCTGAAGCCTTCTGAACATCGACCGCGGTATCGGAGCTTGTCAGAGGTCGGCGTGTTTCCCGGATGCGAACAATCGAGTATCCGGTTGTATGATCAGTGGCGGTCGCATACGGAACGATGCGCGATGGCTTAGCAAATTTGCCCACGAAAAAGCCAATAAATCAATACTTTTCGGACATCCTCCGGGCCCACCATTGTGGTTATTCATCAATGGCTTACTGGATGGTTCGCCACCGGGTTCGCCCAAGCAGCGGCTTGCGTGTCACCAGCCGCACGACTCGGTCCATGCCCTGTACTGCCAAGCGTACTTGCGATGCCTCACGCGAATAGAGCTCGGCGTGATCGATGTCGTCATGGCTAAGCACGTCCATGAGCTGCCTGGTGGATGCCTCGGCTTCGGCGAGATAGACGCCCAGCGACTTCCTTAGTAATCCCGGAGCAGATCGAACATCAGCTTGAAGAAGCGGTCTGCATCGACTTCGTGCGCGATGCGGGCAT
>WUUC01096469.1_pt1 | contig 11526 bp, 7 predicted proteins | sample 6278441 | NCBI WGS metagenome assembly WUUC01 (sample SAMN13675441, study PRJNA597444) | soil metagenome | isolation source: soil | place: USA: Washington | collected 2017-10 | reverse complement strand
ATCCGCTCCCGCGTGTAGAATGCGGAGCCCAGTCGCTGCAAGTGGTCGAACAACTCTCGCCGCAGATCGCCGGCGATCGCGTCACCCAGGTGTACGTTGAAATGTCCGCGTCCGTACACGACAGCGGCGTGCAGCACGGCGGTCACGACGGACAGTTCCGTGAGCCGGCGGAGTCGCGCCCCGCGCGCATTACCTGCGTCGGGTACGCCCGAGACCAGGTCGACGATCGAGCCGACGATCCACGGGTAGGCAAAGGAGAGCAGGAAGCCGAGGGCACCGAACACGATCGTGAGCAGTGCGTATTTTCGGTGCGGCCGGACATAGCGCAAGAGCGAAAACAGCGCTCGCCAGGTTGGGCTACCGGCGGGCGCCGCCGCCGTCCTGGGCGCTAGACGACGCGCACCGACTTCGTCGAGCCGCCCGGCGCCCGGCGAGATCATGTCTGGCACTGGAGCACGCCGTGCTCATGCACCCGGATCGATCTCTTCTGCTCGAACAGGGCCCGGCGCGCCGAGAGGAGCCGGGGCGTGTGCGCCTGTATCGACTCCGCCAATGGCGTGCACAACGCGCGCTGGCCGCGGTCATCCGCATACTCCCACAATCCATTTTCGCAGCACCGGTCGTCCTCCCAGCCCGGATGACTGACGATCGGGTACAGAGTGATGCCGTGCAGCTCACAGCCCTGATCCATGGCTTGCGCGCTCTCGGTGGCGATGTAGTCGAGCCAGCTCGGACGCGAGGCGCCTTCGCTGCCCGTCTCGGAGATGAGCATGGGTCGGGCGTAGCGCTGCCAGACCTCGAGCAGCATGTGCGAGAAGGGTTTGTAGCGCGGATCATCCCTGTGGATGGTCGTGCCATCCAGCATGAACTGATTGTCTGGGTAGTAGTTGACGCCGATGATGTCGAGGTAGCTGGGGTGGCCGCCCAGCGCCGGCCAGATCCTGCCGGAGAGCATGTCCCAGGCTTGATACTGGAGCAATTGGTCGGCCTCTGCGCGGCGCCAGGTCTTCGGGTGCTGCGCCGAGGGTACTATGTTGATCACGGGGTCTGGCGAGAGGAAGCGCGCATTCGGGAGGGCCGAGCGTATGGCCTCGATCGCGCTGATGCACCCGCGCACGAACTGCACCTTGAGCTCCACCCCGCGTGCCAGCTGGAAGGGGTTCATGCACGCCACATCGCCGCCCGCCCAGGCCAGGAAAGATACTTCGTTCATGGGAGCGAACATCGGCAGCTGATCCGTTTCGGCGCTCAGCCAGGCGGCGAAGGCGCTGGCGTAACGGCCAAAGCGGTCGGCGAACGAGGGCGCAAATACGTCCACGGAATCTGGCCAGCCGAAGTGCATGAGATCCCAGAGCACCTGGACGCCCTGTCGGTCCGCGGCGCGTACCCGCGATATGACCGAGGCGAAATCAAAGCTGCCCCGTCTTTCACACTCCACCCAGCTCACGCCGTCGCGCGCCCCCGTCATGCCCATCAAACGCAGGCGAGCATAGTCCTGCTCGGCAAACTCGGCATGCCGCGTGGCAGCGACCAGGTCCAGCCGTCGACCGCTGGCCAACCGATGGCACGAGCACTCGAAGCCTCCGAGGAATATACCTTCGACCAGCGGAGCGTGACTATGTGCTGAAGAATTCATCGTCGCCACGGTCTCCAACGGGTGATTGCTCGTGCGGGGTCATCGACTGCTCGTCAGAGGAGCAGCTCGTACGAGGTCATGCTCGAGTGCGCGTTGGATGGGGCAGTCTGCCGCGTACTACGGGTACGGCACGCCGCTGAAGGTTGAGCATCGCGCAGCACTCAATTTTGAATCTAGCTCGTGCCAGCGGTGTCGCAAACCGAATGTGGCTGACGTTCTTCCATCGAGTCGTCGGCTGGTCGCGTCCGCCTCGAGCACGCGCCGTGATGAGCGCTTTGACGCTGCCCCCTGGATCGCCTGTGCCATCCTGCCGTGGCGCGGCAGCTCGAGATCATGGGCAGCAAGGGCGCCGCAGGCTCGCACATGCGCCGCAGCGGAACGCAAGCTGCGCTGCCACCCCGTGTTCCAGGCGCGTTTGGGCGAGCTGAGCCAATCCAACGCCAAGGCGCTTGCCCCATCCTCAGCGCCGAGGCATCGAACTTGCAGATTGAGACCAACGAGCCAGGAGCCGATACAAGCCCAGGCCCTGGTCCGGATGCATGGAGATGTGGATCAGGGGACAGCATCCCCCGCGGCTTGCACCTGAAGCAGAGAACCGAGGAGCCACCTGGAGCATGATGGGCGACCTGAATCGAGAGCGTGCACGACTGCTGCGCGACGGAGCCCTGGAGCTCAGAGAAGTGGCAGCCGCCGCGGCGCACGGCTCAGCTCGCTCCACCGAACGAGAGCTGGAGCTGTGGGCGGGCGCGGAGTGCACGGTTAATCGCGTCCAGGACCAGTATTTCGACCAGCTGCAGCGCACGGGTCACGCGACGCGCCTGGATGACCTGGAACGACTGGCTGCTCTTGGCGTACGCCGTGTCCGTTTCCCGATACTGTGGGAGCTCACTGCTCCAGGACGGCTCGAGGACGCGGACTATCGCTGGAGCGACGTGCGCATGCAGCGGCTAGTGGCCCTGGGGATCGAGCCCATCGTCGGGCTGGTTCACCATGGCAGCGGGCCGCGGCACACGAGCTTGCGTGACGAAAGCTTTGCCCAGGGGCTGGCAGCTTTCGCTGAGCAGGTGGCGGCTCGTTATCCCTGGGTAACGGCGTATACACCGATCAACGAGCCGCTGACCACAGCACGCTTTTCGGCCTTGTACGGGCTCTGGTATCCGCACGAGCGGGAGCTCGGGAGCTTTTTTCGTGCGCTGGTCAACGAGACACTCGCAACGCGCGCCAGCATGGCCGCCATCCGTCGCGTCAATCCTGGCGCAGAGCTGTATCAGACCGAGGACATCGGGCAGATCTTCTCGACTGCCGATCTCGAATACCAAAGCCGCTATGAGAATGAGCGACGCTGGCTCAGCCTGGATCTGCTGTTTGGGCGCGTGGACGCGCAGCATCCGTTGCGGCACCATCTGGAAGAGCATGGCGTGGAGCCGCGCCTCTTGGACCAATTTTGCGACGAGCCGTGCGCGCCGGAGCTCATTGGCATCAACTATTACGTTACGAGTGACCGCTTCCTGGATTCACGGCTGGAGAGATATCCGCGCCATACCTGGGGTGGCAATGGCCGACAGGCTTACGCCGATCTGGAGGCAGTCCGCGTCCGCCGCGAGGGCATCCTGGGCCATCGGGCGCTGCTCGAGGGTGTTTGGCAACGTTATCGGACAGCCTGCGCGCTCACCGAGGTTCACCTGGCGTGCCACCGTGAGGATCAGCTGCGGTGGCTGACTGAAGCATGGCAGGGCGCGCGAGCAGCGCGGGCCAGCGGCGTGGACGTGCGAGCGCTGACTTTGTGGTCGGCGTTCGGCGCGGTGGGCTGGAACAATCTGGTGACCTTGGCGTCTGGTGAATACGAGCCGGGGGCCTATGATGTGCGCGGCCCTGCGCCCCGGAGCACTGCGATCGCCGCGCTCGCGCGAAACCTGGCGGCGGGCGCTGCCGAGCCGCCGCTGGCCAGCGGCGACGGTTGGTGGCGACGGGAAACGAGGTTGTCGTATTCTACCCAACCCAAGTCTTCGACCGCGGCAGGAGCGGCGGCCGAGAGCGTGATCGTATTGGGAGAGGGTGATTTCGCTCGTCGGGTCGCTGCACTCTGTGCTCGGCGGTTTGCCTGTATCAGCGCCGCCACGCTAACAGGCGCACCGAGCGTGCTCGCGCGGCTCGGCGGGCCAGGCGGAGTGGGGCAGCCACCGTGGGCCGTGGTCTTCGCGCTCGAGCCGGCGCGTGGAACGGTGATCACTGCGGCCCGTGCGGGCGAGCTGCGGCGGCACTGGGCAATCCTGCGGGCGCGGTGTCGAGCGGACGTGCGGGTGCTGGGGTTCTCCTCCCACCGCGTGTTCGATGGGTGGTCGGAGCGCCCCTATCTGGAGAGTGATGGTGCGTGCAGCACCGATCCAGAGGGTGCGAGCTGGCTCGGGTTGGAGCGTGCCTGCGGCATGCTGTCTCCAGAGCCGCTGCTCGTCCGTGCCGGGCTGCTGTTGGATCCCGAAGCACCTGCCGATCTGCTCGGCGGCCAGCTCGAAAAGCTGCGCCAAGGGGAGGCCCCCCGGATACCCTCAAATGGCTGGGTCTCGCCCACGTACGTGCCGCATCTGGTGGACGCGGCGCTGGATCTGCTGGTCGATGGCGAACACGGCATCTGGCACCTCGTACCTCGGACCGGTTGTTCGCCGTTCGATCTCGCCTGCCGTTCGGCAGAACGCCTCGGTTTGCCATCGCTAGCGCCAGTGTCGAGCGGCCTGCGACGCGCCACTTGCGGACCCATGGAGGGCCTGGCGAGTGAACGTGGCTGGCTGTTGCCCGACCTCGATGTGGCGCTCGATGCCTACGCGCGGGAGGCGCAGCGACTCTTTGCTGCGCAGGCTCATGCACTGTCCAGCTCCGACTCGCGCCGCTGAGCGCGGCCGACCACTCGCGCGGTCCCGCGAGGCTCTGGCGTCATCTCTCCCGATCCCGGGGACGGGCGGGCCTCTCGCAGACACGTCGTCATGGCCGCGGGTTACGCTGCAGCGCGTACGCCAGGAGCGCCGAACCCAGGGCTGCCGCCAGGCGGCCCCTTACTCTCCGCGCGCGCACGAGAGGAGGATGCGCCGCGAGCATCAGGCCCAAGTCAGCGAGATCCGATAGCATGCGCGCCCGCAGCCCTACATCTGGATCGCCCCCCACGAGCCATAGCCCGATCGCGACGTCGCGTAGCGCTAACAGGCGTAAGAGCGAGCGTCGCCTCGGCAATGCATACAACCGGGCGAGCTCGAGCGGTGCCAGCAGCATGGCCACGCCGGAGGCTGCGCTCGATGCGCCGATCAGCGTTGCCGGCCAGCGCCGTGCCCCCCGCCGCTCTGCGCAGGTGCCGTCGAATGCGCCGCGGCCGCCGCCATGCGGGGTGCCGATCGCTCTGCGTCTCCACTCCTTCATGAGCCCTCCACTCCGGCGCTTGGATAATAAAGCTAGCACCAGGCTGGCCGCGTTCAGCTGAGGCTGCAACTCGAGTGGTGCCCTGATGGAATATGATCGAGCGCTCAGATCGGCTGCCTGCTTCTGCCGCTCGCAGGGACTAAGGTTATGGTGGCGAAGCAAATTTCCGCAGGTGGGGTCTACCTGATGCCGGCCTGGTATGCCGAAATCGGCCAGCCCTCCGCGAGGTTGCTCGCCGGTGCGTCAGGTTCGGCAGGGCTGAGCACGATTGTCCCACCGTACATGCGCGCTAGCGCCGCCGGGGCCCGAAGCCCGGATCGGAGCAGAGCGTGAGCACCGCGCCCCCCAATCTCGATGCACTCTTCGCGAGTTGGCGGGCCGAGCCGAGCCCGCGACCACGCCGCTTCCCTGGACCGCTGGGTAGCCACGCCGTCGCCGCGGCCCTGCAGGGGGTAGCCCGACGGCGGCGGCGCCAGCGCCGGTTACACCAGCTCGCCGGCGCCGCGGCGTTGGCGGCGGCTGTATTCAGCCTGGTGCTGGTAGGTTGGCTCGGCGGTGCTGAGTGGGTGGCGGGGCAGCAGGTGGCGACCCGCGGTGTGCTCGCGAACGGAGCAGTCACTGAGGTCCTGGTCACCGCGGACCGAGGCGAGCGCGCGCCGAGCTTGCGAGAGGGCTCGGGGTTTCGCACCGCGGACGAAAGCGCAAAGCTGCGTTTTCCGAGCGGAGCCCGGGCGAGTGTGTCGAGCCAGAGCTCGATCGAGGTGCTCTCCTTGCAGCACACCGAGTCCTTCTTTCTGACCAGCGGCCGGGTCGAGGTCCAGGTGCCGAAGCTCGATCCGAAGCGCGGCTTCGTCGTCCAGACGGCAGATGCGCGCGTGACCGTTCACGGTACCGAGTTCAGCGTGGAAGTGGAGGCGACGAGCCACGGTCCACGCACGCGCGTGAGCGTGACGCATGGGCTCGTCTCGGTTCGACACGCTGGTCGTGAGCTGCTCCTCAGCCCAGGTCAGACCTGGCCCGTCGCGGAGGCCCTGCCCGACCCGGCGCAGCTCGGGCCAGCAGCCCCTGCTGTCTCTGATCGGCCGATCGACGTCCTGGGTCAGGTGCGCACCGAGCGACGCGGCGCGAGAGGCTCAACCCACCTCGCCCTGCAAAACCGGCGCTTCGCTCGCGCCATGCAGCTGAAGAAGAACGGAGAGTTGCGTGCGGCGCTGGCGCAGATTGAACGCAGCCTGCGGCTCAATCCGGCGTCGCCGCTGCGGCAGGAGCTGCACGTCGAACGTTTGCGGCTGCAGGAGCGTCTGGGACTCGCGCGCGAGCTGAGACATTCGGCGCTGAGTTACCTGCGGCAGTTTCCGCAGGGCTATGCCGAGCCCGAGGTGCGAGCCCTCTTAATGGAGGCACTTTAACAGGGCGGGGCGCCGCTGCGAGGGACCTGAAAACGTCACCTCCGAGACACCCTCTCGTCACAGACCTGGCGAGCTCTGCGGGGGAAGGCACGGCGCGAGGCCGTCGACAGCGACGTCGCGGAGCCTGATCGGAGGCAGAAAGTGCCTGCGGCCACGAAAAGATACGCAGCTTCCAGCGCAGGTTCGTGACAGTGTCCCTGACGTGCCACACAGACAAGATGCTCAACGCGGGCTACGGCCCGCCGATATTGATCCCGCTTGCGGCGCAGCGGACCCCATCGCTGGCTCGTGGCAGCGCCGATGAGCGACGAGCGAGAAGCTGCGCCGGCGTCCGACGGGGATGTGCTCGCGGCCATCGATCTCGGCTCGAATAGCTTCCACATGCTGATCGGTCGCGTCGCCAGCGGCGATATCGTGATCGTGGACCGGATGAAGGAGATGGTGCAGCTCGGCGCTGGGCTGGACCAGGAGCGGCTGCTCAGTGAGGCGGCCCAGGAGCGAGCCCTCTCATGCCTTCAGCGCTTTGGCCCGCATGTGCGGACGCTGCCCGAGCAGAACGTGCGCGTCGTGGGCACGAACACGTTGCGCGTGGCGCGCAACACGGACCGCTTTCTGGAGCGAGCGCAACAGGCGCTCGGTCACAGCATCGAGGTCATCAGCGGGATCGAAGAGGCGCGCCTGATCTACGCCGGAGTGGTGAGGGCGCTGGTCCCGAGCGAGGACAGGCGCCTGGTCGTCGACATCGGCGGGGGTAGCACGGAGCTCGTCATCGGACAGCGTTCTACGCCGCTCGAGCTGGAGAGCCTGTACCTCGGCTCGGTGGCGATGATGAAGCGGCACTTCGACGACGGAAAGATCAACGCCCGCCGCTTTCTGCGCGCGGAGGTCTCCGCGCTGCAGGAGCTGGAGCGCGTGCAGGGGCGCTTTCGACGGCTCGGCTGGAGCTCGGCCATCGGCGCATCTGGAACGATCCGCGCCGTCGCGCGCGTGGTACAGGAGAACGGCTTCGGCTCGTCCGGTCTCACGCGCGATTCCGTAAAGCGCCTGCGCGACGCGGTCATCGAGGCGGGCAGCGTCGAACGGCTGAGCTTCACGGGCTTGAGCCGCTCCCGGGCCACAGTGTTGCCGGGCGGGCTCGCCATACTCTCGGCAACCTTCGAGAGCCTGGGGCTGGAGAGCATGGACGTAAGTGACAGTGCGCTCCGGGAGGGTTTGCTCAACGACCTGATCGGGCGTTCGTCGCCGCGCGACGTCAGAAGTGCCACCGTGGAGGCTCTGATGGAGCGCTACCACGTCGACAAGGAACAGGCGCGGCGGGTCGAAAGGACCTTGCTCGGCCTATTGCCTGGCATGATCCCGATCTGGGAGTTGCCCGAGTCTCGCTCGCGCGAGTTGTGCTCATGGGCGGCGCGGCTGCATGAGATTGGGCTCGATATCGCGCATAGCCACTACCATAAACATGGCGCGTATGTGCTCGAGCACGCCGACATGCCCGGCTTTTCTCGCCAGGAGCAACATCAACTGTCGGCGTTGGTTCGAGCGCACCGCCGCAAGTTTCCGAGCGGAGTCTACAAAGGCAACGCCGGCACCGCCCATATGCTGGAGCACCTGGCAGTCCTGCTGCGGCTCGCCGTCTTGTTGAATCGAAGTCGCGCCAACGGCATCGACGACACAGCGATCAGCGTGGCCGGCGCTCGGCGCCGGCTCGAAGTGCGGTTTGCGCCGGGCTGGCTCGAAGCACACCCCCTCAGCCTTGCTGATCTGCTGGAGGAAGCGGAGCTCCTGAAGGCCGGCGGCTTTGAGCTGAAAATCGCCGGCGCTGCCGTGTGACCGGGAGCGCAGCGCACCTGCGAGGTGCCACCACTGCTCCCGCAGGCCATCCATACAATCGAGCGACTCCCAGGGCAGTAAATTGAAGCAACGGCGCAGCCGGCTCGCGATCTCGTCCTCGCTCGAGCGAGCCGTGCCAAACGTCTCCACCTGCACGCTCACCGGTGCCGGGAGGCCCAGCGTATAACTAGCTGGACCTCGCACTGCTAAGCCGGCCACGATCTGGTCGCAGAGCTTGTCGGGGTGCCGTGCGTGACCGATTCGGATGAAAATAGGAGCTCTGACTGCATGTTAGCTCCCGTGGTCCTGAAGGCGACGTCAGCAACGGGCTGCAGGGCTGAGCCGCGGATGCGGATACCTCGCCGCTTTGAGCAGCTCATTGATGACGAGCGGACCAATGGCTCCACCGGTGGCCACGGCCCAATCGAGCGCGGGCAGGGGCCTGCCCGCACCGAGCCAGTGACGGGTCGCGGGCAGGAGTTGCATCAGGATGGTCAGGGCAATCCCCCCACCCACGGAGAGGGGCAAATACGGGTTGGGCTTCGCGCGATTTGAGTCGAAGATATTGTGTCGCTCCGAGCGGGTGCTGAACGCATGCAACAACTGCGCGCTACTCAGCGCCATGAAGGAGAGCGAGCGGGCCTGCGGGGACAGGCCATACCGGCGGATTCCATAACTATAGGCCGCCGTGGCTCCGAGCGTCAGGAACCCGCTCTCGATGGCCATGTGCTGGAGCTCCTGCCTGGAGAACATTTTCGCCTGCGGATCGCGCGGTGGCTGTTCCAATACGTCGTTCTCCGGCGGCTGGAGCGCCAGCGCGAGCTCAGGGAAAATGTCGGAGACCAGATTGATCCAGAGCAGTTGCATGGGGGTCATGCCTTCACCAAAGCCGGCGATGACCGACAGAAAGGTGAGCATGATCTCGCTCATGTTGGTGGACAGGATGAAGCGTACGGCCTTCTTGATGTCCGCATGGATGACCCGGCCGTGCTCGATCGCGGTGAGCACGGCGCCCAGCTCGTCCGTTTCGAGGATCACGTCCGCGACGTCCCGCGCCACGGCGCCGGAGCCGCCGCCCATGGCGACGCCGATGTCCGCCGCCTTCAGCGCCGGGCAGTCGTTGATGCCATCACCCGTCATGGCCACCACTAGCCCCGACTTCTGGAGCGCCTGGATGATGCGCAGCTTGTGGCGAGGGCTGACGCGCGAGAAGACCTGCACGCGTGGGGCCAGCTCAGCCAGCACGTCAGGATCCATCTTCTCCAGCTCCACGGAATCAAGGGTCTGGAGCTCTCCGTCGATGTCGAGGCCGATCTGCTTGGCCACCGCATACGCGGTGGCACTCTGATCGCCAGTGATCATGACACTCCTCACCCCCGCCTTTCGAAATTTGACGAACAGCTCCGGTAGGCCCGGCCGCGGTGGATCGGCCAGCCCGATCAGACCGAGCCAGACCAGCCCGGCTTCGGCTGACTCCGGAGCGGTGTCGTGTTCCGCGTAGGCCATGCCCAGCACGCGCAGCGCTTCCCCTGCCATCCGCTCGTTCTGATGCCGGATCGCTTGCCGGTCCACGTCCGAGAGCGGCAGGACCTCGCCTCGACGCAGCCAGACCTGGCAGCGGTCCAACACCTCCGCGGGCGAGCCCTTCACGGCCACGAGGAAGCCTGACCGGGATGGTGCGCGATGGAGGGTGAGCATCAACTTGCGCTCCTCCGTACGATGTTCGGCCCGCACGAGCGGGTACGCCAGGCGCAGCTGGGTGAGGTCGACCCCGGCTGCGACGGCAAACTCGACCAGCGCTGCTTCAGTGGAGCTACCGGTGAAGCTGGAGGCGCTAGGGCCGTTGTCGATCACCCCTGCTTCACTGCAGAGGACGCCGACGTTGAACAGCCACGTCAGCTCGGGTCTCTGCGCTGGCAGGAGCTGCTGCCGCTGGTTCTGGAGCCCACCGAGGTCGACGCTGAGCGAGGCATCGGCGACCGTTAACTGAACGACGCGCATGCGGTTCTCCGTGATGGTGCCGGTCTTGTCGAAACACAGCACTTGCACCGATCCCAGCGTCTCGATGGCATCCAGCCGCCGTACCAACACGCGCTCCGCTTTCATCTTGCGGATACCCAGGGCCAGCGTCGTGATGGCCACCGTCGGCAGTCCCTCGGGAACCGCGGCCACGGCCAGGGAGACCGCCGTTCGCATCATGGCTCCGAAGGCTTGACCCCGGAGCAACCCGACCCCCAGCACCCCGCCGCAGACGACACCCGCGACCGCGACGGTGCGTTCACCCAGGTGGCGCAGTTGCTTCTGCATTGGGGTCTCGGGGTGCGTCACCTCACCTACCATGCTCTGCAGCTGACCCACCTGGGTGTTGCGGCCCGTGGCGACCACCACGCCCACGCCGCTTCCGCCGGTCACCAACGTGCCGCGGTGGACCAGGTTGATGCGGTCCGCCAACGCCAAGTCGACCTCGGCCAGGGTCCTTTCGCTCTTGGTCACCGGCATGCTCTCGCCCGTCAACGCCGATTCATCGACCGTCAGGTCGCGTGCCGTGAGCAGGCGCGCGTCCGCGGGCACCCAGCTCCCGGGGCGGAGGACGATCAGGTCTCCGGGAACGATATTCTCGAGTGGGACCTGCCGCCGCTCGCCTTGCCGGATCACGTCCACGGCGGGTGCATCGTCGCTAGTGAGAGAGGAGATGGTACGCTCGGCGGTCGCTTCGGTGAGATAGCCGATGACGCCATTGATGGCCATGACGCCCAGGATGACGACACCGTCCGCGACGCCGCCGGTCAGCATGGACAACACGGTGGAGCCCGCCAAGAGCGCTACCGGCAACTCCTTGAACTGGCTGACGAACAGGTCGAGGCCGGATCGCCTCTCGACCTCTGACAGAACGTTTGGGCGAAAGCGTTGCAAGCGATTGCTCGCCTCCCCGTGGCTCAGGCCTGCCGCCGGATCCACTTGCATCACCTCGAGCACCTGTTGCGTGTGGAGCAGGTGCCAGGGCTGGGCGAGCTGTTCTTCAGCCGCCGCGTCGTCGGGGACCGTTCTCTTTCCGGCAGCCCTGAGACCGAGCTCACGACGTCGCGACGAGGGCGAGCGTTGCGAACCGTTCCGGGCAAGGGAGATCGGTCGAGCTCGGCCGCGCCACTCCAGCTCCGACATCGAGACGGAATTTTCTCCAGCGAAATCGCGCACCAGCATGTCGATGCGCGCGACGAGCAGCTCCGTCGCCGTGGGCCGCGGTGT
>WUUC01057754.1_pt1 | contig 11527 bp, 9 predicted proteins | sample 6278441 | NCBI WGS metagenome assembly WUUC01 (sample SAMN13675441, study PRJNA597444) | soil metagenome | isolation source: soil | place: USA: Washington | collected 2017-10 | reverse complement strand
TAACAAAGTTATCTTCTTCGTTTCTCTTCGATATGTCCATCAAATCTGCGGAAGATCAGTCTATTCAAGAATGGCTTTGAACCCGATCCAAGGTTTCGGTTGGTCTCGCCGGCGGGAATCGAACCCACATCTTACGCTTAGGAGGCATACGTTCTATCCGTTGAACTACGGCGAGTATCGTCGTGGTGTACTGCCGTTCTACCCTTACACTCTTTTAAATGAAGAGCACAGTATACCAAATTTTTTCTTAAAAAAAGTGATCGCCGGTATTGTACTTATGTTAATAAAAATTGGTTAAGAATTTTAAATTATTGTTAGGTTATTATTTATTCTTTACTCTATTTTCGTGATAGAGCTTACAATTTTGTATTAAAAAATTGTTTATTTTGATCTAAATGTGTAACTTTAGTGTTTTGGATAGAAGCATGTAGTCCATGAACTCACCAGAAAAAAAAGATGCAATGCTACCAGCACAATTTTCAACAGGCATGAGTGATCAAGCCAGCACCGTAGAAGTAAGCTTGGCGACGCTACAAGAGCAGATCAATCAATGCTATTGTGTCAATAGCGATAATTCGGTGGATTGGTTCTCCGTGGAACAGTTGGCAGATGAGCTATTGAGCCGGGAAACCAAGCATTTTCAGGTGTTGACTTATTGGGGTATCGCTCGGCTACATAATCAGGGCTTTAGTGCTCTTGCGGAGAGTGCTGAAGCGTTAACTGCATTGATTGAAGAGCACTGGGAGCAAGCACAGCCTCCTTTAAAACGGTTACGAGGACGCCTCAGTGCTATTGAGTGGTGGTTGGATCGTAGTCGCACTTGGATTCAGCAATCCATTCATGAACCCTTAGAAAGTGAGGTACGGGAGCGTGCGATTGCTGCAGTGATTCGTTGTGATCGAACACTAGCGGCGCACTGTGAGTCGGCACCACTCATGGCTCCCTTAATCAATCATCTTAAACAGCTTGAAATCGTGCTTCCGCCAGTAGCAGAAGTGATTTCAATCACCTCCGAAGTATCGACAACAGATTCTGATCTAGGGGAGCTAGAATTTTCTGAACCGCTGCTGATCCCTGCTGAAAATCTTGATGAAGCCAACACTGCCGCCAGTCTTGCAACAGCCGATCATACTGCGGATGAAGCCTATCCCGCAGCGATATCCGATCCAGCAGCGGTGCTGCCGGCTGTAGTGAGTGAAGTACAGGCGATGCTCAATCAGGCTTGCAGTGCTGCCGCAGCTGGCGACTACCGAAGCGCTGTGGAGCAGTTGCAGCAAGGCCAAAAAAGGTTGAGCGGTAGTGAACGTCTGCAGCTCACCTGCTATTTAGCTGATCACTTACGGGAAGCAGGCTATGTGACGCTAGCTTCCGTACAGATTCAACAGGCCTTAGCGCTGGTGGAGCGACATCAGTTAGAAAGCTGGGATCCATCCCTGGCGCAGCAGGTATTAGAGAGTGCGTTCGACCTATTTAACGTTCTCGGTAACACTGAAGCAGCTTCCGAGATCTTGGCTCGTCTCTGCTTGTTAGATGCCGGACGGGCACTATATAAGTCATCCACAGCACAATAAGGAAAATAGCCATGGCAAACAGCGAGGGCTCTGTAGCACCTAAAGAACGGGTCAATATTGTCTATAAACCGGCAACCAAGGGTGCACAATCAGAAATAGAGCTACCACTTAAGATGCTAGTAGTTGGCGATTTCACGCAAGTGGACGACCAACGAATGGTGGAAGATCGTGCTCCCATCACAGTCGATAAAGATAATTTCAATGAGGTGCTCAAGGGCCAAGGGCTAACCCTCAATCTTAATGTACCGAGTCAGCTGGCCGGCGCTACTGAAGATGATCAACTAGCTGTCCAGTTGAAGTTTACTAGTTTACGGGATTTTGAGCCCGATCAAATTGTTGAACAGGTTCCTGAATTAGCAAAATTACAGGCGCTTCGTGAGGCCATGAAAGCCCTCAAAAGTCCACTCAGCAATATCCCAGAATTTCGTAAAAAAATTCAGGCGATTATTCAAGATGATGCGTCACGGACTGCCCTGTTAACAGAGCTCGGAATGAGTGAGGAGTAGAGCATGAGCCTAAAAGAGCAGAGCACGCATGAAAGCACTGTGCAGCCACAGCTAAGCAGTACTTTATTAGATGAAATTGTCGAAGTGACTCGACTGAAACCTTCCGATGCGGCCTATTCTGTAACACGCAGTGGTCTGCACGCACTGATTGCCGATTTGGTTAAACCGGAATATCAAGGGGTGAAAATTTCAGGAGAGTTGGTCGATCTGTTCATCGGTGAGCTCGATCGACAAATTTCTGCGCAGGTAGATCAGATCTTACATCATAGCCAATTTCGCAGCCTAGAGAGCAGTTGGCGTAGTCTAAAGTTTTTGGTAGATAGAACCGATTTCCGAGAAAACATCAAGGTAGAGCTACTTAATCTGAGTAAACAAGATCTGCTCAGTGATTTTGAAGATAGTCCAGAGATCGTTAAATCAGGACTCTATCGCATGCTCTATACCAGCGAGTATGGGCAATTTGGTGGCCAGCCCTATGGGGCCGTGATCAGTAGCTATGAGTTTGGCCCCAATCCACAGGATATGGGGTTAATCAAGAGCATTGCCTCCGTGGCGGCGATGGCTCATGCACCATTTATAGCGGCTGCTTCAACAGAATTTTTTGGGATCCAACGGTGGGAAGAGCTGCCGAATCTCAAAGATCTACACTCGGTATTTGAAAGCCCACAGTACATTAAGTGGAATGCTTTTCGGGAGAGCGAAGATGCCCGCTATGTCGGCTTGACGCTGCCGCGCTTCTTATTGCGTCTTCCCTATGGACAGAATACTACGCCTAGTAAGCGTTTTAATTACAATGAAACGGTCTCTGAAGCCAGTGAAGGTTTCTGCTGGGGCAGTACCGCATTTGCCTTTGCGAGTCGTCTGTCCGACAGCTTTGCCAAGTACCGCTGGTGCGCCAACATCATTGGACCCCAAGGGGGCGGTAGCGTGGATGATCTACCCCTCTATCAATTTGAGTCGATGGGTGAGATACGGAGCAAAATTCCGACAGAAGTGTTGATCTCGGAGCGGCGGGAGTATGAGCTTGCTGAAGAGGGCTTTATTGCATTAACCATGCGTAAGGGAAGTGATAATGCCGCTTTTTTCTCGGCCAACTCTTGCCAAAAAGCCAAAAACTTCGGCAATACCCCAGCAGGCAAAGAGGCGGAGCTCAACTATAAGCTCTCCATCCAGCTCCCCTACATGATGATTATGGACCGTTTAGCCCACTATATCAAAGTGCTGCAGCGTGAACATATCGGAACTTGGAAAGAGCGAGCCGATTTGGAAAGCGAATTGAAAAATTGGGTGAGCCAATATGTGACTGAGATGGATAACCCTTCGCCCAGTGTGCGGAGTCGGCGTCCATTACGGGCGGTGGAGATCCAGGTGAATGATGTTGCTGGTGATCCAGGCTGGTATCAGGTCTCTATTAAGGCTCGTCCCCACTTTAAATATATGGGCGCCTTTTTCACCCTGTCATTAGTAGGGAAATTGGATAAAGCCTAAAAGCTATTAGATTTACTGGTTCTTTTAACGTTGAAGTGTGGAGGATTTATCGTATGTCAATGACCATCTATATGGCGATTACGGGTAAGAATCAAGGCGATATTAAAGCGAAGAGTGAAGCACTCTCCAGTAGTCATGAGCATCCAGACCGCAAAGATCGTACCTTAATTTATGAATTCAACCATACCACTGCTAGCGAAATTAATAGCAGTACCGGTATACCCGAAGGAACTTTTAGCAGGTTGCTGTCGGTCACTAAAGCCAAAGATGTGACCTCACCGAAGCTGTTCCAATTGTGCTGTGATCGAGAGCTTTGCACGATGGAGCTATTTTTCTTCCGCACGATTAATGCAAAAGATAGCGTTTACTATAGCTACAAACTGGAGGATGCCTATCTGTATAAAATAGACTCTTTCACGCCCATGACCTTTTTGGAACAGAACAAACCCTATAAAGATATGGAGCGGCTCTACTTTAGCTACGCTAAGCTGACGCAGCGCTACCTCGATGGCAATATTGAGTATACCGAGACGCCTCAAGGAAAATAACTCTGGGTCCCCCTTGGTTCGTTAAAGATCTCCGGTGCGTACGGAACGTCTGTTAGAACGGATTCACTATGGCGGATTGGATCGGCAACCATCCGGTAGCGATATGGCACGCTTTATCGCCTCGGTGGCTCGCTATCTATCGCTGATGTTGAATACCCAGCAGGGAGATGCCCAAACCGTCCAGGATTTCGGCATGCCTGACCTGAACCATATCCGTTTTGGGGATGGGTTGGAGGATCTGCGGGGATTAGAACGGGTGATTGCCGATCGGATCTTAAAATATGAACCAAGGGTGCAGCAGGTTCAGGTGACTTTTGTACCACAAGAGGCTGATCCACTCTCGCTGATGTTTCGCATTAACCTGAACCTGGTGTACCAACAGCGCATGGTGCCAGTGGTCTTTGAGAGCATTCTCGATGCCGATGGGAGAATTTCGGTCATGGGAACCTAGGACAAACGCATGATCAATAGCTATTACCAGCAGCAGTTGACCTACCTACGAGAGCTTGGGGTGCTATTTGCTAAGAAGCACCCCGCCTTGGTACCGATGTTGGCCGGTCGGAGTGCCGATCCCGACGTAGAGCGGTTGCTGGAGGGCACTGCTTTTCTGAACGGCTTAGTGCAAGAGCGGCTGGATGATAATTTTCCAGAAATTATCCATAGTTTAACAGAGCTGATTTTTCCTCACTACCTGAGGCCATTGCCCGCCGCTGCGATTGTACAATTTACACCAAAAGCGAGTTTGCAAGAGCCTACCGTAATCGCTGCCGGAACGGAGTTAGCAGCGCGTGAGATCAATGGGATTCAAGCACTATTTACGACCTGTGCTGATGTGCCACTACTGCCGCTACGGATTCGCCATATCAAGATCCAGGAACACGCTATCCAGATTCAACTGCAACTTAACGGGATGACCTGGGAAGCGATATCGCAAACCCGGCTCCGTTTTTATCTTTCAGGAGAGTATCATCAGTCGGTTAATCTGTTTGCACGCTTGAATCACTCCCTCTCAGCTGTCCGGTTGACCGCCGGTGAGACCACCTTAACCATATCAGCTAGGGAGGGTTTTGATGGCTTGGGAGCACAAGAGCAGGCAGCGCTTTATCCCTATCCAGCACAGGCTTTTCCAGCCTTTCAATCGCTTCAAGAGTATTTTCAGCTGCCCCAGAAATTTCTATTTTTTGATATTCTCGGGTTACAGCGAATCAGAGCCGCTTCAAGTCAGTTAACCATCACTTTGGAATTCACTCCACAGAGTGAGCGTTTAGCAGGACCCTGCCAGCTGGAGCTGTTTTGTGTTCCGGTGGTCAATTTGTTCCAGCATCATGCAGAAACTATTCTATTAAATCACACCCTGCCGGAGTATCGCATTAATCCCAGTGGGGGTGAAGATTATCAAATTTATGCAGTGGATCGGGTGACCGGGTTTCAGCAGGGGAGTATGGAAGAGCGATGCTATCAACCCTTTACCCTATTTAACCCGCAGGCGACCAAGACGCCAGTTTATTCGGTACGTCGACGGGAGGCCAAACTGGATAGCGGGACAGAAGCCTATCTATCGGTAGCTTATCCTGATCCAACGCAGGCAGCACCTCAAGAGACTTTAGCCATTCAGGTACGCTGTACCAACACGGTAGCCTTAGTACAGCAGCTGCGTTATGGGGATATCGCACTTGCCACTGAAAGTTCACCAGTGATGGCGGATTTTAGTAATATCACCTTGTTGAGTGCCCCAGTCACAGCGCCTTTGGGTGGCAATCTACTCTGGAGATTACTGTCGCACCTCTATCTCAATCAGCGGACCTTAGCACAACAGAAGTCGCTGACTGCCCTGTTAAAACTCTATCTGTTTACCGATACCCCTGATCGGGCTGGTTTATTGGCTAATACCAAGCGCGTTGAAGCGATTAAAGGGGTCTCTCTCGACACTAGCCAGAAAATGCTCTATCAAGGCACCTTGATTCGAGGTTCCACGATTAGGGTTCAATTAGATCCCGATGGTTTCCCCTGCCCAGGCGATCTGTTTCTCTTCGGATCGGTGCTCAACCAATTATTGGCAGCCTACAGTACGATAAACAGTTATACCCAGGTCACTATCGACAATCTCCATGATCAGCAGAGCCACCAATGGCCACCCCGAGCCGGCAAACGCCATCTCCTGTAACTACGGCGTTGTTGGCACAGCCGCAGCGTTTTAGTTATGAGCAGGTCGTTCGGTTACTGCGATGGGAGGGGATCGACAAGCCACAGACGCGACCTCATCTCTCTCTAGGGTTTCCTGCGGTTGATATTGTGGCGCTAGCGGATCAGGGTGATCAGATGGTGATCACCACGACGCTACTAGGGCTCTACGGCGCTTCATCTCCATTACCGACCTTTTATACTGAAGAGCTGCTAGAGGAGGCTGCGGAGGATGGCTGTGCCGCCCGCGACTTCTATGATCTGTTGAATCAACCACTCTATCACCACTATTTTCAAGCTTGGACCAAATATCAGTTGATGCTGCGTTGGGTAGAGAGGCGGGATGAGACCCTCATCGAAAGGCTCTACGCTTTAGTCGGGTTAGTCGATGTGCCATCAGCAAAGGCCTCGGCTGCTGAGCAGCTCCCCTATGCCGGCTTGTTAAATCTGTTATCGCGTAGCAGCCTAGGGTTGGAAACACTATTAACTCAGGTGGTGGGTTGTCTGGTTGAGATTGAACCCTTTATCGCCTGCTGGCAGGTAATCCCGCCCGCGCAGCAGTGTTGGTTAGGGATTCAGGGCGCGTTGTTAGGTGATGACTGCTATCTGGGCACGCACTTTCTCGATAGCAGTAGCACCTGCCGTTTGCATATCCGGATCAGTGATCCGACTATTTTTGCTGAATTACTGCCTAATCAACCCCGTTATTTAACGATGGTGCGCTTTTTACGTCACTACCTGCTAGATCCGCTCGATCTGCAGTTATGGTTGTGGCCAGAACCACAGGTGATCCCACCAGCGATTTTACACAGTAATAGAGCACCGCTGCTGGGTATCAACTGCTGGTTGGGTGATCTAACACAGTGCTCTGCTACCCCCTTGGTGACCCAGTTACCGCTAGGAGTTCATTAAAGATGGTCAATGTCGATCTAAAATCTCTGTTATCTAAGCTTAACCCCTACTGTAGTAATACGCTGCACAATGCCGTAGGACTCTGTATGGCCCGGACTCATTATGAGGTGACGGTCGAGCATTGGTTGCTGAAGTGCTTGGAGGCCCGTGAGGGAGATATCACCGTGATGTTAGGCCAGCAAGGGAACCCCACGGCAGCATTGATCACTGCGCTGAATAGCACATTAGAGAGCTTTCCTACAGGGAATGGAGGCAAACCGGTATTCTCTCCACGGTTAACCGAGTTGATCAAAGAGGCTTGGCTGCTCACAAGTGTTGATTTAGGAGAGAGTAGCTTGCGTTCTGGCGTCTTGATCCCAGCACTGCTAGCCCACCCTATGGTGTATGGTCAGGAGCATTGGTTTGAACAGCTTAGCCAGTTGAATGAGGCCGGGGTGCTGCGCAACTTTACCAGCTTAACCCTGGGCTCTGCGGAACAGCCTGCATCAAAACATTCCGAAGTGCCTGGCCAAACCCTAGGCCGTGGCGAGGCAGGCAGTTTTATTGAGCGGTTCTGTATCGATTTCACGGCTAAAGCTGCGGCTGGACAACTGGATCCGGTATTCGGTCGCGATTTTGAGATCCGCCAGATGATAGATATCTTAGCCCGCCGGCGTAAAAATAACCCGATCCTCGTGGGTGAGCCAGGTGTTGGTAAAACTGCGGTGATAGAGGGGCTGGCGCTACGTATCCACCAGGGAGATGTGCCGGAGCTCTTAGCTCAAGTCAGGTTATTAGGTATCGATATGGGCCTGCTCGAAGCAGGGGCCGGTGTGAAGGGTGAGTTTGAAAATCGCCTCAAGGGGTTGATCACCGAAGTGCGCAGCAGCGAGCGGCCTATCATTCTGTTTATCGATGAAGCGCACACCTTGATTGGTGCTGGTGGCAATGCTGGCAGCTCAGATGCAGCCAATCTGCTCAAACCGGCACTGGCGCGTGGAGAGCTAAAAACCTGTGCGGCGACCACCTGGGGGGAATATAAAAAATATTTTGAAAAAGATCCCGCTTTAGCTCGCCGCTTTCAATTGGTACGCTTGGCGGAGCCTGATGTGGTCACCACGGCCTTGATACTGCGGGGCTTGCGAAACAGCTATGAAGCCGCTCACCAGGTGGTGATCCGCGATGATGCGATCACTGCCGCAGCCATTTTAAGTGATCGCTATATCAGCGGTCGTTTTTTGCCTGATAAAGCCATTGACTTGATCGATACCGCTTGTGCACGGGTTAAGGTGAACCTCAAGGCATCGCCTCCAGATCTTGAGGCCACTCAGCGAGCCCAGCAGGCATTGCAACGGCAACTCACTGCACTCTGCCGTGATCGCGACCATGGCCTGGAGGTTGTGCAATCACAGCTCACTGAACTAAAGGAGGCCTTAGCGCAGGCTACGCTGCAGTGCGCTGCATTGACAGCACGCTGGCAGCAGGAGCAGCAGGCGGTAGAGCAGCTCTTGGCGGCCCGCGCGGCGTTATCGCCTGAGGCCACGACGTCGGAGCAAACTGAGCAACACAGTGTGCTACAGCAGGCATTAGAACGGCTGAGCGCGCTTCAGGGTGATCAACCGAGGTTGCATTATGAAGTCTCCCCCGATCTCATTGCCCAAGTGATCTCAGATTGGACCGGTATTCCTCTGGGTAAAGTAGCACGCGACCAGGTCTCGATTTTCCTGAATCTAGAGGCACAACTGCAAGCCAGCATTAAAGGACAAGAGCAGGCACTGGCGACCTTGGCAACCGGACTGCGCGCTGCACGTGCTGGGTTAACGCGCCCTGAACAGCCCTGTGGAGTATTTTTGTTGGTTGGCCCTTCGGGGGTGGGTAAAACGGAGTGTGCTCTCGCGTTAGCTGAGCAGCTCTTTGGAGCCGAACGCCATCTGGTGACCATCAATATGACCGAATTTCAAGAGAAACACACGGTGAGTCGTTTGATTGGATCTCCTCCAGGGTATGTAGGCTATGGCGAAGGGGGACTATTAACTGAAGCAGTACGCCAGCAGCCCTACAGCGTTGTGCTCTTTGATGAAGTCGAGAAGGCCCATGCTGAGGTGTTGAATCTGTTTTATCAGATCTTTGATAAAGGGGTGTTGAGCGATGGCGAGGGCAAAGTGATCAACTTTGCCAATACCGTCATTGTAATGACCAGTAATCTGGGGAGCGAGCAGATTATCCAGCTGAATCATCAGCAGATCACCGACTCTGCAGCGGTGTCTGAAGCGATTCGGCCACTGCTGAGCGCCCACTTGAAACCGGCACTTCTGGCACGCCTGCAGGTGGTTCCTTTTATGCGACTGCCTGAGTCGGTGCTTCATAGCATCGTGCAGCTGAAATTGGCACGGCTGGCAGCTGCCTTGCAGGAGAGCCATCAGCTCCAGTTGATCTATGAGGAGAGCGTTTTTTCACAGATTGCTGCGCGCTGCTTAGAGTCGGATAGCGGCGCACGTAACATCGATTTCATCCTACAGGGGTCGGTACTTCCGGCGCTCTCTTATGGCCTGTTGAGTCGACTGAGCCAAGGTGAAACTCTACAACAGGTGCGCCTAGCGCTTAACGAATTAGGGGAGTTTATCTGCCAGTTTGATCCGGCTACTGATGAGCAGGAGGTGGCATGAGTGCTCCATTGGCTTCGGATAAAAGCAGGGCTCTGAAATTTGAGTGGTTGGTGCAGGGATGGAAGAACAATCCTTTTGAAGTGGTACGTTTTCAGGGGGAAGAGGGTCTCTCCCAGCCCTATCGGTTTGTGATCACGATAGCCTGTAGCGATTCTGGGTTGGCTCTCTCAAAGCTGCTTAAGGCCTCTTGTTGCTTTCGACTTCATCAGCAGCAGGGCTTGCCACAGGATTTTCATGGCATGCTGAGTGAAGTGCGCATTCTCTCCAGCACCTACCAAACACTCTATCTACAAGTGACTCTAGTCCCGCGATTGTGGGCACTCACTTTAGGCTGTCAGTGCAAAGTTTTTTTGAATCAATCACTGCCGGAGATTTTAAAAACCGTATTAACTGATCAACAGCAGCATGGGGTAATGCCGGCGTTCACACTGAAATTAATGAGAAACTATCCCGCGCGTGAATTTGTCTGCCAATATAATGAGTCTTCCTTGCAGTTTATAGCACGCTTAATGGAGCAGGCCGGTCTCTACTACTATTTCGAACAGCGAGAACAGCAGGAGCACTTAATTATCACTGACCATCAGATGACACATCAATCTAAGCCGAATACACAGCCAGTAAGGTATTATCCGTCCCAGGGCGACATGATGGCAGGCACTGAAAATCTCTTGACGCAATTTACCGCTATTATTGGTCATCTGCCGAACCAAGTCCTACTCAAAGGTTACAACCATGAGCGCTCCTCACAAGTGGTGCTTAGTAAAGGTAAGGTTGAACATCCATCTGCTTTTTCCAAAATCTATCAATCGCTCATGAAACAGGAAGAGGTTCCTGAAAGTTTAGGGACCTATTATCGTTACGGTGAACATTTTACCCAGCAGGCTGATGGTGATCAGCTAGTCAAAAACAGCATACAGCAGTTGCAACATCAGGCCAATTACTATGAGGGAGAGAGTCGGGTGCCTTGGTTACAAGCGGGCTATTTGTGCTCGTTACAAGACCATTTTCTCGACTCATTCAATCAGAGCTATTTGGTGACCCAGGTGAGCCATCGTGGAGATCAATCGGCTGAATTGAAGATGCCAGTGGTGCCAATTGATGCTGTGCGCTATAGCAACTCTTTTATAGCGATTAATTCGAGTTATCAATATCGTCACCCTTGTAGAACGCCACGTCCACTGATCAGCGGTGTGATCATTGGGACCATCGATGCCTCTGGCAGTGGAGAGCAGGCGATGCTGGATAAGCAGGGGCGTTACAAAGTGATCCTTCCCTTTGATTTATCGGGGAAGCACTCAGGCAAAGCCTCGCACTGGCTGCGGTTGGCACAGCCCTATGGTGGAAAAAAAGGGGGGATGCACTTTCCACTGTGTAAGGGCACTGAAGTACTAATCGCCTTTATTCATGGTGATCCTGATCAACCAATTATTCAGTCTACTTTACCGAATGCTGATAATCCAAGCGTCGTCACCGAAAAAAATGCAGCGGTCAATAAATTGTGTACCCCCAGTGGTAACAAGATCACTCTAGATGATACGTCAGGTAGTCGGAGTATTACTCTCAGTAATGGCGGCGGTACTATCACCTTGGGTGATATTTGATATTGTATTGAGTTAAGTGAGGAGGATTTACCTTGAGCGGTCTGAAGATTGAAGCCAACCAGAGAATTGATAATA
>WUUC01186642.1_pt1 | contig 11530 bp, 13 predicted proteins | sample 6278441 | NCBI WGS metagenome assembly WUUC01 (sample SAMN13675441, study PRJNA597444) | soil metagenome | isolation source: soil | place: USA: Washington | collected 2017-10 | reverse complement strand
TCGGAGCTGTCAGGCAGGCGACCGCGGTCCGGAGAGGCAAGCATCGGCGCGACCGCGGCTGGCAGACGAGGACCCGCTCGACCAGATGCCCGAGCCATGCCACCTCCCACCACCGCGCGCCCGAGCTCTGATAGCCCACGAACACTCGACCCGAGCGGTCACTCTGGCGACCGTAACCCACCGAAGCAGCGCACGGCGCCCCGAGAAAATGGCGTCGTCTACCAGCGGTCGGTGGGTCAGATGTTCGGAGACCACCCACTCCTCCGCGGGGCGATGCCCTGCGCTTTCAGAACATCCTCGATGGTGCCGTAGATGTGTGTGTGGCTGCACTCCGGGGCGATCAGCCGCCGCGAGCCGGTCGCCGAGCCGGTGCCGGCCGAGGAGCTCGAATGGTGAGCCGGGTCCTGGTCCGCAAGCTACGCCGTGACCTGTGGCGGCAGCGCTGGCAGTTCGCGGCCGTCACGCTGGTCATCGCCATTGGTGTCGCGGTGTATGTCGGCGCGACCGACGCGTACCGCAATCTCGGTGAGTCGTTCAACCAGGCCTACGCGACCCAGCGGCTGCCGGACGCGGTCATCTCCGGTCCCGGCGCGGCGGAGCTGAGCACGGCCGGGTTGCCCGGCCAGCCCCGGGTCACGGCGCGGCGGCAGGGTGACGTCGGCATCCGGGTGTACGGGCACACGCTGCTCGGCCGAGCGGTCGGCGTTCCGGCGGGGCGGCAGCCCGAGGTCGCCCGCCTCGCGGTGCGCTCCGGTGGTCTGCCGGAAGCCGGGCAGTTGGTGGTGGAGCAGCACCTCGCCGACCACTACGGGCTCCGTCCCGGTGACACGGTCGAACTGCGCGGGCCGGGCGGGTGGAGGACGGTGCGGGTCGCGGGCTCGGTGCTGTCCACCGAGTACTTCTGGCCGGCCCGCTCGCAGCAGGAGGTCATGACCACGCCAGAACACTTCGGTGTGGTGTTCGTCCCGGACCAGAACATCGCGCGGATCGTCGCCGACCCCGTCGAGCAGCTCGCCCTCTATATCGACGATCACGCCTCAGCCGGCGCGCTGGCCGCATCGGCCGCGAACCTCGCCACGGCTCGCGGGTTGCTGTTCGCCTCGCGGGAGGAGCAGCCGTCCTACCGCGCCCTGGACGAGGACGTGCAGGCGGTGGGCGAGTTCGCGAACCTGCTGCCGTGGGTGTTCCTGGCCGCGGCGGTGCTGGGCACCTATGTGCTGCTGTCCCGGCTGGTCGCCGCCCAGCGCGCGGTGATCGGCACCCTCGTCGCGAACGGACTCTCGCCTGGCACGCGGCGCCGCCACTACCTCGGCTACGGCCTCGCCGCCGGGCTCCTGGGCGCGATACCGGGACTGGTGGGTGGCTACGCCTCGGTGGCTGGTTCACCACCGCCTACACCGGCGCGCTCGGCCTGCCCCTCGAGGTCACCGCACTGCACCCGGCCAGCCTGCTGATCGGCACCACGGCCGCGGTGGCCGCCGCGGCCGTGGCCGCCTCGATGCCGGCGCGTGCCGCCGCGCGGATGCGCCCGGCGGAGGCCATGCGCACCGCACCACCCGCCGGACACGGCCGCCGCAGCGTGCTTGAACGCCTGCTCCCACCGCTACGACAGGCGCCGGCACGCTGGCGGATGACGATGCGCGCGGTCACCCGCAACCGCCGCCGCACCCTCCTCACCGTGACCGGTGTCGCGGTCTCGGTCAGCCTCGTGATGGTGTTCGCCGGCATGCGCGACACCGTCTCCAGCGTGATCGACCGCCAGTTCGGCCAGGTCGAACGCCAGGACGCGGAGGTGACAGCCGCACCGGGCGTGGCGACCGCGGTCATGGCGACCGCACGGGCCGACCGCGACGTCGCCGCGGTCGAACCCGTTGGCCGCTACGACATCGAGCTCACCGCGGGCGACCACCGGTGCGAGACACTCCTGGTCGCGCTGCCCCGCCGGACCACGATGCACGACTTCACCGCCACCGGCGGCCTGCAGGCGGCCGGCGTGGTGCTCGCCAAGGGGTTGCTGGACACGTTGGCGGTGTCGGTGGGCGACCGCGTCGAGATACGGCTTGTCGAGAGCGGCCAGCGCGTGACCGAACGCGTCACCGGGTTCGTGGACGAACCGATGACCACCGGCGCCATGCTGCGGCTGCGACCCGGCACCGACGAACGCGCCCTGTCCAACCGCCTCACCCAGGACGGCGCGGTCGTCGCCTACCTGTCCACCGGCTCACTCGAAGCCACGATGCGCGACGCGTCCTCCCTCTACGACACGCTCGTCGGGCTGATGCTCACCTTCGCCGCGCTCATGGCCGCCGCCCTGTTGTTCAACGCCATGTCCGCCAACCTCGCCGAACGCCTCGGCGAACTCGGCACCCTCCGTGCCGCCGGGATGAGCACCGGCGTGCTCGCACGGCTCGTCGCCACCGAGAACCTCATCCTCGCCGTCCTCGGCATCCCCATCGGACTCGGCGCAGGCACCCTGCTCGCCGACTGGTTCATGTCCACCTACCAAACCCAGGGCTACCACTGGAACCTCGACATGAACGCCAGCACCCCGCTCCTGGTCGCGGCCAGCGTGCTCGTCGCCGCACTCCTCGCCCAGCTACCCGCCGTCCGCGGCGTCCAGCACCTCGACCTCGCACGGATCGTGCGGGAACGATCACTCTGACCGGTTGAGGACCGAACGCGTACACACCGAACACTTCACCCCGCCCTCGAAAGGACCCACGGCGACAACATCCGTCCCAGATGGACACCGAGACATGACGGTCATCCACGAAGGCTCCGGCCTGCGCGCCGGCCGGTCTCCCCTACTCCTACCGAGCAGGCCCCTGCGGCACCTGCGAAGCCGCCGCGGTGGCGGGTGAGGTGCCGGAACTTCAGTTGGCCCACACCATATCTGACGCGGTTAGCGCAGGCTTTCCTTGCCTCCCAGACCAAAAGGATGTGCGGGCCCATGGTGCTCTGGTGCCGGCTATCCGAGCGAGTGATGGTGCGGGTATGACCACGGGCGAGGTCCGGCGGCCGAGGCCGTCGGGCGACATGATGCTGCTGTTCCTGGTCACTCTGCTGCTGGTCGGTGGAGGGCTCGCACGGTTCGCAGGGCCGGTGCCCGCAGACATCCTGTGGGCCGCCGACGACGCCGTCACCCTGGTACCCGCGACCGCATGGGTGATCGCGGACCTACGAGCCGGCCGGTACGGCGCGGACCTGCTGGCCCTGCTCGCACTCGCCAGCACGCTCGCGGTCGGCGAGTTTGCCGCCTCCGGCCGACCAAGCTGGCCCCGTGGCCGCACGTCTCGGCCAATCGGCAACGTTCAGGTCATCCTCGCCCACGAGGACGCTACCCGTTGGCCAGATCCCCGACGGCCGCTCGCCGCCTGCACATGGTGTGCACACCATCGGCACGTGGTGTGCGTGCTGGCGCGGTGCACTGGAGGCGAGATGAGGAGGTGAGAACGATGACGAAGGTGAAGAAGGCGTTGCTGGTGGCGCTTCCGGCGGCGGCGCTGGTGATCGGCGGCGTCGGGATCGCGGCGGCGGCCGGTGGACAACCGATCGCTCCGGTGACCGAGCAGCAGCAGGTGACCTCGACGGTTCAGGAACAGCAGCAGGCGCCGGGCTACGGCGACCAGGTGCGGCAGCGGAACCAGGTCCAGATGACGAACCAGGACCAGCTGCGCGATGGGACCTGCGATCCGGTGAGTGACCAGATCCCGGACCGCGACCAGACCCGTGACCGCGACCAGGTGCACGACCCGATCCAGGACCAGGACCGACGGCACGACGGAACCGGCCGGTGAGCCCGGCTGCCAGGGGCGTTCGATCCCCGGGACCTTACGCCCCTGGCGCCATCCCGGGTTGGTGGTTGTTCTGGTGACGACGGATGACGAGAGCCGGGGTGGCGTGATGCGGGCGCGGAGAACGTTCGGTGCGTTGCGGTGGCGGTTGTTCGCGGCGTTTCTGGCCGTGGCGGTCGGCGCCGTCGGGTTACTCGCGCTGCTGGCGGTGGTGTCGGTGGATCGACGCAGCGAGGTGCTGGCCGAACAGCAACAGACGGAGCTTCGTGAACAGATCGGCTCGGCACTGGCCGCGGCGTATGTCGCTGGCAGTGGTACCTGGCGCCCGGAGAACCTGGCGGTGGTGGAAGCGCTCGCCGCCAACGGTGACACCACGGTCGTACTGGCCGACGACGGTGGTCGTGAAGTGACGCGGATGGGTCCCGGCGCCCATGGTCCTTCCCGTGGGACGACCGAACCCCACGGCACGCGCGGTGAGCCGTCGAACCACATGACCGGACCGGCGCCGGCTTCTGGCGGCAGGGACGACCTCGACGAACCCACGGCGGGCGGCGGACATGACCGGACGTGGGGCGTCGTGGCGCCGATCATCACAAGCACACCAACCACGACCGCACCCGGCACGGCAACCTCGACCGAGCCGGGCACGGGGGCGACCACGCTCCCGATCGTGGTCGACGGCCAGCAGGTGGGCACCGCCCAGCTCACCCTGCCCACCAGTGAGCCGGTGGCCGTGGCGGCCGCACGGACCGCGCTGCTGGAACAGGTGGGTCTTGCCGCCGTGGCTGCTGTGCTGCTCGCCGCGGGCGCGGCGGCAGTGGTGTCGCGGCGGATGTCCCGGCCACTGCGGGCACTGGCCGACGCGACCCGTGCGTTCGCGGCGGGCGACCCACACGCGGACGCCCGGCTTCGTCCCGCGCCGGGTGAGCTGGGTGAGGTCGGTGCGGCGTTCACCGACATGGCCGCCACCGTCCGGCGGCAGGACGAGCTGCGCCGCGCGGTGGTCGCCGACGTCGCGCACGAGCTGCGCACGCCCATCACCATCCTGCGCGGCCAGACCGAGCAGCTCCTGGACGGCATCACCGAACCCACCGAAGCCCATCTGGTGTCCCTGCACGACGAGGTGCTGCGACTGGGCCGGCTCACCGACGACCTGGCCGCCCTCTCCGCCGCCGACGCCGCCGGCCTCGCCCTCCACCCCGGCGAAGTCGACCTCGGCGCGCTCACCGAGCGGGCGGTCGACGCGTTGCGCACCCCGTTCGCCGACGCCGGCCTCACCGTCGAGCTCGACGCCCGCGCCGACGTCGAGGTGCACGGCGACAGCACACGTCTCACCCAGGTCGTCACCAACCTGCTCACCAACGCGGCCAAGTTCACTCCTCCCGGCGGCACGGTCACCGTCACCGCCGACCATGACGAGACGGACGCCGTCCTGACCGTCGCCGACACCGGCCCTGGCATCGCCGCCGACGAACTGCCGCACGTGTTCGAACGGTTCTGGCGCGGCCGCGCCGCCGGTGGCCGCAGCGGCACCGGGATCGGACTCGCCGTCGTCACGGCACTCGTCCAGGCCCACCACGGCACGGTCGCCGCCACCAGTCCCGCCGGCGGCGGCGCGCGCTTCACCGTGCGGCTCCCCCTCATGTCACCGACCGACGGCGCCGCACCCGGGCCGTTGGAACCTGGCAGCTGAGCAGGAGCCCGCGATGCTGGAGACGTGACCACCTCGAGCGTGCTCGTCGTCGAGGACGAGCGGAAGATCCGCGACCTTCTCCGCTCCTACCTCGAACACAACGGCTTCACGGTGCTGTCCACCTGGTCCGGCGGCGAGGCCATCACCATGGCCGCGAACACCGCACCCGACCTCGTCGTACTCGACCTGCGCCTGCCCGACGTGCCCGGCGAGGAGGTCGCACGTGAGATCCGCCGCGGCTCCGACGTACCCATCCTCGTCCTCACCGCCAAGACCGCCACCGACGACCGCATCCACTGCCTGGAGCTCGGCGTCGACGACTACGTCACCAAACCCTTCAGCCCGCGCGAGGTCGTCCTGCGTGTCCGCGCCATCCTCCGCCGTGGCCACCACGAACCAGCCGACGAACCCACCCAGTCCTACGGCGGCGGGGAGCTGCTGCTCGACCAGGCACGGCACCAGGCCACCGTCCGCGGCCACCCGGTCGACCTGACCACCACCGAATGGCTCCTGCTCACCAGCCTCGCCTCCGTTCCCGGCCGGGTCTACTCCCGCTACGAGCTGATCAACCGGACACGCGGCTACGATTTCGAGGGCTACGAACGAGCCGTCGACTCCCACGTCCGCAACCTCCGCCACAAGATCGAAGCCGACCAGCACCACCCGCGCATCGTCCAGACCGTCATCGGCGCCGGCTACCGCCTCGGCATCCGCCAAGACAAGACACTGGCGTAACCGCCACGATCAGCGGCCCGGCACCGTCTCCAGTGCCGCCAACGCCTCGACGCCACCGGCGAGATACGCCCGCCAGTCCGGCCCCGCCGCGAATAGGGGTACCTAGGTGCGACAGTAGCGGACCGCACCCCTACTTGTCACATACCCCCGGGGGTATCGCTCCAATCGAGTTGCGAGGAGGCCAGGGATGGCCAGACCCGTCCCGAACAACACGTTGATCGTCGGAGGAGGCACCGCCGGGATCACCGTCGCCGCCCGGTTGCGACGCGCCGGTGCGCGCGAGGCGACGGTGCTGGATCCCGCGGCCACCCACTACTACCAGCCACTGTGGACACTCGTCGGCGGTGGGCAGGTCGACGTCCGGCGCACCGGACGGCCCGAAGCATCACTGATCCCACGCGGTGTGCGGTGGATCCAGGAGTCGGCGGCCGAGTTCCGCCCGGAGGACGGCACCGTCGTCACCGACACCGGCCGGCGCCTCACCTACGACTCGCTGGTCGTCGCACCCGGCCTCCAACTGAACTTCGACCGCGTGCCAGGACTCGTCGAAGCACTCACCGACGGCCCGGTGACCTCGAACTACCGCGCGGACCTCGCACCACGGACGTGGGAGCTGATCCGCGGCATGCGCCGAGGCACCGCCGTGTTCACCCAACCCGCCGGCCCCATCAAATGCGCCGGCGCTCCCTAGAAGATCGCCTACCTCGCCGCCGACCACCGGCGCCGCCATGGCGTGCTGGGCGACATCCGCATCGTGCTCGTACTCCCCGACCCCGCCATGTTCAAGGTCCCGGCCTGGGCCGACCAACTCGTCAAGGTCGCCGCCCGCTACGGCATCGAAGTCCGCCTCTCCAGCGATTGACCTCCGTCGACGGCCCGGCCCGCACGGTCGAGATCATCGACAACGTAGGCGGTACAAAGGAAACCCTATCCTACGACCTGCTACACGTGGTCCCACCGCAAAGCGCACCGGACGTCATCAAAGCCAGCCCGCTCGCCGACCCGACCAGCCCCGTCGGCTATGTCGAGGTCGACCAGTACACCTTGCGGCAAGGCGATACGACAACGTGTACGCACTCGGCGACGTCGCGAACCTGCCCACCTCCAAGACCGGCGCCGCGATCCGCAAACAGGCCCCGGTGGTCGTGGCCAACCTCACCGGCAGCGAGCCGGAACGCCGTTACGACGGCTACACCTCCTGCCCACTGGTGACCGCGCGGCACAAAATGCTGCTCGCCGAGTTCGACTACGACCTGAAACCCACCCCCACCATCCCACTGATCGACACCACCAAAGAGCGGTACGACATGTGGCTGCTCAAGGGAATCGTCTGACACCGTAGGAGAGAAAGATGCACTTCGCCCAGTACTACCTGGACTGCCTGTCCCAGGCCGCCTACCTCATCGGCGACGAGACCACCGGCCGCGCTGTCCTGGTCGACCCGCGCCGCGACATCACCGAGTACCTCACCGATGCGCGGGCCCTTCGCCGAACGCGCCGGCATGGTCGTCCAACCCGACAGCGAGATCCTCGTCGTCGCGCCACAGGACCGGGAGGAGGAGGTCATCAGCCGGCTCGCCAGGATCGGGTTCGACACCGTCGCGGGCTACCTCCGCGAACCGGAAGGCGCCTTCCTCGAGATGGCCGGCGAGATTTCCCGGGGTAGCCGACTCACCGTCCACGAGCTGGGTGCGGCGCTGGACCGCGCCGAGCCACCGGTGCTGCTCGACGTGCGGAACGTGGGCGAGATGGCAGGCGGCGCCATCGCCGGCGCCGCGCACATACCACTCGCCGAGCTACCCGGCCGGCTCGCCGAGGTGCCCGACGACCGCCCCATCGTCGTCTACTGCGCCCACGGCACCCGGTCCTCCATCGCCGCCAGCCTCCTCCGCAACGCCGGCCGCACCGACGTGTCCGACCTCATCGGCGGCTACGACGCCTGGCACCGCGCCTTCACACCCGTCGGAGCCTGACCGGCACCGGCGGCGGAGGAGTTCCACGGTCTCCACACCATCTGCACATGACCGGCACGGAGACGGCACGGCGGCGGGCCAACCTGAAGGTGCATGCAGCATCCGACGGAACGGAGAAAGTCATGCAGCGCACCACGCTCGCCTACAACGCCGAGGAGGAGAAGCTCGCGCACGACCTGTACATCGAGTTCGCCAACCGCTACGACGCCACGATCTTCGACCGGATCGCCGGCGCGGAGAGCAAGCACCTCGACGCGGTCCGCACCATGCTGGACCGTTATGGGATCGCCGACCCCACTGCCGACAAGGCGGTGGGTCAGTTCACCAACCCGGACGTCCAGGCGACCTACGACACCCTGCTCGCCCAAGGGATCACCAGTGAGCAGGCCGCGCTCCAGGTCGGTGTGACGGTCGAGACCGACGACATCGAGCAACTGCGGTCCGCCCTCGACGACGGGCTCACCGCCCCCGACGTCCAGCGCGTCTACACCCGCCTGCTGACCGCCTCCGAACACCACCTCACGGCGTTCACCGCCTGGCTCGGCCGGTAAGTACACGTACCCCCGGGGTATCTGATAACCCTGAAATCAGACGATACCCCAGGGGGTATACCTTTGAGTGCGGAGATATTGATGTCTGCCAATGTAGCGCTGCGGACCGTCGTCCCCCTCGTCTGCCCAGACCTTTCCGTCTGCCCAACGAGGATGACAGTCCTCAAGGCCTTCGGTTCACCGGTGCTCGCGGAGGAACTGAAGGCATTCGCCACGCATCAGCGGCCAGTCTGAACAAACAATGTTCGTCCTCGCCTGGCCGACGGCAGCACACGGTTCCGATTCTGTCCCACGCCAGCCCTCGCGAACCGAGCACCATCGACTCCGCCGAGGCCGACCGGCCGCCCACCCGCTCGTCAACTCATGCACGGTCACCAGCAGTACGCGACGGTGGGTGTTTTCACGTGCGGCCCGACGTACGACCGGTGCGACCAAGGTCGACCGGTCCACACCGTTCGGTCCGACGGGCTCGTGTGGAGGGACCGGCTCAGTTGTTTCCGCGACCACCACGGGCGCCGACAAGCGGTCGCTGGTCGCGTAAGCCCGCTGCGGCAGGACCAACGGCGAGAGAAGAGGGCCTTTGGTCCCCTGTCGCGGTAGCCGACGTGGAGTGGGCTGGAAATGCGCCCAGCCAAAGGGGTGACGGCGAACCCGTTCTGGAGAAGATGGTCGGTTATGACTGCTCCGCGTGAGGTGTTCTTCGACTCCGGTGGAGTTCGGTGTGCCGCTGATCTCTACCTGCCCGATGAGGTGACCGCGCCGGTGCCGTGTGTGGTGATGGGACACGGCGGCAGCGGCACCAAACGGTTGGGATTGCCCGCCTACGCCGAGAAGTTCGCCGACGGCGGGATCGCGGTGCTGGCGTTCGACTACCGCGGTTTCGGTGCCAGCGCGGGAGCACCACGTCAGGTCATCGACGTCGACGCCCAACGAGACGACTACCGGGCAGCGGTTGGGTACGCGCGTGGCCTGCCGGAGATCGACGCGCGGCGGGTGGCGGTGTGGGGCACATCGCTCAGCGGTGGGCACGTGCTCGCGGTCGCGGCCGCCGATCCGGCGATCGCGGCGGTGGTGTCCCAGGTGCCGATGATCGACGGCCTGCGTCGCGGGCGCACGCTGCGGCAGCGGTTGAACTGGGAGGTCACCGCCCGCACGCTGGGGTTCACCGTGGCGGCGCTGCGGGATGTCCGTCGTGCCCGGCGTGGTGAGCCGCCGTACCTGGTGCCGGTCGTCGCGCAGGCGGGGCGGGTGGCGGTCTTTACCGAGCCCGATGCCAGAGCCACGTTCGAGGCCCTCGGGGATGAGGCGACCGGGTGGCGCAACGAGCTCGCACCCCGGTTCGTGTTCGCACTCCCCCGCTACGTCGCGGGCACCGCCGAACGGTTGACCATGCCGCTGCTGATGTGCCTTGCCGACCACGATCTGCAGGCGTCCAGCCGGTTCGCCGCCGGTGTCGCGGCCAAGGCGCCGCACGCCGATATCCGCCACTACCCGCTCGGCCACTTCGACGTCTACACAGGACAGCCTTTCGACCAGATCAGCGACGAGCAGCTGACGTTCCTGCGCACCCACCTGCTGTCCGCGGCCCCACGTGCAGCGAGCGCGGCCGCGGGTCGCTCGGGCTGACGCCCGTCGGGCACAACAGGAGGGTGGAGCCATGGGACGTATGCGCGAACGGTCCCTCCGAAAGGGTCACGGCCCGTCGTCACATGGGGGATCTGCTTGGCGTGGGCAGGATGACCGTGAATCGTGCTCCGTGGCCGGGTCCGTCGCTGTGGCGTGGATGTCACCCCCGTGGGCTCGGGTGAGGGCGCGGGCGATGGTGAGGCCGATGCCGATGCCGCCGGTCGCTCGGCTGCGTGCGGGGTCGGCGCGGTAGAAGCGGTCGAAGACGTGTGCCAGGTGCTCGCCGGGGATACCGGTGCCGTCGTCGCGGATCTCGTCTAGGTCGTCTGCGTAACCGGCGACCTGCTCGGCGGGGAAGCTGACCGCTCCGACTGCCAGGAGGTGTCCCAGCCCCTTGCGTGGCGGGTCCGACTGCTGGCTGTCGTCGATGAACACGATCCGCAAGGCGATCCCCTCTCGCGTTAACGATCTGTGCAAATCGTGTCGCCGTGGAGATGGGAAGTGTGACAACCAGGGTCCTTTGTGGGCAATGCGACGGTGTTCAGCCGGCTTCTTCCCGTTGAAGGGTCAGATGGTGTCGTCGTCAGTTGCGGCGTATGCCTCGATGTAAAGGTTGCCGATGCAGCTGCGGCCGTGACCACTAGCCGGGCGGTCGCAACGTCGAGTTCACATGCCACTTTGAAGCTCCAAAGAGTTCCACCGAGGAATGATCGGCCTCGCCATCCTGCTCCGACCAGGGTGCCACCAGCCACCCACCACGCACGACCCTTGCCAGCTGTCACCTGCACCCCTCAGATCCGAGGACGCAGCAGCCTGTGCGCCAATACACAATGATCGCACCGACCGCCCATCTGTACGAACACGCCGACCCGCGTGGCGGTGGCTATGCGAGACGAGGCCGACACGGTTTGCTCCGCTTCCCCACGACGATGCCGAGGGCGTCGCGTACGAGGAGCTGCTGACCGAGCGGGCGGCGGCCCGCTGGTGCGCGACACCGCTCAGCTGCTGCAGCTGAGCACGCTGGGCCGCACGATCGCCATCCTCCCCACGTCGGTCCAGCGCCACCTCCGCGACGACCTGACCTGCGTCCCATCACGGACGGTCCGGTGTCCACATTGGCCATCGCCTGGCCGGAGGACGCCCGTTCGAAGTCGTTGG
>WUUC01075663.1_pt1 | contig 11532 bp, 12 predicted proteins | sample 6278441 | NCBI WGS metagenome assembly WUUC01 (sample SAMN13675441, study PRJNA597444) | soil metagenome | isolation source: soil | place: USA: Washington | collected 2017-10 | reverse complement strand
TCTCTCCACTCATTATGAAAATTGCTTCCGGCCCGAACAGGCGGCCAATATCGACGAAATGCGCTCCTGCACCAGGCGCTTTGCCTCCGCGCAGGTCTTGGCGCGGGCCAAAACAGTGCATATCGGGCGCTTTTTGTCGATGCGCTCTCCTGGCCTCGGCCGGTCGGCCGTCCAGTCGGGCCATTCGACAGTCTCGGATATCGTCACCGGCTCGGTCGCGTAAACGATCCCGGCTGCCCGCGCGTCGGCATGTCCGAGAGGGACCGAGGGAAGCGTGCCCTCCAATACTGCATCGAGATGGATGCCAAGCACCGACTTGGTTCTGGAGTCGAAAATGTCCAGCGTGGCGCCGGGTCGCGGATTGATTTCGAGCAGCAGGGCGGAGCCTCCTTGGACCAGGAAATCCGCGCTTCCGAGCCCTTTCAGTTTGAGCGATGCCGCCACCGTCTCGGCGACGCGGGTCATCTGTGCCCTACTGGCGTCGCTTAATTCGGCCGGCTGGGCGGCGCCGCCATACCGCCACCGTGCGCCACGTCGCGGCGACGCCCATTGCTCGCTGAAGCCAAGCACCCGAGCAGCCTCTCCATTTCCGACAAACAACGCCGAAACGGACCGGCCAGAGACGCGCTTCTGGAAATAGAGGTGGCGTGACTGATCAGGGGGGGAGGCTTCCCCAAAGGCAAGTGTCGTTTGGGCTGCACCTCCTGCGGCGCGGCTTGTAACGATGTGGCTGCCGCCGGCGCCGCCTTGGCGCTTCGCCAGCCAGCCGGCGCTCGTTTCCGGCGGCAGAAGGCGTGTGGGCGGATGCGGAATTCCAAGCTTCGCCAGCCGCCCGAAAAAGATCTCGGGATCCTTGACGAGGCTCACGGCCCCGGCCTCGTTACCAAGGAGTGGGTAATGCGCGGCGACCCTGCCTAGGAGAACCGTCCGGTCCTCGAAGCCGGACCCATAAACCACGCCGAGAAGAGGCGAGGGTGCCTCGCTTGCGAGCCGATCGAGCACCGGGGAAAGCGTCTCCCACTGAAAGCCGTACCGGATATCGCCCGGGATCTTGATGCAGGCAGCGGCAATGTCGCGCGTGTCGGCGTCGGCGAAGAAGTCGGCGACGAGCGGGGCATAACCGGCGCACCTTACCGCGGCCGCAAGCGCTCGTCCCGAAAGGGCGACGATCAGAAGGGAAGGGCTCTTAGCCGGCGAGTTTCTGGGCAAGGGCGTAGGCGTCGCGGAAGTCGAGATAGATCGGCTTCGTCGACTTGATCATCTGATCGAAAAGCCCGGCTTCGGTCTTATATTTGACGTTCCCGACCGCGAGTGCACCGATCGCCACCGCGTCGGATCCTGGAAGCGGCTTGGCATTGTCGTTCACACCGACGCCCTCCACCCCAGCAGGAGGAACTGCGTTCACGTCCGTGACGACGAGCAGCTTCTTCGCCTGCCTTACCTGATCGTCGCTCAGCAGCTGCCGGCCCGCAGGTCCCGCCGAATAAATAATGTCCGCATCGCGCACGAGCTCGGTCTTCTGCGGTTCGGTCGAGCCGTCGGCGTAGCCGATCTCGACGTCGAATCGCGCATTCGCCTCTTCGGCGAGCTTCCGCACGCGGTCGGGGCCGTCATAACCGATCAGTGTCGGGCTCGCGCCGCCAAGGGCCGCGATCACCGCGGAGGCGAAGCCGACGACCCCCGTGCCTCCGAATACCGCGACCTTCTTCCCTTTGAGGCCGGTCGAAAACTTGTCCTTCAGCGCCTTGTCGACGCAGGCCACCATGGCCGCGGCGGTGGTGAAGGAGCCCGCCGGATCGGCGAAGACGGAAATCTCAAAAGGCGGAACCATCGCCTGTTTCGCCCGATCCATCATGTCGAGCGCCTCGATGGCGCGCTTTCCCGCGATGAACATGCCGGTCCGTTTCACGCCCTCCGGACCGCGCGAGAAGATGGCGTCCTGAACAAGGCCCTTCACGTCTTCGACGGTGACATTGGTGTAGGGGATGGTCGCGTCGAACCCGGCATCGAGAGCCATGTTCACGTCAAACGGGCTCATATGCTTGAGCGGCGTCAGCATGTGCAGGATGCGGGGATGCTCCATTTTGAATTCACTCTCCCTCTATTGGTCAGGCTCGGGCGGGCTTTGGATGCATCGCTTTAGCACATGAGGCGAGGCGGCAAAGCGTCTCAATCGGTCGCGCCGGCTGTTCCAAGTTCCGGCCGGCTGACGGAAGCGGGGCGGTTCCGGCCGCGCACGATCTGAAAATGAAGCGCGGAATCCTCTGCGGCTTTACGAGCAGCTTGGAGCATTGACCTCGCTTCGGAGTCTGAACGGGCGAAAGCAAATCCCGTCGGTCCCCAGGAGCTTTGCCCTAAGCCCGTCACGCCGTCTTTGGCAAGGCCTTCCAGAACCTTGGCGACCTCGGGGCTGACATAGGCGCCGCCCTGGTGCGGGCCGAAATAGGCGCCCATGCGCTCCTGCATGAATCCGACCGCGGCGCAGAAACGCTCGAAATCCTTCTCCGCCACCGCCGGCAACGCCTCAAGAAGGACGCGGCGGCAAAGCTCTGCTGTTTCCTTCTCGTCGAAATCGGGGAGCCTTTCGAAGGCCTGAAGCTCATCGACTCCATGCAAGCCCGTTGCCGAGAGGTCGAGGATGAGAAGCACGCGCCACTCCGGCGGGAACGGCAGGCGGCTCAGGATCGACGGCAGCGACTCCGTCCCAGGGCCGCCGTCGAGCACGACGCCCCCTTCTGCAAAGGTGGCTATGCCGATACCCGACCGCTTCCCCCGATCGAGCCGGGCAGCGAGCGAGCGCTGATCGAGGGCAATGCCTTCGAGAGCGGCGACCGCGGCGCCGATCGCAAGCGCGAGCTGCGTACCTGACCCGAGCCCCGAATGCGGCGGGATGACTTCCTGCAGATGGAGCGAATAAGGGGACGAGCAGCCGAGTGCCGTTGCAACCTTGCGAAGATACGGGCCGGCGCGCGCGCAGTCCTCTCCCGACACATCGAATGCTCGGGAGCGCCGCACTTCCAGGCGCGTGCGAGGCCAGTCGATGGCAAGTCCGAAACTGCCGAAGGGCCGTTTACCCCTACCGCTCGGATCGAGGAACCCGAAATGAAGTCGCGCGGTTGTTTCGACCGTAGAGCTGGCGTTCGATAGGAACGAATTGTCGACGCTTGGACGCTCGAGGCGCAGGGCGTCCTCCATTGTTGGCATTAGGTCTCTAAGGTATGTTGATGAGAGGGCAGTCCTCACTCTTTCACATTGGCGGTCTTCATGGCAACGGCCGAGCGAACTTATAGCGATGCGGAAGTCGAGGAGCGGCTGAAAGAGCTGCCGCACTGGTATCTCGAAGACGGCTGGATAAGACGCCGCTATCGCACCAACAGCTGGAAGGGGACGCTGATGGTGATCAACACGGTCGGCCATCTCGCCGAGGCCGCGTGGCACCATCCCGACATCACCGCTTCCTATGCCTGGGTGGAGGTGCGCCTCAAGAACCACGCCGCGAAGGGAATCACCGACAAAGACTTCGCGCTCGCCAAGAAGATCGAGGATGTCATTCACTGGCAGCCCGGCCTTGAAGAGAGTGCGCTCGAAGGCACACCTGCCGAGGATACGCGCTTCGCCTACATTAAATACGACAAGCCGAAGGCTTAGCTCCCCGCCGCTGTTCTAGATTGTCGCGCTGGCGAAAAGTCGCGAAGCCGCTTCTTGCGCGGGCTAATCCTCCTGTTTATTGGTGCGCCGCCATGGGGGTACTCGCAACAGCAGAACGGAACGACGTCGCGGACGCGCTTCGGCGCGCCGCCGAGTTATTGCGCGGCTCGCGACTACCCGTGATCGGAGGTCTCCGCACCGATATCGCCGGTGCGGAGGCGGCAATCTCTCTTGCGAAAGCACTCGGCGGCGTGATCGACCATGAAGCGGGCGAGGGGCTTTCGCGCGGCTCCGCGATTTTGCGGAGTGCCGGAGGATGTCCGGCGAGCTTTGGCGAGGTGCGTAACCGCGCCGACCTCGTAGTTCTGATCGGAAGAGTGCCGACGGAATCCGACGCTCAGCTCGTGCGGGAGCTGTTCCCCGCTGAACCTGGACTTCCGCGCCCGGGCGACAATCCGCGCGAGCTCGTGCTGATCGGCGCCGACGACTTCGACGCCCCCGCCGGAATCGCCATCACGGCCATCGCCGTAGACGAGGCCGGCCTCCCCACCATTCTCGCCGGACTCGCAGCGGATTTGGCCGAGAGTCAGGCCAGACCGACCGGCGATCCCGACGGAAAGCTTTCCCAGCTAGCCGGCCGCCTGCGGAAGGCTGCCTTTCCAGTGCTGGTCTATTCGCCTGCCGAGCTCGAGGAACCCTTGATACAGATCGTTCTCGAAATCGTGCGACGGCTTTGCGTGAAGGCTCGCGCCGCGGCATTCTCGCTCCCCGCGCCCGGAAACGGCATCGGAGTCAATCTCTGTGCCATCTGGACAACGGGCCTTCCGGTCCGTACGCGGTTCGCCGTTGACGGCCCGCGACATGACGCCTTTCTCTACGCAACCGATCGGCTGATCGCGAGTGGGGACGCCGACGCACTTGTTTGGATCGATGCCCTCGACGGTGAAGGACCGCCTCCGCCGGAAGGCATTCCGACGGTCCTCTTGACGGCCAACGACGGCTCGAAAGCAGCCGATGTTGTCATCCAGGTTGCCGCCGCCGGTCGCGACCATGATGCCGCGCTCTTCCTTCCGCACCTCTCGGGCATTGGCATGGTCGAGGCCTCGAAGAGAGAGACCACAACGCCGACAGCTGCCGAGGTTCTGAACCGCCTGCTCGGGGTCCTCTCAGGCGGGGAGGCGCGCTGATGCTGATCTGCCTCAAGGGCGGCCGCATAATCGATCCCGCCCATAATCGGGACGAGACCGCCGATCTCTTCATCGAGAGCGGCCGGATCGTCTCGCCGCCTCGTGATGGGCGCAAGCCCAACGAGACGCACGACGTCTCAGGCAAGATCGTCATGGCCGGTGGCGTCGACATCCATTCGCATATCGCCGGCTCAAATGTGACCATGGCTCGCTCGGTGATGCCTGAGCTTCCGGCGATCGCGGCAATGGAAGGCATCGATATCGCGCCGACGCCGTCCGCTTGGGGCGCGCATGCAACCGGCCTCCGCTACGCTCAGATGGGCTACACGACAGTGATCGAGCCAGCGGTCGTGCCGACGCTTGCGGTGCAATCGCAGCTTGAGCTTGCCAAGATCCCGATGATCGATGCGGGGGGCCTCGTCATCCTCGGCAATGAGGATTTCAGCCTCGGGCTTGTTCGTGACGGTGCAGGCCCAAGCGAGGTAGAAGACTACGTGGCCTGGACGCTCGCCCAGTCGAAATGTCTCGGGCTGAAGGTCATCAATGCCGGCGGCTCCAACGCCTTCAAATTCAATGAGCGCACCTTCTCGCTCGACGATATGGTGCCGGCCTATGGCGTCACCTCGCGCGCCATTCTCAAGGCGCTTCAGCGTGCCGTGGCGAATCTCGGCCTTCCGCATGCCGTGCATGTCCATTGCAACAATCTCGGCATCGCCGGAAACATCGAGACGGCGGTCGCGACCATAGAGGCGGCGGAGGGGCTGCCGATGCACCTCGCGCATATCCAATTCTATGCCTACAGCAAGGAGGGACCGCAGGGACTCTCTTCGGCGGCGTCCGCTCTCGTTGAGGCGCTCTCGAAGTATCCGAATGTCAGCGTCGACATCGGCCAGGTGCTGTTCGGTCAAACGGTCACCCTTTCGGGAGACATCCTCCGCCAATTCGAAGGCCGCCGCGCCGCGGACCCGAAGAAATGGTACATCGACCAGGGGGACGGCAACGGCACTGGCATCATTCCTTACAAATATCGCGCGAGCAATTTCGTGAACGCGGTGCAGTGGGGCATCGGGCTCGAGATCATGCTGCTTGCGGGCGATCTCTGGCGTGTTCTCTTCTCGACCGATCACCCGAACGGCGCGCTCTTCACCCGCTACCCTGAGATCATCCATCTGCTGATGGATCGGGATGAGCGGGCGCGCTGGCTCGAGCGCCTGCCCGAAGAAGCCCGCCAGGTGTTGAGCCTCCCCTCCATCGCTCGCGAATTCACCCTCTCGGAGATAGCGATCGTCACCCGTGCGGCGCCGGCGCGCGTCCTCGGCCTCACCGATCGCGGTCATCTGGGTGAGGGCGCCGTTGCCGACGTCGCGGTCTATATCGAACAGCGCAATAGGACCGCCATGTTCGGACGGGCCGACCGTGTCTTCAAAAACGGTGAGCTCATCGTGCAGAACGGAGAGATCGTGAAGATCGTGTGGGGCCAGGCTCTACGCGCTACTCCCGGTTTCGACTCCGCCATCGAGCGGAGACTCGACGACTTCTACGATCGCTATTACGGCCTCAATCCTTCAAGCTTCGGCGTGCCGGGCGACATCGCCGCGCGTCCGGACCGTTTCGCGAACGTGCCATGTCGAAACTGAAGCTCAAAGACATCGAGATCATCGAGACCTTCGCCGAAGCGTTCCCGATGGTCGGCACGCGCATCATCATCACCGCGCCCACCATCGAATGGGCGCTCGTCGCCGCCCGCACTATGACAGGTTTCGCCACTTCCGTGATTGCCTGCGGCGCCGAGGCCGGTATCGAGCGCGAGCTAAAGCCGTCGGAGACGCTCGACGGACGTCCCGGTGTCGCTGTGCTGATCTTCGCTATGGAAACCGAGAAGCTTCAGCGCCAGCTCCGCAATCGCGTCGGACAGTGCGTCCTCACCAGTCCCGGCTCCGCCTGCTTCGCGGGACTGGAGGGCGAAAGAACGCTCAAGCTCGGCTCCTCTCTCCGCTTCTTCGGCGATGGCTGGCAGATGTCGAAGCGGATCGGCGGGCGGCGGTTCTGGCGCATCCCGGTGATGGATGGCGAGTTCGTCTGCGAGGATCAGACGGGCGCAACGAAAAAGGCGGTCGGCGGTGGCAATCTCCTCGTGCTCGGCCGCTCGCATGGCGCGGTGCTTGCCGCTTGCGAACGGGCGGTCAAAGCAATCGCCAAGGTGCCCGATGTGATCACGCCCTTCCCCGGCGGCATCGTGCGCTCGGGCTCAAAGGTCGGATCGAAATATAAGGGCCAGATTGCTTCGACCAACGACGCCTATTGCCCGACGCTGAAAGCGGCGGTGAAGACGGAGCTTCCGCTCGACGTGGAAGCCGTGATGGAAATCGTCATCGACGGCTTGAGCGCGCCGGCTATCGCCGACGGGATGCGTGCCGGCATGCACGCCGTCGCCGAGCGCGGGGCGGCCGAGGGGGTCACCCATATCAGCGCCGGCAATTACGGCGGCAATCTCGGGCCCCATCACTTCCATCTGAAGGAGATCCTCGCGTGAGCGCCCTGACGCTCCGATTCTCGACGAAGTCGAAGGACCGCTTCGACCTTTCGCCGCTCACGCCGGACCGCCTCGTCGGCCTCAGCCAGGCTGAGATCGAGGCGCTTCCGATTGGCACGACGCGCGAGAGGGTGACGGTCGGGGATGCCTTCAAGCTGAAGGGCGATAACCCGGCGAAACTTCGTCTCGTCGGGACCACCGACCGCTGTGACCGGATCGGCCAGGGCCTGAAAGAGGGTGAGATCATCGTCGATGGGGACGCAGGCGCCTATCTCGGTGCCACCATGCGCGGCGGCGGGATTCGCCTCACTGGTTCGGCCGGGCCGTTCGCCGGTGGAAGCATGTCTGCTGGACAGATCGCGATCGAAGGCGACGCCGGCGAGCGCGCTGGCGGCATGGTGGTCGGTCAGCGCTTCGGCATGCGCGGCGGAAAGCTCTTCGTCAAAGGCAAGGTTGGCCCGATGCTCGCCGAGCGGATGCGGCGGGGACTCATTGTGGTCGAAGGATCGGCCGCCGAATATGCCTGTGCCCGGACGATCGCTGGGACAATCCTGATCAAGGGGCGCGTCGGACCCTATGCCGGCTATGCTATGCGCCGGGGAACCATGATCCTGACCAAGGAGCCGAAGGACTTGCTTCCGACCTTTGTCGATTCCGGGGTTCTTGATTTGGAGTATCTCCGCCTGCTGTCACGGCAGCTGCGGACCGACGGAATTCCTTTCAAGGTTAAGACCCGTGCGCGCAGGCTCATGGGCGACATGGCGGTTCTCGGCAAAGGCGAAATGCTGATCCTAGTCTAGGGCTGCTGCGGTCGGCCCTCGACCTCGGTTTTCGGCTTCCCATATGAGCTATCTTGATGCGCGGGTTAGCGCGATCGGCTCTTGATATGACCTCGAAACCCTTCGTCCTTCTCGACGACAGTCTGACGCCTTCGACGCCGGGAACACCCGGCCAAAGCCTCCTCTTCGACGAGCCGGAGGACATCGTCGCCGTCTCCAGTCCGGATGAAGTCGAGGCGTGTCTCGACAGAATCGCAAACGGTCTCGATCGCGGCCTGCACGCGGCGGGGATGTTCTCCTACGAGCTCGGCTATTGCCTCGAGCCGAAGCTGAACGGCCTCTTGCCGGAAGATCGCAAGCAGCCGCTTTTTTGGGTCGGTCTCTTCCGCGCGCCTAAGCGCCTGACCGACCCTGAGACGCGCGCCTGGCTCGATGCGAATGGCGGCCTGGAGAAATCGACGATCTCAGACCTCAATCTCTCCTGGACGCGGGAGGATTATGCCCGCGCGTTCCGGGCTGTGCAGGATTACATCGCCGCGGGCGACGTCTATCAGATCAATCTCACGCTGAAATATCTGTTCACCTTTTCCGGCGGTACGGTGGCGCTTTACTCATTGCTCAGGCGGAAGCAGCGCGTGCATTTCGGCGCGTTGATCGGAACGAACGCGTTCGACATGCTTTCGCTGTCGCCTGAGTTGTTCTTTCGACGGGAAGGGAAACGTATCACCAGCCGGCCGATGAAGGGCACCGCGCCACGCGGCCGCACGCCCAGAGAAGATTCGCGGCTAAAGACCTGGCTCACCGTCGATGAGAAGCAGCGTGCCGAGAATTTGATGATAGTGGATTTGCTTCGCAACGACATCGGGCGGATCGCCAAGATCGGTAGTGTCGAGGTCACGGATCTTTTCACCGTCGAGACCTATCGCACGGTGCACCAGATGACCTCGGGCATCACCGCTGAGCTGAGGCCCGACATTGGATTGAAGGAGCTCTTTCGGGCGCTGTTTCCATGCGGTTCGGTGACCGGGGCACCCAAGGTCCGGGCGATGGAGATCATCGGCGAGCTCGAGGCGCTGCCGCGCGGCGTCTACACCGGAGCGATCGGCCATCTCGCGCCGAATGGCGACGCGCAATTCAACGTCTCCATCCGCACGCTGTTTCTCGCCGGTGGGAAGGGCGAGATGGGAATCGGATCGGGCATCGTCTCCGATTCCAAGGTCGACGCGGAGTTCGAGGAATGCCTACTGAAGGCACATTTCCTCACGAAAATCGAGCCGCCCTTCCAGATGATCGAGACGCTGCGCTGGGAGAGCGGGACCGGCTTTTACCTCCTTGAGCGCCATCTCTCCCGCCTCCAATCGTCCGCGGCGCATTTCGCCTATCCGTACGATCGCGACGAAGTTGTCGGCGCCCTCGAAGCCGGCGTTCGCGAGCTCACGGGCGGCGTGCATCTCGTCCGGCTTCTTCTCGCCGAGGACGGTGCCCTGACGGTGACCTCGACGCCGATCGAGCTGCCCTCGAAGGATACGGTCTGGACCTTCGCCATCTCCGATCAGCGCATGGACGACAAGGACCCGCTCTTCTTCCATAAGACCACGCGTCGCGAGTTTTTCGACCGGGAGCTCGAACGCCAGAAGGCGCTGACCGGCTGCGACGAGGTCATCTTTCTCAATAAGAGGGGGGAGCTGACGGAAGGGACGCGAACGAATCTGTTCGTCGAGCTGGCCGGGCGCCTGTTCACGCCGGCGCTTGCCTGCGGCCTGCTTCCGGGCACCTTAAGAGAGGAGTTGCTGGATCTCCCACGTGCTGCTGCGAGCGAAGCGGTGCTCACCGCCGACGATCTCTCTGCAGCGGACAGGATCTATCTCGGCAATTCCGTGAGGGGCCTTGTTCGCGCCCGGCCGGTCGCCCTTCGTCGCAAAGACAGCGAAGCGCGAGAGCTTGTCGGCACTTAGCCGCTACTGCGCGCCGGTCAGTAGGTGCGGTTGCTCAGGACCAAGGAAGCGAGATCCAGCCGACGCCAAGCGCAAGCCCGGCGATCACCGCAAGCGTGATCGAGACGATCAGCACCCACAACATCGCGCGGGGCTTCTTGGTCGCCTGTCTTGCTTCTGTCGGGTTGATCTGCGTGGGCATTTGGCGAGGTCCTTTCTTTCTCTCATTGCTGGGAAAGTAGGGCTCCGACTCTTGGGCGCAGCCCACTCGAGCGCGCCTCGTTAATCAACGCTGCGCCCCTCGCGCGCGTTCCGCAGACGGCTGATCGTTGCGACTCAGCTCGATTTGCGCCGCGCTTCGAGACGCAGCATGGCCTCTTGCACGGAGCGGAGGACTTCCGCCGGTGCCCGGTTTTCGGCGGGGGGCATGCCTTCGCCGGTTGCCCGAAGGAGGGCTTCGGTGTCGGTCTCCCAACGGGCGAGGATGGCTTTCTTGTCCTCGAGCGAAAGTCCGGGCGCACTGAGGACCTCAGCCGGCGAGGAGAAGACAGAGGCCGGGTCGAGCTTGGCTTTGTCGAGGTCGATGGCTGTATCGGTTGTCATCTGAGCGCGACCAGTTAGGGTCTTACGATCAAAACGCCTTCGCTCGACAACCCGTTCCAAATCGAGCGGCTCGCGCCGGTCTAAGCGGTCTTGGTCAGCCTGCTTTCGAGTTCTTCGCCTGCTTCAAGGCCGAGCATATCGCCGAGGCGGTTGCGGGCGCGGTTGACGCGGCTCTTGATCGTCCCGACGGCGCAGCCCGAAATCTCGGCGGCCTCCTCATAGGAGAAACCCGCAGCGCCGACGAGAATAAGTGCCTCCCTCTGATCGTCGGGAAGGCGCCGGAGGGCCGCGCGAAAGTCCTGCAAGTCCATATGCCCGTGCTGCTCCGGCACGGAGGAGAGCATCGCGGCATAGCTTCCGTCGGCATCCTCCACCTCTCGCCGCCGCTTGCGCCGGTCCGAGAAATAGGTGTTGCGCAGAATCGTAAAGAGCCAAGCCTTCAGGTTGGTCCCTTCCTTGAAGGACTCGAGGTGATTCCAAGCCTTGAAGAGTGTTTCTTGTACAAGATCGTCGGCGCGCTCGCGATCGCCGCAAAGCGACACGGCGAAAGCGCGGAGATTGCTCATCTCGCCCACGAGTGAGTCACGTAGGCTCGCCGATATCTTGCGACCCAATTTATTTGTCTCCGTTATGGTCGAGATTCTTGAGCAATTGCAGCAGACGTTCGGGCAGGGGCTCACGCGCGACTTCGTTGAAGGATTCGCGCAAATGGCGTCCGATATGAGCCTGGAGGTGTCGTGACATTCCCTTATTGGCGCGCACGGTTGATCCCGCAGATCCTTCGGTCGTCCGGTTCATCTTCTTGCCGGCTCCGCTCGACTTTCCCCGGCGTCCCTTCTTGACCAAGC
>WUUC01114074.1_pt1 | contig 11533 bp, 11 predicted proteins | sample 6278441 | NCBI WGS metagenome assembly WUUC01 (sample SAMN13675441, study PRJNA597444) | soil metagenome | isolation source: soil | place: USA: Washington | collected 2017-10 | reverse complement strand
CGGATCGTTATCCGCGGCCGCTCAGCCACGGCGTCCCGCCCCCCGGCAACGCCACGTACGTCATCCCCTCTAGCGCCCCTCCGCCCTGCACCTCGAATGCCTCGAGCTTCGGGTGCGAGCCGATGCGGATCTCTGTGCCGTCGCTGAAGCTCACCTCGAGTTCACCGCGCCGCGTCACGACCAGCGCGTCGATCACCCGGTTGAGCAGCGTCAGGAGCGGCGCGAGCTGCTCCGGATAATCGGGATCGACGCGCCGCTCGGTGCCGTCGGCGAGGCGAAGCACGAACTCGGCGCCGAGCCGGAGCTCCAGCGACGCATCGAGCGCCCACGATTGGATCCGCGCCGACTTGAGATCGGCTGCGATCTGCGTCACGCGATGACCGGACAGCGTCCAGGAGTGCCGTTCGGGCGAGGCATCGAGTGAAGCGGTCATACGACGGAAGCTAAACATCGAGCTCGGATGGCGCAGGGGAGGTCCCGCCCGGACGGGGGGTGAGCTCCGATTCCAGCCGCTCGATCAGCTCGGCCTGCGCGGGGTTGATCTTCGCCCTCGCCGCCGCCGCGCTGAACCAGGCGCAGCGGTCGATCTCCGGGAAGGCGATCCACCGCCCCGAGCCACGTGGCCATTCCGTCCGCATCTCGTTGCTCGAGACACGCTCGGGGTCCGCGTCGCCCTCCCATGCCCACGCGTGCACCGTCTTCCCCGCGCGCTGTCTGATGCTCCCCAGTGCGACGAACGGCCCACTGGCCCGAATACCCGTCTCCTCGAGGAACTCGCGCCGCGCCGCGGCGAGCGGCTCCTCACCGGCGTCGACGACGCCCTTCGGAATCGTCCACGCTCCAGCGTCCTTGTTCTTCCAGAACGGGCCGCCGGGGTGGGCGAGGAACACTTCGAGGGCGCCCGATCGCATGCGATAGAGCAGCAGCCCGGCGCTTACGGTGCCTCGCTTCGCCATCGTCCTCGTCGATCGATGGTGGTCGGATCGATGGTCGTCAGACCATGCGTGGCTTCCAGGTGGCGGCGTCGATGATCGACCAGATGTGAATGATCCAACCAAGGAGGACGACCCAGAGCAAACCGGCGAGGACGAACTGGATGACCGCCTTGATGAGCCGCCCTTGAATCAGTTGCCCGAGCCCGGGGATGAAGAAGCTCGCCAGTGCGGCGATCACGTTGCCCGCGGATCCCTGTCCCGACATCGATTCTCCGGTGAGAGGCTATCGAATGTATACGTGCGGCGGCGGCGCCTTGTGTCGGCGACGGCGGCCGTCCAATCGGCTCACCTCGTGACGAGATCATTGCGGTCGCTCGAAGATGAGCTGCATGCGCGGCGCATCCCCGGTCGGCGGGCGATCGTCGTCGAAGTCGGCGCACGCGAGCCGCAGCCGCAACCCGACGGCCGCTCCTTCACTCGCCAGCTCGTCGGGTACGTACAGCTCCCACTCGAACTCATCACTCGACGACGGATCGACCGGGCCGTAGATCAGCCGAACGAACAGCCGCCTGCCCTGGAACCGCCGCTCCTCGACGATCGTCTGCCGTCCGCGCTGAAGAACCCGATGGCCGGGCAACCGCTCGTGGAATGCTCGGTCGTAGACATCGAGCACCAACCGGCCGCCGGGGCGCACCACGCGCTGCACGTCGGCGAGGACGGCTCGGTTCACGTGCGGTGCGAACTGCCCGAAGCTCTGCCACATGCAGATCACGGCGTCGACCGAGCCGTCACGAATCGGAAGCGCGCGCATGTCCGCCTGGACGCGATCGACGGGGCGCACACCCGTCGTGCCGAGGACGTCGAGAGCGCGGGCCATACGATCGAGCCCGACGACGGCGTACCCACGTTGGGCGAGCGGAAGCGCGTGCCGGCCGGTACCGCAGCAGAGGTCGAGCAAGCGACCGAACGATTGCCGCGGGAGCTGGCGCTCCAGAAAGGCGATGTCGCGAACGGCGAGCGTCGGATCGAGGTCGGTCTGAAAGGTCGCGAACCAGCGGTCCGAATACGCGTTGGGGCCCGCGAACGTGGACGCCGGATCCGCATCAGGCACCCGGGATCTCCCATATCTCGACACGGTTCAACCGGACGAACGGAACGGCGACCCGATTGCGGCGGGTGTCGACGGCGATGTCGGCGGGATCGGGACTCGTTCGAATCACGGGCCGCCCCGCGTCGCCGGCGAAGATGTGCAGACTCGTGTCCCCCTGGCTCGCGACGAGAATCCGGCCATCGGCGAGCACCTCGACGCCGTCGAATTGCGCGCCGGCGCTCCGCCCGATCGTCTCGAGCGTCGAGGATGGTGGGCGCCAGCTCCGAATCACGCTGTCGCCGCCGTAGGGCACGACAATGAAACGCGCATTCGCCCGGTCCCAGGTGATCCCGTTCGGACGCCCGAGCGTCGTATCGGAGATCGCGACCGCCGCCACGCCGTTCGCGACTCGAAAAATGCGATCGGTTCCGGTGTCGGTGACGTACAGTGCACCATCGGGGCCGACCGCGATGTCGTTGAGAAAGCCGGGTCGGAAGCCGGCCATCGTGATCGTGGCGAGCTGCGCGCCGGTCCGCCGGTCGAAGCCGCGCACCGCGTCGACATCGGTGACCCAGAGCGTGTCGCCGATGATCGTCATCCCCCGCGGCGCATGCAGCGTCGCGCCGCCGGCCCCGCCCCGGATGAAGCGGAGGCTGTCGATCGCACCGTCCGGCCGCAGCCGGCTGATGAACCCATTGTTGTCGAGTGCGGAATTGTCGCCGCTGTTCCAGTTGCTCACGAAGTAGATGTCCTGGCCGGGATCGTAACGCACCGCCTCCGGCGCGCTGAATCCACTCGTCGTGGTGACGAGCCTCGCCACCGCGGGCGAGTCGGATTGCGTCGCCGGCGAATCCGCGCTCTCCCGGGTCGAGCACCCGATCAGCAGGACCACCGCCAGCCATCCGATGGGAACCACCATTCGACGCCTCGACGTTAAGATTGACCGGTTGGACATCCGTACCCTCACCGAAGGTGTGACCATGCGTTCCACAGTTCGCCTCCTCGTTCTCGCCGCGGCCCTCGCCGCGATCCCTCACGTTCCGGCAGCCGCCCAGGAAGGTGGCTCGGTCACCGCCGATCTGCTCAACGACATCGGCCAGGTTGAGAAGAAAATGCTCGATCTCGCCCGTGCAATCCCCGAGGACAAGTATGGCTGGCGACCGGGGGAGGGGGTTCGGTCGATAGGGGAGGTGTTGAAGCACATCGCCGCGGACAACTATCTGATTCCCGCCGCGCTCGGCCGGCCGATCGATGCGGCGAGTGGCGTGACCGCCGATTTCAACACCGCGGTCGCATTCGAGCGACGGACGATGACGAAGGCGGCGGCGATCGCCGAGCTGGAGAAGTCGTTCGCCTATCTCAGGAAGAATCTCGGAGCCGTCACCACGGCTCAGCTTCCCGAGAAGACGACGATGTTCGGCCAGCCGTTCACCAATCAGTCCGCATGGATCCTCGCGACGACCCACCTGCACGAGCACCTCGGACAGCTCATCGCCTACGCCCGGAGCAACGGGGTCAAGCCGCCCTGGAGCAGCTGAGCTGCGATTTGATCAGGCGCGGCCCGTCGCGTCCGGATGGGTCGCCCTGATCCCCATCGCCGCCAACCGGACAGTCTCCTCGATGCGCCGCGCGCGCGTCTCCGGACGCTTCGCCGTGGCGATCCATATGAGGATGATTTTCCGCGCGCTGCGGGTGAAGGATTCGAATTGGGCCCGCGCGGCGGCGTCCTCGTCGAGCGCCGCGGCGAGATCCGGCGGAATCTCCAGGTTCTCGATCGTGTCGAGGCTGGACCACGATCCATCGCGTTTCGCCGCTTCGATCTTCGCCAGCCCGGGCTCGGCCATCCGGCCGCTGGCGATCAGCCGCTCGACGCGCTCCTTGTTCGTGCGCGACCAGCCACTCTTCGGCTTCCGGGGGGAGAAGAGAAGCATGTAGCTCCGGTCGTCGAGCGGCCGCGTCCGGCTGTCCACCCAGCCGAAGCAGAGTCCCTCCTCGACGGCATCGCCGTACGCCACCTTGCCGCCGCTCGTTTTCTTGTCGATCACGAGCCAGATGGAGCCGGTCGACGCATGATTCTTCTCGAGCCAGCGCCGCCACGCGGCGCGGGTCTTCACGCGAACCTGCGGGAGATCGGAGCCTGCTTTCTTCTTACTCACCTGGACGGGCTGGGTGGGAGAGTCCGTGGACGGGCTGCCGGGATTCGAGTGTGTGCGTGTGCCGGTAACGTGTGCGCCCCTGTGCGCGTACGACAGGACCGCGGATCGCGCCGGCTGCGCTCCTGACACGTTACTGGCGTAGGCGTTACGCGCCACGCATCGACTTGCACCCCGGATGCTCGGTCTCGGAGTCCCGGTGTCACACGTGACTCGACGCCGCGGCTCTACTTCCCTCCCCGTCCCGCCCCGACCGGCGGAGTCGCGTTCTCCACCGGTCCCCCCAGCGGCTGCGGCGCGACGGCCATCCCCTCCGACATCCGCTCGAGTCCACCGACGACGACCAGCTCGCCCGCGTTCACGCCGCTGATGATCTCCACCCGGCCCTGAGCGCGCGCTCCGAGCTGCACGACGCGCCGGCTCGCCTTGCCATCCACCACCGCCCAGATGACGTTCGCCGTCCGGAGCGGCTGGACCGCGTCCTCGGGAACGACGATCGCGTTCGGGCGCGAGGCCGTGGCGAGTCGAGCCTCGATGAACATCCCCGGACGAAGCAGGTGATCGGAGTTCGGTGCCCGTGCCTTGACGAGGATCGTTCGATTGTCCGTCTGTACCACCGGGTCGACGAACTCTACCTGGGCTCGGAAGACGCGGCCTGGCCGGGCGGCGACGGTGAACTCCACCGTCTGCCCGCGCCGGAGGTCGACCGCATACCGCTCGGGAACCTCGATCACAGCCCGCTGGGGATCCACGGTCTGGAGGGTCAGCAGCCGCGACGCCGTGGTGACGTAGTCGCCGGCGCTCACGAACCGCTGGCCGATGATGCCGGCGAACGGCGCCCGTACGGTCGTCCGCGCGATCTGGAGGTCGAGCAGCGCCAGCGCCGCCTCGGCGCTTCGATGGTTGGCCTCCGCCCGCTCGAGATCGGCTGGCGTCGACGCATTGTCGGCGCGCAGCCGTCGGACGCGGTCGAGCTGCTGGCGGGCCAGGTCGCGATCGGCGCGCGAGCGTTCCGCCTGGGCGCGCAGAATGGCGTCGTCGATCTTGACCAACGCCGTTCCCTCGGCGACCGACTGTCCCTCCTGGAACAGGAGCGCCGTGATCCGGCCCTGCTCGTCGGGACGCAGATCGACCGCCTGCACCGCCTCGATCCGTCCGGTTGCGCGGACGGCGTCGATCACGACCTCACGTCGCGCGGTATCGACGTCGATCGGCATCGGCGGCATCCCGCCCGGCGGGCCCCCCGGAGCCTCCGCCGCGCCCGCCCCGGCAGCACCACCGAAGCGTGTTCTGCCAAGAGTGCCGATGAGCGCGATCGCGACGACGATTGCCGCGATGATGAAGATCCGTTTCCGCGCCCGCGGCCGGGCTCCGTAGTCCGACAGGTTGTCCGTCATGTTGGTCGATCCTCAGCGGTTCGTCGATTCGGCGTCCTGCTGCTCCAGGATACGCCGTCCGAGCAGGGCCTCGATCTGGGCGAGGGCGAGGTGTGTGGCGTAGCGAGCCTGTACCAGCGTCGCCTCCGCCTCGCTCAATGCCACTTGCGCTTCGAGCAGATCGAGAATGGTCGTGGCGCCCTCGCGATAACGGACGCCCTGCACGCGGTAGGTCTCGGTCGCGACGCTCACTCCGACGAGCGCCAGCTCGATTCCCGCGCGCGATGTCTGATAGCCATGATAAGTCTCCGCCATCGCTTCGGCGGCTGCACGCTCGCGCGCCGCACGCTCGGCGCGTGCGATGTCGCGCTGGGTGCGGGCTCGCACTATGGAGAGCTCCCGCTGCCCGCCATCCCATATCGGGAAGGTGAGCGAAACCGCGAATTGCGAGCGGCGGAACGCCGACGGGAAGAATTCCGCGTCGTATGCTCCCATCGTCGCGCCGAGAACGATGTCGGGCAGGTAGCCCTCGCGCTCCGTATCGAGGACGGCATCGGCGCGGCGTTCGGCCGCCCGCGCCGCCTCGATGTCGGGACCGCGCTCGCGCATCTCGCGGACGGCGTCATCCTGCGTGAGCGGGAGCGGTGGCGGAAGCGCAGTGTCGATGACGGCGGCATCGGCCGGGCCGTCGAGCCCGATCCGCTGGCCAAGCCGGAGGCGCGAGACGGCGACCGCCGAGTCCCGGCGCAGCACGTCGAGTCGCGCCCGATTCACCTCGAGCAGGAGCTGGAGCGAATCGGTGGCCAGTGCCTCTCCCGCGCTGACGCGAACCCGCGCGATCACGAGCTGCTCCTCGGCGCGCTTCAGCCGATCGCCGGCGACTCGCGCCAGCTCGCGGCTGGCAAGAACTGAGAAGTAAGCGGCGTCGGTTGCCAGCGCCGTCCGAAAGCGCGTCGCCGTCTCGGCCGCCTCGGCGCTCTCCAGCGACGCTGCCGACCGCTTGAGCGACGCCAGCTTCCCACCGCCAAGCACGGTGTAGCTGGCGTCGAACGTCGCGCTCGTCGCGTTGGGGCTGATCTCTCCCGTTCCGAAGTTGAAGAAGGGGTCGGAGAAGCGCGTGTAGCTCGAGCTTGCCGAAAGGTTCGGTGTCAGCAGATCCGTCCGCGCGGTCCGGCGCTCCCAGATCGCCGTCTCGACATCCGCCCTCGCCGCGATGGCGGTCGGATCGACCGACGCCGAGCGGCGGCGGGCCTCCGACAACGCCACTGTCGGGATCTGACCCGCCGATTGCCCCGCGACGCGATCCGCGGCGAGCAGGCCGGCGACGAGGATCGCCGCCGTCAGGTGCACGTGCTTCATACGGTACTCTCCGCGCCGGCCTTGCTCGGCTCGAAGCCGCCGCCGACATAAGCGCCTTGCGGCGCCGCGACGGCGACGCGGCGACGGCCGCGCATCCGCTCGAGCACCACGAACACCGCCGGCACCAGATAGAGGGTGATGATCGTCGAGACGATCAGTCCACCGATGATCGCGTAGCCAAGAGGGCGCCGGCTGCCAGCGCCGGCGCCGAGCCCGAACGCGATCGGGACCGCACCGAACACCGACGCGACCGACGTCATGAGGATCGGTCGCAGGCGGATGCGCCCCGCCTCGCGCATCGCGGCGACGGCGTCGCGCCCCCGCTCGCGCAGGTCGCTGGCATACGTCACGAGAAGGATCGAGTTCTTCGTCACCAGCCCGATGAGGAGGATCATCCCGATCTGGCTGTAGACATTGAGCGTCGAGCCCGCCGCCCAGAGCGCCGCCAGAGCTCCGGTCACCGCCAGTGGCACGGCGAGTAGAACCGTGAACGGGTGGACGAGCGACTCGAACTGCGCCGCCAGCACCATGAACACGAACACGAGCGACAGGATGAACGCGAAATAGAGCGCGCCGCCGCTCTCCACAAACTCGCGCGACTCCCCGGCCAGCTCCACCGTGCTGCCGGCCGGCAGCACCGCCGCCGCCGCGACGTTCAGCGAGTCGAGCGCCTCCCCGAGCGTGAACCCGGGAGCGAGGCTGGCCGACAGGGTGAACGACCGTACGCGGTTGTGGTGGTTGAGCTGACGCGGTCCGATGCGCTCCTCGACCCGGGTGACCGCGTCGAGGTTGACCAACGCGCCGTCACGTCCGCGGACCTGAAGCCCGGTGATGTCCGACGGCGTGGCCCGCTCGTCGGGGTCCAGCCGCAGAATCACGTCGTAGAGCTTGTTGTCCGACGTGAACCGGCTCACATCGCGCCCGCCGAGGAGCGTCTGGAGGGTCGTCGCGACGTCCCGCGCCGGCACGCCGAGATCCTCGGCGCGATCGCGGTCGAGGGAGACGACGAGCTCCGGGCGGGTGACCCTGAGATCCGTGTCGACGTTCACGAGCCCGGGGATGGTGCTCGCGCGGGCGACGAGCGTGTCCATCCCACGAACCAGCATCTCGAAATCGCGGTGCTGCACGACAAACTGCACCGGTGGTGTGAAGCCGCCGAACGCCGGCGGGTTGGTCGCGAACGCGAACACCCCCGGAACATTGAAGAAGAACTGCGGCTGGATCTCGCCAATGACGTCCTGGGCCGACCGATCGCGCTCGTCCCAGTCCTCGAGGATCGTCCCGAGGAAGGCGGAGTTGGGAGGGCCACCGAAGCCGACGACCGCGAAGGTGGAGCGGACCCCGTCCGTGCGGTGCACGATCGCCTCGAGCTGCCGGAGATAGTCGTCCGTGTACTGCACCGTCGCACCTTCGGGAGCGATGACGAAGGTGAAGAAGAAGCCGCGGTCGTCCGGAGGGACGAACTCCCGCTCCAGCGCGTTGAAGAGAAGCACCGCGCTGGCGACGAGCGCCGCCCCGCCGGCGATCACCACGAGCGGACGGCTGAGCGCCCAATCGAGCGTTCGCGTGTACCGTGAGGTGACTCGATCGAGGAAGCCGCCGATGGCGTGCGAGAAGGCGGACTCCCGCGCCTGAACCCGGAGAATCTTCGCCGACAACATCGGCGTCAACGTCAAGGCGACGATGCCGGAGATGAGCACCGCACCGCCGACGGCGACCCCGAATTCGTTGAATAGCCGGCCTGTCGCACCCGTGAGGAAGAGAAGCGGCGAGAACACGGCGATCAGCGAGATCGTCGTCGCGATCACCGCCGTCGTGATCTCGCGCGTACCGTCGATCGCCGCCGCTTCCGGAGTCTTGTGCAGCTCCTCCTGGTGGCGGTACGCGTTCTCGAGCACGATGATCGCGTCGTCGACGACGATGCCGATCGCGAGAATCAGCCCGAGCAGCGTGAACGTATTGATCGAGTAGTTCAGCGCCGCGAGAATGGCGAACGTCCCGATGATCGACACCGGAATCGCCAGTGCCGGAATGACCGTCGCCCGGAAGGTGCGGAGGAAGAGGAAGATGATGAGGATGACGAGGACGGCCGTGATCAGGAGCGTCTCCTCGGCTTCCTCGATCGAGCGCTCGATGAACACCGACCCGTCGAAGGCCATGTTCAGCTCGACTCCCTTCGGCAGACCGGCCTGTACCGCCGGGAGCTCGGCGTGCACCGCGTCGGCGACCTCGATCACGTTCGCCTTCGATTGCCGGATGATCCCGATGAAGACCGCGTCCGTCTGCGAGTAACGAACGACTGACCGCTCATCCTCGGGACCGGGCTCGACCCGGGCGACATCGCCGAGCTTGACGAGCCCGCCCGACCCACTGGCGACGGTCAGATCGGCGAACTCGCCAGGCGTCTTCATCTCGCCGAGATATCGTACCGAGAACTCGCGCCGCTCGGACTCGATGCGTCCCGCCGGGATCTCGACGCTCCGCGTCCGGATCGCATTCTCCACATCCTGAGCGGTGAGGCCGCGCGCGGCCAGCTCCCGCGGGGAGAGCCAGACGCGCATCGCGAAGCGCCGCTCGCCGAAGATCGGCGCGCCCGAAACGCCGGGAATCGTCTGAAGTCGTGGCTTGATCTGCCGGTCGGCGATGTCCGACAGCTCCATGAGCCCGTAACTCTTCGACGTCAGCGCCAGGAAGATGATAGGGAAGGCGTCAGCCTCCTGCTTCGCGACCACCGGCTCCTCGACATCCTCAGGGAGGAACCCGCGCACGCGCGCCACCTTGTCGCGCACATCCTGCGCGGCCGCCTCGATCCCGCGGTCGAGGTTGAACTCGAGGGTGATCGTGCTGATCTGGTCCTGGCTCGCACTCGTCATCGTCCGCAGCCCCTCGAGGCTCGACAACTCCTCCTCGAGAACGTCGGTGACCGCGGACTCCACGACCTGGGGACTCGCCCCGGGCAGGATCACCGTCACCGACACGATCGGCGGATCGGCGTCGGGGAACTCGCGCACGGGTAGACGCGTGTAGCCGAGCACGCCAACGAGAATCAGCCCCAGGCTGAGCATGCTGGCGAGCACCGGCCGACGAATGAACAGTTCCGCGAATTGCATCAGGGTTTCCTCACCAAGCCGCATCCCGCATCTGGCGGGAGGAACGGATCAATGAAATCGCCGTTGGGGGGGTCGAGCCCGGCACCAGCGCCTACGAGAGACGGCAGCGCCACGGTTCAGGCGAACCAGCGCGTGCTACCTGCGCGCCTGCCACCAACGCCGATCGTGGGCGAAATGTTCTCTTGGGATCGAGGCGCAAGCGCGGGGGCCCAGTCAGCGCTTCGGGTCGGGGCCACGGTGCCCAATCCCGGGACAGCTGCGGGGCCACAATTTCGATCAACCGGCCCTGCTCGGCCAGCCCCCCCGATGTAACGGAAGGCAGACAAACCGCTTGGCTGCGCGCTCCGAAGCGCGGTTCGGTCACGGCGACCCCAACGTGGTCGGTCAACGGCGACGCTCAGAGATATCGGGCGGAGGCCATGGCGGCGACGCTTACCAGGAGGAGCGTGGCCACGACCTTGGAGACCAGGCCGAGCCGGGCCTGCAACCGCCCCATCTCCACACCGTCGGCCGGCGACGGCGACCCCCCGCTCGCCGCAAGGCGCTGGCCGAGCGCAGCCATCCGGCGCGCGGCCGGCGCTGCGACGGCGCCCCCGACGATCGCCGCCACGAGCGCCGCCAGGCCCCCGATCCCGAGGATCATCGCCTGGCGGGTCGCTGCCCACTCGCTCGACGCGCTCACGAACAGGCCATACATCGCGAAGCCCGACAGGACGGTGAGCGCCGCGGCCACGTTCATGTAGATCGGGAGACGCCGCCGCTGCGTCACGTGCTGCATGAACCGGCCGGCATCGGCTCCCGTCGCCCGCACCGAGGGGAGGAGAAATCCGGCCGTGATCAGCGACCCACCGACCCAGAATATTCCCGCGATGAAGTGGATCAGCCGCAGTATCACCATGATAGTTCGGTCATCCATGAGCCGGCATCCTCGGGGTAGCGTGGTGGACTTCGGTGGTGCCGCGGGACAAGATGAGACAGGAAATTAAGTGGACATACGGTCTAGCCAAATTGGGAAGTTCCAGCGCCATGAGTCGTCGCGCATACAGGCTCGGCCGCCGGCAGGAAACGGCCGACGAAACTCGCACCCGGATCCTCGCCGCCGCCAAGGAACTCCTCGCGGCCTCCGACGGCGTGCCGGCTCTCACGATGGAGGCCATCGCCCGTCAGGCAGGGGTCGCGCGCATGACCGTGTACCACCAGTTCCAGTCGAAACAGGGCCTCATGGAAGCTCTCCTCGACTTGCTCGCGGCCAGCGGCGGGATGAAGGAGCTCCGGGCGGCCTTCACGCGGCCTGACCCCTTGGAGGCCCTCGACGCCTTCATCGAGACCTTTGCGCATTTCTGGGGGACCCATCGCCTTGTTCACCGCCGCCTTCACGGGTTGGCGGCGATCGACCCCGAGTTCGAGCCGGTGTGGCGAACGCGACAGGGTTGGCGCCGCAAGGGAGTCGACGTGCTCGTCCGTCGTCTCGCCAACCACGGAGGTCGATCGGGCGGCGAAGCGAGAGCAG
>WUUC01066594.1_pt1 | contig 11535 bp, 6 predicted proteins | sample 6278441 | NCBI WGS metagenome assembly WUUC01 (sample SAMN13675441, study PRJNA597444) | soil metagenome | isolation source: soil | place: USA: Washington | collected 2017-10 | reverse complement strand
CGCCGGGGCTCTGAGGATCGGTGCGATGGGTACCGGCTTCTTTGCCGGTTCGATCGATGAGGTCAAGATCTACAAGCGCGTCCTGACCCAGGCTGAGATCGCCGTCGATCAGATCGTCCCGGTCAACACGTCGGCGACCAGCAACCCTTCGGTCGCGCTTGGCCTCGAGGAGAACCTCGGCAATCTGGTGGCCGATAGCTCGGGCAACCACCGCGACGTCACACTCTCCGGGTTCAACAGCTGGACTGCAGGCAAGTACGGCACCGCCATCGGGTTCAACGGCACCAACTACGGATCGATCACCGACCCCGGCATCGGTCTGACCACGGTCGGGATCACCCTGTCGTCCTGGATCAAGGCCGCTGGGATCCAGACCGTGCCATTCCTCGGCGCAACGACCTTCGGTCTGTACGGCCAGCGGAACTCGGGTGTCGGGCCCGGAGTTTGCGTCGGGGCGAGCTGCTGGAGCGCATCGACCGGTACCAACGGTGTCTGGACCCACCTCACCGCGACCTATGAGAAAGCCACGGGCAATCTCCGCCTCTATGTCAACGGGACGCTCACGGTGAACACCACCATCGCCGCCGGAGCCAACCTCCTACCCGGCGGGGTGGTCAGCATCGGCCGCGACACCGTCAACGGCCAGAACGCATTCGTTGGCGGAGCTGTCGACGAGCTCCGCGCCTACCCGCGCCCATTGACGCCGGCCGAGGTCGCTCGCGAGTGGAACCTGTCAGTCGCCCAGACGCCCGGCGGCAACGACCCCTCCGTCACCATCGGCAACGGCGGCGCGGCCAACTACTTCGCCGGGAAGGTCGACGAGGTGGCGACGTATGCCCGGGCGCTGACCGACGCAGAGATCGCCGAGCACAATCGCACCGGATCACCATCGAACAAGCTCGTCGCCCCGACGATCTCCAACCCCGTCGCCTCCCCGGCCGTCGCCGAGGCGACGCCGCTGTACAACGGATCCTCTAGCACGCCGAGCGCGCGTGTCGACGTCTTCAACGGCACCAGCGCCACCGGCTCACCGATCCAGTCACTGCTCAGCAAGCCGAGCATGTCCTGGAGCGCCGAGTCGGCCAAGGGCCTGCCCGCCGGCACCTACACCGCCAAGGTCACCGAGACCGACCCCGCCGGGCGCTGGGCCACCAGTCCGCCACGGACCTTCTCGATCGCCGGCGCCACCGACCCGGAGACCAGCTACGCCACCGGCGTGCGCTCCGACAACCCACTGGCCTACTGGCGCCTCGGTGAGAGCTCGGGCACCACCGCGGCCGATGACCTCACCGCACACCCAGCCACCTACACCGGAAGCCCCACCCTCGGCAGCACCGGCGCACTGAACGCCGACACAAACAAAGCGCCCACCCTCGACGGCGTCAACGATCGCGTCGACGCACCCAACACCGCCGGCTACTTCGACCCGGGCACAGGCAACTTCAGCGTCGAGGCGTGGATCAAGACGACCGCCAACGGCAACGAGGTCATCGCCACCAAGGGCACCGCCTGGGAACTGGCCGTGACCAGCGACTTGGGCAAGGTCGGCTTCGCGCGGTTCACCTACGCCAACGGTGCCGTGACCGTCTACAGCACCACGCGTGTCGATGACGGCAACTGGCACCACATCGTCGCCAGTGTCCGCCGCGACAGCAGCGCGATCCTCTACATCGACGGAGCGTTCGGTGGTCAGACCTACGCGATCAACACCACCGCGCTGACCGACACGAGCCCCGTCCGCATCGGCGCCCACGCCACCACCGGCGGCTACTTCACCGGCCAGATCGACGAAGTCGCCCTCTACACCACCAACCTCAACAGCCTGCGGATTCCCACCCACTACCGCCTCGGCGCCCAACTCGACAGCGTCGCACCCAGCCCCACAATCACCACACCCACCAACGGCAGCTCAACCACCAACGCCGCGCTCAACTTCACCGGCGCAGCCGGCAACAGCGCCAACGATGCATCCGCGCTGACCCTCACCATCACGCCCGACCCAGACGGCGGCTTGCTCTCGGTCCTCGACTACGACGAGTTCGGCACTCCACGGAGCCCATCTAGTGTGGGTCGGTATGGCTATCTGGGCGGTAAGCAACGCTCCGCGGAGCTGCCGTCAGGCGTCATCGCGATGGGCGTGCGTAGCTACGTGCCCGCGCTGGGACGCTTCCTCCAGGTGGATCCAGTCCTCGGCGGATCCGCGAACCCCTACGACTACGTCAATCAAGATCCGCTGAATGACTTCGACCTGGACGGACGCATTTGCTCGCTCAAGTGCTGGGGGAGGAAGGCACGCGAGGTGGCGCGGGAGGCGGCACGTGTGGCGCGACAAGCCGCTCGATCGCCGTATTCCCAGGCGTTCAAGGATGCTGCGCAAGTCGCAGCACGGACGGCTGGGCGAGGAGTGCTTGACATGGCAAAGTTGGGCTTCCAAGGGGTGAAAATGAGCTGGGTAGGCTTCGCGGGCTGCAATCTCGTTATGGCGCTCAACGACAAAGAGACCAGTTGGTCAGATACCTTCAACGACGCGTACCAGTGCACAACCATCCCCATCCTCCTGCCAAACTGAGCAACTCATGCTGAGATCCGAGAGACTTGGATGGCTCGTCAAACTTCGATGGGTGCTGTGGTTCAGCGCCTTTGCCACCGTCGGCGTGACAGAAGGCTGCCGCTGGGTAACGGCGGTGCTGTTCGGGTCTGCGCTAGCGGTGTCGGCGGTCGTGTTGCGGCTTGGGCTGGATCCTGAACCAGATGAGATCAGCCGTGAGGAGACCGATCGATTGGTCCGTCTCAAATGGCTAAGCCGCGTGGCTGCTGCCGGTGTGGGTGTTCTGGCCTGCGTAGCTGCGATCGAAGGCGATCTATCTGACGCGATCTTGCCAGGGATCGTCGCAGCCTTTCTTGCTTTGGCCAGTTTCGCGCCGCTCAACGGCTAGGACACGATCCGGCGTCGTCGTGAGGGACATGACGTGGCGCATGTAGTGGGCCTGTGACGAGATCCGGCGCGCCCATATTGAGGTGGCGCCTTGTCGGGAGAGCAAGGCCCTTGCGGCGAGATGTTGGCGATGAGCTGGCGTGGCGCTTCACATGCTGCGCGTCGTGACATCCCGCCGGAATACGAGCCCGGCGTTCCACGAACCCAGTGCGAGCAGATCGCCAGAGCCACAGCACGCGAGCGAGCACGCATAGCCAAATCGTTGGGTTGCGCACTCAGCGAGATCCGGGTGGAGGAGCTTGATGCACCTCTCGCCGGAGTCCCAGCGTGACCGCCGGGCCGCTCTGCTGGTGACCACAAGTTCGCCTGTTGGCAACCACAGGAGCGACTCGTGGCCTACGGAGACGGCCATGGGTCGCTCGACTAGGCAGGCGGCCGTTGCGGTGTCCCAGATCGTGATCCGATCGCGCTCTCGGATGGCTAGCCGGCCGTCAGGGGCAAGCGCAATCGCCTTGGCCGTTCGGTCGGTCGCTTTCACCCGAAAGGCTTCGTGTGGTGCATGTTGATCAAACGGCCAGTCGCGTACAGCCACAACAAAGCCCTAATCGCGCACGTCAACGTAGGCGAAAGCGGAGCGGTCTGGTGAACAGGCAATGCGCGTGATGTGTTGGTGGAGTCCTCGCTCGTGAAACAGGATCTTGTGGTTATCGCTAGCGAGGATCAGTAAGGCACCTTGAGGGGGTGTGACGATGAGCTGCGACCCGCATGAGCTTACGATTGGCCCACCGTTGTCATTGGCGGTCAGAGCTTGCGATCGCCATATTCGGCGCTGGCGTTCGAGATCGAATGTCAAGCCGCCGAGTGAGGAAGAGGTGGCGGCCAAGAGGCCGGCATCGGTTGAGAAGCCGATGCCGGACATCGGGCCGATGGCAAGTGACGAGCAGACCTGACTAGATGCTGCGTCCCAGACATGGATCTGGGTCTTGGTTGCCGCTGCGACGAGATTGCCGTAAGGGGCCACAGCCACGGCATAGGACGGGCCGACGGTAAACGCATGCACGTAGGGCCCAAAGCGCTGCATCATGCACTGCCGCTAGCGCACCTAGGATGCAGTCGGAATGTCACGGTGCCCGGTCTTCATGGTCGACGGTGGCGCGGGGGTGGAGGGTCGACGAAGCCCTGTCCGTCTTCAGTCTCGGCTACGACCGTAACGATCACGCGTGTGGGCGAGTCCGTCACTTCGATGCCGCGCCTTGAAGTCAGGACCGATGACAACCGTGCGCCGATCTCACGGCCGCCCGGGAACCCGAACCGGAAGTGACCTCATCGGCCGAGATATGGCCGGAGCCATCTATGACGCATCGCTAGGCCTGTTCGGGGTGGCTCGCTCGAACAAAGTGGTCGTGTCAAAGCAGAGAAGGACGACGCCGGTGTCGACTGAGGCTGGCTGGTCGGCTCGGGCGAGACGCTCTGCTGCGTCGGCTGTGATCTCGTCGACGCGAGCGAGATATCGGCTGGTTTCTATTGAGAGGGCACGACGGCCAAGACCATCCAGGGGAGCCGTTCTCTGCTCGATCGTGGAGTGCGGGCCATCAAATCCTCCAGCGGCAACAGCGGCACGTGTGCGCGTCGCGACGATCTGGAGTTGGGCAGTCGAAATGGAGTGCTTGTCGGTGACCGAGGTCGAGGCCCAGCTATCCGGGGTGGGCCGGGGCAACGGATTGGCTCGGTAGTGGCTCTCGACTGCGCCGCGTCTTGGAGTTTGTCTGACGCGAGTGAGGAGGCCCAGATCTCGAAGGACTCGGACGTGGTACGACACGGCCGGCAGCGTCATGCGTAGCGACCGCGCCAGTTCCGCCGGGCTCGCTTCTTGCTCCATGAAAATGGCCATCAGGCGAGCACGGAGCGGATTGCCGATGGCCTTCGCGTAGCGGGGATCGTCAACGGACTGAATCGGAGCCACCGCGGCGCTTCGAGATAGTTCAGGCAGTCGATTCTCGGGCTCGACGTCTCGAGTTGGGCTAGAGGTTGCTTGGTGTGTGTCTTGCATGCTTGAGGAGAATGGAACGGTGGGCTAGCGCTCTTGACCGAGGATCGAAAGCACCGCGGGCCGAATCTGGGTGTTCAGTAGTTCCTCGAGTTGTTGGTGACGGTCGGGATCGAGGGAACGAAGTCTCGGAAAGCCGGAAGCGACGTTGGGCTCCGTGCTGGCTCCACAAAGAAGCATGAGGCGGCGGACGGGGTCATCGAGTCGTGCGGCGAAGGCGGGGACCAGCGCATAGAAGTGCTGGACGGAGCCGCGGCGACGTCGTTCGTGCCTGAGTACCACACGATCCTCCAAACCACCCGGCAGGCAAGCCCTCAAGCCCGGCCGGGACAAGCGATGACCAGCGTCCTCCAAGCACGACTCTCACGCAGCACGCTGTTCAGCTGAGCTACGAGGGCTGCTCCGGCTATGGAGCGAGTTGATCCGGTAAGTCACCGTCGGGTCGTGCGCAACTGTCGCCGCTGCGCCGTCGCGCTAACCCCAACGGTCGAGACACGGAGATTCGCGCTGCGCGCGGCAACGACATTGAAACGCGATGCATAGGGCTTGAATCCTCGGGAAAGCGGCGATGAGATTGGACGCTCCGGACCGTGCTTGGAAATGCACAAAGCGGTCTCGGGCGCTCAGGAAGCGCGCACTGTAAGGCCCGACGATACCCGTGTCAACTTTAGAGCCATGAGCGAATGAAATAGCTGAGTATGTTAGGAGTCAACGAGCGAGACGGCCGATTGAACCGGAACGGCGGCCACAACTTCACGCGGTCGCGACTCGATGCCAGCCAGGCCAACGTCCGCTTCGTGCGCTCTGAGCTCGAAGCGACCTGAAGACCAGTTCCGTCCACCGAGAAGCTTGGCCGAAGGCGCTCGTCAACGTCCGTCAGGGTGAGGAGGCGGGCGCCCGATGCCTTGCACACCGCATAGGTCCTATTCCTAGCCATCCGTAGGGTTGACGGTTCTAGCACCAGTTTGCAGAATCGCGCATCCCTGTGACTTTGATCGGAGGATCCGTGCCGCGGACCGCGCGTTGCTTGCTTGTCGTCATGGCCGCTGCGGCGATGGTGTGTTGCCTGCTCTCCTCGACCGCCTCCGCACAGGACGTCGCGCCGGCGCGGCCGGCGGACCTCACGGCACTCGGCTCGGCAAGCCCGGTTGGGACGGCGCGGGTGTACCACGTCCGGCCAGGGCGTCGTATCCACATCCGGGTCGCCGGTGTCGGCACGATCACCGGGGCGCGCAGGACCGTCACGCGGCGTGGCCTGCTCCGCGTCCAGCGTTACATCGGCCAGCTCGACGGCGTGACCCCGGCGGGCATGGGCATTGACGTCGCCCTCCGCGGAGCGAAACTGCGCAAGCCGCTGACGCTTGTACAGACGGTCTCGCGGCGCCCGGCCGGCACCGTCCCGGTCTTCGCGCACCAGAGCGCGGATGGCACGTGGGACATCAAGCCGGCGAAGCTCGATCGGCACGGCCGGATCCGCATCACGACGCGAACCTTCTCGCTCAACCTCCCGAGCTGGCTGAACCCGAAGGCCTGGGTCGAGGAGATCGGCAACTGGGCGGCGCAGACCTTCGGCGGCCGCACCGATCCGGTGACGTGTCCCGACCGCGCGCCGGACTGGTTCCACGTCACGAACCTCACCGTCACCGCGCACGCGTGCGGGCAGAACAACCCGGACGGTGCGACCCCGCGCGCCGAGGTGCGCATCAAGAATAATCGCGGCGCGGTCCAGCAGGTGACGCTCGCGGGCAACCGCGACTACGTCTACGTCGAAGGACAGCCCGACAGGCTGCGCGCGGCGATCGGCGCGCTGACCGGCACGGACCCGTCCAACACGGTCTTCCTGTCGCCAGGGGGCGGCGGGTACATGACCGTCGGCTACAAGCGCGGCGCGGCGGACGTCACCTACACGACGCTGGTGGAGACGACCTACCGCAGCGTGTTCCTCAACTTCGCCTACATCGCGACGGGCTTCCTCGCCGACGGCGCGAGTGACAAGGCACGGTGGATCGCGACGATCAGAGTCGCCCAGGACTGCCTTGGGACCTATGACATCACCAACGGCACGGTCAAGGACCCCAAGACGGCGCTCCAGACGAAGAGCTTCTGGGACGTCTTCCTCTGCGTCGCGAAGAACGCGGCCGCAGAGCTCGCCGATCCGAAGAAGGCCTTCGGCGTCGCGCTCGAGCTGACCGACGGCAAGCTCAGTGGGATGTCGACCCAGCAGCTGTCCGACGAGCTCGTCAAGATCGGATCCAAGGCGCGGACGCTCGGCGCGGTGTTCAAGCTCGCCGCTGGGCTCCCGATCCTCCAGCAAACGCTTCAAGGGCCGATCGACGTCATCGCCGCGCTCCTGACCGGCGGCACCAGCACGCACATCGACGTCAGGATCGACAAGGCGCCGCCGGCGACCCCGCCGAGCACCGGCGGGGGTGCTCCGACGACGCCGGGCGGAGGCGGCACGACCACGCCCGGAGGCGGTTCCTCTCCCGGCGGAGGCGAAACGCCACCGGGAGGCGGTGGGAGCACCCCTCCGGCCACCCAGACGATCGTCGCCGACAACCGCGTCACCAACGGGGCCACGGCGATGCGCGAGGACACGCCGGCCTACCTCTCCACGGTCACGCGCAACTTCTGCAAGCGCGACGGGTGCGCCTTGCCCGGCACGGACTTCGGCAGCGGCGCGACCTTGACGGCCGAGTGCACCGTCATCGGCAACCGCACCACCAATGGCCAGGACAACAGCGCGATCGACGACGGCAACCCCGGGCTCTACACCAGCACCCGCTGGTACGGCATTCGCTGGGGCGACGGACGCTTTGGCTATCTGTCGGAGGTCTGGGTCGCGGCGCCATACCGCGGAGGTCTCGGGCTCCGGTCCTGCTGATCGGTCTCGACGCCCCGGCAGCGATGGCAACTGGAGCATCCGGAAGCACACGCTGATTGCTTTGCTCCGTCGCCGGAACCGCGCGGGCACGCCGAGGTCGCGAGCGATCCGAACCACTCATCACCCGGGGCTGCATCGTCCCTGTCAGTCCACGCCACAAGCAGGGCCGATCGCGAAGGACCGCTTTACAGGTGACGGTTCCGCCAATAGCCTCGCCGTGATGGCGCGCATCGTCGGTGTCCACGGAATTGGCCAGCAGTTTCAAGGGTCCGCGCTGCTCGCCGCGGCATGGGCTCCGGCGCTGCGTGACGGCGTCCAGTTGGCGACCGGAACGTTGATCACTGACGACGACGTCGCCGTCGCGTTCTACGGCGATCTTTTCCGTCCCGTCGGGAAGGGCGCCGTTCGCGGTCTTGAGCTCACCGAGGACGACGTTCTCGGCCCCGAGCGCGAGCTGCTCGAGGCTTGGGCGAGCGGCGTCGACACGGAGCTGAGGGCCGTCACTGACGCCGAGAAAACCCGTGCGCCGCGGAGCGTCCAGTGGGCGCTCAAGGCGCTCGCGAGGAGCAAACTCTTTGCCGGCGTCGCCGAGCACTTGGTCATCGCCGACCTTAAGCAGGTCATGAGCTACCTGCACGACCCGGCGAAGCGGTCCGAGATCCGCGCCCGCGTCGTCGCGGCGATCGGACCCGAAACGCGCGTGCTGGTCGGGCACTCCCTCGGGTCAGTCGTGGCCTACGAAGTCCTGGCCGCGAACCCCTTGCTACCGGTTCGCGCGCTCATCACGATCGGCTCGCCCCTGGGCATCCGGAACCTCGTCTTCGACCAGCTCGACCCGGTCCCGCGCGACGGGCACGGGACGTGGCCCGGTGCCGTGGCCGCGTGGACCAACGTCGCCGACTCATACGACGTGGTCGCCTTGGAGAAGCGCCTGGCGCCGATGTTCGACGACCGCGTCGTCGATGAACTGGTCGACAACGGAGCCCGTGCGCACGACGCTTCCCCCTACCTCACGGCAAGCGAGACCGGCCGGGCCATTGCCGCCGGGATCGTGTTGTAGGACATGAAGAAGCAGCGGTATCTGGTCGCCGCCGGAACCCAGAACTACAAGAAGGCAGGGGCTCCCTCCCTGGACCAGGTGCCGCTCGAACTCAAAGGCATCCGAGCGCTCTTCGCGCGATTCGGCTACGAGCGTGCCCTCGAGGATGAGGTCGACCTAGACCCGGAGACCGAGTCGCTCAAGACCCGACTCGAGAACTGGTTTTTCGCCCGCGACGAAGGCGACACGGCCGTCATCTACTACACGGGGCACGGATTCGAGCAGGACGGGATCCACTACCTGATGACCGCGAGCACGCTTGAGCAGGGTGTGACCTCGGCGCTGGAGACTGATGTCTTCCTGCGTCTTCTGGGCACCGACGCCAAGCTCCGGCGCCTGCTCGTCATTGTGGACGCTTGCTACGCGGGCAAGGGTGCACGCGACCTGATGGGTCTGGCGCAGCGTATGGCCGCTCGCCAAGACCAGCGAGCGTTCGGGCGTGGTGAGGGGATCTGGATCGTCGCCACTGCCCGCGCCCGCGAGGAGGCCGATCAATCTGCGTTCGTACATGCCTTGACCCACGCGGTCGACGTCGTCTCGTGCGCGACGCACGAGAGCCAGGAGTACCTGGCGTTCGACGCGTTGTTCGAGCAGGTCAACCAGTGGCTGGAGGACCAGGGCTTCGATCAGGTTGCGGGGTTCGCTCCCGTCGGGCTGGTCCACGGCCTGCCCCCGTTCCTCCCGAACCCCGGCTACGCGGACACCAGCGCGACCGCGCAGCTGTACGAGCATGCCCCCGCTATTGCCGATGTCGTCGCCCAGGCGCCGAGTCGCTTCGCCGGCCGGGCGGCCGCCCTCGCGGCCCTCCACGCCGTACCGGCTGGCTCGCTCCGGGTGGTGCTCGGCCGCCCCGGCTCGGGTAAATCGGCTCTGCTGGCGCAGTTCGCGACGCGCCGTGCTGAGGCCGACCCAGCGGCTATTGTCGCGGTCCAGGCCCGCGGCAAGACCGCAGAGGAGCTTGCCAGCGAGCTCAACGCTCCCACCAAGCCACGGCCCGAAGGCCGTCGGACCGTCGTCATCGACTCTCTCGACGAAGCGGTCGACCCGACGGGGATCGCCGCCCACCTCCGCGACCGTCTCGTCGCGCATCCTGACGAGACGGTGCTGGTCGCCTGCCGTACCAACTCGCTGCCCGACGCCCTCCAGGGGATCGAGGCGGTGGACCTCGATAGCGCGACGTACCTGCGGCGGGACGACGTGGCCGGCTACGTCGCGGACATCCTGCTCGATCGCCCGCTGTTTGCCGGCCGCGGCGACGACGTCCGTCGCCTGAGCGCCGCCATTGCCGAACGCGCCGCCGGGAGCTTCGCCGTCGCTGCGGTCGCCGCGAGGACGCTGGCGTCCGGCGATCGCATCCCGACGGTCGATGACCTGCACGTGGCGGCCCTACCCGACTCGCTCGCGGCCGCCTTCGACGCGGAAATGGAGCGATGGGGCGATGACGCCGAGCGCCTCCAGGACCTCCTCGCCCCGTTGGCGTGGTCACGCGGTGCCGGGCTACCGTGGGAGACCCTCTGGGCTCCGCTGGCCAGCACCCTGACCGGTCACGCTCGGTACCGCGACGAAGACGTTCGCTGGCTGCTCGATCATGCCGGCGCCTATGTGCTGGAGACGCAGGTCGTCGGGAGCACCGTCTTCCGCGTCTTTCACGAGGAGCTGGCCGCACATCTGCGCCAGCGCTATTCGGGCACCCCACAGCAGGCTGAGTCGACGATCGTCGACACGATCCTGCACGGCGTCAAAGACTGGAGCGTCGCATCCCGCTACGCCCGCGAACAACTCGCCGGCCATGCGCGAGACGCCGGACGCCTGGACGAGCTCCTCGCCGAGGCGAGCTTCCTCGTGGCCGCGGACGTCGATGGTCTGCTCTCGGTGTTGGACGGCGCGATCTCCGGCGCGGCGCAGGGCGTCGCCGATGTCTACGCCATCGCCAGCGACCAGCTGCGCGACGCGCGGCCGGAACAGCGCGCGGCGACGCTCGGTCTCGTAGCACGTCAGCAGGGCCAGGAGCCCCTCGCCACGGCGCTCGACCCGCTTTCCGCTGGCGCACGCTGGCGCTGCCGATGGACCGATTGGGCGCCGGTAGACCTACATCGCACGATCACCCGCATGCCGGGCTCCGTCACCGCGATTGCGACCACCGACACAGACGGCCGTCCACTGGTCGCGGTCGGAGACAGCACGGGCACGCTCTGTGTCCTCGACCTCGCAAGCGATCGCTGCGTCCTCGAGGTGCAGCTCGCTCAGCCGATCTCGACGATCGCCTGGCTCGACGCGACCCAGCCGTGGCAGCTGGCGGTCGGAGACAGAACGGGCATCGTGCATCTCTGGCGCGATGTCGACGACGGGGATCCAGTGCGCCTATCTGCCCACGAGCGCTCGATCGGCGCGATCGCTCCCGGCATCTTGGAGGGTCGACCGATCCTCGCGACCACCGGCCAGCGAAGCGGGGCCTACGTTGGCACGGTACGCGCCTGGGACGCCGAGACGCTGGTCGCGATCGGCCCCGAAGTCGATGCTTTCCCCGGTGCGGCCTTCACCGTCGACGTCGTGGAAAACGACGGCGCTCC
>WUUC01168234.1_pt1 | contig 11536 bp, 5 predicted proteins | sample 6278441 | NCBI WGS metagenome assembly WUUC01 (sample SAMN13675441, study PRJNA597444) | soil metagenome | isolation source: soil | place: USA: Washington | collected 2017-10 | reverse complement strand
CCGGATGATCGTCGCTTGCCTGGCAGCAGCGCCCATCTTGATGACCGCTGCCGAAGCGGTCCGACTCTCCATTCCGAGCGGAGGAAGCGATGCGGCAAAGCTAGCGATCATCGCCGCCAACCGCGGGGCCTGGGAGATCTTCGCGTGGCTGACCCTCGCCCTGGCCCTGGCCTGGACAGGCGCCGCCATCGGCCTGGTCGACGCTCTGCGAAAGCTCCGCCCTCGCACGGCCGGGATCGGCGGAGCCGTGATGGTGACCGGCGCAGTGGCCTTCGCCATGCACCAGATGCAGTACGTCGAGGTCAAGGCTGTCCTTTCTTCCAGCCCCGACTACTTCCGCGTGGTGGATCAGGTGGGCATCGACGGAACCTCGATGGAGGATGCCACTGTCGTTCTTCAGCTGGTCGGGCTGTGGCTGGGCCCGATCGTCCTGGTCGCCGCACTGGCGCGAGCCGAGAGGGTTGCCTGGTGGAAGTTCGCCTGCGTGCCGGTCTGGGTCGTCCTCTTTGTCTTCACCGGGTCGATCTCGCCCCTTTTCGCCGCAGTCCACCTGCTGCTGCTCCCACCGTTCCTGGCCACGGCCCGACTGGTCCTGTCGGAGCCGAACCGCAACCCGTCGGAGGTCCTGCAGCCCTCCTGACCACGAGCTAGCGACAGCGGCCAGATCGACGAGTAGTTCGGGCGTCTCGTGGCTTGTCCGGGTCACAGGGTCTGGCGTCGCACCATGCTCTGGAAGGTGCCAGGCACCGAGGCCAGCTCGTCAAAGGTCCCCTGCTGCACGATGCGGCCGGCCTCGAGGACGACGACCCGGTCGGCGTTGCGGATCGTCCCCAGGCGGTGGGCCACCACCACCCGGGTGACCTGGAGGCGGTCGAAGCTCTCCGAGACCCGTGCCTGCGTCACCGAGTCCAGGGCACTGGTGGCTTCGTCGAGGATCACCAACCGCGGGTTCCGGGCGATGGCCGCGGCCAGGACGAGGCGCTGCCGCTGACCTCCGCTGAAGGTGACCGCGTTGTCACCGATCATCGTGCGCATTCCCATCGGCAGCGCACGGATGTCGTCGGCCAGTCCCACCTTCTCCGCCGCCGCCCAGGCTTCGTCCTCGGTCAGCGGCCAGTCGCCGGTGATGGTGGAGAGGATGTCGGCGCCCGTAACGGAGGCGCTCTGCAGGGCTACGCCGATCTGCGCCCGCACGGCGCGCGTGTCGAGGGTGGTGAGGTCCTTGTCGTCGTAGGTCACGCTGCCCGACTCCGGGCGGTCGAAGCCCAGCAGCAGCCGGACGATCGTGGACTTTCCCGAGCCGGACGGGCCGACCAGGGCGATGAACTCGCCCGGCTCGGCGGTGATGCTGACGTCCTGCAGAACGGGAGTGTCCATGCCGGGGTACCGATACGTGACGGCCAGCAGCTCGACCCGCCCGGCGAGCAGGCCGGGATCAGCGGCTCCCGGAGCGACTTCGATCGGCTCCGCCAGGATCGGCTTCATCCTGTCGAAGATCGGCAGCACGTTGAGGGCATACCCGAGCGTCAGGTCGAGCTGGGCAGTGGCTGCAGCGATCTGGCCCAGGGCGGTGACGAACGCCAGAAAGGCCGCGGTGGTCATCAAATCCTGGTTCCTGGAGACACCAGCGAACACGAACACCGTGAGAAGCGACGGCAGCATGGCGTAGATGGCCGTGCGCACGGCAGAAAGCCTCTCCGCGGAGAGCAGGAGGCCGGCCTGGACCGAGAACCGGGCCGACCAGGCCACCAGCGCACGGTTCTCGGCCGCGGCGGCGCGGATCTTGTCCATCCCTTGCACGATCTGCAGGAGAACGCCGGAGGCCGCGCCCTTGGCGTCGTACATGGCCCGCAACCGGCGGATCTGGGCCAGCGTGATCAGCAGGCTGACGGCCAGGGTGAGGGTCGTCACCACCAGCACGGTCAGGGCCAGCGTGACGCTGTAGAAGAACAGCAGCCCGAGGCTGAACACCAGCGTGACCACGGCCAGCAGCGTCTGTGAGGCGACGGAGGCGACGATCTGCTGGATGGCGTCGACGCCGTTGACCCGGAGCGTGAGGTCGGCGACCGAGAACCTGCTGAAGAACTGCACGGGCAGGGCGATGAGGCGGTCCCACAGACCAGACTGCATCCGGGTGAGCATGCGACCCTGCAACCGGAGCAGACCCGCGGACCGGGACAGCAGGAACCCCGTGGTGGCGAGGGCCACCAGCAGCAGGAGCACCGACGCCGCCAGGACGGGACCCCGTTCCCCCACGGGGACCAGGGTGCCGAGGATGGCGCCCGTGGCGACCGGAAGGGCGAGGGAGAGCAGCCCGGCCACCAGGCTGAACAGCAGCAGGCGGGCGAGGTCGCGACCGCTGCCCTGCAGGCCGAACCCCAGCAGCCCGCGCACGGTGACCGAGCCGGGCGGCATCGGGCGGTAGAACACGTAAGCGGTCGGGCGCAGCTGCTGGGCGTATTGGGCAGTGACCAACGCCCGCGATCCGGTGAAGGGGTCCACGACGTGGAAGCTGCCCGACTCCTGGGCGACGAGCACCACCGGATCGCCGTCCGGCTCGCTGAACGCCACCATGGGTTCCAGGCCACGCCGCCACCAGAAGTCGTCGAGGGTGACGGCTCGCACCCGGACCCCGGAAGCCCGGGCGATGGCTCGGACCGGGTCGGAGCTGAGCCCGCGCGACCAGTCCGGCGGCTTGGTGATCGGCATCCCGGCGACACGTCCGAGCAGCTGGCACGCAGCGAACACCGCATCGGCAGCCGGGTCGGCTTTCCAGGGAGCCGCCGCATCGATGTGGTCGAAGGTGGCCAGGGCGCTGGCCCGGGCGGCCTGGTTCTGCTGCAGGCGACCGGTCCGCTGAGCGGCAGACTGCTCGAACCGGGCGGTGGCCACCGCGGAATGGGCAGCCAGCAGGGCGGACTGCACCGCGCTGATCCCACGTCGCAGGTCGGCTCGGTCCATCTCCTCGGAAGCCCGAATGACTCCCCGGCCGGCGTCGGTCACCTCGACGCAGAAGCTTGCACCCAGCGGGACGGGTGCAGGGCTGGTCAGGCGCACCCCTCCGAGGCTCAGTCGGGCATCCTCGAGGACGCACCAGAGGAGGGCAGCGGGGGCGTTGAGCACCTGGCCGGCGGAGAGCGCCAGGTGCTCGCCCGTCTGATCCTGCGCGATGGCCGACCGCGGTCCGGTCATGGGCAGGGCGGCTCCCATGGACGTGAGCCAGGAGTGCAGTCCGCCCCGGACCTCAGGGCGGCCTGGCAGGGTCGACCACCAGTCAGGGCCCTGCTCGACGACTGTTGCGCCGACGCCGACCGCGAGCAGCTGCCAGGTGTGGTCTCCCTGGTGGATGGGCTCAGCCCCGATCAGCAGGGTGCCCGCCGCGGCCGAACCGATGTAGGAACGTCGACCGAGGTCACCCGCGGTGACGGTCGGCACGACGAACAGGTCGACCTCCCCCGACATCAGCATCCAGGCGGAGTCCACGCTTCCCAGCAGCAACGGGGTACGGGCGTCGAGCATCCGGGTGGCGCCCGCGTCGGCCGCTGTGACTGCCGGCCCGCCGGGCTCGGTGCGCGTGCCGGTCACTCCGCCTCCACCAGCGCTGAGTAACGACCGCCCTCGGCGATCAGCTGGTCGTGGGTGCCGCGCTGGGTGATCTGCCCGCCGTCGAGGACGATAATCTCGTCGCAGTCGCGGATGGTGCTGAGTCGGTGGGCCACGATGATGCAGGTGGCGCCACGCCGCCGGAGGTTGCGGTCGATCTGCTGCTCGGTCTCGGTGTCCAGGGCGCTGGTCGCCTCGTCCAGGATCAGGATGCTGGGGTCCAGGAGCAGCGCCCTGGCGATCTCCAACCGCTGGCGCTGGCCGCCACTGAAGTTCTGACCGCTGCCGGTGATCGCAGACTCGTAGCCGGCGGTCCTGGACACGACGTCCTCGTGGATGCACGCATCACGCGCCGCGGTCACGAGGTCGTCGTGCAGCACCGCGTCGTCCCACAGGGTCAGGTTGTCGCGCACTGTGCCGTCGAAGAGCATGATGCGCTGGTCGACGAACGAGACCGAGGAGGTGAGCAGCGCCCGGTCCCACGCCTGGCGTGGCCGGCCGTCGAACAGGACCTCTCCGGTCCATGGCTCGTAGAGGCCGAGGATGAGCTTGACGATGGTCGACTTGCCCGAGCCCGACGACCCGACCAGGGCGATCCGGCTGCCCGGGGTGACCGAGAGGCTGAAGCCGGAGATGAGCGGCTTCCCCACCCGCGTGTAGCCGAACTCGACATCCCGCAGTTCCAGCGCGCCGTTGAGGCGGGCAGTCGGGTGATCAGTGGAGGCGCCGCGAGCGGCCAGCGGATCGCTCACGTCAGTGAACTGCTTCTCGACGCGGCTGTGCAGGACGTCGTTGACCTGCAGCAGCTGGCCCTGGGCAGTCTGCGCCTGTTGGGCGAGGCTCACGAGCTGGCCGATCGGGGCGAGGAACGAGGCCATCAGCGCCTGGAACCCCACCAGGATGCCCAGGGAGAGCGTGCCGGACATGACGGCCAGGCCACCGATGGCCAGGACGAGGACCGAGGTCAGGCTGGCCAGCGTGGTGGGGACGACGGACAGCCCGTTCGTGAGCCGGCCCATGTCCTGGCTGGCCAACAGGTACCGAGCCTGGAAGCCGGCCCACCGCTCGAAGGCGGAGTCCTCGGCGCCGGAGGTCTTGACGGCCTCGATGTTGGCCACCGTCGACATGCCGAGTCCGGTGAGCCGGGCGCTCTCGCGCAGCTGCAGCTGGTTGGCCGCATCTCGGCGCCGAGAGACGTACCAGAGGGCCACCACGTTCAGCAGCGACGCGAGGATGGCCAGGGTTGCCAGCAGCAGACTGTAGGCCGTCATCACCACTGCGTAGACGACCAGACCCACCGTGGCGACGCCGGCGGTGACGAGAGGCCCGGCCAGCAGCTTGGTGATGTTGTCGATCTGGTCGAGGCGGCTGACCAGGACGCCGGGGAACCGCTGCGTGAAGTACTGCACCGGCAGCTTGAGCAGGTGGTCGACGAGCCGGAAGGATCCCGAGACGGTCAAGCGGGTCTGCAGCCGGGCCAGGAACCATTGCTGGACCAGGGTCAGCAGGCCGATGAGCAGGGAGACGGCGAAGACGGCAGTGATGAGACCGGCGGCGTGGTCAGGGGTCGGCGAGTCGAGTATGTCGTCGACGAAGATGGTGGTGAACATCGGCAGCATGACCCCGGGCACCACGAGAAACAGGCCCGCGATCGCCGCCAGGACGAAACCCAGGCGCGAGGGACGCATCCTCGTCCCCAGCTCCTTCAGCCAGCCGCTGCGCTCACCCCCCTTGGTGAAGTCCGGGCCTGGTGCCGCGTGCAGGGCGACGCCGCTGTAGAGCCGTTCTGCCTCCGCCAGTGGTACGGCTCGCCTCCCTTCGGCCGGGTCGTTGATGAGCACGCAGCCCTTGCCGTAACCCTCGAGCACCACCCAGTGGGAGAACCGCCAGAACAGGATCTGCGGCAGCAGGTCGCCCTCGGCGAGCTTGTCGAAGGGGCGCCGGTAACCCTTGGCCACCATGCCGTAGCCACGGGCCGCCTTCAGCATGTTGCTGGCGTTGGATCCGTCCCGCGAGACACCGCAGGCCTCGCGGAGGTCCTCCAGCGGCACCAGTCGCGAGAAGTGGGCCAACACCATGCCAAGCGCCGCCGCCCCGCACTCGGTCTCCTCCATCTGCAGCACGGTGGGCACCTTGACCCGGTGCCGCGGGAAGGGGGTCGGCGGTGTCTGGTCGTCCCCTGGCCGCAGGATGGGGGGTGTCGACGCGCTCATGAGCCCTGGCGGTCCCGGCCGCCGAAGACCACCTCGAGCGGGTGCTCCTCGTCCAGGATGATCTGGGCGGTCACGGGTACGCCCTGCGTGATCACGAAAGGCGGCCCGTTCCCGACACTCCAGCGGTGCTTCGACGGTGTGGTCGCGTCGTAGCTGAGCCTGACCGTGGCCAGCAGCGCGGGCTCGCTGCCGAGCTCCACAGCGACGACCTGCTGCTCGAGCCCCAGCTTGTCGGCGGTCTGTTGCAGGGTGTAGGGGGCGTAGCTGATCTCGTCGACGGTGCCGAGCAGGTAACCGTACTTCGATGCGGGCGCGGTCGACACCTCCATCCGGACTGGCAGCCCGACGACCACGGTGCCCGTCATGTCAGCCGGAACGAGCATCACCACTTCGTCAGGTTCTGCCAGGTCGCTCACCACCACCGTGGTCTTGCCGGGCCACATGGCCGATCCCTCGGACACCAGGATCGCGGTGATGGTCCCGTCCTGAGGAGATACCTGAGCGGCACCGCTCTGCAGCGTCACCAGCTGCTGACCTTCGTGGACCTCCTGCCCCAGCGCGACGAGGACCCGGTCCACCCTCTCGGCCTTGGTGGCCACCACATTCGTGGAGCCGCGCTCGGTGTACAGGGCGCGGGTTGTCACCGAGGAGGTGACGGTGCCGACCACGGCCCAGATGATCGTCCCCACAACCAGCAGACCGCAGGCGAGGAGGACGAACACGGTCCACTTGGGTGCGAGGCGGACGACGCGGTCGATGGGATCGGCTGACTGGACGATCGGGCGTCCGAGCTCTGAGCCCTGCTGGCGTTCGGCGGTGGACTGGGTGATGCTCACGTGAGAGCCCTCGCGATCGGGTGGTCGGGGCCGGGGTCGGCGCACAGCATGGCCAGTGCGGGCAGCCCGTGAACGGCAGACAGCCAGGCCGAGTCGGGCGCGAGCAGCGGGGCTGACCAGCGCCCGCCTGCAGCACGCCTGCCGGCGATCGTCGCCCGGATGCGGTCCCGCCGGACCGCCCACCGGTCATCGTCACCGAACCGCAGAGCTGCTTGGGCCAGCACACCTTGGTCGAGGAGGGTGCGGAGCGTGGCGGTCGTCGGCACGTCTTGGCCGGACCAGACCGGTGGAGCCAGGGTGGCGGAGGCGATCGCGTCCCCCGGGCTGATAGGGATCGGCAGAGCAAGCCTTTTCGAGCTCGGCCGAACACGGGCCAGCCGGTGCCGGGCCAGACCCGCACCCCAGGCCCGGGAGGGCAGTGACGCAGACCAGCAGTCGGGGGCGTCGACGTCCTCCTGCTGCAGCTCGGCCAGTTCGTCGACTTCGGCCAGTTCGTTGGGGTCGGCCAGGTCGTTGAGGTCGGCCAGTTCGCTCAGAGCGTCCGCCACCGCGGCGTCCTCGGGTAGCTGGAGCAGGGCGAGGATCGCCCCGGCAGTCCCGTCGATGACGAGCGAGGGCTCGTTCCGACGGGCGGCCCGTAGGCACGAGACGACGAGACTTCGGGCCGCGTCGAGGAGCGCCACGTCGCCCAGCAGCCGCGCGGCGACAGCCGCGGCGTAGAGCACCCCGGCCGGTCCGGAGAACGCGTCCGCCGGCCCCTGGTCCCCCCGCCCCATGCGGTCGACGCTGCCCAGCAGCGCGGCCCGCGCCGCCGCCGCACAGCCCGCCGGGGGCTCCGTGTGGACCGCCGAGGAGCCGGCCGTGGGCCCAGCAGCCATGGCAAGTGCGAGGCCGATGCCCGCCTGCCCGAGCAGGCCGGCGCTCATCCGGCCGAAGGTCCACCGGTTGCGGTTCGGGTCGTGCTCCAGGCCGATCCAGGCCAGGGTGCCGTCACCGACGTCGATCGCCCGGTCCAGGAGCAGCGCTACGGGCTCGCGGTCGAGCCCTGTGTGGCCCGCATACTGAGCGTCGAGGCCGACATCCGACCGTTCGTCCGGGTCCATGGCGAACAGCGTGGCGCGCAGGTCGTCGACGTGCTCGCTCTGACCGGCTACGGCGCGGAGGCGGCGGCGCGTGCGCCTTTCGGGCGTCTCGGTGAGGGCGTCGCTCAGGATCGCGCCCCGGTCACTGACCAGGTCCGTACCGGTGAAGGGCACGCTGAAGAGGGGTACGTCGAGGTCGCGCATCGCCTCGACCTCGCAGGCGATGAGCCCCTGTGGGGCGGTGCCGGTGGCGAGATACAGACGTTCGAGGATCAGCTCGCGCTCCACGCCGTCGAGCAGGGCGTTCGGCGCGGTGCTCTGGGTGAGCAGCCGGGCGTAGGTGCGGGTCGGCCGCGCCACGAAGCGAACGACGGGCTCGGGGTCGGACGGAGGAAGGTGATCGGTGACGGCGAGGAGTTCAAGCCGTGCCTGCGCCTCGGCATACCCGTCGATCAGGGCCTGCTCATGACCCCGGAGCGCGACCGGGCGACCCCACCGTCGCGGCAGGGCAGCGCCGTTCGCCAGCGGAACCCGGTTGCTGCGCAGGGTCGGTCCGTGCTCACCCTGGACCAGGACCCGCACCGCATACGGGGTCAGAGCTTGACCGGGGCCGGCGAGGGCGCCGATGTCCGCCGTGCCCCGGCCCGGCGCGCCGGATACGACACTGGTGACCATGCTCGTGGGGCCGGGGGTGTCGGCCAGTCGTGCTGAGACCGGGTCTTCCCGTGCAGCCGTCCGGAGCGGACCTGGGGCCACGACTGTCTCGAGATCGACCAGCACCGGCAGGTCAGGGGTCGGCACGAAGTTCTCGTGGTGCAGATCGGTGGCACCCAGGGCCTGTGCCACCCTTAGCAGCGCCCCGGCTCGGCGGAAGTAGGCGTCGACGGCCTGGTCGTCCGCGCAGTCCCCGCGCCGAACCTCCCTCGCCCAGGCGTAACCGTCGCGCCCGGTGACCGCGGGAAGACGCAGCCCGAGCGGCGCCCCCACGGCGTCGACCTTGGCCAGTACGCCCGCGAGCAGTCGGTGGAGCCCGTCCGACCGGGGCTTCAGGAAGATCGAACTGTCGTCGGACAGCGTCAACCGCGCCACGCTTCGACCGCCGCAGTGCTGGTCGCCGTCGGACACACTGATCGCTGTCACGACCACCCCGGGGGACAGGATGGGCAGGTCTGCCGCTATCCGGCGGCACAGCTCCGCGGTCGCCTCACGCCACTGCCGCCAGGCCGTGGCGAGCAGTCGGGCGACGACGGGATAGCCGACCCAGAGCGCCTCCCAGTCCCCGCGGGGGTCGGCGGCGAAGAGGAGGTCATCCGAGCCTCGACCGGTCGCCGCTTCCATCAGCAGCGGCCCGCTGACCGCGAGCTGGCGGCGCGCCAGGTCAAGGACGAGCTGGTGCTGGGCGCTGGTGGAGATCGGTGCGGCGGTGGACCAACAGCCCACGTCTCGGCGTGCGGCCGCCAACCAGTCCCCGAAGCCGGCGGAGAACCGCCAGGGCTGATCCGGGTCGACCCAGGCCGGCAGCCCGTCGCCGGCTACCTCTCGCAGCCGCGGGGGTTCCGGCAGCTCCGCCTCCGACCCGACCAGCTGGAGAAGTGCCATCGCGTCCTGGACCCAGGTGGGCAGTGGTTCGCCGGGCACCGCCGTGACCTCGCCGAGGCCGGTGCGCCACTGGTCGGGCGTCAGCCCGTGCTCCTCGAGGATCTCGGCCATGCGCTCGGGCCGGCCGTCGGCGATCCGGTGGAACCAACGCATCAGACGCTGCTCACCCAGGGGTGTGCCACCCGTCGGACGGAGCCAGCCTCCGCCGATGCGTTCGGCCGGACTCGAGGCTCGGGCCAGCGCCGAGAGCAGTGGGCGCACCCCTTCCTCGGTCGCCACGGCAGGTGCAGCCGTTGACGTCATCTCAGGTCCCGTCCGCCGCAGGACTCGTCAGGAGAGCGGCCAGGGCTTGGTGAGAGGCCGCCCGGGCGAGCTTGGCACGCACGAGCTCGAACCGGACGTCATACACATCCTTGAACCCGTTTTCGAACGCCCATACGTCGAGGCTCACCGTCGGGCGCCAACCGGTGTCGCGCGCCTGCCCGCGGATGAGGTCGAGCAGGTCGGTCTCCTCGACGGACGACGTGAAGTCGGGATGGGCGGCGTCCAGCATGCTCTGCTGGTCTCCAGCGGCGTCGGCGACAGCGGGGTAGCGGCCGCGAACGCGCAGCTCATCCAGCACTTCTTGAGTGGTTCGCTCCAGGTACTTGCGGCTGATGTACCAGTCCCGCAGCGCGCGGCGGGTGGCCTGCTGGCGGATCAGGAGGTCGAAGTCCTCCTGGTTGAGGTCGTTGTCGCGGCGCCAGGCCTCGACGTCCTCGTCGGTGCGCAACCTGCGGTCGGCCCGGAAGCGGAGCAGCTCCGCGGTGATGGCTTCCGGTTCAGGGTCCACCTTGAGCAGCTCACCGAGGACGTCGACCAGGCCGGCGTGCAGCGCCTGTTCGTTCACCTCGGCGAAGTCGGGCAGGTGGAGTGCCGCGTGCGCAGCGATGTCGGCCAGCGGAAGGCTGGTGCCGTGGCGCCGCACCCGGCGGTCCCGGTGGTAGACAGCCCGGAACGTGTGCGAGCGGGTGACCCAGACGGGATCTGGCGGGTCGACCCCGTGCTCGGCGACATGCACCAGGAGCTGGGCGGCGTCCTCCCGCTTCTGGTCCACGGCGTGGCTTCGGAGGAACTCGCGCAGCTTCTCGAGCACGCTGATGGCCAACCCGTGCTCCCTGGCGTCGGAGAGCAGGGTCGCGTAGCTGCGCTCGGGGTAGAAGCGTCGCTTGGCCAGGTCGATCAGCACGTCGTGCTGGCTCTCGGTGACCACGCCGTCCTCGGCCGCACGGCGCAACGTCCGGCGGATGTTGACCATGGCGTCGCTGATGGCCCGGTACTCCCACTCCGCGCCGGCGTGCATGACCGCGACCTCGTCGTCGTCGGTCAGCGCACCGGACATGAAGTCCTCGAAGACCTGCCCGAAGCCACGGGCCCCGTACGCCGCCGTCTCGGCCATCCGCAGCGCCCCCATGCTGCTCGATCCGTAGACGGCCACGCCCTGCTCCAGCGCGTACAGGATCTCCTTGTGCCAGACGGACAGCTGCTGGGTGAACACGCCGTCGATCAGCAGGATCCCGGTCGGCCGCAGCTCCTCGACCGCGCTGATGATGTCTGACTGTGCCGCCGGCGGGAGGTACACCGCGTCCGGAAGGATCTCGCGAGCCTGGGACCAGGACATCGTCGGTCCTAGGTAGACGACGATCGTCATGTGACGGCGACCTCCTGATCGGTGACCGAGCGCGCCCAGGCCCGGGCGCGCTTGCCGGGGGTGAAGTCCTGCAGCATGTAGCCCTCGAGGCCCGGTACGACGACGCGGAACACGTCGACGCCGATCTCCGGGTGGGTCATGTCGACGGCCAGCACCCGCGTGATCCCGATCGCCCGGAGCCCGGCCAACAGGGTGCGGCCGTCCGCCTCGAACGTGTCTCCCGAGCTGTCGGCGATGTTGCTCAGATCCACGGTCTCCGGCACGGCCAGCAGAGCCGCGTTGGCCTCGTCGTAGACCCTCCTGAACCGGCGGTGGTGACCGAAGGAGTCATCGCGTGATCCCGCGATGTAGACCAGGCGCCCCTGCGCCGCCTCGCAGATGGCGCGGATCACGGCGACCTGAGGATCGAGGTGCGTGCCGTACCCGTGGTAAAGCCCCATCAGTGGGTTGCGGGTGTCGCACAGGTAGGCAGTGAAGGTCGGGACCCGGGTGTCGACAGTGCAGTCGAGGACG
>WUUC01025510.1_pt1 | contig 11537 bp, 17 predicted proteins | sample 6278441 | NCBI WGS metagenome assembly WUUC01 (sample SAMN13675441, study PRJNA597444) | soil metagenome | isolation source: soil | place: USA: Washington | collected 2017-10 | reverse complement strand
TCAACAGCAGAATCAGGATGATGCGAACTTTTGCTATCAATGCGGGACCGACCTCGCCTCACCGAACCACATTCCTGAAGCGGCGCCACCAGCTGCGACTCGCACCGACCAGGATGTATGGCGCGACTTCATCGGTCCCAATGCTGATCGCTACCTGGAGCACTTCAAGAAATTCGGCCCACCGCAGTCCCCGCGATTCGCACTCACTTGGAACTGGCCGTCTTTTCTGTTCGTGTCGTTTCTCTGGTTTCTTTATCGCAAAATGTACCTATATGCAGTGGTCTATGCGGTCGGACCAATGATTTCGACCTACCTGACGGGTGACATGTCGAGCGGCATGGTTTGGAGCGTCGTCGCTGGTGCGACCGCGAACTATGTGTATTACTGGCATTGTCGCGAACAGATCGCGGCGATCAAACAGCAAACCTGGAATGACCAGGCCAGGCAACGCCTGGCGATCAAGGAATCAGGCGGAGTGCAACCGTATGTCATTTGGGTGGGCGTCGCGTTCTATGTGATTTTTTCGCTGACCATCATTAAAATGATCCAGGAAGGGTCGCTGGATCCGGATAAGAGTCCTGGACAACCCGCCAAGCCTGCCGGCAATGCCGCAGCCAACCGCTTCGAACGCTTTACCGCTGCCGCTGCCAGCTTATCCACGCCTGAAACCAACCCCAGTCCTGCTCATAGGCAGCCCCCCCCGAATTGGCCGTCTCCTGTTTTTGCTCCAATTGCGTATACGTCCGAGGCCAATTTTTCTGCCACCAGCTCTTGAGTTCATCGGGACCGTACGCCTGCCCGTTCTGGTTGACAATGCCCGCCGCCGTACACACCGGCGCGACAAGCGGCCAGTAGCGATCCTTCCCGAGGCCGAGACTTCGAAAATGCTCGCGCAACAGAAATACCACCCACAGCTCCGCGCTGTGTTTCTTGTTGTGCTTGAACGGCTGAGTCTGGCGCAGTGGAACCGGGTCGAATGCCTTGACGATCGACGTATAATCCGGTCCGCCGTAACTCCCGGCGGCATCGGCAATGCCCTCAAGAATTGTCGACAACTCCAATTCTGCTACAGGCGAAGTGATCTGAGACCCGGTTGACGCGTCGGAAAGCGGCCCCGGCGTCGTCAGCAACTCGATCAATGGCTTGAGCTCCCGTAGACGGGTGGCCGCGGCTTTCAGCAGTTGCTCGGATTCCAGCCAATAGTCGTTGTCGTGTTTCGTCAGACGCTCGCGGCCGGCCGGCGGCAACACCGTCGGGACCCAATAGCGCATAAGCACGAATAGAATATAGTCGACTTGTGCGCCGATTTGTCCGATTCGGTCGAGAAGGCCGCCAGCCCCCGCCGCCTTGAAAAACGACTCTGCACGGTCACCGACCTGTAGCCGTTGACCCATGCTCGTCCACCAGGCTTCGACTGCATGCCAAGGACTGTCGGACGACCGGATGGTGCTCATCGAACGCGAACCCCGCTGCAATCGTGCGGCATCGTACTGCTCTGATATTCCGAAAGCAACGCTTGACTTCAACTCGTGTTTCAGTATTCTTGCTCTGCATTCGCTAGCATCACGCTTGAGAGGCACCGGATGGGCCGCTTGGTTTTGCTTCGGCATGGGGAATCGCAGTGGAATCTTGAGAACCGATTTACGGGATGGGTGGACGTGCCGCTCTCTCCGCGAGGCATGCAAGAGGCGAAAAACGCCGGCGAGAAGCTGCGCCCATACCGATTCGATCGGGCCTTCACGTCTGTATTGCAGCGCGCAAACGACACGCTTCGTCTGGTGCTTGAGGTCGTCGGGCAAACCGGGATACCGACGGAAAAAGACAAGGCTCTGAATGAACGGATGTATGGCGAATTGCAAGGTTTGAACAAGGCTGAGACCGCGAAAAAATACGGAGAGGAGCAAGTGAAGATCTGGCGCCGCAGCTATGACGTTCGCCCGCCCGGAGGCGAGAGCCTCCGAGACACGGCTGAGCGCGTCTTGCCTTACTATCACAAGGCGATCAAACCCCATGTACTGGCGGGAGAAACTGTCCTGATTGCCGCACACGGCAACAGCCTCAGGGCGCTCGTGATGGAATTGGAACACCTGTCGAAGGAACAGGTGTTGGAGCTCAACATTCCTACGGGCGCCCCCTTGCTCTACGAGTTGGACTCACGGGGAGTCGTGACCAGCCATCGATACTTGTGAAGCGAACGCGGAGTCGCTCGCGTGTCTTACCGAAGCCTGAGTTAGCATCCGCCGCCATGATCGGTTTTCACTGCACCCCTTCTGGATTGACGCTCGCCGCAGTGGTGCTCGCTGCCGTCATGCTGACTGCGCCCGCCCAAACAGTCCGGGCGGATGAGAACCGATGGGGGTTCGGCAGCGGGCTCGGATTTACGACCGGCACAGTCCATGATACGGTCTTCACGCTCGGCTTCAACCTCGACTACTATCTCGACCGGAATTTTTCCATCGGTCCCATGATGCTCATCAGCCCCACTGGAGATCTCTTTCAGATCTCGATGGCCGGGGTGGCGCGTTATCATTTTCGACTGAACAACGGCGTCAATCTCGTTCCCTTCGTGGGCTTCGGATTGACTCATGCCGATCTTGACCGCGGGGCAGGACCGGGCCGGATCGATCGCAACGACACGAGTTGGTACGTCCCGATCGGCATGTCCTTGGAGTATCAGGTGGTGCGTAACATCGCGCTCACCTCAACGCTGATTGTAAATCTTCACGACATCAACCTTTCCCCCTCGTTGCCCGAGAAGGACAGCACCAGTGTGTCTCTGTTGTTCGGATTCAATTGGGGTCCTTAAGTTGGTAGGGATTAAGCAGCTTGGGCCGGCCGCCATCTCAACCCGGCGTTCAGCACTCCCTGGAGAAGATCCGGATAACGGTAACTGGCGCTTTCCGCCGAATCGGCAAAGTCCTCGTCGCGAGCGATCTGAGGGTTCGGGTTGGCTTCCAGCACATAGAGGCGGCCTTCTTCGTTCATCCGCATATCGATCCGTGCATAGCCGCTTAATTCCAGAGCGCGATACGCCTGTTTCGCGAGGTGTTGAATTTCTTCCGTTTTGCCTGCCGGCAAGCCTTTGGCTTCCTTTGACGTTATGCCGTATTTCTCTTGATACCTCCTGCTCCATTTGACGCGTTCGGTCGCGATGCGGCGCGCATCATCGGGTAGCTTATCCATCTTGAGTTCCCACACGGGCAGCGCGTGCAAAGATCCGTTGCCCAGCACGCCGACATACAGTTCACGCCCCTCGATGTACCGCTCGATCAACGCGCCGGTACCGACGCTCTCATGGATGAACGTGACCCGCTCCCTGAGTTTCTCGTCGTCTGCAACGATCGAGGCCTGGGAAATGCCCAGGGAGGCTTCCTCGGTGAGGCTTTTGACGATCAACGGGAATGTCAACCACGAGGGCCGCTTGATGGCTCGTCCTTGCGGCGCCACGATGAACTCCGGATGCGGGATTTCGTGAAACGAAAATAACTTCTTGGCCAACGCCTTGTCCCGAGCCAGCATGAGTCCACGAGGATTACATCCCGTGTAGGGCGTCCCCAATAACTCGAGATAGGACACGACGTTCTGGTCGTAGATGGCGCGCCCGTCGAATTCTTCAAGCAAATTAAAGGCAATGTGCGGCCTCCACTCGCGGACAGCCGTTCCGATGACGCCGAGATCGCTTTTCACACCGAGCGGTTTTACTTCATGTCCGAGTTTTCTCAGGGTGGTCACCACATCGTATTCCGTTTTCCATTCGGCCCGCGACGGGTCATACCCGTTGATCGGCTCCGGCGGAACCAAGTCCTTATGCATGAGGACGAGGACGCGCAGCCGTCTCATACCGCCACCTTATAGCGACCGCTGCGCAAGTAATTCATCGTATGGACCGTCAACAGTATCGTGAAATCCAACTTGGCCTGCTCTTCCGGAATGGCCACCCGCAACCGCAGCTCGCGGCACCGCTTGATCATGTCTTCGAGGACCAGATCGATCGTGTACTGATATTCGCCTGTCCAGCTCGCTACTTTCCGGCGCACCTCGCGGCGGAATCGGTTGAGAAACCCAGCTGCAGGCATCTTCTCTTCATAACCAGCGGTGCCCGAAAACATCCGCTTTAAATCAGGGTCGTAGGAGGAGGATAACGGTAGCCCATAGTGCCCCCGCTTCCGCGCATAATGATTGCGCAGAGTGCGCTTGAGCGTTCGCAATGGATCGATCTCCTCCTTCGTCGTGACGACCGGCGGCGCGCCCGCCAAGCCGTGCATCAGGCTGTCCATGTAGCGAAGCTTACGGATGACAGGCCATCCTTTATAGCGATCAGCCCAGAAGGACTTGGGCGTCAACCAAACGGCAAACGTTTCGGCGAAATCCTCATCGGGATGACTCTGCGCATACCAGACGTCAAGGTGCCGCACAAAACTCCGGCTATAGGGCCGGGGGGTATAGTATTTCGGATAGGGGTCCGAGGAGCGGCCGAACATGCGCTGCCTGCTGCGCAACCGCCGTATGCGGTACGCGTTCTCAATGGCATGTCCGGCTTCATGACGCAGAATTCTCATGCACCAGTCCGCCGTTCCTCCTTCGACCTCGAGCATCTGAGACAGTTCAAGCTTTTTGAGGCGCGGATGGGCGAGATAGAACGGGATGGCAATCCCCGGCACGCCGTCAGGTGTGAACCATTCGTTCGAAATCCAAAAGTGCGGTCGGAAGTTCAGCCTTTTGGCCTCAAGTTCATGGTGGAGCTTTTGGATGTGCCGGGATAAGAACGGGCTCTTGATGCTGACGTTGAGACGGCACATGGGAAGGTCGAGGAGCTTTTCGTCCGGCCATGAGGCCCACGCCGGGTTGCAGTGACACGGCTCTGTCCGCTGTTCATTCGTCATCGCGACATAGCGCTCTTCGGCATCGCATCAGCATCTCCTCAAAATATAGCAGGCCGACCGTCTTGCTACCCTCCAGCCGCGATTAAGCGGCTGCTTACACGACGCACGAGGTGAAAATTGTCTCTTCCGTGCAAGAATGAACCGCGCTGTCAACACGGTACGGCTCCGGCCGTCTCTTCTCGAGCACGACGGAAACATTCGACAGTGAATCGAGCGTCCGCGTAGAATGCGATCGTATGCTCCCGACCTCCCCTCACCGGCCGCCGCCGGACCGATTGGACGAAGCCACTGAGCAGCTGCAAATACGGCTGCTGCGCCTTGTCGGCCAAACGATCAGCGACTACGGATTGATTGAACCAGGCGACAAGATCATGGTGTGCGTTTCAGGGGGAAAAGACAGTTATGGGCTCCTTGATCTCTTACTCACATTGCAGCGGAGAGCGCCGGTCCGCTTCGAGCTCATCGCAGTGAATCTTGATCAAAAGCAGCCTGGCTTCCCGGCCGATGTCCTGCCTGACTATCTCACCAGGGCGGGTGTGCCATTTCACATCGAAGAGCGGGATACATACTCGATCGTCAAACGGCTGATTCCCGAAGGACAGACCACCTGCTCGCTCTGCTCCCGCCTTCGCCGGGGTCATCTGTACCGCATTGCCACGGAGATGCAAGCAACCAAAATCGCCCTCGGTCATCACCGTGACGACATTCTCGAGACCCTCTTCTTGAATCTTCTGTTCACCGGCAAACTCAAAACGATGCCGCCGAAGTTGCGCTCGAAAAACGGGCGACATCTCGTTATCCGTCCGCTCGCCGCAGTGCGTGAGGCTGATCTGGCCTGCTACGCGCAGTTGAGGCGGTTCCCAATTATCCCTTGTGATTTGTGCGGCTCGCAGGAAAACCTCAAGCGGAAGCAGGCGAAAGCATGTTTGCTCGAATGGGAACGGCGGGCGCCCGGCTGCACCGACAGCATCTTTGCAGCGCTATCGAATGTAGCTCCGTCGCTGCTTCTCGATCGGCAATTGTTCGATTTTCACTCGTTGCGCCGGAACGAACCTGTGCCGGAGGATGAGGATGCCTGGCTGGACGAAGAAATCCTCTAGGCCTTCACCTTGCTTGGGAAGCGTTTGCGGAATTTCATTACTTTTGGACCCACGACGGCTGTGCAATAACCTTGGAAGGGATTCCGCACAAAATATTCCTGATGGTACGGCTCGGCTTCATACCATGCCGCCGCAGGCACAACTTCGGTCACGATCGGATTGGGATAGAGCTGTTCGGCGGTCAATGACGCGATCACTTCCTCTGCTATTCGCTTTTGCTCGGGCGTGTGGTAAAAAATGGCCGACCGATACTGAGTGCCGGCATCGTGTCCCTGGCGGTTGAGTGTCGTCGGATCGTGGATCACGAAGAATACGTCGAGGAGCTCTCGATAACTGACGACAGCCGGATCAAACGAAATCCGTACGGCTTCGGCATGACCGGTGCCTCCTCCACATACCGCCTCATAGTTCGGGCGCTCCGCATGCCCGCCGGTGTAGCCCGATTCGACCGAACGAACGCCCTCCATTTGGTCGTAAACGGCTTCCAGACACCAAAAACACCCCCCCGCGAGTGTCGCAATTTCTTCGTTCATTGTTTTCAAATGTCAGCCTTCCACTGAACCGGCCGTTTAACGGCGAGGGAGTATCATCGTATATTCTGGACGGGAAAACCAGGGTGTACAGAAGGTTTACGCGACGCGAAAGGTAAGACGGCGAGTCTAACTGCTCGGATCAACTTCGAGATCGGCAATCACTTGCTTCAACTTCGCTCGTTCATCGGGTTTCATCGAGACGAATTGCAGACCGAACGTTTTCCCTTTGACCCACCGAACTTGGGCCTCATCGACTCGTAACGGCCAACTCAGGCCCGGTGCATAGATCCGGCATTCAAACGACGTATGGGCGACCACTGGGTGATCCGTCTCGATCCGGCATCCCCCATCGGAGAGATCCAGCGTTTTTCCTTGGCCTTCCCGCTGTCCACCCGAGAACGTGCTGCGGAACTGCGCCGTGAACCGCGGATGCATGCGTTCGTCCGTCGCACGCTCCTTTTTTAACGCCTGGGATCTTCTGGCCATCGTTCTCGCACCTCCGGCAATCAAGAGCCCCGATCGCTTCTCTTGGAGAAGCGCCCGGGGCGATTACCTAAACGACGAACGAACTATTTCCTCTTGAGCAATACGTGGCCGCGCCGATTGAGTTGGTAGCAGGATTCATCATGTTCCATGCAAAATGGACGTTCCTTGCCGTAAGACACGATTCCGACCTGCTTCGGGCTGACACCCATCTCAGCGAGATAGTTGCGCGCGCTCTTCGATCGTTTCTCTCCTAGCACAATATTGTAATCCGTCGTGCCTCGCTCATCGCAATGTCCTTCAACCTTCAACACGGCACCGGCATGGTCCTTCAGCCACTTCGCATTGTGGTTCAACGCCTCCATCCCGGACGGCGAAAGCGTCCACTGGTCATACCCGAAAAAGACGTCCTTCAGCCCGGCTTCCACCGCAGCCTGTTCTTCTCTAGATAACTCCGCATGAGCACGTATGCCGCTGCTGGCGGGGGATACCGGAGCGAAGCTTCCTCCGTGAGAGAGGTACTCGTCCGAGGGATTTTGTGAAAATCCGCTCAGGTCATTGCGGGAGCCGCCTTGCGTCATCCCAGGGAAATCGGGATTCACCCCTTGGCCTCGCCATGTGGATCCGGCGCCTCCGGGAGAACCGGATGACCCGACTGTCGTTTCATCGCCATCAGACTGTAACCACTTCATCCCGCAGCCGGATGTCCCGACTACCGTGAGCCCCAAAGCCGCTATGAGCACAGTTTTCCCAAGACTGACTTTCATGGTTATTCCCTTCCGGTTATGTTGTCCGCGCGACAAGACAACTATACCACCGGATTGTGGTGGGGCCGTTTCCTGGATAATCGAATCTAAGTCCGTGAAAAACTGGGGTTTTAGCGACGAGCGGAAAGAAGGACTATTGGGAAGAGCATGAAATCACGTCGGTTTAGAACTGTGTTGATCGGCGATCAGCCCAGCGGACCGGGCGCATCACTGTACCTAGTGCCGCCACAGCGCAGATCATCGCCAACATCAGCAATCCCATCATTAAAAAGAAGGCGGCTCGTACATCGTGGAGGATGACGTGATTCATCTAAACTTCCCTCCCTTCATTCCGTTCGATACTTATCCGCTTTGCCATCCGCATGAGCAAGACCAGGGAGCCATAGGATCGCCTTTCGTCAACCAACGTCCGCAACAAGGACAGTGTCTTGTCCATACCTGCCTGGCGCCCTGCTCGGTAGATACGTATCCCTGATAAGGATTGAAGACCTGTTGAGCATAGGATAGCACTTTCATATCCCGTTGATCCTCTATCCTACATTCCAGAGTACAACGAGCATGCCAAAAAATCTATGCAGCTAAAGCGGGGACGGCCGGCGGCCTGCGTCGATAGACCTATGCCCATAACTATTGAAGTCACTAGCTCGAACCGATCTTTGACCCCGGTACCCCGAGATTTCAGCCCAGGAGAGGCGTTTAGCCGCCTGTGCGAACAAAAGTTGGAACCTGGAGGAGTACGAAGAGCATCCTAGGGTTGGAGCGTGGAAGGCCCGAGGCCCTTCCTCTTGCATCAAAATGCCTAAGCCTTAGGCGCAGCAGACGGCATCTAGCTTATTACAAATGGCATCAGTGTTCCTGATGATTGTCGGCGTCGTGGATCGTCAGCGACCGGTAGCCCATAGCTTAAGCGCGGTTAGCGTCTTCCAGGCAAACGACGATAGATCTCCTTTCGATCTCCAATCTTGACGATCAAAACCAACAGTTCCTTGTCGTTTACGGTGTAGAGGATACGGTAATTACCCGAGCGCACGCGATAGAGGTCGTCCGCGCGTTCCAACTTTTCGACTCCATGCGGACGGGGATCTTGGGCAAGCTTGTCGATTCGACGGACAAGTTGCTTCTGGATAGGTTTGTTGAAGCTTCTTAGCTTACGCTCAGCGGCGGGAGCGAACCTAGAGCCCAGCCTTACAGACCAAGTTCCTTTTTGAGATCGGCAAGAGACCTCGTGCCCTTATGCTTTGCCTCGACGAGAGCAGCCCGAGCATCATCACAAGTCGATACGATCTTCTAAGCTTTGGAGGAGTTCGAAATCCTCAAAAGAGATGTCACTGGCTTCCCCCGTCGCTCGACCACAACACGCTCTTTGGAATATGCCACGCGATTCAATGTATCAGAAAACTCTTCTCTGGCCTTAGTTACTGCTAATACAGTCATGGTTATCTCCTTCTCCCACAGCTCACGAGGTCTTAGCTTACGACACACTAACGTACAAACTGCACAGTATGCACAGACCGTACAAACTCTTCGCTTACCTCACACATCTGTCAATCATCTATAAGTGCCAGAATAATAAGTAGTAAGCTAGAGCTTGGCATCGGGTTCCTTTTTCGGCAGTTTTTTTAATTTCCCCGAAGAGCGCAATGAAGGCCCTAGGCGGGTCCGCGTCCAGCCGGGGTTTCTTTTTTTTTGAAGGACTGCGAGAGGACCTCCCCCGTATGACCGGCAGGGACATGTCTATGACTAGGCGGCGAGGCTCATGAAGGGTAGGTTGTCTGCCTGAACATGGCGGCATGTCTTCTTGCAGGACCGCCGGCGGCAGTTTGTCGGACGGAAGCTCGTGATCCCGATCGCTTATAGAGGTAGAAACGGTTCTTGCAGAGGTGGCAACGCCAAGGAAACCAGCCTGCCAATCTGTGGACGAAGTCCCGCCAGCCCTGCCTCCAGGACCTTCGGATCCTCAAGGAGGAGCAATATGGGCAAGTGAAGGGATTCAGATGTGAAGCCTGACTTGCCGGGTCCGGTGAAGACAACACCCTGATGTTCCACAATAAATTAGGCCATACTGCAGCGCGACCATCCACGCCACAAGGCTAAGCCAACAAGTCCCGCACCCAGGAATACGATTGTGGATCCCGAGACGGGAACGGAATTAGTGGACTGGATTTTCAATGAAGCTAGACCAATACCTACTACTTCATCTTGTGCATTCTGCTTTGCGTTAGCGGCGACACTTTTTGCAATGGCGATCACCGCATGGTTAGCATTAGAGGCTGGGGTGATGGACAGCCATGCGTCCAGACTACTGGTTAATGTGGCAGAATGCTTGTCCTTTAGATCTTTAACGCCGTATGGCGCGGCGCTGGCGATACTAGCGAGGCCAAGCACAGTGACGATGGAGAGTCCCGCAACCGTCGCACGTTTCAAGAGTAATGGCATGACGACCTCCGGAAGTGAGTGCATAAATGTCGTTGCAACCCTATAAAGTTCCGAGGGGGCTCGTCAACTTAGGATAATCCCTCAAGTAGTCGCATCCGCTGGGACGTGGCTCGTCGTCGGATACCTTACCTGGCGGCCCCCACGTTGCCGGGGGGCTTCACACGGCCAGAGGCATGGAGAGATTATTTTCGCCGGCTATAAGAATCTTAGGCAACGTGTTAACAGTCTAGACGACTCGAAAATCCCTGAATTCGTCAATGAGGTTGGCCAATCTGTGGAGGTTGCCTAGTTCGTAGGCGTGGATCGCCTCATCGGCGGGATGCCATCGGTCAGACTCGACCTGTTTTCGGTGGGTAGCGCTCTCAAAGCAATCCGGCCCCGTAGCCCATGCTGGAGTCGCGTCATCGCCCACAGGTGCGCTCTCCTGTTGGTGATGCATTACGCCGCTTCTTGAGTGCTGCTCGAGGAGATGCCGGATGAGGTCAGCTGCCGACATGCCTCTCTTTCGTTCCGCCTTGAGCTTCTCCCTGTCAAGCCGGCTTCTGCTACACTCCGCCTCCGTGACGAAGCCTGCCAAAGACACGCGAGACTTCCTGCTACGAGGACTCCCGATTGAAGTCATCGATAAAATAACGGCCCACATTAAAGAGCTGGAGCGGAAAGGCTTCAAGCTGACGCTGCCGAAGGGGAAATAATCACGGCATCGTTGTACGCGACCTATTCTCCTCGTGCATGGAGTTTTAAGCCATCCGATGCTGGCAAAGGACTGAACATGTTTCATCTTAGGATCGTGCTGATAACGAGCCTCTTCGCGTGTGGATGTAGTGCCAGTCTTGACAGAGAGACTCCATCCTGGGATGAGGGGATTGGCGCCAGCAAGGACGATCTTGTAAAGAAACTTGGCGTTCCCACTCGTTGTCACACCTTCAAGTCTGCTGGAGAGGCCTGTGAATGGCCCGTTGGATCGCCGAGTCAGCCGGGAACGATCACCGTCCAGTTTGATGCAGTAGGAAACGCATGTCAGTGGACCTATCGAGACCATTTCGGAGACATGCGAAGTCGCCGCCAGTGTTCGTAGCGCATGCCGTTCACCCCTTGGCGAACTAGTCCTCGGTGAAGGGAATGCTCAGTTGATGCTCGTCTTGCCCATTCTGCACCCCGAGAGCCGACGTCTCGGAAGGCGGATGCGGAGAGAGAAGCGCTTCGATGAATTGCAGTCAATTCTGTTCGCTGGAGTCATGTTGAGGCTGTTCGAGCACAAAATGATATATGGACCCAGCCTTCGATGCAACGACGGGGTGTCCCGCGATGAACCATTTTAAAACAGGGCTGCGT
>WUUC01013141.1_pt1 | contig 11537 bp, 10 predicted proteins | sample 6278441 | NCBI WGS metagenome assembly WUUC01 (sample SAMN13675441, study PRJNA597444) | soil metagenome | isolation source: soil | place: USA: Washington | collected 2017-10 | reverse complement strand
AGCAACGTCGTGGTGCTTTTGAAAGCCACCTCGTCGGTCGCGCACAAGTCGAGGTGATCGTCCTTGCGGCGCTGGATCTGCGTCGTCATGTCTGGGCTATAGCAGAACGAATGCGCGACCGCGGCGCGGCAGCCAGCCCGAAGAACGCGTGCGTAGTGCAAAAGTCGCCCGCGGTGCGACGCCTTGTGACCGCGAACACGTTCACGAGCCCTGCGGTTGACTGGCCCACGCCCGCGCGGCCATGCTGCGCCGATTCTTCGTCCGCGAACGAGCTACGGAAAGTCTTGGCTGTGTCTCTTGATCCCCCCTCGATCGAAGCCTTTCTCGTTGAAATCAAGCAGCGTGTCGACGCCCGTCTCGAGCGCTATTTTTCCGAGAAGCGCACGTATGCCAAACATCTGAGTGCGCCGAGCGTCGAACTCGTCGATGCCCTGCACGACTTCACGCAACGTGGCGGAAAACGCACGCGTCCAGCTGTGCTCGTGGCGGGCCACATGGCCGTCAACACGGATACGCAGCTCGAGAGCCTACTCGATGCGTGCGCCGGCCTAGAGCTGCTGCAGAGCTACCTGCTCGTGCACGATGACTGGATGGATCAAGACGACGAGCGCCGCGGCGGTCCCGCCCTGCACAAGTTGTTTGCAGACAAGCTAGGCGACAAGCACCTCGGCGCTTCGCTCGCAATTCTCGCGGGCGACCTCGGCAATGGCTTCGCGCTCGAACTGATCGCAGGCTCCCCGATGCCCGATGCCCAACGCAGCAAGGCGCTGCGCGTACTTTGGGACATGCAGCAGGACGTCGTGTGGGGGCAGGGCCTCGATTTACTCGCGTATCCAAATGTCGCCCTCATTCAAAGACTCAAGACCGGGTCCTACAGCGTGAAAGGACCGCTTTTGCTCGGCGCCACGATCGGCAACGCGCGCGCCACCCACCTGGTCGCGCTGGGCCGCTACGCCGATCCGGTCGGGCAGGCCTTTCAGGCGCGTGACGATGTACTCGGCGTGTTTGGAGATCCAGAAAAGACTGGAAAACCACGCGGAAACGATCTGCGCGCAGGCAAACGCACGGCTCTGATCGAAGAAGCCGAGCAAAGGCTCAGCGAAAGCGAGCTCGCCCCCATACGCAGCGTGCTCGGCCGAGCCGACGCCAAAGAGGACGAGATTGGGCGTGCCATGGAGCTGCTCGACCGCTCCGGCGTGCGTGCTGCGATCGATGCGCGTGTCGAGCGATTGTGCACGGAAGCGGAAGCTGCCTTACAGGCCGGCACCCTCGAAGCACGGGGCGCGGAGCTTCTGCAGCAGCTCGCCCGAAAATTCGCTTACCGCGACCACTGACGCAGTATCTGGTCCGGCGCAGTAGCTGGCCTTCGCGGCGAAGGAACGCGAGAAATGCCATTCGGACACGGAAAAGTCATTCTGTTCGGCGAGCACGGCGTGGTGCACGGCCGACCCGCACTGGCGCTCGCGGTCGAACGCGGCGCCGAGGTCACGGCCGCGCCTTCCACGAACGGGGTCACCACCCTTCACATCGAGCCCTGGAACGTGGACGTGGATGCGGGTGCAGGGCCGAATGAAGGCCGTGAACCCTTGCAGAGGGCATTGCAAACCGCGCGCGCGCTGTACGACGATGACATCGAACTCGCGCTCACGGCGCACGTGCGTCTGCCGAGCGGAGCGGGGATGGGCTCATCAGCAGCCCTCGGAGTCGCCGTGCTGCGCGCCATGGATGAAGCGCGCGGCACGCTGCACAGCAACGACGAGATCTACGAGCGTTCGCTTTCTTGGGAGCGCGTCTTTCACGGCAATCCTTCGGGCGTGGACAACGCGATGGCGGCGCACGGTGGCATGGCCGTGTTCAAAAAAGGCGAACCACTCAAGCGTATCGTGGCGCGCCGGCGCGTGCGCGTCGTGGCGGGCTACAGCGGCGTCGGTTCGAGCACCAAGGACATGGTGGCGTCGGTCGGGCGCGCCTACACGAAAGATCCAGAGCGCGTCGGCAAGATCTTCGACGGCATGGCAGCGATCGTGAGCAACGGCAGGCTCGCGCTCGAGCAAGGCGACATGAAGAGCCTCGGTCAACTGATGACGCTGAACCAGAGACTGCTCGCAGCCTTGATGCTGTCTACCGACGCGATCGAAGAGATGATCGAGCACGCGCTGAAGGCTGGCGCGCTCGGGGCCAAAGTCACTGGCGCAGGCGGCGGTGGCTGCATGATCGCGCTGGTCGACAGCGATGCCCAAAAAGAAGCCGTAAAAGCTGCGCTTAGCGCGCTCGGCAGAACCGTTTACGACGTGGAGAGCGGACCATCATGAGCCAACTGAAAGCCACTGCGATCGCGCGCGCCAACATCGCCCTCGCCAAGTATTGGGGCAAATCCGATGTCCCCCTCAACCTTCCCGCGGTCCCAAGCATCTCGCTCACCCTCGAGCCCATGCGGACGGAGACCACGGTAACCTTCGACTCAGCGCTCACGGATGACCAGGTCATGCTCAATGGCGAAGTCGCCACGGGCAAGGCCCGCACACGCGCGCTCAAGGTGCTCGACCATGTGCGTGCGATCGCCAAGATCGACCACAAGGCGCGCGTCGAAAGTGCCAACAACTTTCCCACTGCCTCGGGTCTCGCCTCGAGCGCGTCCGGTTTCGCCGCGCTCGTCGCTGCGACGTGGAGTGCCACGGGCATGGAGCGTGACAACGAGGTGTGGAGCGCCATGGCGCGACAGGCCAGCGCGTCCGCCGCGCGATCGATCTACGGAGGCTTCGTCGAGCTTCCCAAGGGCAAGCCGGGCGACGCCAAGCTCGCGGCCCGTCGTGTCGCCGGCCCGGATCACTGGGATGTCCGCATCGTCGTCGCGGTTGCGAACGAGGGAGCCAAGGACGTCGGCTCCACCGAGGGCATGACTTTGAGCGAGCAGACCTCCCCGTACTACCGACCCTGGGTCGACTGCTCAGACGCGCTCGCGGAAGAAGTCCGGCAGGGCATCCTGGCGAGAGACCTGAGCAAAGTCGGTGAAGCCATGGAACAGAGCACGCTGGCCATGCACGCCTGCATGATGGCGAGCCGACCGGGCCTTCTCTACTGGCAGCCGGCGACCTTAGCTGCTCTGGGGACCGTCAAACGACTGCGCAAGGAAGGTGTGGAAGTGTACGCAACGATGGATGCGGGACCCCACGTGAAGGCGCTTTGCCATGCCAAGGACGCCGAGCGCGTCGCCAAGGCGCTCGCCGACAGCCCCATGGTCCTGCGCACTTTGACGGCTCACCCGGGCGCGGACTTGGAGGTGCAGAAGTGACCTTGCCCGCAACCGTGAGCGCACCCGGAAAGCTTATGATTTCGGGAGAATACGCGGTGCTACAGGGAGCGGTAGCCGTGGTCGCGGCAGTGGGGGCACGCGCCTATGCACGCTGGTCGGGAGGCGTCCCGAACGGCTCGCCCGCCAGATCCAGCGGCTCGCCCCAAACCTCCCCGTTGCCGCCCGAGGCGCTGCTAGGAAAGAGTCTTGCCGAGGAGCGCGTAGGAATCGTGTCGAGCGATCTCACCATCGACGTAAGCGAGCTACGCAAGTCCGGTCGCAAGCTGGGTTTGGGCTCGTCCGCTGCTGCTTCCGCGGCGGTCGTCGGCGCTGTTTTGGCGAGTGCCGGGCGCGACCTCAATGACCCCAAGTGTCAGCGAGAAGTCTTTGACTTGGCATTGGCCGGTCACAAAGCGGTCGCACCCGAGGGCAGCGGCGCGGACGTTGCCGCGGCGGCCCTCGGTGGTTTCGTCCGGTACCGTCTTGATGGCGACGTGGTTGCCGAGGCCGAGCGCATGTCTTTTCCGGCCGATGTCGCCACGCGGGTCGTCTGGACGGGTATCGAAGCTCGTACCAGTGAGTTCGTGCGTGCGGTACGGGCATTCGAAGCACGCGAGGCCAAGGCCTATGCGGCAGTCCGAGACGAACTGCGTGCGCAGGCGGTGCGTTTCGCAGATGCGATCGTGCGTTCGGATGCGGCGGAGGTGGTCGAAGCCGCCGGCGCCTACGGCCACGCGATGGGCGCTCTCGGCCATGCCTGCGGGATCGCGATCATCACAGCGGAGCTTCAGCAGATTGCAGATCTCGCCCGGATGTGCGGAGGGACCGCGAAACCTTCGGGCGCAGGCGGCGGCGACGTCGCGATCGCGTTTTTTCGCGGGGAGTCAGCCGCCAAGAGTTTCGATGAGGCCTGCGCGGAAGCCGGGCTCGATCGATTGGACTTAGGTCTCGGCGCCGCCGGTGTGCGGGCAGAGGCCGCATAAACGATCAGAGGACGACATGGTGTCATCGCGCATTCCAGGCTTTTACAAACTCCCTTTGGATCAGCGGCAGCAGCTCGCGGCGGAGAGGCTCGACCTCACCCAAGCCGAGGTGCATGCGCTCGACCGGGGCGGCCTCGATCGCGATACCGGCGACAAGATGATCGAGAACGTGGTCGGCTCCTACACGCTGCCGTTCGCGCTCGCTCTCAATGCGCAAATGAACGGGCGCGACTACCTCATCCCGATGGTGGTCGAAGAGCCGTCGGTGGTAGCCGCCTGTTCCAATGCAGCGCGCATCATTCGCGCGGGGGGTGGTTTCAAAGCCGAGTCTGATGCACCGGTCATGATCGCGCAGGTGCAGCTCGATGACGTGCCCGACCCTGCAGCAGCTTGCCGCATCGTCGAAGCTCACCGAGCCGAGCTACTGGCGCGGGCGGATGCCTCAATACCCAATTTGGTGCGTCGCGGAGGTGGTTCACGCGGTCTAGAGGCACGCGATTTGGGCGACGGCATGCTGGTCGTCCACTTCCTGATCGATTGCTGTGATGCGATGGGCGCCAACCTGGTGAACACGGTGGCCGAGGCCGTGGCAGACCGCATCGCCGAGCTCACTGGCGGTCAAGTGGGGCTGCGCATCCTCTCCAACTTGTGCGACCAGCGTTGTGTCCGTATTCGTTGCTCGATCCCGGTCGAGGCTCTCAGCGAGAACGGCAAAGATGGCGCTTCCGTACGCGACGGTATCGTCCGTGCTTCACGCTTTGCAGAGAAAGACCCCTACCGCGCCACCACGCACAACAAGGGCATCATGAACGGCATTGACCCGGTCGTGATCGCCACGGGCAACGACTGGCGCGCTTGCGAAGCGGGTGCGCACGCGTTTGCAGCGCGTAGCGGCCAATACAAGCCGCTTTGTGTCTGGACCAAGAATGAGAACGGCAACCTCGACGGCTTCATGGAGATCCCGCTGGCGTTCGGCGTCGTGGGTGGCCCGGCACGCATGCACAAAGGTGCCGCGCTCGGTCTGAAGGTTTCAGGCGTCAGCTCGGCGCAGGAGCTTGCGATGTTGGCCGCCTCTGCCGGCATGGCGTCCAACCTGGCGGCCTTGAAGGCGCTAGCGACAGACGGCATTCAGCGCGGTCATATGGCTTTGCACGCTCGGCAAGTAGCTGTAGCGGCTGGCGCCGTGGGCGATGAGGTCGAGCGTATCGCTGCTGAGATTCACGCCGCTGGCCACGGCACGCTCGATGCCGCTAAGGAAGCCCTGCTGCGTCTTCGTCGTGGAGCCGTTTCGATTCGACCCGCCTTGCATCATGCGCCCGTTCAGCTCGTTGAAGCGGTCGGCGGCGAGTGACCTGACGCGCCCGCTTCCTCGGCCATTGATCGGGTTGTCGGGACCGAGCCGCGCCTCAGCAAAGCTGCGCCTGTAGCAAAGGTGCGACGATCCCCCTTGAGCGCGAAGCGAACCACCCCTCCCGCGAAGGGCGGCTCGCGCGAATGACCACCCCTCCTGCGATGGGCGCCCCGCACGAAGTGCGGGTACATCAACTCCCGATGCGACCGAGCTACGACCGGATCGGCCACGACTACGACGTTGCGCGGCGGGCCGACCCCTTTCTTACAGCGCGGATGGCTAGCTTGCTGAGGCTCGAGGCGACAGGCGCCTACCTCGATGTCGGCTGCGGGACCGGCAACTACACGGCGGCGCTCGCACGCATTGGCGGCATGTGGACGGGGATCGACACCTCCAAGGCGATGCTGAGCCAAGCGCATGCGAAGGATACCGCTGCGCAGTTTGTACGAGCTCAAGCGGAGTCGCTGCCCATCGCCACCGCCTCGCAGAAGGGTGTTCTGTGCTCACTCGTCCTGCACCACTTTGCCGATCTCGACGCAACCTTCCGCGGAATGGCGCGCGTGTTACACGACGGGGGTCGAGTCGTGTTGTTCACGGCGAGCCCGGAGCAAATGAACGGCTACTGGCTCAACGCCTACTTTCCAAGCGCAATGGCGCAGGCGATTGCGCAGATGCCTGCGCCCGCTCGACTCGAATCATGGCTACGGCGCGCGGGCTTCAATGAGATCGCGCAAGAGCCTTATTTCGTAAGAGAAGATTTGATCGACGGTTTCTTGTTCATCGGCAAGCACCGGCCCGAGCTCTATCTGAGCGCGAAGGTCAGAGCGGGAAGCTCCACGTTTCGCACACTCGCCAGTGCAGAGGAGATCGCTGCTGGTTGCGCCGCGCTCGAGGGCGATCTCAGCTCAGGGCGCTTTCAGCGCGTTCGACGAAAGTACGCGAGCGAGCTTGGGGACTACCTGTTCATCTCGGCGTCACGATCCTAACGCTCACCAGCGCAGTCTGCTTAAAGCGCGAGTGGAGTAAGAGCAGCGTCGTTGCAATACCCGGTGGTGATTCGTTAGCGCGTTGACGGTCCAAGAACTTGGCTGCCTTGCTCGACGTTGCAGCGTGCTGTTTTCCGCGGGCCTGCTCGATTGGCGTGGGAAGCTTGAATTTCAGGGGCAATCGCGGCTGGGTCGCAGCACCGGCGGCTACGCATCCGTGTGCACACATTCTCACTCGCCTTCGCACTTTCCCGTCGAAGCAGTGCGCGTGTGGGCGTTTGCGACGTGCGACTGGGTGAAGAACGCGCTCTCACCAAGGAGCGTGTGCCAGAACGGGCTCACTGCAAGACACGCAATGATGGCTCGACTTTCGTACGCGACGAACGTGCGAACGCTTGCGCGCATGGGTCGCGTCGCGCGATGTTGAAACTGCCAGCGGGGAGCACACCGTTCGCCGTGCGACACACAGATCCAATCGACCACACGCGACGTGCCCGTTTGGGAAGCGGGTGATCAGGGGGCCATCATGGGGCAAGTCTATCTGTACTTGGCGTCGTGGATAGCCGGTGGTGTGTTGTTGGGTGCGAGCATGCTGCTTCAGCAGCGTGCGACCAATCGTACTGGCGAAACGGACGGACGCACTGGCCTCATGCGCGCGCGTGCTTGGTCTGAACTCGCGGTCTTTGGAATGGTGGGCTTTGGACTGGCCGGGCTTTCCTGCGAGATGGCCAATGTGGCTGAGCCTTGGCCCGTGGCCTGTGCAAGTGCTTCGGGAGCCGCCTTCGCGACGTTGGCAAAAGCCTTGCGCATGCGCTGAGGGCTCAACGCTGAGGCTTGTTCTGAGCGTGCTCGACCAGCCAGGCCACCACCTGCGCCGCGAGGTTTTCGCCCGTAAGGCGCATCATCTGCTGGATACCCGTCGGGCTTGTCACGTTTACTTCAGTGAGCTTGCCGCCGATCACGTCGATCCCGACAAAATAAAGGCCATCCCGCTGCAGCCGAGGCGCGATCGTCGCAATGATATGGCGGTCCGCGTCGTCTAGGTATGCAGCGTGGGCGCTGCCTCCCATGTGCAGATTGCTCGCGATGTCATCCGCCTTGGGCACGCGCAACACCGCGCCGAGTGGTTCGCCGCCGAGCAGCAAGATGCGCTTGTCTCCCTGTTTGTACTCAGGCAGAAAGCGCTGAACCATGGCCAAGCGGCGACCATTGTGAGTAACGGTGTCGATGATCGCGCGGAAGTTCGCGTCGCGCTCGATCAGAGCCATCACCCCTTCACCGCCTGCGCCATCGAGCGGCTTGATCACCGCGCTTCCGCCGACCTGGGTCACGAAAGCGCGAATGCGCTCGCGGTGGCTCGTCACCATTGTCTCCGGCATCAACTCCGGGAAGTTGCAGGTGTAGAGCTTCTCATTGGCATCGCGCAGGCCACGCGGATCGTTGACCACGAGCGTCTTTCCGCGCAGATGCTCGAGCAGCAGGCTCGCCCAGAGATAGTTGGAGTCGAACGGCGGATCTTTGCGCATAAATACGGCATCGACCGTTTCGAGGTTCACCGCTTCGCTCTGCGCGAGCTTGATGGGCTCCGTGGGATCACGCTCCAAATGCGCACGAGACACCTGGGCGTGCAGCACGCCTGCGACAAGAAACAGATCCTGCGGCAAGCAATGATCGACGCGGTGCCCCTGAACCTGCGCCTCCAGCATGATCGCAAACGAAGTGTCGGCGTTGACGTCGACCGTGGCGACTGGATCCATCACGAAGAGAAATCGCATCGCTCCTCGCTACACCTGATGGCTGACGAGGGCAAGCGCGCGCCGCTCACTCACCAGCAGGCGCTCCGCCCTTTTGCGGCTCGCAACCCGCAGCAAGCCGCTTCGGCCCCTCGTCGCCTATCGCGATCGCCTGGACGTGCGCGAGGAAAGAACTGTCTTTGACTTCATGTCCGCGCGCCGCCAGCGCTAGTTTGGCGCTTGGCGTGAGAGCGCGAGCGGCGACTTCGTCCGGCTGGCCTTGGTGGTGCACGCGGGGCGCGGCGGTCGCCACCTGTGGATGCATGCCGTCCTTCAGCACGTAGAGAGCGACTTGCTCGGTTGCAGTGATGATGCGACTGCCGCCGCTGCCCCCGACACACAGCACGGGTTTGTCGCCCTTGAACACGATCGTGGGCGTCATAGAGGAGAGTGGACGCTTGTTGGACCCCGGCAAATTGGGTTCGCCACCCACGAGCCCAAACGCGTTGGCATCGCCGACTTCGCTCGCAAAGTCGTCCATCTCATCATTGAGCCAGAACCCGTGCACGGACACGCGCGAGCCGAAGCCGAGATTGACCGTGCTCGTAACCGCGGCGATGTTTCCCTCCGCGTCCACGACACAGAAATGCGACGTGCCAGCGTTGTCGGGCGTGATCGCGCGGGCGGCTTTGGCATCAGGGAGTGGCACGGCATAGCTGTCGGCAGCCATCGCGAGCGCCGGATGATAACGCGCGGCACGTGCCATCGTGCGCTCGTTGGCGGTCAAGGCAGCGACTGGTATCTCGTTGTGATCGGGATCGCCGAGATAGCGCTGGCGGTCGAGATACGGCCCCTTCCACGACTCGATCAATGCGTGAAAGCGTTCGTCGCTCTTCCAGGCAGCGTCGGTGGTGAGGAAGCGCTCCAGCAACTTCAAGCTGCTCAGCATCGTGATTCCGCCGGCACTCGGCAAAGGCGCGCTGGCCCATCGGTGCCCGAGCGCCTCTCCTTGATAGGGCGCACGTGTCTTCACCTCGTACGTGAGCAGGTCCTTTTGTGTGAGGATCCCACCGTGCTTCTTCGCGGCACGCACGATCTCTTGGCCTATGGCGCCCGAGTAGAAAACCTTCGCGCCTTGCTTGCCGAACTTTGAAAGGGCATCCGAGAGCGCCGCGTTGATGACGCGTTGACCTGACTTGGGTTGTTTGCCGTACAGCTTCGTCGCCAAAGGTTCTTCAAGGAAGGGCGCGCCCATGTAGCCGAAGATGCGAACCGTATGCTCGCTCAGCGCGTAACCGCCACGCGCAAGCTTTTCGGCCGGCGCCACCACCGCAGCAAGCGGTAGCTTTCCGAAATCCTTCACGAGCCGTTCGATGCCGAGCGGTTCACCTGGCACTGCGATCGACAGACCGCCTGATCGAGAGCGCTTCGCCGCTTGTTCCGGAGACTCGCCCGCGCGTGCCCGAAACATGTCTGGGGTGGACGCGGCCGGAGCACGTTCACGAAAATCGATGAAGCTGAGCGAGCGATCCGAAGCTCGGTAATAGAGCACGAAGCCGCCGCCACCGAGCCCGCTCGAACTCGGGCTCGCTACCCCGAGCGCAAGCATCGTCGCAGCGGCTGCGTCCGCGGCATTACCGCCCGCCGCCAAGATCGAAGCCCCCGCCTGCGAGGCTTCAACATTGTCGGCTGCTACCGCGTATTTCGCGAAGTAAGGTCCCTCGCTCGACGCGACGGGGCGCTCCGCAGAAAGCCAGGCCGCCGCGAGTATCAGTGTGCCCAATACGACGAACGAGATGCGATGCATGCGCGCATCCAACAACATGCGAGGGCTAGGAGCAAGCCTGCGTCGTTCGGCGCTCGGGTGTGAGCCCACCGTGACTCTAGGCCGCTGCAGCCCGTCTCAGAGAGGCGTCTACTCGCGTAGACGGTGCTGGTCGGCCCAGCGCGCAACGAACCCGGCGGTCACGGCGAAGCTTTCGCGCGTGTTCTTCTCGAGGATCTTCTCCACCATTGTGCCGATCCCGAACACGTTCACGCGCGCTTCGAGTTCGCACACGTGCTCGGCTCCTTGCGCGTGCTCAAGCACGTAGATACGGCCGCCCACATAGATGGAGTCGGCAAAAATTCCCGGGATCGTTTGGAAGCTCCACTCGCGCGTACGTGGGTCGTAGATACCTTCATCGACGTAGCTGAGCGTCTGATCGAGGCGTTTCTTCAACGCAGCCGGGGCATGCACGGGAGGAACGGCGCGCGCCACCCGGCGAATCCGTCCATCCGCGAGCGTCTCCAACGCGAGGACTTCAAACGTTTCGAAGCCGAGTTCCACGTGCAGAGCCGCCACGAACGCTGGCTCGAAGAAGATGCGCTCCCAAAACGTGTCGGGAGACACAGGCAAAATATTGCGAATGGTGGACTTCACTCGCGGGCAGCGAGCAAAACGACGGTGCAGTTGTCTTCACCACCGTGCGCATTGGCGCGCTCGATCAGCTGTTTCACGGCTAGCTCGAGGTCATCACCGGCTTCGTTCACGAGGTCGCGGATCTCTTCGTCGGTGACCATGCCGCTCAGTCCGTCCGAACACAGCAGCACTTTGTCGCCAAGCTGCGGTATCGCCGGCACGAGATCGACCGTGACCGAGTCCTGCATACCGAGCGCCCGCGTGATCACGTTCTTGGGCAACTCGGCTTGCTGCTCTTTACTCATGTCCGGCATGACGAGCAGGTAGTCGTTGAGCAGCGAGTGGTCGCGTGTGAGCTGGCTGATTTCACCGTTGCGGATGAGATACGCCCGACTGTCGCCAACGTGCGCGACGTACAGCGCATTGCGCTCTTTCGAGAAAAGTGCGCCCACGACCGTCGTGCCCATTCCATGAACGGCATGGTTGGCAAGCGATGCCTCGAAGATCTGCTTGTTGGCCAGCTTGATCCCAGTAATCAGCCGGTTCTCGGCCATGGACAGGTGCGGATCAAAGTGGAACGGCCAGGTGGCATCCTCACTCTGCGTCGCGCGGAAGAAGGAAGCGATCGTATGCGTAGCCATGCGGCTCGCGACGTCTCCTGCCTTGTGTCCCCCCATCCCGTCGGCGACCACGAAGAGGTCGAATTCCGGCAGGATGCAGTAACTGTCTTCGTTGTGCTCCCTCTGGAGCCCAACATCTGATAGGCCTGCCGCGACGATGTGCATGGACTC
>WUUC01105796.1_pt1 | contig 11540 bp, 12 predicted proteins | sample 6278441 | NCBI WGS metagenome assembly WUUC01 (sample SAMN13675441, study PRJNA597444) | soil metagenome | isolation source: soil | place: USA: Washington | collected 2017-10 | reverse complement strand
CGCCCGGCTCGAAGCGCGTCCGCCACCCCGCGCGGCGCAGGCGCCAGCCGAGGTCGAGGTCCTCGGAGTGGATGAACTGTTCGTGGCTGAAGCCGCCGACTTCCTCGAACGCCGTGCGGCGGACGAGCATGAAGGTTGCGATCGCCCACGGCACCGCGCGCGGCCGAGTCGAGTCCCAGGCGCCCTCCAGGCACCAGCGGTCGGCGAGGCGCCGGCTGAGCCGGTGAAGCCCGAGGTTGAAAAGCAAGGTGAAGCCGAGGGTCGGGAAGGCGTGCACCGAGTGCTGGGTCGATCCGTCGGGCAGCTCGAGGCGGGGTGCGACCACCGCGGCATCCGCGTGTTCGGCGCCGGTCAGCAACAGCCGCTCGAGGGCGCCGGGGAACAGCTCGATGTCCTCGTTGGCGGGCGCGACCCATTCGGTCGAGGTGCGCTCGGCGACCAGGTTGACCGCCCGGCCGTAGCCGAGGTTCTCCTCCGACGCGATCAGGCGCGCCCAGGGAAACCGCTCACGGACCATCTCCGGCGAGCCGTCGTCGGAGGCGTTGTCAACCACCCAGACCTCCGCGCGGCCCGCGTCCGCGTCAGCGCGCATCGATTCCAGGCAGCGGGCGAGCAGCTCGCGGAGGTTGGTCGAGACCACCGCGATCGCGACCGGGTGGCGGCCCCTGCCGCTCACGAGGACTTCGGGCAGCCGGCGACGACGAGCAAACGCGTGATGTCGGGGTGATGGCGGACCTCGTCGAATGCGATCCGGGTGAGGCCTGCGCCGGCGACGATCGCATCGACCTCGTCGCGCGTGTACCGGCGCACGTAGGTGCCCCGGTCGTTCTCGAACGAGCGCCACCTGCCCTCGATCAGGTCGAAGATGACGACGCCGTCGGGTCGAAGCTGCCTGGCCAAGTTGCGCAGCGCCACATCGAAGCTCGGGAACAGATGTTTGAACGTGAGCGACGAGAGGATCGTGTCGACCGGCTGGTCGAGCTCGATCGTCTCGACGTCGGCTTCGACGAAGCTGATGCCCTGGCGGCCGAAACGCCGCCCGAGGTAGGCGACGCAATCGGCGGACAGGTCTACCCCGAGCCAGCTCTCGAACTCGAGGCCTTGCTCGAGACAGCTTGCGAGCAGGCGGCCGTAGCCGGGGCCGATTTCGAGCACGCGGCGTTCGGCACCGAAGGCGCCGTGGGCGTTTGCCCGCTCGATGAACGCCTCGCCGGTCAGCTCTGTGTCCCAGGTGAGGTCTGCGGCAGGCTGTGCGCCACGCCAGCGCTGGCGGGAGCGATCCCAGTCCTCATCGCCGTCGCCGATCGCCGTCTCGAGTCTCGAGATGCGCTCGTCGAGCTGAGCTTCGAGCTCGTCGATGCGCTTATCCAGCGCCCCCAGGAGCGCGCGGCGGAGGCGGTCACGAACGCTCATCCGGCGGCGAATAGTATTCGCGCCGATGAGGCGGCTTCCGGCGAGGCTCGAGGGGCCGATCCTGATCGAGCCGGTGATCCATAGCGACCAACGCGGGTTCTTTCACGAGAGCTACCGGCGAGACGCGTACGCCGAGCTCGGTGTCCGGGACGAGTTCGTCCAGGACAACCACTCTCGCTCCAATCGCGGGATCGTGCGCGGGATGCACTTCCAGGTCGGTGACGGCATGGCGAAACTCGTGCGCTGCGCCAGCGGAAAGGTCGTCGACGTCGTCGTCGACCTGCGCCGAGGCTCGCCGACCTATGCCGAATGGGAGGCGTTCGAGCTCGACGACGAAAACCTGCATCAGCTCTACTGCCCGGTCGGATTCGCGCACGGATTCTGTGTGGTCTCAGAGAGCGCCGACGTGCTCTACAAGTGCTCGGCCTACTACGACGAGTCGGTCGAGCGCGGGATCGCCTACGACGACCCCGAGATCGGGATCGAGTGGCCGGCGGGGCTCGAACTGATCCCGTCGGCGCGCGACGCCTCGGCGCCGCAGCTGACTGAGATCGCCGCCGAGCTGCCGTTCGAGTACACCGGCACGAGCACGAGCTAGAAGGGCTAGAGCGCCGCGTGCTCGATGTAATCGGCGAGGGCAGGCCGCCAGTCGCGCAACGGCTCGAGCCCGAGCGAGTCGGCGCGCGGGCGCGCGAGCACCCCGTTGAGTGGCCGAGCGGCGCCGCCGGGTGGCCGCGTCGTCGCCACCGCCTCGACATCGGCGCTGATCCCGAGCAGCTCGAGGATCGCGAGCGTGAACTCGTGCCACGAACAGGCGCCGGCATTGGTCAGGTGGATGATTCCCGACGTGCGCGCCGCCACCGCGGCGACCACCGCCGGTGCGAGGTCGGAGGTGAAGGTCGGCGTGAGACGCTGGTCGGCGACCATCCGAATCGACTCGCCGGCCCTGGCCCTGGCCACCATCCGCTCGACGAAGTTGCCGCCCTTCGAGACATTGCCGGCACGCCCGTAGAGGCCGGCGGTGCGGATCACCAGCGCTTTCGGGCAGTAGGCGAGTGCGGCGTGCTCGCCGGCGAGCTTGGTGATCGCGTAGACGCTGCGCGGGTTTGGCCGCGCATGCTCGCCATAGGGCGCCGTCGCCGTCCCGTCGAAAACGTAGTTGGTGGAGAAGTGGACCAGCCTCGCGCCCTGCGTCGCGCAGGCCTGGGCGAGGCGCTTCACCGCGCGAACGTTTACCTCCGCGGCGTGGCCCTCATTGCGCTCGCATTCGTCAACGTTGTGGTACGCGGCGCAATTGATTACCACCTCGGGCGCCGTCTCGACGATCGCAGCGTTGACGGCAGCCTCGTCGGTGAGCTCGAGCGCGGCGTGGTCACGGGCCTCGGCCTCGGGAAGGATCGCCTGCAGGTCGCTCCCGAGCTGGCCGGCGGCGCCCGTGATCAGCGCCCGCACGCTCGCTCGCTCCGGTGCAGGGCCGGCTGGGGCCGGTCACCGTTCAGAACGCGCATCGGGCGATGACGCTAGCGGAGCACCGCGGCGAGTCGCGTCGGCCCGGCGAAAGCACCGCCCCGCCCGCGCGCCCCCTCCTTCCGCCGGGACGAACGGTGTGGGTGCTGGTTGCCGTCGCGCTAGCGGTGCGGCTGCTGCTGATCGCGCTGACCACCGACTACGAGCCGGTCTTCGACGCCGACGACTACCACCGCCACGGCGTCTCGATCGCTGCCGGCGACGGGTTCCCTGAGTCGGTGATCGCCGCCAGCGGCGGCCCAAGTGCGTTTCGACCCCCCGGCTACCCGTTCCTGCTCGGGGGCGTCTACGCGGTGTTCGGCGACAGCGTCACCGCCGGCCGCGTCCTGGGCGCCGTCCTCGGGGCGCTCACGGTCCTGCTGACCTTCCTCGTCGGCCGCCGGCTGTTCGAGGATCGCGTGGCCACCGTCGCCGCCGCGGTGGTCGCGGTCCTGCCTCCGCTCGCGGTGCTGCAGACGGCGCTCCTCTCCGAGGGGGCCTTCCTCGTCGCCGAGCTTCTCGCCGTGCTCGCGGTGTTGCTGCTACGGGAGTCCGAGCGACCGGTCGGCTGGGCCGTGCTCGCCGGCGTGCTCGCGGGCGTGGTGACGCTGACCCGTCCGAACGGCGCCCTGATCCTGATTCCGCTCGCGCTCGGAGCGTGGGTATTGCGCCCTCGTGGCGCGCTTCGCTCACTCGCCCTTCCAGCAACCGTCGTCGCCTGCGCCGCGCTGACCTGCGCCCCGTGGGCGATCAGAAACACCGACGCATTCGACGATTTCGTCCCCCTCACGACCCAATCGGGCTGGGTGGTGTCCGGGACCTACAACACCTACGTCCGCAACGTCGCGCCCGATCCCGGCCTCTGGCGGGCGCCGATCCTGCTCGGCGAGTTCAAGCCCCTGTTCGATGACCCAAAGCTCGACGAGCAGGAGCTAGACGCCGAGCTTCGCGAGCGCGGCGTCGACTTCGCGCGCGAGCACCCGGAGTACATCGTCAAGGCGTCGGTCCTCAACCTGCTGCGAATCGTCGGCATCCTGGGCACGCCGTTCAGTGGCAGCGAGAACTTCGAGGCGATCGCCGGCGGGGCGCTCGGCGAGCGGGCGTTCGAGCTCGTCCGCGCAAGCACCGTCCTGCTGCTGGCGCTCGCCGGCGCCGGAGCTCTCGTCCTCTGCCTGCGTGGCCGCCGTGCCTGGAGGCCGTACTTCGTCTGGCTGGTGCCGCTGCTGATCCCGCTCGCCGCGATCCCGATCCTCGGCGACCCGCGCTATCGCACGCCCGCCGATCCATTCCTCGCCATGCTCGCCGCGGTCGCGCTCGCGGTCGCCTTCGATCGGCTGCGACGCCGATCGTCAGGTGCGGATCAGACGGCGGCAGACTGAGCGCACGCGGCTGTCGGCCGCGGTCGGTCTATCTTTCCGCGCCGTGCCGGAGCTATCGATCCTGATGCCGGTCTTCAACGAGCGACGCACCGCGGTCGAGGCGATCGAGCAGGTGCTCGCCGCCGAGCTCCCGGTCGTGGACTACGAGCTCGTCGTGATCGACGATGGGTCGACCGACGGGACCAGCGAAGTGCTCGACAACGGGTCGTGGCCCGACCACGTAGTCCTGATCTCCCACCCGCACAACCGAGGCAAGGGCGCCGCGGTGAGGACCGGCCTAGCCCGAGCCACCGGCAGCTGGGCGGTGGTGATGGACGCCGACCTCGAGTATCAGCCGGACGATCTCGCCGGTCTGCTCGCCCCCCTGCTCGCGGGCGAGACCGAGGCGGTCTTCGGCACTCGCGGATTCCAGGCGCATTCGGCCTACAGCTTCTGGTACGTGGTCGGCAACAAGGGCGTCACCCTCGCGGCCAATCTGCTCTACAACAGCTGGCTCTCGGACATCATGACCTGTCACAAGGGGATGAGCACGGAGCTCTTCCGTTCACTCAACCTGCGCGAGGACGGCTTCGGGATCGAGCCCGAGATCACGGCCCAGCTGCTGCTGCGCGGCGTGCGGATCTTCGAAGTGCCGGTTGTCTACCGGGCCCGGTCGCGCGAGGAGGGAAAGAAGCTCACCGCGGTCGACGGCCTTCGGGTGCTAGGCACGCTGATCCGCTGTCGGCTTCGGCATGCCCGCGGCTGAGGCGCCGCGATGCCCGGGCTGCGGATCGGACCGCTCGCGTCCTGGCCTCGGGATTCGCGACTATCGGTTTCGCCGCTGTCGCAGGTGCGCGACACTGTGGGTCGCGGACCCGCCGGGAGGTGACGCGGTTGCGTCCCTCTACGCCGACGACCGCTACTTCGTGAACCCGAACTTCGGCGACGCCGAGCTCGGGGGCTACCACGGCTACCTCGACTACCTCGCCGATCGCGAGCAGATCGAGGCAAAGTTCGCCGACATCCTGCGCCACGTCGAAGCAGAGGTCGACCCCGGGGCACTGCTCGACGTCGGCGCGGGGCCGGGGTTCATGGTCTCGGTGGGCCGCGCGCGCGGTTGGGAGGCGTCGGGCATCGACTTGAACCGGTGGGCGGTCGACTTCGCGCGCGATCGAGTTGGCGTCGACGTTCGCGAGGGGAGCCTGCCTGACCCACAGATCGAGGCGGGCCGCTACGACGGGGTGACGATGATGGACCTCCTCGAGCACGTGCCCGATCCCGCCGCCCTGATCGCCGAGGCGGCGCGGATCCTGCGGCCCGGGGGCATCATCGCTGTGCTCACGCCCGACGCTGGCTCACCCGTCAGCCGCGCGCTCGGCCGACGCTGGCCGGAGGTGATCCGGGTCCCCGAGCACCTGGTGCTGTTCTCGATCGGCGGCTTGGCGGCCCTCCTGCGGGGCCGCGGCTTCGACCCGATCGGCTGGCACTCGGTCGGCAAGACCTCGTCGGTCCAGACGCTGCTCGCAGACGTCACGCCAATCGCGCCTCGCCTCTTTTCCCGGCTCGAACGAGCATCGTCGGAGACGTGGCTCGCCCGGCGCACCTTCGAGCTCGATCCGCACACCAAATTCTGCATCTATGCGCGCCTGACCGGTACGGACGGCGGGGCGACCAAAGCGGACCCGACCCGCAGGCCCCCGAGGCTGGCGAAGCGCCGACGTACCCGCCGCCGGGCTCAGAGGACCTTTGAGAACGACTCGAGCCGCGGCTTCAGGTCGCTGAGCAGCTCGAGCCAGCGGATGTTGTAGTAGCGGGGATCGGTGAGCTTCGCCGGGTCGGAGAGGTCGATCCGGGGAAGCAGGTCGGCGACCGCATCGACGACCGACCGGCTGGGAATGAAGCCGAGGCGGGAGGCGAGCTTGGCGTTCGAACACTCGTAGTTCCTGGTCAGGCTCGGCAACGGCGCCTCCTCGAGCTCCACCGGCCGGCCCAACAGCTGGACAGAGCCGGCGACGAGCATCGCCAGCTCGCGGATCTGGTAGTTGGAGTGCAGAACGTTGAAGATCTCGCCCCGGACCAGGTCCGGCTCCGCCTCGAGGGCGGCGATCATCGCGTCGGCCGCGTCGCGGACGTCGACCAGCGGTCGCCACATCCAGCCACCGCCGTGCAGAAGCAGCCTTCCCGCCAGCAGCGCGTCCTTTACGAAGGTATTGACAACGAGGTCGTAGCGCATCCGTGGGCTGTACCCGTAGATGGTGCCGTTGCGGAGGATCACTGGACAGAAGGAGGCTCCGTCGGCGAGCTCCAGCAACGCTCGCTCCGCATAGCGCTTCGACTCGGCGTAGGCACCACGGGCCGACTCGATCTCCGCGGCCTCGTCGTGCATCGCCGCCGGCAATCCGTCGTAGAGCGAGCAGGAGGATGCGAAGACGAAGCGCTCGATCCCGGACTCCGCGCAGCTGCGCGCGATCGCCTCGGTGGCGAGCGCGTTCATCTCCCAGTTCGCCTCCGGGTCGTATTCGGCGGTCGGGTCGTTTGAGAGCCCGGCGAGGTGAAGCACGGCGTCGACCCCGTCGAGGGCGCCGGCGGGGACGTCGCGGACGTCGGCGACGACGAGCTCGATCCGCTCGGCGACCGAGGCGAGCGTCTCCTCGCCCCAGTACAGGCGGTCGAGCACACGCACCCTGTAGCCGCGCGCGAGTAGGCGGTTGACGAGCACGCAGCCGACGTACCCGGCGCCGCCGGTGACCAGCACGATCTGCCCGCGCCGCGGCGGCTCGGTAGCGAGCCCGTTCCCCCGCGCGCCCAGCTCCACGCGACCGGCCTCGATCGCCTTCTCGCTCGACATCGACGGTCAAGCTAGCGCAGCGCGCCGCCGATCGGGCCGTGTGGCGCGGCTGCTGAGCGGTAGCGTTCGCGCCTGTGTCCGAGCAGGCTTCTCTCGAGCGAGCGCTGCCCGCCGACCGAGAGGCCGCGGTCGCGCGCTTGAGCGAGCGCCTGGACGCGATCGGCTGGTATCACACGCAGGAGCTGGCCCCGGGCTTGGTCACGCCCGGGATGTTCGACCTCCGTCCCTACGTGGACCGCTACGGCCTACCCGATGACCTCACCGGGAAGCGCTGCCTGGATGTGGGGACGTTCGAGGGGTTTTGGGCGTTCGAGCTCGAGCGCCGCGGCGGCGAGGTCGTCGCGCTAGACGTCGATCGGATCCAGCACCTCGACTGGCCGCCGCGGCTTCGCCCTTCAGAGGACGATCAGCGCGGCGAGGGATTCATGCTCGCCCGCGATGCACTCGGCAGCTCGGTTCGCAGGGTCGGCATGTCAGTCTATGACGCAACCCCGGAGGCGCTCGGGGGGCATTTCGACCTCGTCTTCTGCGGCTCGGTGTTGATCCACCTGCGTGACCCGATGCTCGCGCTCGAGCGGATGGCTGCACTCTGCGATGGCCGGTTGATCCTCGCGGACGAGTACAGCCGCCGGCTCGCGCTGTTGCCGATCAGCTCCGCGGAGTTCCGGGGGGAGACGCCCTGGTCGACCTGGTGGCGGCCCTCCCCTCGGACGTGGGTGTCGATGATTCGCTGTGCCGGCTTCGAGGATGCTCGTATTCATCGGCGATTCAAGATCCGTTTCCGCGATCGGCGCGGAGGCGTCTCGCACGTCGTCGTCCACGCGCGCGGATCGCAGCGATGACCCTGCGCGAGCGCATACCCGGGCGGCTGCTCTTCGTTCCGCGCGATCTCGGCTACCTCTACGGGCCACGGTTGATGTCTGCGCTGCGGAAGCTGTGGGTCCGGGCGCGCCACCCACATGCGACGATCCGCTTCGGCAAGGGCACCTACTTAGGGCCCGGATTCAGCCTCCACGTTCCGGCGGCGGCGACCTTCATCGCTGGGCCGGGCTGCGAGTTTCGCCGCAGCTTTCGTTGTGAGCTTTTCCCTGGTGCGACTGTGACGATCGGGGGCGGGTGCGGCTTCAGTTACTACGCACTGATCCAGTGTGGTGGGCGGATCGAGATCGGGGATCGCTGCATGTTCGGTCAGTCCGCAATGGTCGTCGATGGCAACCATCGCTTCCGCGACCTGACCAAGCCGATGCTCGCCCAGGGATTCGATCTGCGGCCGATCCGGATCGAGAACGACGTCACGACGACGACCAAGTGCACGATCATGGCCAACATCGGGACCCGGACCTTCGTCGGCGCCAACTCCGTGGTCAGCCGCGACCTCCCGGCCTACGTGGTCGCGGTCGGCGCTCCCGCGAGGCCGATCGACTACTTCGGCCCCCCGGGCACCGAGCCTCCTGAGCTCAACAGGTCGAGCTCCGAGACGCGCGGGGCCACCGGCTCACCCGAGGACTCGGCGGCTCCGGCCTCGTCCCAGGCTGAGAGGAAGTCCGAGGCCAGCGCCTGACGGTAATAGAGGTCGGCGCTGAGCCAGACGCGTGGCCCGACCCAGGGGGTCTCGCGGGGAATCCACCGGATCAGGTGGCGCCCACGCCCGCGCACCGGCGCCAGCTTCGCCGCATGGCTGAACATGCGGAAGAAGTAGGGCTCGAGCTCGGGATGCTTGCGGACGAACTCCCGCTCGGCGTACGCGGTGCGGCGGACGCGCTGCTTGAAAAACGTAAGGCTCATCTCGCGTAGATGCTCGACCACCGCGTCGCGGTTGTAGAGCAGCCGCAGGCCGTTCTTGCTCGCGCGGTAGCCGAAGTCGAGGTCCTCGTAGCCGTAGGGCAGCCGCTCTTGGTCGAACCCGCCCACGCGCTCGGCGAACGAGCGCTTGACCGACACGTTGGCGCCGTAGAAGCGTCCCCAGCCCGCTTCGATTCCGTCGATCAGCGGGAAGTCGAACTGGACGCCGTGGTCGAGCCAGTGCATGAACGACGTTACGCGAACCTCGCGCGACCAGCGCACATGACCGAGGATGCCGACCTCCTCCTCCGGATATCGGCGGTGCCAGCCAAGATGCTCGGAAACCAGCCGGGCCTGAGGAATCGTGTCGTTGTCCGTGAACAGGATCATCATCGCGGTAGCGGCGCGGATGCCGGCGTTGCGGTTCGCCGAGAGGCCCGGGATCTCGCCGCGGACGAACCGGACCGGATACGTTCGCTCGCCGATCGCCGCGCCAGTCGCGGCCAGGTCACGCTCGGCCGCGTCGACCGCGACGATCACCTCGAAGCTGCTCGCCGGAGCGTCCTGGGTCGAATAGCCGTCGAGCACCCGTCGCAAGCCCTCCTGGTTGCCGAGCGTCGAGACGACGACGCTGAGCTCGGGGTCCATGCCGGTGGCCGCTAGCTCTGGACCGCCGGGCGCGCGGCGACCACCCCGTGGGGATCGCCCCGCCAGGTGATCATCATCTCCTCGCGGGCCGCCGAGCTGAGCAGCCAGCGCGGCTTGAAGCGGCGCTGCGCGTGACCGGCGCCGAGCGCCATCCTGATCCGCGTCGGTGGCCGATCGAGCTCGAAGCCGGCGGCCTCGACCATCCGCCCCAGCGCCGCCAGGTTGGGCTTCCACCACCATGGCCGCCCGACGCCGTCCAGCGTCGCCACCGGCTGTTGGCGGAAACGGCGCGTCTTGGCGAGGTCGATCGCGTCGCAGACGATCAGCGCGCCCGTGCAGACGGAGCGCACCCGCATCAGTGCGCCGACGGGATCGCGCAGGTGCAGGAGCAGGCTGCCGACGTAGACGAGGTCGAAGCTGCCGTGGCGCTCGGGGTCGAGGTCGTAGATGCTCAGTTCACGCCGCTCGACCGAGGACCCGAGAGCGCGACGGGCGAGCTCGAAGCCGGCGCCCCCGCGCTTTCGCCGCGCGAGCGCGGCGACCGTTTCCTCGTCGCTGTTCGCGGGCCAGTCCCAGCGGTACGGATCGAGGATGTCGATCCCGAGCACCTCGCGGGCGCCCCGGCGCTCCATCTCGAACGCCCAGAAGCCGTCGAAGGTCCCGATGTCCAGGCAGCGCTTTCCGGACAGCGAGTCGGGCAGGATCCGCGGGGCGAGCCCGCGTAGATCGAACCAGCCGGGCGTCTCGATCCCCGGCGCCAGCTCGAGCGTGTGGTACCACTGGTGGCCCTCGATGCCGTCGTGCAGCTCGCGCTCGCCGACTGCGCTCTCCGCGTCCGCCACCGTAGCCTCCATCGCCATGGCGGGCAACGTACCAGCGCCAACGCTCGACCCAGCGGCCGAGCAGGCGGAACTCGAGCGTTACCTTGGCGATCGCTTCGACCTGGGCCGTCTACGCCAGTACCAGGCGACGCTCGCGGAGGAGTACGCGGCCTGCGGCGACGAGCAGGCCTTCTACCGCACCTCCGAGGGCTACCTCTACAACCTGACCGCCTTTGCGATGACGGGGACCAAGCTCCCCTACCTGCGCGAGCTGGTCCGGCTGGTCCCGCCGCCCGCGCGGCTGCTCGACTACGGGTGCGGCATCGGCTCCGACGGGCTGCTGCTGCTCGAGGCCGGCTACCGGGTCGAGTTCGCCGACTTCGACAATCCGAGCACCGCGTATCTGCGCTGGCGGCTCGCCCGGCGCGGGATCCGGGTACCGGTCCATGATCTCGACCATGGCGTCCCCGACGGCTTCGACGCCGCATACGCGTTCGACGTCATCGAACACGTCAGCGACCCGTTCGCCTTCCTCGCCGAGATGGAGCGCCGCGCGACACTGGTGGTGGTCAACCTGCTCGAGCCGAAGCCGGCCGAGGCGGAGCAGGCGATTCATCACGAGCTGCCGATCGGCGAGCTCCTCCGCCACGCGGCCGTGCGGCGGCTGCGCTCCTACCGCATCCACCACGGGAGCTCCCATCTCGTCGCGTACGAACCCGTCCGCAGCGGCACGATCGGGGCCCTGCGCGGGCGTGTGGCCTTGACCGTGGGTTTGCTTCGCCGCCGCGTAGCCGGGCGTAGGCTCTGGTGAGGCGCGGATGAGCGAGCGACCCATCAGCCCCTCCAGCATCGTCGAGGACGATGCCGTAGAGGCCGCGATCGAGCCGATCGAGGAGCGGATCGCCCTCGGTGGTCGCTCGCTGCGGGTGCACACGGCGTGGGGCGGAATCATCAACTCGCTGTTCCAGGTCGGACTCTCGCTGCTCGGCCTCGTCCAGCGGGTCGCCGTGGCCGCATTCCTGACGACCAGCGAATACGGGCTCTGGGGCCTGCTGGTCGCGACGCTGATCACTCTCGCGTGGCTGAAGCAGGTCGGAATCTCGGAGAAGTACGTCCAGCAGGACGATTCCGATCAGGTCGCGGCGTTCCAGAAGGCGTTCACCT
>WUUC01210624.1_pt1 | contig 11542 bp, 10 predicted proteins | sample 6278441 | NCBI WGS metagenome assembly WUUC01 (sample SAMN13675441, study PRJNA597444) | soil metagenome | isolation source: soil | place: USA: Washington | collected 2017-10 | reverse complement strand
TCCAGAGTCAAGTATGAGCGCGGATCAGAATCCGAAACCACCCTGGAGATACAGGGCCGTTCGTTCATCGCCGGAGGCAACCGCAAGCGATACGGTGTAGGCGCGCTCGAGATAGGACAGGGAGATACCACCTCCAAAAGCAGTATGCCACTGATCGGAAGACTCGCCTTCGAGGAAAACCCGCCCTGCATCGGCCAACCCAAAGACGCCAAGCTGGGTCGGCAGAACCAGCTGGAAACGGGTCAAGGCGAAGCGGAGCTCCGCGGAGCCAAAGGCGGAGGCGTCTCCGGCGTAGCGGTTGATCCGACCCAATCGCACAGTGGAGGCATCACCGATGAACGCTGCCTCGAAGAAAGGATACGTGCCCCAGAGCTTCTTCCCGCCGGCTCGCAGCGCGAGTGTCGGCTGCAGCGGGGCCGGGATGCTGAGATAGGTGCGGGCCACACCCTGGACCGCCCCAAACAGGCTGTCGACGTCCCAGAGTGCGGGGAAAATGCTGCCCTGCAGCTCGAGCATTACTCCCCGAGTGGCGGCGGTGGCACGGTCGCGGGAGTCGTGACTGATAGTCAGCGTGCCCCCGATCTCTCCGAAGTTCCCCGCGCCGTATACATCTCCCAGTGAGGCAAGAAAGCGATCCGGCCGCCGATCGGTCGAGGCGTACTTGAGCACCGGACCGGCCTCGATGAGCGTCTGGGGTCCCAGTGACAGTCCGATGGAAGGCTGCAGGCGCAGCGCATCCTGGGTTACTCGATAGAACTCGTTGTCTCCGGGTGCTGGAATTTCGTTGCCGAAGCCATGAAAGCTGATCACCTCGATCCCAGACGCCCGGGCGAGGACGTCGAAGAACGTTCGCGAGTTTTCCCGGCGAAAGTCTCCCCGATACTCCGCCCGATAGGTGAGTGGACCGGTGGCAAAGCCGGCCAGGAACCGATGCCGGTTGGCGTAGGGGTACTTACGGAATCCGTAGGTGGTCAGGGTAGTCCCTCCGCCGACGAACAGCCCGATGTCGGGGCCAAAGCTGGCCGATGTGCTCGGTACCCACCGGCTTCCCCAATCACGCGGTGGAAGTTCGTTCTCGCTTGCTCGCGGGGGAGCCCGGTACGGCCGGCGGTTGACATCCGCGCCAAAGCCTTGGGTTCGGGCCGGCGCCTCGGGATCGTCGTAGAACCTGGAGTTTCCTCCCCGAACCGAGTCCACCAGGCGGTCCCGGCCACCTTCTCCCAGTACTCGCACCAGCGGTCCACCCGAGCCAGCGCCGGTCACGATAGCCCGGTCATCGCCGGGGCCCAGATACAGACGCACCTCTTTGGTGTTGGAGGTAAAGCGCCGACGAACGTATGGTGTGCTGCCCGCAGCCGGGTCGCGCGCCGTGAGCGTGAGCTCGAGCTCACCCGCCGGCAGCCGCTGGAGGCGGGCGTCCTCCGCGCCTGCGGTTCCCCGCACATCGACTTGGCCGGCCAGGAGGAGATAGTACCGCCGCGCGGCGTCCTGGAGACGATCCCGCCGTGTGCGCAGCGCGGCGGCCAGCGACTTGCCTTCCAGGGTGTAATGACTGTCGGGAAGTTCTTTGACCGCGGCCTCGATGGCTGGGTCTGTGAGTCTTGCCTGAAGTTCCGAAGCCGCCGCCTTCCACTCCGGCCACTCGAGATCCACGAGAAAACGGCGGTCGAGATCGCGTCCGTTCCAGGTAGCCCCGGCAATGTAGGGATAGTCGGGTCCGAAGTTGGTGAGCTGAGGAGCCCGGGTCCGGGCAATGCCGAGGAGGAATCCGTCATACTTTACGAAGGCCTGATCGCGGTCTCGTGGTATCGGAACCCAGCTCCGTGGCTGGCTGTCGCTGAATCGGGCCCAGACCCACTGATCGGAGTGCCGGTCCCAGTCTCCGATCATGAGATCGAACAGTCTGGCCTTGAGCAGCGCGCGGGCATCCACCCGATCGTCCGCTGAACGATCCACCCGGGCAAACAGTGTGTCGCTGGTGATGATCTCGCGGGCGCCGCGCCAATGCGCCGCCGAATCTCCTTCACCACCGATCCGGTCCTCCAGGATCCCCATCAGCCCGGTGAACTCATCCTGGAACTCGCCCAGGCGGCGGTGACGCGGCAGCACAAACAGGCGGGATTGGCCGTGAGGAATGCCAGCGGCGCTAAGCAGCCGATCCACGACCAGTGGTGCGGTGGGAAAGGCCGAGCTAGTCTGGTCCCGCACCACGGTGCCGGCTACCGTGCCACGCAGCTCCGCCGGCAGGGTCGCCGACGGATCCTTGTCCACGGATCGAAAGAAATATTCACGGCCGTTCTCTCCGATCAGGAGCAGCGACTTGGTCTGCTGGCCACCGCCCTTGGAGACGGCCCGAAGGCCACCGGCAAAGGTGTCGAGATCGAGTAACTGGACGGAGATCGGAGTGGTCCAGAGCTCCCGGTACTCGCTTCCGAGAAACAGCTCGTGAAGGCCTCCGGCGTTGTAATGGGGGCCGGGAGCCTGAACCGTAGCAGTGCCGTTGGGCGTGCTCTGAGCTGAAAGCCCGGCGGCAACGATTGCAGGTGCGAGAATGCACGAGAGTGCTCGAAGCAGCGTCACCGTGGCTCACTCCATCCGGATGGAAAAGACCTCATGGCTCTGGCCGGTCGCAGCGACCTCGATGATCGCGAGGCGAGGAGGACCAGTCAGGGGAATATCGAGTCGGGCATAACCGCTCGCGTTTCGGGCAAACAGCGTCCCTTCTACCGGAACCGCTCGACCGGTGTGCCCGTATATCCCTGCACCGCTCACCACTTCCAGGCTTGCCGGACTCCTCCCGATCACTTGAAGATTGTGCTCGTGTCCCGCGGCATACAACGCAGGCGGCCGGTCGGCAAAGGCCCGCCGCATGGCGTCAATAAGCCGGCGATAGGATTGTGACGTGATATCCTGACTGGAGATACCATGCTGGCGCGCCGCCGGATAGAGTGAGCCGATCAGAGGCAACGGCAGCCACAGCCCCGGCACCACAAGGCGCAGCGGAAACAGGTGATCCCGCCAGCCGAAGTACCCGCCGTGGACTCCTCCGCTTGCCAATGGGTGATGGGCCGCGACAACGACGAGCCGGTCCTCCGCGTTGCGCAAGGAGGTCCGCAGCGCCGCAACGATCTCCGCCTCCGCATCGGTGGGACAGGTCGAGTCAGGATCTAGCGGTTTGGGTCCCGAGTGCAGCCACCATTGCGTATCCAGCAACACCAGGCGGAGCCGGGCGCCGATGTCTTGCACACTGGGACCGGGGCAACCGCCTTCCGGTTGTACTGCAGCCACCCCACCGCTGAGCGAGTCGACGTACTGATTCTGCCGGCGCGCCGCTGCCCAGCCGTCGGGTCCGTGCCGGGCCCAGTCATGATTCCCCAAGACGAAGACAGCTCTGGACCGGGTGTCGGTGACCACCCCTATTTGCGTCCGGAGTCTCCGTTCCGCCTCAACCCGGCCGGGAGCGTCCCGCGGCGGAAGGCCGCGCGGGTAGATGTTGTCTCCGAGAAACACCACGATGCGCTGGTCCGGAGCGTCCGCCAGATCCCGGCGCAGCGCCTGGAGCACGGGCTCGCCATCAGGGTCCGGAGCTCCGGCGTCTCCGATGAGAAACACGCTCGTAACCACTTCGGTGAGCGGGATCGGCGGGACCCGCGTCGGGGCGGGCAGATGGGCAGCGCAGGCCAGCATGGCCAACGATGCGCCCGGCCACCACCAGAAGACTCCGTGCTTCACCGTGGAGCGGCAGAAGCTTGCTGTGCTTTCGACTTCCGCACGTATTCGCGCCCAACTGCCAGCGCAAGGAGGACCCAGATCAAGGCGAGCACCAGGTTCACCCTGGCAAAGCTCGACGCCCCAAGGCCGAGCAGGCTTACCCCGACAAACACGACAGCCGCCGATAAGACGTCACCGGCGCGCTGGAAGAACGAGTCGATGGCCTGCTTTGCCTTGTACTTCTCATCTCGGCTGGTGGGAAGAAAGAGCACGTTGCGGACCGTGTTCTGGATCGAATAGTCGGTGGCGTTTTCGGCGATTTTCACGAACCGAACCAGCGCCAACACCGGGGCAAATGCGAGAATCGCATAGCCGGTGAGCGCCAGCACTGGGAGCACCAGTACGGCCACTCTGACTCCGGCGTACTTGATCAACCGGGACACCACGAACAGCTGCAGCAGCAACGCCGCCAGGCTGACGAAGAATAGAAAGTCGGAGTAGAACCGGCCGATGAACTCGGATTCGGAAAGCCCGCCCGCTCTCCCACTGGACACCGCGAGCTCAGCCGCACCCGTGACAGTGCTGCCCAGGATGTATTCGCCGGTGGTGTTCACCCAATTGAGGATGAGGATCAGCAGCGCGATAAGCAGCAGGTAACGGCTTCCGAACACCAGGCGGAACGTACCAGGCCGGCTGGTAGGGCCGATGCCGGGCAGAGAGACGGTCAGCTTCTTGGAATCTTCTACCGTTTGGATCTGATACTCGCCGGTCGCTGCGGGGATTTCTGCGGTAGTGAGGTGCAACGGTAAATGATCCTCCTGCCGGGATCGCTGGCGGGCATCCACCAGATTGCTGATGACCACCGCGAGCCCCAGCAAGACGGCAGCCACCAGCAGGAGCTGAGGTATTCCGAAGATCGGAATGAGCCACCCGGCGAGCCTGGCTCCCAGCACGGCGCCCAGCGATGCCCCTATTGCGACAACGGGAAACAGCCGCTCGCCCTGTTCCTTGGTGTAGAGGTCGTTGGCGAACGACCAGAACTGCGCCACGATCATCAGGTTGAAAATGCCGACCCAGAGAAAAAAGATCACCGCGATCGGGGCTTCGGCTCGGGTCAGTGCGTAGAAAATTACGAGGCACGCAATGAAGAACGCCGTCACGACGTTGAGCAGATTGCGACGGGGCAGCCGGTCGGCCAGCGCGCCGTACGCCGGCACCAAACCGAGCAGCAGGATCGCCTGCCCAGCTGCGAGATAGGATTTGAGCTCGGCACCGCCCTCATCCGAGAGAATGAGCGCCTCCCGAACCGGACGGATGCAGTAGTAGGTGGCCAGGAGGAGAAAGACGTTGAGCGCCAGGAGCAGGGCGGTGGCTCCTTCTCCCGGTTTGACCTCAGTGAAAGGCCGCAGCGCCCGGTCGAGCACGCCGGCCCGCTCGACGGCGGTCGAACGCAGCTCCGAGGCCGTTGTCATAAAGTCGAGACGATCAGACTGGAGGGCAAAGCACTAGGTGCGGACCGTATTGAGCTCTGGTGACGGGGTCTCCACCGGTTCCCACGCGGGACCTTCCACGGTCTTGCTCAGCATCCGCTTTTCGCATTCGCAGGGCTGTTGGGCGCATTCAGGACGGTGACGGTCCCACCAGTGGTGAGCCTGTTCCGCGGTCCATCCATCACCATTGAGCGCTGCAGCCAATCGGCGAGAAAGCACTCCCGCGGTCGGGGGGCGGTCCTGGGGCAGTTTGGCAAGGCAGGCCAGGATGACGCGGTCCAGCTCGGGTGATATCTCCAACTCGCTACGCTGCGAGGGCGGGATAGGAGCAGCGTTGGCATGTTGGTACATCAGCTGAATTGCATTGGGCGCTTCGAAGACCAGGTGACCGGTCAGCAGCCAGTAACCCACACATCCGAGGGTGTAGATATCCACCCGATGATCCACCGCGCCGTCACCTCGCACCATCTCGGGGGCGATATAGGCTGGGGTTCCTGTGGTGCTGTCGGGCGCGGTCAGCAGCGTTGCCTCCTGCCCGGCCTCTCCCATTGCTTTGACCAATCCGAAGTCCAGCACCTTGACGAAGTCGACCTCAAGACCCATGCGGCAGGTGAAGATGTTGGATGGTTTGATGTCGCGGTGAACCAGCCCGCGCGTGTGGGCTTCCTCCAGTGATTCGCAGACCTGACGAAGCAGGTGCACTGCGCGTCCTGGCGGCACCGGGCCGAATCGTTCGACCAGAGTTTCCAGATCGAGGCCCTCCAGCAGCTCCATCACGAGAAAGAACGTTCCGTCGTGGGAGACGCCGAAGTCGTAGAGATTGATTGTGTGGGGTGAGCGAAGCGATGCAGCGGCCTCGGCTTCTCGCCGGAACCGTTCCACGATCACTCGCGCCACGCTGGGCGAACTGGAGCCGATGACCTCTGACCGGATCAGCTTAACCGCAGCGGGACGAGCTAGCATCTGGTGGGTGGCCCGGAATACCTCGCCCATGCCGCCTGTGCCCAGCCGCTCTTCCAGCCGATAGCTGCCGAGTTCTCGAGCCCGCCTGACCTGCTGCCCCAGACCATGGATGATCTTGACCGGGATGACCACCAGAAATGCGCTGATGTAGTTGGGAAGGAAGTCCCAGAGCAGATAGAACAAGCTGAGATGACCCTGGACGCCGCGCAGCAGAGAGGTCAGACCGAGCGCCAGCGGCTCCGTCGAAGCCGCCAGCAGCGAAGTTACCAGCGTCTTCTTGGGGGTGCTGGGCACGATCGCCGGATAGAAAAGAATCGGGATCACGACCCAGGACACCCGCGGAGTGATTGGCACCGGGGCCCACTGGCTGAGAATTCCAATGAGGAAACACTGGAGCACCAGATATCCCGAGCCCACGTCCATGAGGATCGGCTTGCCACTCAGACGTGCAGCCAGGAAGGTCAACACCAGGGAGCTCGCCACGCCGGCAGCCGAGACCAGCAGGCCGGGATACGGCCAGATCTCGCGCATGAAGGCCATTTCGCCCAGCCAGCGCGCTACCATGGTGTTCATGACGATGGTGATGGTCCACAGGGAGGCGAAGACGATGCTCACGATGCCAATCCGGCGGCAGGTCTGCCCCAGTACGTCGCTGGGTAGAGTATGGCCGGGGCGTGAGCTGACGCTGGTCCGAGCGGGGGTCGATGGGCGGCGGCCCAACAGACGTCGAGTGCTCATATCGGTTGCAAGGAGAAGTCTCCTTAAGGCTACCACCCGGACTGGCGGTTGGCCAATAGGCTGCCCTGTGGCCGGTTGCCACATCTCTTCTCAAAACGTACGTTCGAGCGGCGAGGTTCCGATCCTGAAATCATCCAAGCCCAGTGCCGGCCTCCTTCTCTACCGTCAGATGTCCGGCAGACTGGAGGTATTCCTCGCTCATCCGGGCGGACCGTTCTGGAAAGCCAAGGATGCAGGTGCCTGGACCATTCCCAAAGGGCTGGCTGAGCCGGGGGAAGACCTGTTGGCGGCGGCATGCCGGGAATTCGAGGAAGAGACCGGGATCAAACCCCGCCCACCGTTCATTTCGCTGGGATCCATTCGTCAGAAAGCTGGGAAGCTGGTTCATGCATGGGCCTGGGAAGGTGATGCCGATCCGGCCGCGGTCACCAGCAATACCATGAAAACCGAATGGCCGCGTGGCTCCGGCCGATGGCTCACGTTCCCCGAAGTCGACCGCTGTGCCTGGTTCACGGCTCGGCAGGCACGCGAGAAAATCAACCCTGCCCAGGCAGAGCTCATCGACCGCCTCGAAGCTAGGCTCTCCGATCCACCTCCGGCAGCTTAGCAATCCGAACAGTGCTATCACGCAGGCTTCTCCTCACCTTCTCGGTCACATTCGCGCTTCTGGCGGTCACCTCGGAGTCGGGGCGGGCTCAGGAGCGTACGCGTGCGAGGGTGCTTGGCATTGCGCCCGGTACGCTTCGTCCCGGACCACTGAACTCGATCACCGATGTTCCGGCCGTCCGGGTGGGCCACACCACGATCATCGAAGGCGACTCGGTCCGAACCGGGATCACGGCGATCATTCCACATCCCGGGAACCTGTTTTACGAGCGAGTCCCGGCGGCACTACATGTGGGTAACGGTTTCGGCAAGCTGGTGGGGACGACTCAACTGGTCGAACTGGGTGAGCTGGAAACTCCGATCCTCCTTACCTGCACGCTGTGTGTCTGGCGGGCCGCTGATGCGCTGGCTGGTTACCTCATGGAGCAGCCCGGCATGGCCGAGGTGCGATCGATCAACCCGGTGGTGGGCGAGACCAATGATGGGCTGCTGAACAACATCCGGCAAAGACCGATCGAACCCGATGATGTGCGTCAGGCCCTCGCCGGCGCTGACCGCACGGTGGCGGAAGGAAGCGTAGGTGCGGGCACCGGCACCATCGCTTTCGGTTGGAAGGGTGGGATCGGAACATCATCGCGGCTGGTTTCCATTGCCGAGAGCAACTGGACCGTCGGCGTATTGGTCCAGTCCAATTTTGGGGGAGACCTTCATATTCTCGGGGTCCCCGTGGGCCGCGCATTGCGCCGCGATGGAATCAGGGAGCGCCAGGGAGGTGGAAGTCGCGGGGGATCGATCATGATCGTGGTGGCCACTGATGCCCCCTTGTCCGATCGCAATCTGCAGCGGCTCGCAGCTCGGGCCATCATTGGAGTAGGACGAACCGGGTCTGTCATGCATAACGGCTCGGGCGATTACGTCATCGCGTTTTCGACCAACCCCCAGGTCCAGCGCAAAAGGGAATCCATTCTGGCCACCCGGGAGCTCGCGAATGATGCGGTCACCCAGCTGTTTCAGGCGGTCGTAGAGTCCACCGAAGAAGCGATCTATAACTCTCTGTTCATGGCGACAACGGTGACGTCGCGCGAGGGAACGGTTGAAGCCATTCCACTCGACAAGGTCGTCGGCATTCTGCGGGTCCACCGGGTTCTCGCGCCACCGGCTTCTCCGTCGCGTTCTCCTTGACGGCCAACTTCTCGGCAGTCGCGGGGGAGTATGCCAGGTGGCGGCCATCGTATCCTGACGAGCTGTTTGAGTACCTGAGCTCCATCTGTCGCGGACATGAGCGTGCCTGGGACTGTGGGGCCGGCAGCGGCCAGGCGTCGCTGCCGCTCACCCGCAGCTTTCGGCAGGTGATCGCGACGGACCAGAGTCGCGCCATGCTGTCGCGGGCCCCGCGAACGTCCCGCCTCCTCGCCTGCGTCACCACCGCGGAGCACGCAGCAATTCGCGACGAATCTGTCGATCTGGTGACGGTGGCGCAGGCGCTGCACTGGTTCGAGGTCCAGCCATTTTACCAGGAGGTAGACCGGGTTCTGAATCGGGGCGGCGTACTCGCGGTGTGGACCTACGGGAATCAACGGGTAGAGCACGATGAGATAGATCCTTTGCTCGACCGGTTCTACCAAGATGTGGTCGGGCCCTATTGGCGGCCCGAGCGCCGGCACGTGGAATCAGGCTATCGTGCCCTGCCATTTCCGTTTCCGGAGCTCGAAGCTCCCTCTTTCATTCTAGAGGAGCAGTGGACTCTCACCGACCTCCTTGGCTATCTCGGCACCTGGTCGGCCACGCAGCAGTATCGGGAAGCCACCGGCCGCGACCCACTCGAGGCTGTCACCCAGGAGCTGAGCGCTCTCTGGGGGAAGGGGGCGCGGACGGTCCGCTGGCCCCTCAGCGTTCGCGTTGGCCGCCGGCCAAGGTAAGTTGCCCTGGCATTCACTCTTTCGACGGAGCTTCTCATGCGCGGCCCGATTCCACCGAGGTGGGCTCCCCGCCTTTTGAGCATTCTGCGTATCGTCGCGGCCTTTCTGTTCATCGCCCACGGTACCCAGAAGCTGTTCGCCTGGCCCATCGACGAGCCGCGGGATCCTGCGCCTTTATTGTCGATGATGGGAGTGGCCGGGGTGCTGGAGGTTTTCGGAGGCCTGCTCCTCCTGTTTGGCCTGTTCACCCGTCCGGTTGCCTTCGTTCTTGCCGGAGAGATGGCGGTAGCCTATTTCATGGTCCACGCCCCGCAGGGTTTCTGGCCCATTCTGAACCGGGGCGAACCGGCTGCCCTCTACTGTTTCCTCTTTTTGTACCTCGCCGCGGTTGGAGGTGGACCCTGGAGTCTCGACGCGCGTCGAGCCGGTGCCCGGGGTGGTGAATCGTAACCTTCCGCATTACATTGGGACGGCCCTTACCTTGGGGCGCCCCTTATCCTAAAAGGTATGAAGACACTAGACGAGTTCTCGCACGCCTCCCTCGGGCGAGCCGGTGCCGGAGTCTCTGTGCTTGTGGTAGACGACGAAACCGCCGTCCGCCGTTTTGCGGCGCGTGTGCTTCAGCGCGAGGGCTTCGAGGTGCTCGAAGCAACCGATGGAGCCGATGCACTGGAACTGGTCAAGGGCGGCCGCCACCCGCCTATCGACGTCATCGTGTCGGACATTGTTATGCCCCGCATGAATGGCGTTGAGCTCATGGAAGCCTTGTCGACGATATGTCCGGACATCCCCGTCATTCTCATGTCCGGTTATGCCACCGGAGCGCTCTCCGAGCTGGGAATCGCGACCCCTTGCAGCATTTTGATGAAACCGTTTCAGGCCGAGCGGCTCCTGGCCGAGGTCCAGCGCTGCGTTTCCCTGCGGGGCGGAGGGTCAAGTGCCGCATAGGCCTGCATTGTAGGGCAGTTCCGCCTATTGGTTCACAGCAGCAGCTCCTGTGACACCTACCACATCCGTGAAATAATCCTGCACCTAAGATCAGGTGGACGCGGTGCGTCCTGGCCCGGTAACACGTCAACTTGACCGGGACACAGTGTTTCTTCTGCAGGAGGTGGGGTGTGTCGCATTTCAAGCGCGTACTTCTGGTCACTTGGTTGATGAGCACCGCAGGCATGCTGACAGCCGCTGTCGCGCAGACGGCAGGAGAGCAGACGATGCCTACCCAGACCGACAACGGCGGTTTTGACGATTGGGGGCTTCTTGGGCTCTTGGGTCTCGCTGGGCTCCTGGGCCGCAAACGAGACAGGAACGTTGTAGAAGCTCGCCGGGTCTAAGGTGTTCTGATCTACGTATCCCGAGGCGCTGTAGCCTCGGGATTTTTCTATCGATTACCGCCCGCACACTTGCCTGCGTTCGAACCTCTCGTGCTACCCGCTGGCGCGGGTATTGCCGATTCTGACGCTCACAGAACGCACCGTCCCTCGATTGTCGTGCTTTTGAGCGCGCCGGTTCTACGTTGCGTGAGTTCAGAGCCGGTCTCTTGCCACGACTGTATTCAGCTAAGACAATCCAGAGCTTCAGCTTAGAAGCTCGGGAGCAGCCAGAGTGCGGAGTCGGCCGGCAACTCGGCCAGCGCCCTCGTCTGCAGCGAAGGCGGTGCAGAACGCAAGACGTCATGACTCGAGTTTTTATCCGGTCACCGAGGAACCCCAATGAGCCCCACTCTGCGTATCAGACCGCTCTGGTTGCTGGCAGCCGCATTGCTCGGCTGCGACGGCGGACCCAGTGGTCCCAGCCTGGGCAGCTTGCGGGTGACCGTACTCGGGCTGCCCACCGGAACCGCGGCCGCGGTCACAGTCACCGGCCCGGGCGGCTTCAGCCAGTCGGCACAGGCAACCCAAACGTTCAGTCAGCTCACTCCCGGCACCTACACTGTCACGGCTGCCAATGTGCCAGTGGGCGACGGCGAGTACAGCGCCAATCCCGCTACTCAAAACGTGGCCGTACCGGCGACTGGCAACACGGCCAGCGCTTCAGTCTTCTACTCTCAAGCCACCGGCAATCTCTCCATTACGATCAATGGACTCGGGACCGGAAGTGCGGCAGCGGTCACCG
>WUUC01237580.1_pt1 | contig 11543 bp, 7 predicted proteins | sample 6278441 | NCBI WGS metagenome assembly WUUC01 (sample SAMN13675441, study PRJNA597444) | soil metagenome | isolation source: soil | place: USA: Washington | collected 2017-10 | reverse complement strand
TAACCCCCTTAGGTACTTCATTTTCCTGGTGTTAGAGTTTAAAGAACTGCTAATATATATAGATAAGGGCATGTTTTCCAAAGACTAAAGATTATAATCATAAATCCATAGTCCAAGTACCCAAAGTCGTCGCCAGACAGAAACGACACCCTCCTTTTTCTATTGTGTCGACCTCGAATCCAGATTTGGGAAATAGCGTCCTGAAATGAGTAAAAATCGGCCTGGAAAGGCCCAAAAACCGCATTTCCGGGGGGTGGCATACTTTTGACACCATGGGTATCCGTTATGAAAACAAAAGGGATATTCAGCATCGATGATTTCAAACGCGCGACGTTCGAAAAGAAGTGTGATGTTGTTACTACACAATCGAATTACATCGTGACACGTACACTGGGTAACTGTAAAGTTTACCTCTACCACTCCAGCGAGTTCTTCATCGAGGTTTTCTATTCCCCTATCTACAAGAAGGTCTTAATGATCAATGCCTTCGACGACACAGACAGCCTCCTCCCCTACACCGAAAAAGTTTCTCTTAGTGCCCTTGGTCTCGATAAATGTGAGGAATTATAAAAATGTGCGATGTACTATGTGCGGAGTGCAAGGAAGGTTGCAGTTCTCATCGCGCACCGCAACTCGCACCATGCACAATTAATTAACCATGTCTTACACTACGAACATACCGCTCAAAACATTCAAGGAAGTATCAATCGGTGATAAGGCGAAAGCCATCACGATGTTCGGCACATTCCTCGCAACGGCATCGGCTTTCGGCATGGACTTCTTCCTCTATACGATCGATAATTATTTCGTAGAAGTCACGTCCACACCGGGGACCGGCAACGTGGTCTACATTCGTGCCACCGAAAGGGTTGGTGTTCTTGATCTTTATATCGACAACATCGGGTTGTCAGACATTATCGAATAACTGAAGCGCATCATTGACCGATGCGATCTTCTCTACAGTCAACACCAGCTTTCCATTCGTGTCCTTCATCTTGCACCGCCTCGGGTTTGCCTGCACAAAGTGAAGCACCTTACCGAATATCTCGGACTTGAAGTACGCTTCCTTTCCTGTAATAAACTGCCCTTTGAATTTTTCGTTCTTGAGACTGATCCTTTCGAAGCCGAGCTTCTCTCCTACCCAACGAAGCCTTACTGAGTTGATCAGCTGATCGACTGACGAAGGGATCTCACCAAAACGATCCTGTAACGAGCCCCGGTACTGGGCAAGGGATTCTTCATTCTTGATGTTATCCAATGTGGCGTACAACTGCAGACGTTCACTGGTGTTGCTCACGTATGTCTCGGGGATCAATATCTCGAGGTCTGTTTCGATCACGCAGTCCTGTGTAATGAGCTTCGCTTTTTCGGCGAGCTCATCGGCGAAGAGATCTTTGAACTCTGTTTCTTTAAGTTCCTGTATCGCGTCGTCGAGGATCTTGTGGTAGGTGTCGAAGCCCAGGTCGTTGATGAACCCGCTTTGTTCGGCGCCGAGAAGATTTCCGGCACCGCGAATATCGAGGTCTCTCATCGCCACTTTGAAACCATCGCCAAGCTCTGAAAATTCTTCCAGGGCAGACAACCTCTTTCGCGAGTCGGATGAAAGGATGGAGGTCGGAGGCGTTAAGAGATAGCAGAACGCTTTCTTGTTCGAACGACCGACACGGCCTCGCATCTGGTGCAGATCACTCAGTCCAAACATGTGTGCCTGGTTGATGATGATCGTATTGGCATTTGGAATGTCGAGGCCCGACTCGATGATGTTCGTAGAAACCAGCACGTCGTATTCTCCTTCGATAAACCGGATCATGACCTTCTCCAGCTTGTCGCCATCCATCTGTCCATGGGCTATCCCAATGCGGGCATCCGGCACGAGCTTGAAGATAACATTCGCTATCTGGTCGATATCACTAACGCGATTATGAACAAAGAACACCTGCCCGCCTCTCTTCAGCTCATGGGCGACGGCATCGCGGATGATCTCTTCGTTGTATGTATGGAGCTCGGTCGTAACCGGCTGGCGGTTCGGAGGAGGAGTACTGATGATACTTAGATCCCGTGCACCCATTAGTGAAAAGTGAAGTGTGCGCGGAATTGGTGTGGCCGTCAGTGTCAGCACGTCGACGTTGACCTTCAGTTCTTTGAGGCGATCCTTCACTTTCACTCCGAACTTCTGTTCTTCATCGATCACCAGCAGTCCGAGATCTTTAAACACAACGTCCTTGCTGACAACCCGGTGTGTTCCGATGATGATGTTTACAGTTCCTTCTTTGACATCGGTAATGATCTTCTTCAACTGTGCTTCCGATTTGAAACGGTTTGCATACTCGATCCGCACCGGGAAATTCGCGAGCCGCTCGGTGAACGTGCGATGGTGCTGCATCGCGAGGATCGTTGTCGGTACGAGAATCGCTACCTGTTTTCCTTCCGTTGTTGCCTTGAAAGCTGCCCGTATAGCTATTTCCGTTTTTCCGAAGCCTACGTCGCCGCACACAAGCCTGTCCATAGGATGTGGAGTTTCCATGTCGCGCTTGACGTCTTCGGTGGCCTTGGCCTGGTCGGGAGTGTCTTCATAAATAAATGAGCTCTCCAGCTCTGCCTGAAGAAATCCATCGGACAAGAACGCATGACCGGGTGCAGTCTTTCGTTTGGCGTAAAGCTCGATCAGCTCCTTGGCAATATCCTTTACCTGCTTCTTGACACGGTTCTTTTTGTTCTCCCATTCGCCGGAGCCAAGCTTGCTGATAACAGGTGGAGTACCTTCCTTGCCCGCGTACTTCGAGATCTTGTGAAGCGCGTGAATGTTGATATACAACATGTCATCGTCGCGGAAGACCAAACGTATCGCTTCCTGCTCACGGCCGTTGACATCTTTCTTTTCGAGACCGGCGAATTTGCCGATACCATAATCAATGTGAGTAACGAAGTCACCCGGCTGCAATGTCTGCAGCTCGCGGAAGGTCATGGCCTTCGACTTCGAGTATTTTTCCTTTGCCCTGTAGCGGTGAAAACGTTCGAAGATCTGGTGATCAGTATAGCACGTGATCTTCAGGTTGTGATCGACGAATCCCTGACGAAGGCCGATATCGAGATTCTGAAATGAAAGCTCCGGATGGATCTCGGAGAAGATACCGTGCAGCCTTTCGAGTTGCTTTTGTTGTTCGGCCGTAATGAAATTAGTGTATCCCTGCATCTGGTGGTCCAGCAGGTTTGAGGCCAGCAGCTCGAAGTTTTTCTTGAAAGCAGGTTGTGCACCCGACCGGTATTCTATCGTGAGATCGGGAGTGTAGTGATAGCGGCTTCCGAATTCTATTTTCTTGAAAGGCTCAAGGATCTTCTCGAAACCTTCCCGTGTTTCGAATAATGCCTGTGGCTCCAGGGCCACCTTAGCGTGTCCGCTGTCATGGAGGATCTTTTCGAAGCCCTGACTCGCTTTCTGAAATGACTTTTCGATCACGTCGAATGTGAGGACGATGTCTTTCACCCAGACCCGTGTTGCGGGCGAAATGAATTCGAACAACGACTGCCGTTGTTCCTGGACGAGCCGGGTCTGGACGTTGGGCATCAGGTTGATCTTGTCCATCTGCTCGACCGACAGCTGGGAGCCGGGATCGAAAGAGCGAATGCTGTCGACCTCGTCGCCGAAGAGCTCGATACGATAGGGAAGCTCATGGGCAAACGAAAAGACATCGATGATGCCACCGCGAATTGCAAACTGACCTGCTTCGTACACAAAGTCGGTCTTCTCGAAATCGTAAGTGTGAAAGAACTCCTCCAGGAAATTCCGGTCGAGCTTTTCGCCCACGGAGATGGCAAATGTGTTCGAAGCCAGTGACTTTTTATTGATCACCTTTTCGGAAAGGGCTTCAGGGTACGTAACGATTATGTTAGAATGGCCCGGCACCGAGATCCTGTTCAGGCACTCGGCGCGCATGAGGATGTTGGCGTTCTCGGTCTCGTCGTACTCGTATGGCCGTTTGTAAGACATCGGGAAGAACAGGATCTCCCGTTGACCAATAATATTCTGGAGGTCGTTCAGGAAATAGGAGGCTTCTTCTTTGTCGTGGAGGATGATGAGGTGATCTGACTTTGTGCCCCGGAAGACCGCAGCGAATAGAATGGCGTCGAGGCTGCCGTTCACGCCTTTCACGCGAATGGAGGTTGATTTGGACGCACCTATCCCCTCCGCCAGGGTCCTTACCAAACCGTCGGCCTTTAAAATAGATAGAAACTCGTCCGCCCTCAACCTTGAAAAGAAGAGCGCAAAAATAATAGACTGGTTTGTACTTTTGCAATCCGATGACATATTACGCACTACGGCTCTTTCTTTACCTTACGATGGCGATGCTGTTGTTCATCGGAATTGGGCTGTGGCGACCATGGGTGGTGTTGTGGTGGGAAGACCTGTCGAGCCGCCGGAAAGTGATAAAAGTGTATGGAACGATCGCCATACTTTTCTATGCGATCTATTGGGGACTTAAATTAATTCAATGAGAACAAGAATTTTGATGTTTGTTATTGCGGCGGCGGTTGCCGGAGCCTGCGGGAAGGAGAAACCGAAGGAGGTTGTTTTGAATGCTGTTCCAACGGTGAACAATGAGATGCCTGCGTTCACGGTGTCTCTGACCGACAGCACGAAAGTTTTCTTTAAGGACTTGAAAGGGAACGTGCTTCTCGTATTCTTTAACCCCGATTGCGACCATTGCCAGCGCGAGGCCCAGCTGCTTTCAGACAATAAAGCCATGCTTACCGGCTACGACGTGTATTTCGTGACTCCGGATCAAATGCCGGCAATAGGGCAGTTTGCCAGGGATTACAAACTGATCGAGCCGAACATTCATTTCGGACGCGCGAAGGTGACTGATGTGCTGGCCGCGGTAGGGCCAATCAACCAGGTGCCGACATTCTTTGTTTATAAGGACCAGCGACTTGTCTCCAGGAACGAGGGGGAATTAACTCTTGAGAAGATACAGGAACTTCTAAAATGAATTTCTCACCTCCTCCGCCGTGCGGGGCATCGCCGAACCTTAGCGAAGGAGCAAGCGGCTACGGGAAGGCGAGGCGGAAAGCCTTTCTATAGAGTGCCTGCATTCCCGTGTTTTCCGTGCTTTCCGTGAGAAATCTTATCGGACACGAGTTGCGGAGAACAGCCACTTTTCTTTTACCCCGCTGCATCCGATCAGAAACTGTTCTCCTCCTTCTTTAAGGCCCGTTTTTTTCTTAAGGTCTTCGACCGACATCGGGTAATTGCGGAGGACTATATTCGCTTTCTCACCCGGGAAGATATTGCGGAGGTTTTTATCAGGCTTCCCGAAACGCGAGATCTGAAAGACCTTCCCGGGAAAATCCTCGATAACATTGTAGCTCGTGTACAGGTGGGTATTAGGCGATATCTTATAGACCCCGAATTCGGCAGCTATCGCTTTGAATGCTCCACCTTTCATGATCGATGCATTCGGTTCGTAGATAAACTTCAGCGGATCGGAAATTGGAACTTCGGTCGAGCGCTCTTCGGAAAACCTGAATTCAAAAGCACCGGGTATCTTATGTGCCGTGAAGTTGTTCGGGAGATTATAGCATTCGACCACAGGCTCACCGACTGACTTCCGGTCGCAAATAAATAACAGTTCCTTACACTCATTGTCGACCGAGACGACAAGAACACGCATGACGTACTGCAGGTCTTTGATGCCTTGTTGGATGTCGAGCAGGGGAGAGGCTTTGATCATCACGCGGTCGGCGTGGCTGTAGAGCTCTTCCCTGAAAGCGATCACATCCGGGTCACAATCGGAAAACAGAAAGACTTTTTTTTGGAATCCCGTTCTTCGCGATGGATCGATGAAGATCAGGTCGTAGTGCTTCCCCGAATGCATCATGAAGTCAAGCGCGGCCTTGTTGTGATAGTGGATGTTGCCGGAGCGAAGCAACTGGTGATTCTGCTTCGCCAGGTTCATCAGATCCTTGTCGGGCTCGCTGAAATCCGTATATGGGAATAATGAAGAAAGGAAAAGTGAGTCGACACCGAAGCCACCGGTGAGGTCGCAGAACTTCTTTCGCGACGTGATCCATTTCGAAGTAATATAGGTTTTGAAACGGGCGGTTGCCTCGGAACTGCTCTGCTCGAGGTTGAGCGATGGCGGGTAAACAACACCTTTTGTCTTGTGATAGGACGGCAGCTTATAAGCAGCTTTCCTCCTCGCTTTTATTTGTGCGGCGATCCACGCAGACGGAACATCGAGAATATTTTTTGACTTCAGGACAAGACGATCCTCGTCATCTTTCTCATGTTCGAAGATGAAATTCTGAATATCCTTTTCAGCGAGTTTTTTGATGTCCAACTTACTCCCCTTTTACTCCGTTCGATTTGAAGTGAAGGTAGATATTCCGGCTGTAAGCCAACAGTCCAAGCGACTGAGCGACGAGCAGCACAATATCGTCTCGATAGATCGAATACGTGACAACCATCACAGAGGCTACCATGCTAATGACCCAGAAACCCAATGGCAGCAGGGATTCACGGGCGCGTTCCGAAAAGTACCATTGGTAGACGTACCGGACATTCAGAAGCAGCTGACCAATCATCCCCATGATCATAAAGGCATCCGTGAAATTGAAAGAGGGAGTTGTGAAGTTCAGCGAACGCGAATAAAGAAGCAGCGCCGGTGGAATGAACAACATGGGGATCCGGATGTAAACCGGGATCGTACTCCAGGCGCCTTTCAGCTGTAGGTTGCGAACATAGATGTAGAAAGAGATCGTCTGCCCCACCATGATCACTGCATCGTGGCGGAATACACCGTAGAGCAGGAACAACGACGACCCGATGACACTGAAGACCCAGAAGATCACCGGTGACACCGATCGTCCTGCGCGCTCTGCAATGACCCATTGCGCGATGGTTCGTGCTCCGAACATCGCCTGCCCCAGAAAGCCCAATGGTATCAGCCAGTAGTCACTGATGATCATGACGCGAAATTAATCTTCGCCGGCCGTATTCTTCACAGAGCCGAGAAGATCAAATGCACCATCGACAACGATCAATGCATCTTCAGACATGCCCGGAAAATTCACCTCGATGAAACCGTTTTGCTCAACGCCGGTGGTGGCAGCGACCATTTCGAACGTCTGGTTTCCGCTCGTCGTTTCATTATGCGCTATGAAAACGTACTTCTGGCCTTCAAATTCCACGACAGCTTTCGAAGGCAGTACGTTCGCTTGTTCCGTGCCTGTCTCTACATCGGCGGAGAGGAACATCCCGGGCAACAGGTTTGGATCTTCTTCGTCGAGGTGGCAGTGGACCTGGACTGTTCGTTGTTCGGTTATCTGGCGGCCGACAAGGTAGATGGTTGCCATCCGTGGAGAGGTCTCATTCGCGAGAACGAACCTCACCTTTTGACCGATCTTCAGTTTCAAGACATCTTTCTCGAAGACAATCAGTTCCGCATGCAGGTGTTCGCTGTCGACGATCTTCATAATGACGTCGGTAGGGCTCACGTACTTTCCAATATTGGCATTGATCTCGGTAACATATCCGTTGATGGGTGCATAGAGATTGATCGTACTTCCCAGATCTTTCCCGGCCCGCAGCTTGTTGGGGTCGATGTTGATCAGCCGGAGCTTTGCCTTCAGCCCGGCGGTCCGGACTTCGGTGCTTTCGTAGTCCGCTTTGGCTTGCTGGAGGCTCTTTTGCGCATTCACGTTCTCCTTCGCCAGGGCCTCCTGGCGTTCGAGCTCGGCCTTCGCCAGCCGGCCCTTACTCGACAGCTCGAGAAAGTCCTGCTGGAGCTGAATGTACTCCGCGTTCTCCATCACGGCGACAATGTCGCCGGCTTTAACCTTCTTTCCCTGTAACATGGTGGTGTTCTTCAGGAACCCGCCGAACGGGGCCGACACGCTAACGAGGTTCTGCGGCGGGACATCCAGATGACCATTGACGTGAACAACGCCGCTGAGTGCCATGCGCGAAATTTTGGTCGTCGTTAGCGCGATTGCCTGAATCTGGTCGGGCGTCAACTCGACACGCGTAACCTCTTGAGATGCCTTGTTATCAAGCCTTGGCGAGGATTTCTCATCCCTCGAACAGCCAGTGAGAACGATAGCAAGCAGCAAAATATTGATTGAGTTTTTCATGATAAGGCCAGCTTAATATTGATTGGTGAGATATTCTAGGCGAAGGATCGACTGATTATAAAGGTCCAGGGTTTCGAGGTAGCCCGTGTACAGCTCGTTAGCGGTTTGCATAGCCAGCATGAGCTCGATCGTTCCGGTTTCGCCAAGCGTGAATGCTCGCAACGACTGGTTATAGATCGTGGATACCTGGGCTCGCCCGTTGTAGTTGTAGTAGTCGAGCGTTTCACGGTACCGGGCGATCTCGATACGGAGCGCGCGCGTGTTTGCTTCGTGTTCCATTATCCTTTGTTCGTTGGTACTCTCGACAGCACGTTGACGGAATTCCGACGCCCGGACTTTCGCAATTTGAGGACGCAACCATAACGGCACACTTAAACCCACCTGGAATCCCTGGAACCGGTTCGAAGCAGTTGCAAGCTCGGTAGCTGCTGGATTTAATGGAACGCCGATCAGAGTTTGGTTGAAGTAACCTATGGTGATGTCGGGTAAGAGCAGATTTTTCTGAAGTGCTGTTTCACGACCGGCGATCAATGCTTGCTGCCGGTACTGCTGAATATGCGTGGACGGCGAGTTGTTGTCGGGCAACAGCTCTATCACAACAGGCTCCTGCGAAGGGGTGATCCTGTCGCCAGAACGTGTAAGCGCCTGAAGCCTTTCGATGTATGCTTCGATCTGTGCTTCGTTTTCTCGTAATGTGATCCGCACCTTTTGTGATCGTGCTTCGATCGTTAGTTTTTCGAGCAACGTTGTTTCGCCGGCCTTTTGTCTTGCGGCAGCTGCGTTCAGATATATCGCGTAGATACTGTCGAGCTGAACGAAGCTTTGGTGAAGGGCGAGCAGGTGATTGAGGTGATACCATGTTGAACGAACCTGGTATCGCACTTCGCTCTGACGGTTTACTTGCGAGAGCTGCGCATCTTCGACGAGATCTTTGTTCAACCGGCTTCGTGCTCCAAACACGGTAGGGAATGGAAGCGACTGGGAAATGGCGATGTTGTTGTCATTTTTCGGATAACCGTTGTATTGTCCGAAAGTGCCGTTAACCACCGTTTTTCCTATATCTCCCGAGGTTTTGCTTTCTTCTTTTTGTGATTGCAGCAGGTATCCCGAAGCGGCTACATCACGATTGTTTTTCATGGCCATGTCGACCGCTTCATCGGCCGAGACGACACGTCCATCCTGAGCGAAGGTTGATATAGATATGGTGAGGAAGACAACGGTCAATGCTGTTTTGTTTATGTGAAGTCTTCTTTCAAGCCACATGTAGAGACAGGGAAGGACGAGAAGCGTAAGGATCGTGGCACTGACGAGTCCACCGATAACGACTGTTGCAAGCGGACGTTGTACTTCGGCGCCGCCGCTGTGTGACAATGCCATCGGAAGAAATCCCAACGATGCAACGGCGGCTGTAAGAATAACAGGACGAAGTCGCGTCGATGTTCCTTTCAGGATAATGTCGCGGATGTCGGTAAGGCCACCTTTCTTGAGGCGATTGAATTCGGCAACGAGAACGATGCCATTCAGCACGGCAACACCGAACAATGCAATGAAGCCAACGCCTGCCGAAATGCTGAAAGGCATTCCACGGAACCACAGCGCAAGCACACCACCGATCGCTGAAAAAGGGATAGCCATAAAAATGAGAAGACCCTGTTTCAACGACCGGAATGTGAAGTAGAGGAGGACGAGTATCAGCAACAGTGCCGCGGGAACTGCAACCATTAATCTCTCGCGGGCTTGCTGGAGTTGTTCGAAAGCGCCTCCGTATGTGATGTAGTAACCGGGGGCGAAGCCGATACGCGAAGTCACCTTACTCCTGATCTCTTCGACCACGCTTTCGACATCGCGTCCGCGAATGTTGAAGCCAACGGTTATCCTGCGCTTGGCGTCCTCTCGTTGTATCTGGTTCGGGACGAGCCTGGTTTCGATGGTGCCCAACTGCGATAGCGGAACGAGGGTACCGGCGGGAGTTTCTATCGCGATGTTCGCCAGGTCGTCGGCGCTCCGGCGTTGGGACTGTTCGAGACGGACAACGAGGTCGAAGCGTTTCTCGCCTTCGTATACAACGCCGGCCTTTTGACCTGCAAACGCAGCACGAACGACCTGATTCACGTCTTCTATGTTGAGACCGAAACGGGCAAGCTTAAGCCGGTCGGGCTGCACGACGATCTGGGGCAAGCCGGCGGCCTGTTCGACATAAATATCCTGCACGCCATTTACCGCGGAGGCAATATTACCAAGCCTTCTGGCGTATTTAGTGAGCTCGTCCAGGTCTTCGCCGAATATCTTTAAAACTACGTCCTGACGGGCACCCGTGAGGAGCTCGTTGAAGCGCATCTGGATCGGCTGCTGAAAACCGAACGAAACTCCCGGAAGAAATTCCTCCAGCTTCGACTTCATCTGTTCAGCCAGCTCGTTACGGTCGTCCGCGGAGGTCCAGTCATCTTGGTCTGCCAGTACGACGATCAGGTCGGTCTGTTCCATGGGCATGGGGTCGACGGGTATTTCGGAAGTGCCGATCTTACCGACCACTTCTTTGACCTCGGGAAAGTTTGAGAGGAGAATACGCGATGCTTTCCCGGCAACATCCACTGACTTGGTGAGACTACTGCCTGGCAACACGCGGGTCTCTACTGCGAAATCACCCTCCTCGAGAGTCGGAATGAATTCAGCGCCAAGCCTGCTGAAGACAAACATGCAGACAATGAACAGCACTAAAGCGCTCGTCGTGACGATTACCTTATTGTTCAGGACGAACCTGAGCATCGGTTCATAAGCGCGGTGAAAGAACGACATCAGCTTGTCGGAGATAGTGAGCGAAGACGAAGGTTCCTTCGAAAGGAAACGCGCACTCATCGCGGGCACGTAAAACAACGAAAGAAGGAACGCACCGAGGATCGCGAACGAAACAGTCTGTGCCATCGGCCGGAACATTTTACCTTCGACGCCGACCAGCACCAGGATCGGAATGTACACGATCAGGATAATAATCTCGCCGAAGGCAGCACTGGCCCTGATCCGTGAGGCCGACTCATAAACTTCCGCGTCCATCTCTTCCTGTGTAAGCGTTCGTGTAAGCCCACGAATACCGAGGTGGTGCATCGTAGCCTCCACAACAATCAATGATCCGTCGACGATCAGGCCAAAGTCAATCGCACCAAGGCTCATCAGGTTTCCGGAAACTCCGAAGAGGTTCATCATGCCTATTGCAAACAACATGGCGAGCGGAATGACCGACGCCACAATGAGGCCTGCGCGAAGGTTGCCGAGCAGCAACACCAGCACGAAGATGACGATCAGGGCGCCTTCTGCAAGATTGACGCCGACTGTTGTAATGGCGTTGTGAACAAGCTTTGTGCGGTCGAGGAATGCTTCGATGTGAATACCCTCCGGAAGTGTTTGCTGTATGTCTT
>WUUC01068170.1_pt1 | contig 11543 bp, 9 predicted proteins | sample 6278441 | NCBI WGS metagenome assembly WUUC01 (sample SAMN13675441, study PRJNA597444) | soil metagenome | isolation source: soil | place: USA: Washington | collected 2017-10 | reverse complement strand
CGCGTCCATGTTGCGGCCGGTGAGGCACAGGTCCATGGCCTTCGCCTTGCCCGCGAAGCGCGCCAGGCGCTGGGTGCCGCCGGCGCCCGGCATGACGCCCAGGTTCACCTCCGGCTGGCCGAACCGGGCGTTGTCGGCGGCGATGACGATGTCGCACATCATCGCCAGCTCGTTGCCGCCGCCGAGCGCATAGCCCGCCACCGCGGCGACCACCGGCTTGCGGATGCGGCGGATGTGCTCCCAGTCGCGCGTGATGTAGTCCGACATGAAGGCCTCCAGGTAGCTGAAGTCCTTCATGGCGGCGATGTCGGCGCCGGCGGCGAAAGCCTTTTCGCTGCCGGTCAGGACGATGGCGCCGATGCCCGGGTCGGCGTCGAGCTCGTAGAGCGCCTTGGCCAGCTCCTGCATGAGCTGCGCGTTGAGGGCGTTCAGCTGCTTGGGGCGGTCGAGCGTGATGAGGCCGACTCGGCCGCGGCTCTCGACCCGGACGTATTCAGGCATGGCGTTTCTTCATCTCCGATAGCGGAACCGACCCCGGGATGTCCAGGCGCCTGCGCCCGGGCTCGGCGGCGGTGAGCGCCTCGACTTCCTGCATGGTGGCGGCGCTGCGCAGCGCGAGCTGCTGGTAGAGGTGCATGTTGTCTTTTTTCCAGCGCAGCTCCTGTTCCGACAGGCTACGCAGCGCGCGGGCGGGGATGCCGGCCGCCAGCGTTCCGGGTGAAATCCGCTGGTCGGCCTTGACGAAGGCCAGCGCGGCGACCACCGCGTCCTCGCCGACTTCGGCGTTGTCGTTCACCACCGCGTTCATGCCGACCAGCGCGCCGCGCCCCACCACGCAGCCGTGCAGCACCGCGCCGTGTCCGATGGTCGACTCGGCGCCGACCACCGTGTCCTTGCCGGGGAAGCCGTGCAGCAGGCAGCTATCCTGGATGTTGGCGCCCTCTTCGACCACGATGCGGCCGAAGTCGCCGCGCAGCGAGGCGCTGGGGCCGATGTAGACGCGCGCCGCGACGATCACGTCGCCGATCAGCACCGCGCTTGGATGAACGAAGGCGCTCGGGTCGACTACGGGGGTGATCCCGTCTATGGCATATACCTTGGGCATGGGGGAATTCTAAAGCCGAAAATCGGGGTCAGAGCCCTATTTCCGGCAACGCGTAGCTATAGGAAATAGGGCTCTGACCCCGATTTTCCCGAATTGCGTGGTGTAAGCTTTTTGCATGTCGTCGATCCTCGTTTCGCGGGATACGGGCGTGCTCGCCATTACGCTGAACCGCCCGGACAAGCTGAACGCGTTCAACCCGGAGATGCACCAGCTGCTGCGCAAGGCGCTCGAGCAGGCGCGCGACGAGACCGAGGTGCGAGCGGTGCTGCTGACCGGCGCGGGGCGCGGCTTCTGCGCCGGGCAGGACCTCTCCGAGCGCAATGTTTCGTCCGACGCGCCGCTCGATCTTTCGGTCAGCCTGGGCTCGCATTACAACCCGCTGGTGCGGCGGCTGCGCGAGCTGCCCAAGCCGGTGGTGTGCGCGGTGAACGGGGTGGCCGCGGGCGCCGGCGCCAATATCGCGCTCGCCTGCGACCTGGTCATCGCGGCGCGCTCGGCGAGCTTCGTGCAGTCGTTCGCGCGCCTGGGCCTCGTGCCTGACTCGGGCGGCACCTGGTTCCTGCCGCGCCTGGCCGGCGCCGCGCGCGCCATGGGGCTCGCGCTGCTGGGCGAGCCGCTCTCCGCGGAGCAGGCGGAACAGTGGGGCCTTATCTGGAAAGTGGTCGACGATGAGAAGCTGTCGGGTGAAGCCACTTCTCTTGCCCGCAGCCTCGCCGCAGGCCCCACCAAAGGCTACGGCCTGGTGAAGAAAGCGCTGCGCGCCTCGTGGGGCAATTCGCTCGACGCGCAGCTCGACCTGGAGCGCGACCTGCAGCGCGAAGCGGGCCTCACGCAGGACTACCGCGAGAGCGTCTCGGCCTTCATGCAGAAGCGCAAACCCGACTACAAGGGCAAATGAAGTCCTTCGAGCTCGAGCCGATCGAGAAGGCCTCGCGCCAGGAGTTGCGCGAGCTGCAGCTGCAGCGGCTGCGCTGGTCGCTGCAGCATGCCTACGACAACGTGCCGCACTACCGCAAAAAGTTCGACGCCGCGGGCGTGAGGCCGCAGGATTGCCGCTCGCTCGAGGACCTGGCGAAATTCCCCTTCACTACGAAATCGGACCTGCGCGAGACCTATCCGTTCGGGCTCTTCGCGGTGCCGATGGAGCGCATCGTGCGCATCCACGCTTCCTCGGGCACCACCGGCAAGCCCACCGTGGTCGGCTACACCGCGAAGGACATCGACACCTGGACGCACGTGATGGCGCGCTCGATCCGCGCCGCGGGCGCACGGCCGGGCGACAAGGTGCACGTGGCCTACGGCTACGGCCTTTTCACCGGCGGGCTCGGCGCGCACTACGGCGCGGAGCGCCTGGGTCTCGCGGTCATTCCGCTGGGCGGCGGCATGACCGAGCGCCAGGTGCAGCTCATCCAGGATTTCCAGCCGCAGATCATCATGGTCACGCCGAGCTACATGCTGGCCATAGCGGACGAGATGCAGCGGCAGAACCTCGATCCGAGAAAAAGCTCATTGCGGATCGGGATCTTCGGGGCCGAGCCGTGGACCGAGGAAATGCGCAGGAACATCGAAGAACGACTGAACATCCAGGCGATCGATATCTACGGCCTGTCCGAGGTCATGGGGCCCGGGGTGGCGCAGGAGTGCATCGAAACCAAGGACGGCCTCACCATCTGGGAAGACCATTTCTTCCCCGAGATCGTCGACGCGGCGAGCGGCGCGCCGCTGCCCGAGGGCGAGACGGGCGAGCTGGTGTTCACCGCGCTCACCAAGGAAGCGCTTCCCGTGATCCGCTACCGCACCCGCGACCTCACGCGCCTGCTGCCCGGAACCGCGCGCACCATGCGGCGCATGGAGCGCATCTCCGGGCGCAGCGACGACATGCTCATCATCCGCGGGGTCAACGTGTTCCCCTCGCAGATCGAGGAGCTGATACTCAAGCAGCCGGGCTTGAGCCCGCACTACGTGCTGGAGATCTCCAAGCACGGCCCGCTCGACCACCTGACCGTGGTCGTGGAAGGCGACCCCGGCGCCACCGCCGGCCTGCAGCACAGCCTCAAGGCCTACATCGGCATCAGCGCCGATGTGCGCATCGGCCCGGTCGAGCGCTCCATCGGCAAGGCGAAGCGCGTCATCGACAAGCGGCAAAAATAGGGACGTACCCCATTTTTATGGATCTCGAAAATGGGGTACGTGCCTATTTTTCCTATTTTTCTGACCCAAGAGAATGACGTAGACAGCGGCCGCGGCCAGCAGGTGCTTGAGCGTGTGGCCGCTCAGCCATTCGCCGGTGAATGTGTAAACCTCGCGGTCGTAGAGCTCGAAAAATTTCGCGAGACCGTATAGCGCGACGGCGGCACAGATGGTCCAGCCCTTCTTGTAGATGCTCACTCCGAGCACGACGGCAAGCGAGCCGAACTGAACGAGGCCGTAGGGCCGTAGATCGTCGAACGCGGCCCAGTACAGCACGCTCGCTGCGCCCAGCGCCATGAGCGGAACGAGCAGCCGGGGCGTTTCGCTCGCGCGCCGGGCGATCACCGCCGCGAGCAGCGCCATCGCGGCGAGCGCGATCGGCAGGCGGTCCCAGACCAGCCGGGCGTCGTCGGGCGAGAGGTGGTAGTAGATCGAGCCCAGCCCCGCGAGCGCCACCGCCGCGAAGAAGACCCGGTAGGCGCCGAGCGTGCGCAGGCCCATCAAGCCGACGGCGAGCAGCGGCAGGCTGGACAGCACGTCGGCGGCATTGTCGATGCCGAGCAGCACCCGCTCGTCGGCGAAGCGATGGTAGTCCTGATCCTGTCTCATCAAGAGAACGTGAAGCGGGCCGGGTTGAAGCGGGTGGCGAAGACGTTGTCGATGGACGGCAGGTTCGAGGTGCCGTGCAGGCGTGGCAGGGTGGACAGGCACCGCTTGACGTAGTTCGGCGTGATGCCCGGCTTCGCGTCGATTTCCTTTCGCTCGACGCTCACCACGCCCAGGTTATGCCGCTTCATGTGCGCCATGATCCTGATCGCCAGGCGGGTGACCGGCTCCAGCCTCTGCGTCCACGCCGAGTGCCATGACCCCATGGGGTGGAAGTAGTTTGGAATCCCACCCACCATGACGCCCTTGTAGAAATTGATCCTCTCGAGGCCGACCTTTGCATCACCGACATACAGATCGAAGCTGAAGAAGCGCAGGTTGAGCCCGGTCGCCAGCACACAGGTATCGCATTCGAGGGCCTCGCCATTGGTGAGCATTATGGAGGACTCGGTGAAACGCTCGATTTGCGCGGTCTTGATCGAGATCTGCCCGTTGCGCAGCTTTTCCTTGAGCCCGATCGCCACCGCGATGCGCTGCTCCCAGGGGTTGTAGCTGGGGCTCAAATGCTCCCCGAGCACCGCCTGGCCCACGGCCTTGCGCCAGTGCTGCCTGAAGAACCAGCGCGCCAGCCGCGGAAAGCGGCGAAAGCCGACGAACACCAAGTCGTCTTTGAGCTGCAGGTAGGAGCGCAGCCATTTCACGGCGGATCGCATGCCGAGCCGGTAGAGCGCCTGGCACGCGAGGATCAGTGGGCCGGCCCGGTTGCTGATCTCGTAGATGTACGAAGGCGAGCGCTGCAGCAGCACCAGGGATTGGGACACCCGCGCCAGCTCCGGCGCGCAGCAGATCGCCGTGGCGCCGCTGCCGACGAGGACGACCTTCTTGTCGCGGAAGGTCCTCGCGGCATCGAGATGCGAGGTGTGGATGATCTCGCCGCGAAACTTGTCGGCGTCCTTGAACGCCGGCACGTACGGCTCGTCGGAGAAATAGCCGTTGCCGTTCACCAGGAACTGCGCGCGGAACGTGCCCCGGTCGGTGTGCACCGTCCAGCGCTCATCTTCCGGATCAAAAACCGCCCTGGTCACGCGGGTGTTGAAGCGTATGTGTTCCAGGATGCCGAATTCCCCGGCGACGCCGCGCAGGTAGGCCTGGATCTTTTCCCTGGGCTGCAGGCACTGCCCGGAAAGGAACGGCTTGAAGCTGAAGGAGTACTTGATGAAATCGGAGTCGCAGCGTGCGCCGTGCCAGCGATGGCTGTGCCACACGCCGCCCACGCCGCCCCGCGCCTCGAGAATGGCGTAAGTGATGCCGTTCTTGCCCAGGTAGTAGCCGGCGCCGATGCCGGTCATCCCGGCGCCCACGATGATCACCGTGGGGTTCATTTGAAGAGTCCCGGCAGCGCGGTGGACAGCCATGGCAGGAAGGTGACGGCGAGCACGCCGATGCCGAGCACGCACATCGGCGCGAGCGCGGCGCGGAACACCTCGGGCAGCGGCCTGGCGAACCGGTAGGCGGTGAAGAAAAGGTTCATGCCCACGGGCGGCGTCAGGTAGCCCAGCTCCAGGTTGACCAGGAAGACAATCGCGAGGTGCAGCGGATCGACGCCGAAGGCAAGCCCGAGGGGCACCACCAGCGGCACCAGCACCACGATCGCCGAGAAGATGTCGAGCAGGCAGCCGGCCAGCAGCAGAAACGCGTTCAGCGCGAGAAGAAAGGTCCAGCGCGAGTCGAACGCGCCGCTTGCCCAGTCGACCACGGACTCGGGAACGCGTGCATCGACCATGTAGTTGGTCAGGCCGAGCGCCACGCCCAGGATGAGCAGCACGCCGCCGATGAGCAGCCCGCATTCGGCCATCACGCGCGGCACGTCGCGCCTCAAGTCGAGGTCGCGGTAAACCAGCACCTCGATCACGAAGGCATATACCGCTGTGAGCGCCGCCGCCTCGACCGGCGTGGCGAAGCCGCCGAAGAGCGCGGCGAACGCTACCAGCGGGAGGGCGAGCTCCCATTTCGCGCCGGCAAGCGCGGCGCGCGCCTCGCGCCAGTCGAACTCGCGCGGCGTGGCCGTGACCCGCGGCCCGAGGCGCAGGCCCCAGATCGCCATCAACGCGACCATGAGCACTCCGGGCACCAGCCCGGCGAGGAACATCTCCTCGATGGAGATCTTGGCGACGATCGCGTAGAGCACGAGCGGCAGTCCCGGGGGCAGCAAGCCGCCCAGCGAGCCCGCTCCGGCGAGCAGCCCCAGCGCGCCCTTCTGCGAATAGCCCGCGCCCAGCAGAAGCGGCATGAGCATGCCGCCGAGCGCGATGATGGTGACGCCGGAGGCGCCGGAGAACGAGGTGAAGAAGGCGCAGGCGAGCACCGTGACGATCGCCGCGCCGCCGCGCAGGCTGCCGAAGAAGGCGTTGAAAACGCGGATCAGCCGCCGCGGCGCCCCGCCCTCGGCGAGGAAGTAGCCGGCGAGCGTGAACAGCGGGATCATCGGCAGCGACGGGTTCACCACCATGCGATAGTGGTCGAGCGCCACCGAGGCGATCGGCAGGCCGTCGCTCCAGAACAGGATTACCGCCGCGCCGCCGAGCGTAGCGAACACCGGCGCCCCGAGGAGCGCCGCGGCGAGCAGCACGGCGAGCGCCGCGATCGCCATGGCATCGTCGAGCGGCACCTCGCTTGCCGCGCCGAGCACGGCGGCGCCGACCAGCGCCGCCGTGACGAGGCGCGCGAGCGCGTGCGGCGTGGCCGCGCACACGAGCCGCAAGCTGATCAGCGCGAAGCCGAGCGGCAGGGCCGCCTGCCCCAGCCATACCGGTACGCCGTAGGCGATGAGGTTGCCGCCGGCGTACTCGGCAAGGACCAGCTCGACGCCGGCAAGGCAGAGCAGCGCGGCAATGCTCGCCGCGACGCTGCACGCCAAGAAGCGCGAGAAGGCGGCAGCACGACCTTCGAGCATCGAATCGAGCGTCGAGAGCGAGAGCAGCCGTCCTTCGCGCGCGGCGACGGCGGCGCCGAGCACGCCGGCGATGAGGCCGAAATGCTGGCCGAGGGCAGCGGCGCCCGAGATGCCGGTCTGCAGCGCGGCACGCAGCACGATCTCGACCAGCGGAAGGAGCGCCATGATCGCGAGGGAGGCGGCGAGGATCAGATTCTCGGCTGCCGGGATGGTCTTGCCGATCGCCGCCAGCGATGCGCAAGGCGCGGCGCGCACGACGAATTGGGCGGCGCTCATTGCTGCGGCTCGTTCAGCCCGGCGCGGTATTCGCGCAGCAGGCGCTGCACTTCGTCGAAGAAATCCGCCGGCACCATGTTGCCGCGGATCATGGGATACATCTCTTCGGCCGCGCGCCGCCATTCGGTCTCGAGCTCGGCAGACACCGCCTGCACCTTGAGGCCGCGCTTCTTCATCGCGGCGACCGCTTCCTGGTGCTCGCGGCGGCTTACGCCGCGCAGCTCGGCCCCCATCGCCTCGCCGGCGCGCTTCAGGGCGTCGCGCCCGGCGGGCGACATGGCATCCCAGAGCTTGCGCGTGACAATCACCGCGCCCACCATCGGCGCCCAGTCCATGTCGAGCATGTAGGGCGCGTGGTTGTAGAACTGCAGCGTGAGCGCCCAGAAGGGCGTGCTCGGCACCATGTTCACCATGCCGGTCTGCAGGCCGGAAAGGATGTCGGACACTTCCAGCACCACCGGCTGGTAGCCGAGCGACTTCATGATGTCGGCCTGCGGCGCGTCGCCGGCCCAGGCGAAGATCTTCATGCGCCGGTAGTCGGCGGGGCGCGCCGCCGGCTCTCTGGAAAAGAAGCGCACCCAGCCCGCGTCGCCCCAGCAAAGCACGATGAACCCCTTGTCGAAAAAGCGCCGGTCGAGGCCGGGACGCAGCTTGCCGCGCACGTAGTCGAGCTCGTCCCACGAGCGGAATACGAGCGGCATCTTTTGCAGCGCCGAGACCGAGGAGTCGACCTCGGTGAGACCGATGACCGAGAGCATCGCGGCGTTGAGCTGGCCGACGCGCATGCGGCGCACCATGTCGGCTTCTCCGCCCTGAGACCCGCCGCCGTAGACGATGAACTGCGCGCCGGGGCCCTGCGCTGCGCGCCAGGTCTCGCCCATTTCGAGCAGTGCGCGATGCCAGCTGGAGCCGCGCGGCGCCAGGGCACCGAGCCGCATCTTCAAAGCTTCCTCCGCTTCTGCAGGAACATGCAAGCCGGCGGCAAGCAGCGCGCATACGAGTGTTCGAAGGCATTTCATGACAGCTCCCTCAGTCGGTAAACAGACGATCGGTCCGCGCGAGCAGCCAGCGCGCGCGGTGCTGCGCCACCAGGTTGGCCAGGCGGTTTTGCGGGTTGCGCTCGAGGTCGACGGCGAGCGCCTGCTTGAGCAGCGCCTCGAACTCGGCGCGCCGCTGCGCGGGCACGCACACCGCCTCGGCGAGCGCCACGAACGGCGCGGCGTCGGCGCCGGCGGAGAGCTCCAGTGCGCGTGCAAAGTGCTTGCGGGCGCGCGCCGCCGGGTCGCCGGCCGCCCCTTGCCGCACGCCCTCGTAGCCGATCAGGAAAGTGTGGATCGCGCCGCGATCGAAGGACTCGTCGAGCTCGAGCGCGCGATCGATCAGCGCCTGCATCGCCGGCAGGTCGGCCAGCGCCTCAGGGCTCCCCTTGGACAGTGCGATGAGCGCGCCCCACGCGGCGGCCGTCCAGTAAAGAAGCGGCGCACCCGCCGCGGTGGGCGGCTCCTGCAGCGCGAGGCCGCGCAGGCCGTAGTCGCGCGCGCGGCGATAAAGCCGGCGGGCGCGCTCTTCGAGCCTTGCCGCCCGGGCGAGGTCGTGATCCTCCAGCTCCTCCGCCTCCTGCTGCACGAAGGCGTAGGCGTACTGCGTGAAGCCGCGCGCTGCGGCGAGCAGCAGCCCCTTGTGGCGCGGGCGCTCGGCGAGCAGGCTCTCGATGAGCTTGAGGCTGAAGGGTGCGGCGGCGCGCACCAGCTCGGGATCGTCGTCGGCGGCGAAGGCGCTGCCGCCCTCGGCCAGCGCATCGCCCAGGCGGTCGATGGCCATGTGCCGCACCGAGCAGCCGCTCAGCATCAGCAGCACGAGCATCCATCCAAGGAACGGCCTCACGGCACCAGCACCGACATGGCGCGGAAATGGCGCGTGACCTCGCGCGCCGCGGCTAGCCACGACATCTCGCGGTACGCGATGCCATGGCGGCGGCAGAACTGCCGCGTGATGCGGCGGGCGCTGCGCAGGCGCGCGCTCGGCATCGAGGGAAACAGGTGGTGCTCGATATGGTTGTTCACGCCGCCGAACACGAGGTCGTGCAGCCGCGACGCGCCGAGGTTGCGCGTAACGCTGATCTCCTGCAGGAAGAAGGAGCTCGATTCATCGGGCTCGATTACGCGCGTGCCGATGTGATTGACCATGAAAATCGCGCCGACGTAGAAACCGACGAGCACCGTCATCAGCGCGTAGTTGAGCGCGGCATCCGCCAGACCGAGGATCAGCGCCGGCGGCACCGACCACAGCGCGGCATGCAGCAGCAGAAATAGCTGGTCGAGCCTCGTGCCGGCGGGATTGCGCAGCACGAAGAGCAGGCCGTCGATCTTCAGGGTGAAGCCCTGCAGTCCTATGAGGACCCAGATGAGCGCGGCCTGGTGCCGGCTGATCAGCCTGCCCAGGCCGGTCTTGGCGAGCGCGGACTGCCGGTACATGCTGACGAATTCGGACTGCATGTCCGGGTCGCGCGCGCGCTCGTTGCAGTGCGGGTGGTGCAGGCGGTGGATGTGCTGGAAATACGAGGAGCACAGCCCCGAGAGCAGCGTATGGGACAGCTGGCCGATCAACCCGGCCAGGCGGCGATTGCGCGTCAGTGCCCCGTGCCCGGCTTCGTGCGCCAGGAAGCCGGCCTGCACGCTGTAGAAGGCGGCTGCGATCAGCGCGGCAAAGCGCAGCGCGCCGCCCGGCTCGGTGAGAAGCATCGCGTACGCCGCGGCGTAGCCCGCAACGACGAACACGGCGTAGCCCACGGCCCGGGCCGTCGCCGGGCGGAAGCACCCGGCCGCAGACAGCTCGGCAGTTAACAGGCGGTGCAGCTGATCACGAGTCTTGTTAGGTCCCATGCTGTCCCTATCGCATGGGCTGTGCCACAACGTATGTGATTGATTTGAAAAGGACCTGCTCAGCCGTTATAGAACCGGCTGGCATTTGATGCTGGTCCGGCATACATTTGTTGTATGCCGACCCTCGCCGCTGCCGATCGAGAGTTCTTTGCCGCTCTGGGCGATGTCGTATTCCTCAATCCGTTCAGCGAGCGCCGCGCGCAGCTGATCGTGAAGCTCGCGCCCGGCGCGAAGCTCGCCGACCGGGAGGCGCTGGCGCGCGTGGTGGCGCCGCGCCTCGCGCCGCTCATCAGGGAACTCGAGCGCCTGAGCGCAGAAGATCGATTGCTGCTCGAGCCGGCGCTGCTCTACGTGAGCTACCACCGCTGCGTGCCGCAGCTCGACGCGCTGATCGAGCGGCAGGCGAAGGGCGGCGCCTCGCTGCCGGTGCCCTTCGCCGAGCAGGCGATCGCCGACATGGTGCAGCACGGCTTCGCGCCGGAGCGCGCGGAGCGCCTGTTCGCTTTCTTCTTCCAGCTGCGGCGCGCCTTTTACTTCATCGAGCGCTCGCTCGCGGGCGAGTGCGAGTCGATGCGCCGGCTGCGCGAGGCGCTGTGGAACAACGTCTTCACGCACGACATGCGCGCCTACGAGGCGGCGCTATGGCACCGCATGGAGGACTTCTCGACGCTGCTGCTCGGCGAGACCGGCACCGGCAAGGGCCAGGCCGCGGCAGCGATCGGGCGCTCGGCGTTCATCCCCTATCTGCCGGGCGAGCGTCGCTTCGCCGCGAACTTCGCCGAGAGCTTCATGGCGATCAACCTGTCGCAGTTTCCCGAGACGCTGATCGAGTCGGAGCTCTTCGGCCACCGCAAGGGCGCGTTCACCGGGGCGATCGAGCATTACCAGGGCGTGTTCGAGCGCTGCAGCGCGCACGGCGCGCTCTTCCTGGACGAGATCGGCGAGGTGAGCATCCCGGTGCAGATCAAGCTGCTGCAGGTGCTGCAGGAGCGCAGCTTCACGCCGCTCGGCGGGCACGAGAAAAAGCGCTTCTCCGGGCGCGTGATCGCCGCGACCAACCGGGCGCTCGGCAGCCTGCGCGGCGACGGCCGCTTCCGCGACGATTTCTACTATCGCCTGTGCTCGGATGTCATCGAGGTGCCGACCTTGCGCCAGCGCATCGCCGAGTCACCCGCGGAGCTGCAGCTCCTGGTCCAGCTCATCGCCGGGCGCATTGCCCGGATCGAGGACCACACTTCAATATTGGAGAAGCTGCCGCGCGGCTACGACTGGCCCGGCAACGTGCGCGAGCTCGAGCAGGCGGTGCGGCGCATCGTCATGACCGGGCGCTATGCGCCGGCGTCCGTCCACGCCGCGCCGGCGGAGGAGGCGCTGCTTTTTGCGCGGCTGCGCGCGGGCGAGCTCACCGCTGCCGAGCTTCTGGGGCGCTATAGCGCGATGCTCTACCGGCGCCTCGGGACCTACGCGGAAGTGGCCAAGCGCACCGGCCTGGATCCGCGCACTTCGCGCAAGTACGTCGAGGCCGCAAGAT